>Ga0224554_1001505_pt1 | contig 14527 bp, 13 predicted proteins | sample 714S22024metaG_FD_180666 | JGI IMG/M metagenome (GOLD analysis project Ga0224554, IMG submission 180666) | Peat soil microbial communities from Stordalen Mire, Sweden - 717 S2 20-24 | ecosystem: Environmental > Terrestrial > Soil > Wetlands > Peat | place: Sweden: Norrbotten County, Stordalen...
CGCTGCGCCTCGCTCACTTCCATGCCGCCAAACTTCGACTTCCAGCCATAGAACGTCGCCGCGCTGATCCCGTGCTCCCGGCACAGGTCCGCTGTCTTCACCCCAGCCTCGTGCTGCTTCAAGATCCCGATGATCTGCTCTTCGGTATACCGGCTCTTCTTCATCGCTCCGTCCTCCCGCTTAGATTACGAGAAGACTCCAGCTTCAACTGGTAGAGTTTTCCGGGGGCAGGTCAACCCCTTGCGTCATGACCCGCGTTTCACCGCAATTGTAAAGAAGACAGGTCTCTTGGATAACTGAGCGACCCTTCCTGCGCATATCCATCTTCTGCTACCCAGTGGGACCTTTGTGGATTGGAAACCCGCTTCCCAGCTCAGTCATTTTGTCGCGATTGTCCGAAAGACTTTGGATCGGTTCGACATTCGAGCTCCAGCGGGCCTTTCATTTATCTCATATCAGCTTGCTTGCGAGGCGGTTCAAATCTGCGCGCCCGGACGTTCCATCATTCCGAGGGACACACGGCATTTCCCGATCAGAGAATGGCTCTGTTCTGGGCCAAGTTTCAAAACGCGGAGAATCCTCTCCTGTGTCCTTCATTAGCAAGAGGCGCCAATTCTGCGCGGAAATTTGGGGATTTCTTGGTTTAAACTAAAGATAATAAACAGCTTATGACTGCGTGGTGGACCTGGTCAGGATCGAACCGACGACCTCTTCCATGCCATGGAAGCGCGCTCCCAGCTGCGCCACAGGCCCACGTTTGGCGGGACAACTCTTCTATTGTCGTAGCTTGCGGCCTGTTCGTCAAACGCTGCCGGATCGTCGAAGCAGAGACTCGGGGCGAGGGTGCGCGAGCGCAGTGGAAGAGCTGTTGCGCTCGCGCGCCAAGCGGTCCGGTTCCTACTCCACAGGCGCGGCGAGAAGGTACACGTAAATCAGAAGTCCCACGCCAAAGAAGGCGGGAATCAGCCCACTAAGGTAGATCGCGGTTCCGGTTAGGAATGCATGCAGAAAGATCATCGCGCCAACTCCAACGCCGATGTTGATGAGGCCGGCGATCTTCATGCCCTCGCGTTTCTTGAGCTGCTTGAGCCGCTCATCCTCGCGCATCAATTCGAGGGCTGCTTTGGCCCCTTCGCCTGAGGCCTCGGTCACCCGGCGGAGCGTTTCCGCCTTGTAATACGCCTCGCGCTCCTTGCGCTGGCTGTCGACCCAGTGGACTATTGTGGTGAATGTAAACACGGACACGATGGCCACGATCGGAACTAGAAACGCAAACATCTGTGAATCGTTGCCTGAGAACATCTTTTCCTCCTCGCCGGGGATTTCCCCCTTGCGATTGGTACGACATGAGGAGCCGGCGTCCGGTTGCATAATCTCAGCAGAAAGATTCTTCTAGAGAAAATGCAACCGAGGCGGGACGGGAACGGTCTCACAGGTTCGAGAGGAGCGCTTTTCGAGATGCCCGCAGCGATCAGCGCCGAAGAAGACCTGGCGGATGTGAATCGCGTGCTGGCCGGAGAGGTGCAGGCTTTTGAGGGGATTGTTCGTCGCTGGCAGGGGCCGCTGGTGAACATGGCCTGGCGATACTGCCGCGACCGAGGCCGCGCCGAAGAGATGGCCCAGGAGGCCTTCCTGCGGGCCTGGCGTGGGCTGGCCAGCTGGCGGCGCGAGTCGAGCTTTTCGACTTGGCTCTTCGCGCTTGCGGCGAATGTGTTTCGCTCCGAGCTGCAGCGGTTTCCCGCAGTCAATGTGCCGCTGGAAGATGTGGCGGAACCGGCCGGCCCTGCCACGCAGCACGAAGGTCTAGCCGACAAACAATGCCACGATGCTGTAAGGAGGGCTGTGCTGGCCCTGCCGACGCGCTATCGCGAGCCGGTGGTTCTTTACTACTTTCATGAGATGGATGTGGCGACCGCGGCGCGCACGATGGGCCTGCCCGAGGGAACGGTGAAAGCGCGGCTGTCGCGGGGCCGCGAACTGCTGCGCAAGAGATTTCCGCATCTGAACGAACAAAGCACGCCGCTCAGCTCGATACCTCGACCCAAAAAGGAGGTCCTGCAATGAAACCCAATGTGAAGCCGGAGACGGATCGCGACGCGGATGAATTGACTGGCCGGATTCTGGCGGCTGAGGAGGAGTTGATTCCTTCGTCGGGTTTTTTGGCGGCGACCATGGAACGCGTGCGCGATGAGGCCGCAATTCCCAAGCCAATTCCCTTCCCGTGGCTGCGCGCCCTGCCCGGAATTGTGCTGGCAGTTGCTGTCCTCGGCTGGTACGGATTTGAGCTGGCGCGGGTGGTTTTGGCCAACGCGCGAGAGATTTCGTCTACGCAACTGCATCTTACTGCCGCTGCTGGGCGCGCGCTAGAACCGGCCGGATGGGTGGCGGTTGCTTTTGCCGCGTCAATGCTCTCCTGGCTTTTTGCGCGGCGACTGGCCGGGAGGTCGGGGCTGCTGTAGGTCGGGCGCTTCTTCTTGCCTACTCGATGGTGAAAACGGCGTAGACGGTGGCTTCTTCGCGCACGGTTTGGGGGCGAATCTCGAGCGTTGGAAGCAGATTCACGGAGGATGCGACCGAAGCACTTTCGGTATAGAGCGTTAGCCCCGCACGTGGAATAAAGAGTTTCACGCTCGGCGTTTCGTTACTTGCGTAAATCAAGTCGCCAAGCTTCACGTGCAGTCCGTCCGCCATCTGAGTTGCAACTGCGCGCGCCTTCACTAGCGCATTTTCGGCGGCTTTGGCCTGAAGAGCCTTACGATCAGAGAACCTCCAATCAATTGCGCCGCTCTTGTTCGCGCCCGCCGCAATCGAAACGCGAATCACTTCAGCGGCCGCCGGCGGGGGCACGCTCACCTCCCAGGATTGGCGCATGACAAACTGCCTCTTCGCCCGCTGCTCGGGTTTGTCCTTGTCATCGAAGTTTGTATTTAGCTCCAAACCCTGGCCCGAGCTCTCGACGTTTTTGTCGTCGATCCCGATCTTGTGCAGTGCATCGAGGACCGCGTGGGAGATCTTTCCGCCGTCTGCATAGGTTGATTCGAAATCGGCATCGTAAACCTCGAACCCGATGGTGACAGCGGCAATATCCGCCACGGCTGTCGCCTCGTCGGTCGTGCTGATGGCGATGGTCTTGTTTTCGCGATTGATCTGGATGGTTTGCGCTGAAGCCAGGCTGGCCAGGACGCAGCCGCCCAGGATTACAAACGAGACGATTCTTACTTTCGCAGACATCGATTTGTCCCCACTTTCCACGAACGCAAAAGGATAGCGCAACTTGCGACGAGAATTCCCGATTTTACTGAATTGACGCAACGGAGCGGATTTAGTTGGGTTTTGAGGAGTGCTTTGCACCGAACTGCTGAAGCTTCGCGAGGGTCGCCGCAGCCTGGCCGGAATCTATGGCTTCTGCACCCATGGCGACGCCTTGCTTCAGATCGCCGGCGAGGCCTGAAGCGACCAAAACAGCAGCCGCATTAAGAAGAACCACGTCGCGGCGCGCGCCGGGAATGCCGGTGAGCACATCGTAGAGCAAAGCTTTGTTCGTGGCCACGTCGCCGCCTGTGAATTGATCGATTGTGGCGCGCGGTAGCCCGGCCATTTCCGGCGTGATGCGCGCAGCCTTGAGTTGCGGCTCACCGGTCTCCGACTCCTCGATGCGGGCCACGACAGACTCGCCCGTGGTGGTGAGCTCGTCAATGCCGTCGGTGCCGTGAACGACGAAGGCGCGCCTGGCTCCGAGCGCAGCGAGCGTGCGACCCGCGAGGAGAACACGACTGGGAGCAAGCACTCCCACAACCTGCGTGCGCGCGTGGGCAGGATTGGTGAGCGGACCCACCAAGTTGAATATCGTCCGGAAACCGAGCGCGCGGCGGAGCGGTCCGAGGGCTTTCATGGCCGGGTGATAAAGCGGCGCGAAGAGGAAGACGAAGCCAGTTTCGCGGAGACACTCGACGGCGAGTTCCGGCGAGAGTTCAATGGGCACGCCAAGAGCTTCGAGCACATCGGCTGCGCCGCAGCGCGAAGTGACGGCGCGGTTGCCGTGCTTGGCAACGCGGGCTCCGGCAGCTGAGGCAACGAGCGCGGCCCCGCACGAAATGTTGAAGGTCTGCGGTCCGCCGCCGCCGGTGCCGACGCAGTCGACGAGCTCCGCTCTTTCTGTTTCGGAAAAGGGTAATGGGACTGCGTGCAGGCGCATGACGTCGACAAAGCCAGCCAGCTCAGGAGCCTGCTCGCCACGCGTGGCGAGGACTGCCAGCAGTGCAGCGGTCTCCACCTCCGGCACGCCGCCGGCGAGGATCTCCTCAAGCACTTGAGCCGCCTGCTCGCGGGTGAGAGCGGCGCCATCCTCGGCCAGCGGGCGAAGCAGTTTCTTCACCAGAGACATGAAAGAAGTATTGCAGAGCGGAGGCTGTTGAGCGAAAGACGAGTTTTTCGCGGAGTTGCGCTGGGCATCGTTCTTTCGCCCCTACGGGGCTGGTCGATCTTTTGACGCGGCTTTCCCAGGCCTGCCCCTTCGCTTCGCGAAGTGTTGCCCTGGGCTATTTTCCTGCGCTCCCTCCGGGAGCTTGTCGTCGAGGCCGCGAGGGAATGTGCTTCTCGACGCACTGAGTCACGCTTTCGGCGCCTTGAATCGTGAAATTTCAGCCGAATTCTGCGTGGTAATCTGAAATTCGGTCGAGGTCTTTATCCGTTGAAAATCCACGAATATCAAGCAAAGGGAATCCTGGCGAAGTATGGCGTCGCCGTGCCTAAAGGCGAGGAAGCAGCCACCTTTGAAGAGGCCGTAGCTGTGGTGCGCAAGCTATTTGCCGACGGCGCTCCGGGAGTGGTGGTAAAGGCGCAGATTCACGCGGGAGGCCGCGGCAAAGGCGGCGGCGTGAAAGTGGCCAAGGGGCGCGAGGACGCCGAACTGCACAGCAAGAACATTCTGGGCATGACGCTCGTGACCCACCAGACCGGGCCCCAGGGACAAAAGGTGCAGCGGCTGCTGATCGAGGAGACTGCGGCCATCGAGCGCGAGCTCTATCTCGGCATCGTGCTTGATCGGAGCGAGGGCAAGCTGGTGTTCATGGCTTCGCAAGCCGGCGGCATGGAGATTGAAGAAGTGGCCGCGAAGACGCCCGAGGCGATCTTCAAGGAGACGATCGATCCGGCCGTTGGTTTCGGCGCGTGGCAGGCACGCAAGCTGGCCTTCGCACTTGGGCTGAAGCCCACGCAGATCAACCATGCGGTCACTTTTTTCCAAAGCCTGTACAAAGCCTTTATTGAGGCGGATGCATCGCTGGTGGAGATCAACCCTTTCATCACGACGACCGATGGCGGAATGTTCGCGCTCGACGCCAAGATGACCTTCGACGACAATGCGCTTTTTCGCCATCCAGACATCAAGGCGCTGCGCGACGTTGCGGAAGAGGATCCGCTGGAAGTGGAGGCAAGCAAGTACGCGCTGAACTACATCAAGCTGGACGGAACTATTGCTTGCATGGTGAACGGCGCGGGCCTGGCCATGGCGACGATGGACATAATTCAGTACGCCGGCGGTAGTCCGGCGAATTTTCTGGATGTGGGCGGCGGTGCAACGCAGGAGCAGATCGAGCACGCCTTTGAGATCCTGCTCTCCGACAAAAACGTGAAGGCGATCTTCATTAACATTTTTGGCGGCATTCTTCGCGTTGACCGGCTGGCGACGGGCGTGGTGGCGGCGGCGCGAAATCTGCACGTGAATGTGCCGATTGTGCTGCGGCTCGAAGGCACGAACGTGGAGGAAGGGCGCAAGATTCTGAAGGAGTCGGGCCTGAACTTCCAGGTGGGCGCAACGATGAAGGAAGCAGCGGAAATGGTTGTCGCCGCTGCGGCGGGAGCATAGAGATGGCGGTTTTAGTTGGTAACAATACGCGGCTCATCGTGCAGGGCATCACGGGCAAGGAAGGCACGTTTCATGCCAAGGGCTGCGCGGAATACGGAACGAAAGTGGTTGGCGGTGTGACTCCGGGCAAAGGGGGGACGATGCATGAGGGTTGGCCGGTGTTTAACACTGTGGCGGACGCAGTGGCGAAGACCGGCGCGAACGCGTCGATGATTTTTGTGCCGCCACCGTTTGCCGCCGACGCGATTCTCGAAGCCGAAGACGCGGGGATTCCGCTAATTGTCTGCATTACCGAGGGGATTCCGACGCTCGACATGGTGAAGGTGTGGGCCAAGCTGAAGAATTCGAAGTCGCGGTTGATCGGGCCGAATTGCCCGGGAGTGATTTCGCCGGGAAAGGCGAAGATCGGCATCATGCCGGGACGGATTCACAAGGAAGGATCGATCGGGATTGTTTCGCGGTCAGGTACGTTAACTTACGAGGCGGTGCATCAGTTGACGCAGAGAGGCATTGGGCAGTCGACTGCGATCGGCATCGGCGGCGATCCCATCATTGGCACAACGCACATTGACGCTCTGCGGTTGCTGAACGACGACCCGGAGACTGAAGCGATCATCATGATCGGAGAGATTGGCGGTTCGGCGGAAGAGGCTGCGGCAGAATTTGTGAAACAGAACGTGAAGAAACCAGTGGTGGGATTTATCGCCGGGCAGACCGCGCCTCCGGGGCGCCGCATGGGTCATGCAGGCGCGATCATCAGTGGCGGACAAGGAACGGCGGCCGACAAGATGAAGGCCATGACCGCGGCGGGAATTCATGTCGTGGTGTCACCCGCGGAGATTGGCGCTACGCTGGCCAACGTGATCGGCAAAGCGTGAAAAGCAGCTGCTAGCTTTTAGCCTCTAGCTTCCAGCTCATCGTGCCGAGGCGAAGTGAATCAACTTCGCTCGGAGCAGCGAGACCCCCCAAAGCTCGACGATTCGCGGAAAGAACTCTTCGATTCGGGAGGGTCCTTGTTATTCCTGTTGGCAACACAGCAAGGGGATGCATACAATCCAGGACTATGCTCGACCGCGCACGAATTGCCTTAATCCTGCTGCTTGCCGCTCTTCCATCCTTAGCCCGCCATGCCGCCGCGCAGACGACCGGCACGTTTGGAAACTGCGATCCGCAGATTCACGACAAACTAGTGGGAGCGGAGTGGCGCTCGCCCTCGGAGTGCGAAGTGAAGTTCGACGCCTACGTGCGCAAGGGGCTCACAGCGGCGCTGCAGCCGGTCATCGACAACCTGACCGCGCATGACTGGGGTGTGACCGGAGAAGTTGAGCTCCAGTCGCTTACATCGATTCCGCGGCACACCGAGAACAAGCCTTTTCAACTGGCGGAGCAGCAGATGCACCAGGGCGGAGCGTTCTTTGTGACGCTTGGCTTGGACAAGAACTCGTCCATCTTTGCACAGTACGACCAGCCGGTGCAGGCGGCCATGGCGAAGTTTGGCGCGGCGCTCAAGTCAATGAATGCTGCCGATGGAGTGGCGGCGCAGAATGCTTTGAGCGGTGCGACCAAAGCGGAAGTAAAGCATACAGAGATTCACATCAGCATCTCGATCAATCTGGGCGGCGTGGGGATTACGAACTTCAAGGGCGGCCACACGGTTTGGCAGTTGCCGACGGGCGGCTTTGCGGTTTCGGCGCCATATGTGCAGGCTCCGACTGGCGGCGACGTGAGCGCTGCACAGGCGGTGACGTACGTCTTTCTCGGGCCGTTCACCGGTCCTGCGGCTGCCGGGCCGGGAACGGGCGACGAGAACATCCAGGTAAAGGGAAGTCTATCTTCGGCTCCGGCCAAGCTGCTGAGCGTGCAGAGCGTCTGCATTCGCATCCAGACGGGCACGGATCTGGCGAAGCAAGTGATTCAACTGATCGACTGGAACGCGATCAAGAGCCTGATGGCCGGGCAGTGACGAAAGTGCAGCTACCAGCGCCTAGATTCCAGATCAGCGTGCGGAGGCTGAGTCCATCGGCTGGGCAGTAACTTGCGGCGGATTACCTCCAGCATCAAAAAGTCCCTGAACACCTGCTTTCGCTCCCCAGCCGAGGTGGATAATCGATGCATCGACATGCTCACTGGTACCATTGGCCGCTGCCGCGGTTACGGCCCAGTTGCATGCTGTATGAGAACCTACTTTTGTTGTCATGGTTTTGCCTTCCCCAGATGATTGCGGTGTGAACCCTCGCTGCTGATGCCGGCGATGGATCGAGAGGGTCGACCTCGATTCCGACTGGCCTTGAGAGGATTCCACGGAACTGCGTTGGTTTCTATGAACCGTCCATTGCCTGCGCCGGCGGATGCGCCGCCGCTTCGCTATTGGTTTGCAGGCCTCAAGCTCGAGGCCGATGGGACGCTTCTGCGCGGGAAGACGCCGCTCGAGCTGCCCACGGAGGAGGCGGCGGTTTTGCGCTTGCTGCTCATGCGGGCAGGCGAGATCGTGAGCCCGATCGAGCTCAAGCGCGCCGTGTGGGGCGAAGAGCATGCTTCGGGCGAGGTCGTCGCGAAGTGCGTTGCTTCGCTCAGGGAGCGGCTGCAACCCGCGGATTGCATCGAAGGAGTCTATAAACGCGGGTACCGGATCTCCGCTGCTGTCGAGACCGATGACGTGCAGGAAGCTGGCGCGATGCCGCGGCTTGCCATCATGCCGTTTGGCGGCGGGTACGGCGTTGCCGATTACCTCGGTTCGGCGATCGCTGAGGCAGCGATGGCGCAGTTGAGCGGAGCCGAATACGCGGTTGTGTCGGTGGTGGCGCGGGAATCAGTGTTCGCACTGGCGCGGCGCGGAATGACGCCGCATGAGATTGGCAAAGCGCTCGAGGCGGATCTTGTGCTCAATGGAGAGCTACACGCAACACCGGAGCGCCTGAGGCTGCGGGCGGAGATGGTCCGGGTTGCCGATGGCGCGCAGCTCTGGATCGAAGATCTGACGGTGGAACGCGGCAGAATCATGGAGCTCGAACGGGAGGTGGTGAACCGCGTGAGCAGCCGGATCCGTTGCGGCGGCTTTTCCATCGCGGCGGTTGCGGCGGCCGAAGTTCCGCGCGAGGCTTCGGCGCAGCGTAGCGAGGCGCATGAGCTCTATCTGCGCGCGCATCATGAGTGGCAATCGCTGGAACGGCACCGGATGCAGGATGCGATGGGCCGGCTGCAACGGGCCATCGAGTTGGATCCTTCGTTCATCGCCGCGCGCGCCGACCTTGCGCATCTCTGCGTGACGCAAGCGTTTTACGGCTTCATGTTGCCGACGGCTGCGGCGGGCGTGGTGCGGAGAGCGGCGGCGCAAATCCCGGAATTGGCGGGGAACTCCGAGACGTTGCTGCCGGCGTTGGGCTGGATCTACTTCCACGTGGACCGGAATCTGCGCGCGGCTTTGGACGCGTTCGCGCGATCGGCACATCTGCCCCAAGATCCGCGGGTCACGCGGGTACGCACGATGTTCCTCTTGAGCAGGCACAGATTCGACGAAGCGCTGGAAACGCTCCGCGCGGCGATTCAGGCCGATCCGTTCTCGCCCTGGCTGCAGGCCAGGCTGGCGTGGGCGCTGCATCTGGCCGGCGAGGCTGAAGCGAGCGTCGATCAAATCCGCAAAACGATCTCGCAGTTTACTGAGCACGACGGCGCTCATTTGTATGGCGCGATGATTCTGGCTTACAACGGTGAAACTGCGCGGGCGGTCGAGCTGGCGCGCGCGCTGGCTTCGCGGTCGGCGCACGACCTGGCAACGGCGGCGCATGCATATGCGCTGGCGTGCGCGGGACGTAAAGAAGAAGCGCGAACGCTGCTGGAGCGGCTTCAGTGGCTAAGCAGAGAACGCTTTGTGATGAACACGTTCGATGCAGCTACATATGTGGCGATGGACGATGACGATGCCGCGCTCGAGGAGCTGCGCATCGCGAATGAAAATCGCTGCCCGTGGTTTTTTCAGACGCTTGGTGACCCGCGGTTGCAGCCGCTCCGTGGTCGGCCGGAGTTTGAAAGGATGCGGAGCTCGTTGCGGGCGATAGAAGCCGACGCGGAGAATAGCGAGGAGCCGGACTGGGTCGAGCGCGCGGGCTGAATCTTAGAATCAGTGGTTAGTGGTTAGTGATTTGTGATTTGTCGTTTGTGGTTTGTGATTTGTGGTTTGTGATTTGTGATTTGTGATTTGTGATTCCTGGTCAGCTTTCGGCTTTGAGCTATCAGTTTTCAGCGATTCTCTGAAATCGGCTGTTTTTCAGCGATTTTCAGTGATCGGTTTTTGTCGATTAATTCTGTGCTATCCATTTCCTTTTGAGTAATTTGAGCCTCGGTTGCGCATCTTTTCCTCGCAACAAAAAAAGTTCACAGTTTCTGTGAAACTGTGGAGTGAGTGGCTGTAAGGCTTTGATTCCAAAGGCTCCACAGTTTCACAGTTTCACAGTTTCACAAAACGGCATGGGGGGTGGGGTCGGAAAAGCAGGGACTAAGGGGCTGAGGGACTGAGAGACCGACGGAACGAGGGAGCGAGGGAGCAAGGGAACAAGGGAGCGGGAAAGACAGGGGCGAGGGAGCAAGGGAACAAGGGAGCGGGAAAGACAGGGGCGAGGGAGCAGCAATCGGCTGGCAGCGGAGGATGGCCTGGGTGAACGCTCATGGTCTGAGTATGCGCCAGAGGGGCGAAATGATCGGCGAACTTCGGGAAGAAAAGATTAGGCGTGGAATGAGGGGGATGCGAGAGGGTGAGGGCGGCGGAGGGCTTGACATCAAGAGGTTGGCGTGTGCGTGAATCAGGCCGCAGTTGAGTCGATACGAATGGGCGTCGGCGCTCCATGAAGCGAGACGAACCGGTCTGGCCGGCAGCAGGCTCGGCTGAGGGAGGCCAGGTCGGACAGCATTTCGCGGTCTAGTTTGAAGGACTCCAGTGCAGCATCCAGCACCAATGCAGATGCCGCCTCGCGAGGGCGCTCCATGCGGTAGTGCATCCACTTGCCTTCTCTCCGCGCAGCAACCACTCCCGCCTTGCGCAGATACGCCAGATGGCGCGAAATCTTGGGCTGGCTCTGGCGCAAAATCTCAACCAGATAGCAGACACACACCTCGCGCCCCGCAATCAGATTGAGCAGACGCAGCCGTGTCCGGTCGGCAAGTGCTCGAAACAAGGGCGCCAGATCGGCCGGCATGGCCCGGTAGCTCATGGTTCCATAATATACGCATTGACAGATATGTCCAGGCAGGAATATATTTGCATTGACGTATATGAGGAGATGCAAATGGACGCCGCAAGTGAAGTGACCCCGAGCCAGGTGAAAGAGGAAGTGAAAGAGAAATACGGCAGCGCCGCGCGCGCGATTGCGCAGGACGGAAGCGTTGCCGCATGTTGCGATCCGGGGCTTCGATGCTGCGACCCCATCACCACCAACCTCTACAGCGCCGATGAAAAGGGGCTGATCCCGGAGAAGGCTGTTCTGGCCTCGCTGGGCTGCGGGAATCCCACTGCGCTCATCGAATTGAAACCAGGCGAAGTGGTGCTCGATCTCGGATCGGGCGGCGGAATCGACGTGCTTCTTTCGGCGCGCCGCGTCGGCCCAAGCGGCAAGGCCTATGGCCTCGACATGACGGACGACATGCTGGCTCTCGCCCGCGAGAATCAGCGCCGCGCCGGCCAAGAAAATGTCGAGTTCCTCAAAGGCGAGATCGAAAATATTCCGCTCGCCGGCGACTCAGTCGATGTCGTCATCTCAAATTGCGTGATCAACCTCTCGGCCGACAAGGACCGCGTGCTGCGCGAGTCGTTTCGCGTGCTCAAGCCGGGCGGCCGCTTCGCCGTCTCCGACGTGGTGGTGCGCGGCGATGTGCCTGAGCAGGTGAGGCAGAGCATGCTGCTCTGGGTGGGCTGCGTGGCCGGCGCTCTGGAAGAACAGGACTACCGTAAGCGCCTTGAGGCCGTAGGCTTCAGCAGCGTGGAAATTGAGCCGACCCGCGTCTACGACATTGAAGACGCGCGCCAGTTTCTTGCTGGATCCGGCGTGGATGTGGACGCAATCGCGGCGCAAACGCAGGGGAAATTCATGAGCGCGTTCATCAGGGCCACCAAGCGGGCCACCAAGCCGCAAGCATCGGGAGAGGGTTCCTGCTGCGGTTCAGGATGTTGCTCGACCGCTTCAGAAACGGTGAAAGGCTGACCAGAATGTCCGCTCACTACAATGTTTTGTTTCTCTGCACCGGCAACTCGGCCCGCTCCATCCTGGCAGAAGCCATCCTGAACGATAAGGGAAAGGGCGTCTTCACCGCGTACAGCGCCGGCAGCCATCCATCCGGGACGGTGCGGCCCGAGGCGCTCAGGCAACTGGAGCTTGCGCACATTGCGACAACGGGATTGAGGAGCAAATCGTGGGATGAATTCGCGGGTGCGGATGCGCCGAAGATGGACTTTGTCTTCACGGTCTGCGACAACGCGGCGATGGAAATTTGCCCCTTCTGGCCGGGGCAGCCGATGACCGCGCATTGGGGAATTCCCGATTCGGCCGCCGTGAAGGGAACGGAGGAAGAGATCGCGAGAGCGTTCCGCGACGCCTTTATGGTGCTAGACCGCAGGATCGGACTCTTTTTGTCCCTGCCGCTCGGTGCGCTTGACCAACTCGCCATCAAGCGCGAGGTCGATAGCATCGGCCGCTCGTAGCGCAATTTGTGGAGGCCCGAAGTTGAAGAAGAGCCGTCTTTCGTTTCTTGACCGCTATCTGACCGCGTGGATCTTTGGAGCCATGGCGGTGGGCGTCGCACTGGGCTGGCTGGCCCCTGGAGTGGTTCCGTTTCTGAATCGCTTCAGCGTGGGCACGACTTCGATTCCAATCGCGGCGGGGCTCATCCTGATGATGTATCCGCCGTTCACGCGAGTTCGCTTTGAGGAACTGCACGAAGTCTTCCGCAACAAGCGCGTGCTGGGGCTCTCTCTGCTGCAGAACTGGCTGATCGGGCCGGTTCTTATGTTCGTGCTTGCCGTTGTGTTCCTGCGGAACTATCCCGAGTACATGGCTGGTCTCATCATGATCGGACTGGCGCGCTGTATTGCGATGGTGATCGTGTGGAATGAACTTGCGAAGGGCGACACGCAGTATGCCGCGGGACTGGTGGCGTTCAACTCGCTGTTTCAAGTGTTTTTCTATTCCGTCTATTCGTGGGTGTTCATCACGGTTCTGCCGGGCTGGTTTGGATTGCGTGGCGCGGTGGTAAATATCTCCATCGGCGAGATTGCGCGAAGCGTTTTCGTCTATCTTGGTATTCCCTTCCTCGCCGGATTTCTGACTCGCACCGTGCTGGTCCACGCCAAGGGGCGCGAGTGGTACGACGGGAACTTTGTTCCTCGGGTGAGCCCGCTGACGCTGGTGGCCCTGCTTTTTACTATCGTGGTGATGTTCTCGCTGAAGGGCGGCTACATCGTGCGCCTGCCGCTGGACGTGCTGAGGATCGCGATTCCGCTGCTGATCTATTTCGTCGTCATGTTCCTTGTGTCGTTTTACATGGGACGGAAGCTGGGAGCCGATTATTCGAAGACGACGACGCTCGCATTCACAGCTGCCTCGAATAACTTCGAACTGGCCATTGCGGTTGCGGTATCAGTTTTCGGCATCAACTCTGGCGCCGCGTTTGCGGCTGTGATCGGACCTCTAGTCGAGGTTCCAGTGATGATTGCTCTGGTGAATCTGGCTTTGTATTTCCAGCGGCGATACTTCATTGACCCTGCGCCGGGCAACGTCGAAGGCGTCTGCGTTTCCCGCCCTCGGTAGGCCAGCGTGTGGCGTAGCGGGTCGCCCGGAGTTGGCCAGGGCGACAGCTTCGGCCGCGCTTCCACCCACAAGAGCGGAAGGACCGGAAAAGCAGTTGCGTCGATGTTGCGGAATTCCTTGCTGCGACCTTTCGAGGGCCTTTGAGATTTGGAGGGCCGGGCGGGAATTGAACCCGCGAATACAGGTTTTGCAGACCCGCGCGTTAGCCACTTCGCCACCGGCCCCCTACAACGAACTCAGCAGTTTCCGACGTTACGATTGCCTCCAAAATTCAGGCCAAAAATAGAAAACCCACCTGCCAGTTCAGATTCTGGCGGTGGGTACGTGGAGACGGCAGCTTGTGTAGTGCTCTAGCCCAGCCATTTCCTCACGCCAGAATGCGATTGCGCGCAGCAACAGATCACAGCGCAACAACACATCTTGGCGTTCATGGAGGTGAATGACTTCATGGCGAGAATGTAGCACAAGGCCTCGCGGGAGGGCAAGGCGGTGGAGTGGTATTCACAAAGCGTTCACAGAGTTTCGCGCTGGGCTGGTTTGGGGTTAGCGCTCAGCTACTCGGCGTGGAAGACGACGTCGAAGAGAAGCAGGCTGGCGGTGGTGAAGATGATGTCGTAACCGAGGAGCATTTTGATCCAGAGGGAGGGGTCGCCGTCGCCGGTGAGGATGTTGCCGGTGGCCTGGACCATGGCGAGCAGAGCGGGAATGAAGATGGGAAAGAGAATCAGCGAGAGAAGGAATTCGCGATTGCGGCTGCCGATGGAGAGCGCGGCGAAGAAGACTCCGTTGACGACCAAGGCCCAGGTGCCGAGTGGAAGAACGAGGGCCAACTGCCAGGCTGGCCCTGCAATGTGAAGGTTGTAGAAGA
>Ga0224554_1001506_pt1 | contig 14516 bp, 11 predicted proteins | sample 714S22024metaG_FD_180666 | JGI IMG/M metagenome (GOLD analysis project Ga0224554, IMG submission 180666) | Peat soil microbial communities from Stordalen Mire, Sweden - 717 S2 20-24 | ecosystem: Environmental > Terrestrial > Soil > Wetlands > Peat | place: Sweden: Norrbotten County, Stordalen...
TCACCTGCTGATCGCCGCTGGAACGCCGCAGCAGGTGATGGACAATCCCGCGTCGCTCACCGGACAGTATCTCGCGGGGAAGATCGAGATTGTGGCGCGCGCGCATCCGCGTCCGCTGACCGGCAAGTGGATCACGGTGGAGAATGCGACGGCGAACAATCTGCAACAGGTGACGGCACACTTCCCGCTGGGCGTGATGACGGTGGTGACGGGCGTCTCCGGCTCGGGCAAATCGACGCTGGTGACGGACATCCTCTACCGCGCGCTGGCCCGCGAGCTCTACGGATCGCGCGAGGAGCCCGGCGCGCATGGGCGCGTCGTCGGCATCGACCAGATCGACAAGGTGATTGAGATCGACCAGTCGCCGATCGGGCGCACGCCGCGCTCCAACCCCGCGACTTACACCGGCGTCTTCACGGCAATCCGCGACCTCTTCGCCATGCTGCCGGAGTCGCGCGAGCGCGGCTACAAGCCCGGCCGCTTCAGCTTCAACGTGCAGGGCGGGCGATGCGAGGCATGCCACGGCGACGGCCAGCGGCGCATCGAGATGAACTTCCTGCCCGACGTATACGTGCTCTGCGACGTATGTAACGGAAGACGTTACAACCAGGAGACACTCTCGGTGCGTTTCAATGGCCACTCCATCGCCGACCTGCTCGACCTGCCCATCGCCGACGCTCTGCCGGTGCTGAAGGACATTCCGGCGGCAGCGGCGAAGTTGCAGACGCTGGTCGATGTGGGCCTCGGATACATCCATCTCGGCCAGTCGGCGACCACGCTCTCCGGCGGCGAGGCTCAGCGCATGAAGCTGGCGCGCGAGCTATCCAAACGCCAGACGGGCCGCACGCTTTATCTGCTGGACGAGCCCACCACCGGGCTGCACTTCGACGACGTGCGCAAGCTCCTCGAAGTCCTGCACCGGCTCACCGACCTGGGCAACACGGTCATCATCATCGAGCACAATCTGGACATCGTGCGCAACGCCGACTACGTGCTGGACATGGGCCCCGAGGGCGGCGAACGCGGCGGACAAATCGTCGCGCACGGCACGCCGGAGCAGATTGCCACCGTCGCCGGATCGTACACCGGAAACTTTTTGGCGCGGCACTATGGTGCGGACCACGCAGGTTCGAACTGGGCCAGCCGGATCTCATCGAACGGAGGCGGCGGCTTGACTCATGCCGGGCCGCAGCCGCTCGACATCGCAGCCGCGCCGGACCGCGCAAAGACCGTACGCGGTAAGTTCATCGCACGCGAGAAGAAGACCGGCCTGCCGTCGGCGCGAGCGGCCAAAGCTTCGGCGCGCGAGGCCAAAGCGGAGAAAAAGGCGGCTGGAAAATCGCTATCCGCAAAGAGCACACCCGCGAAGGCGGCGAAGAAGAATGGTTCCATCCATAAGGAGAGATCGGCATGAGTCTCTTTCGCGCAAATGATCCCGAAGACGCGCCGAAACCGGATGAAACGCCGGTCCTCGAAGGCGCGCCGGGCGCAGTGCCTTTCCTCGGACAGGATTCCGTGACGCCGCCGCGGCGCATTCCCCACCTGGGGCATGCGCTCCTGTTTGTCAGCTTTACGGGAGTGCTGCTGGTTCTGCTTGAGCTTGTTCTTGTAGCGCTGGGAAGGTCGCCGGGAGCTGTGCACAACGGCGTAACCACACTGCTGCACCCGAAGACTCAGATCGCCCTGCTGGCGACGACGTATCTGACGACCCTGCTGGCGGCGTGGTTCTTCTATCCTGCGGTCTGGCACCGCACCTTTCTCGATGGATTGCAGTGGCGTTGGGCGACCGCGCGCAATCAGGCGGGGAGGCTGCTCGCGCTGGGCTTGCTGCTCGGGGTGACGATGCAGGCAGTCACCCACTTCATTACGCCGCCCAAGACGCTTCCCGTCGATGATTTCTTTCGCACGCAGGCGGATGCGTGGCTCATCACGCTGTTCGGCACCATTGTTGCGCCGATCTTTGAGGAGGTCTGCTTTCGCGGGTTTCTGGTGCCCGCCTTCGCCATCGCGTACGACTGGCTGACCATGCCGCGCACCGGGCAGACGCGCACACGCTGGCAGAGAACGGCGACACTGACCCCGGCGGCACTGATCTTTTCGGCGGTACTGACCAGTATTCTTTTCGCGCTGATGCACGCTTCTCAAGTGGCCCATCTGTGGGCCGCGCTGCTTGTGTTGTTCTCCATCTCGCTGCTGCTCACTTTGGTGCGCGTCAAGACCGGGTCGGTGGCTGCGTCCGTCCTGGTGCATGGGGCATACAACGGCTTTGTCTTTCTCGTGGTGATAATCCAGACCGGCGGCTACCGCCATCTGGAGCGCATGATGAAGTAATCGCAGCGTCGCCGGAAAAGTAGCAGGGTACACTGCGCTCGTTCTCCGCTACAATTGCTGAGCCATGACCACCCACTCGCGCTGCGCGCTGCTCAACCTGATTGCCACAACCTCCTTCAAGCTGGGCGACTTTATCCTGGCCAGCGGACAGAAGTCCGATTACTACGTCGACTGCCGCACCACCACGCTGCACGCCGAGGGCGGACGGCTTGCCGGGCTGGTGCTCTACGACCTGATCCGTGAGCATGTGCCGTCGGCAACTGCGGTGGGCGGGTTGACGATGGGGGCCGACCCGCTGGTCTCCAACGTCGCCAGCGCCAGCGCCTGGGCGCTGGCCGACTACAACGAGATCCGCGAGCTATCGAGCGAGCTCGGGCTCGACGACCAGGACCCCGGTCCCGCGCCCACGCTGATCCACGGCTTCCTGGTGCGCAAGGCGGAGAAGACGCACGGCACGGGCCGCCGCATCGAAGGGTACCTGCAGCCCGGCGCGCAGGTGGTCATCCTCGACGACGTATGCACCACGGGCGGCTCTACCGTCACCGCGATCGAGGCGGCGCGAGAGGCTGGAATGATCGTCGCCGGAGTGCTCTGCCTGGTGGACCGCGAGCAGGGCGGGCGGCTCATCATCGAACGCGCGCTGGCCGAGGTGCCGTCGGACGAAGACCTGCCGTTCCTCAGCGTCTTCACCGCCAAAGACGTCCGCAAGGCACATCTGGCACTTAAAAAATCATGAAAAAACTTTCCATTTTATTCTCTGCAATTCTCTGCTTTGGGTTATGTTCCTCAGCGCAGGACATCACAGTTCACGCCATCGATTTCAATTCAGGCAAGCCCGTCAAAGGAATAGACATTGATTTTCGAGATGACTGCTTGAGTAGAAATCCTCCAAAAGGCTTTTCCCAGAAAACAAATAACACTGGAATCACTGTCTTTCGGAATTACAAGATATCCGATAAACCATTTTGCCTATCGGTCTTCTCTATTGAATATGCTAGCCGGACTCTCGATTACATCTTCATATCACCGGGACTAATGAGTCCAAAGTCTCTAAACCCTGTCATTTCATCCTTACCTTCCGACATTACATTCAAAGTACAAAAGCGCTCCTTCGCGCAACAGATGCACTTCATCTTCGTCGGCGACTGAGCAGCAGGCTACAAGCTATGCTGTTTGTGAGAGGGCTGCGGCGGCGTTCTCGCGGCGGCGCTGCTCTAGCTGCTTCATCCAGCGTTCGTTGCCATAGAGGCCCTGCCGCAGTCCATCCACTCGAAAGTCCACATCCAGCTCTTCCCAGTGGAGGGACATTCCGAGCATTTCCAACTCGACCTTGCTCACTTTATCTGGATCTTCGTCGGCAAGGTCTTGTAGGTCCTCTCGCGGAATGGCCAGCCACTGCCCTGATTTCAGTTTTACCAACAGGAGTTCGCGACTTCGGTCATACTCGGCGGAGACCGCGACCTCGTAGTCGTACGGATCGCGGGCGTTCGCCAGCGCCTCTGTTATCTGCCTCTCCGTCTCTTCATCGAGTGGGGCCTCCCACTCTTCATCGGTCATGACTCGATCCATGTGTCTGCCTCCATAACTGTCGAAGTTCTGCCTCGTGCATTCGTGCAACTCGAAGGATTCTGCGAATCTCGCCCAGTTTGGCATTCCGCGGCTTGATTGGCTCCGAACGGCTGGAAACCTCGATATTACCTGCAATAAGGAGATCGAGGATCACCTCTATCTCCCCATAGGTTGCATGGACATGGGGAGGCGGGTGATCGTGCTATAAACGCAAAACAAGACAGCGGCAAACCGCAACGAACCCATGCTTCATCTTACCCTCTGCTCGATCCGCGATAAACTGGAAACTCTATGATTCCAACCCTTGAGTGGCTTCCCGAAGGCGTCAATTTTCTCGATCAGACCAAGCTTCCGCTGGAGGAGACCTACGTCCTTGCGACCGACTACAAGCAGGTTGCGACCGTTATCCGCGACATGATCGTGCGCGGGGCGCCTGCCATCGGCGTGGCGGCGGCGATGGGCATGGCGCTAGGCATCGAACGCAGCATGGCAACAACGCTGGACGAGTTGACCGCCGAGGTTGCGGTGATCGCAAAGACGCTGGCCGAGACGCGGCCCACCGCGGTCAATCTCTTCTGGGGTATCGACGAGATTCGCGGGCTGTTCAACTCGCTGGCCGCAACAAACACTCCGATTGCCGAGATCAAATCCGCCGTCATCGCCCGCGCCCGCCAGATGTACGACGAGGACATCGCCGCCTGCAAGCAGATGGGGGCACACGGCGCGGCGCTGCTGCCGATGGAGGGCACGGTGCTGACCCACTGCAACGCCGGCGCGCTGGCCACCTGCGGATACGGGACGGCGCTGGGCGTGATTCGCGCGGCCATCGAGCGCGGCCAAAAGATCAGCGTCTTCGCCGACGAGACGCGCCCCTTCCTGCAAGGCGCGCGGCTTACCGCCTGGGAGCTGATGAAGGACAAGATCCCGACCACGGTGATCTGCGACAACATGGCCGCCGCGCTGATGCGCCAGGGACGCATTCAGGCTGTGATTGTCGGTTCGGACAGGATTGCGGCCAATGGCGATGTGGCCAACAAGATCGGGACCTACGGCGTCGCAATCCTGGCCCACGAGCACGGGATTCCGTTCTACGTCGCTGCTCCGTGGTCGACGGTTGATATGGGTACGAGCAACGGCGATCTGATCCCCATCGAGCAGCGCGCCCCGAGCGAAGTCACGCACATCAACGGCCGGCAGATGACGCCCACGGGCGTGGGGATCGAGAACCCAGCCTTCGATGTGACTCCGGCGAAGTATGTGGCCGCCATCATCACCGAGCGCGGCGTACTGCGCGCGCCCTACGCGGAGTCGATCCTCGCCATGGCAAACGGTGCGCCCCGTTCGGCGAAGCTGGCCTCCGCGTAGGACCGCATCGGCCTGCAAGCGTCGTTCTGGCTGACCCACATGGAACATGGCCTCACACCGGACCTTCTGGCCGAGGCCACTTGCCCGGGGATGACCATGTGCTAAAATCCGAGACGGGACAGTTGTAACTCGCCTTCACAGATGATGTGATCGAGGGGCCCGTCAGCCGCATCCTATATATTTATATTCATGGTCGCATCCCCCGTCACTGTCTTGGCGGGGAGGCCAGACTCCACATGCCTCTCTTGCCCATAATCCGTCCTGTGCGCCATTGCGTAAACTGCGATTTTCGCTCCATGCGCATGTTTTGCAGCCTGGACGACGAGGCGCTTGCCGACTTCGATCTGATTGGCGTCAGCACGACGCTTCCCCGCGGCGCGACGCTGTTTCTGGAGAACGCGCCGAGCCAGGCCGTCTATGTCGTCTGCACCGGCCAAGTGAAACTCTCCTGCACCTCAAAGGACGGCCGCACCCTGATCCTGAAGATCGCCATGCCGGGCGACATCCTCGGCCTGGGCGCAGTCATCTCCGGCTCAAAGTATGAAGTGACGGCAGAGACCGTGCAGCCCACCGAGATCAAGAGCATCCGCCGCGACGAGTTTCTCGCCTTCCTGAAGAAGCATGGCGATGCCAGCCTGCACGCGGCCAAGGCGCTCAGCGAGGAGTACAAGGCCGCATTCTTCGATGCGCGGCGCCTCGCGCTCTCCGGCTCAACGGCCGGCCGCCTCGCCTCGGTGCTGCTGGACTGGGGCCGCGCAGAGTCCTGCGGCAGGGCCGAGATGCGCTTCACCATGGCGCTCACCCACGAGGAGCTGGCCAACCTGGTCGGTTGCTCGCGAGAGACCATGACCCGCATGTTGGGACGCTTCAAGCGCGAGAAGCTCATCCAGATCCACGGCGTCTCCATCCTGATCCTCTCCCCCGAGAAGCTGGAACGGATCTCCGTCTAAGTCCTCCGCGACGCGTCTATCGATCTCATCCCTTTCAACTTCTGACTTCTTCGCCCCATTTGAGAGCCGTGACCCATATCACAGCTTTCGGGGTTCAGACCTCTTAAGATTTGGGTTTGAGGAGGTGGCGGATGGTCAATCCCGGTATTAACCCCATCTGTAATTCTGCGTTCAATCTCCTCGACAGCTCGATCCCGAAGCCCTGCCCTTCCCGTTTGAGGCTGCATAGTTTCTAGCGGCCGGCTTTATCTGTAGCCGCTTGTCAGAAAAGAGATGCCTCCGATGCCGACACCCGCGAACGATACGATGCCCACCTTCGACAGACTGCTTGTCGCAACCGATTTCTCGGTTGCGTCCCAGGCGGCCTGCCGCACGGCCATCGATACCTGCCTCGCTCTTCGGGCCAGTCTTGTGATTCTGCATGTCTTCCGCCCAGTCGAGGACACTGCGCAGCAGACCGGCGGGCAGAAGCAGGAGGCGGAGAAGAAGGCCCTCCAGGACAAGTGCCGGGCCGCGCTCGAAGAGCTGCGCAGCGAGGCCGTGCAGGCGGGCGTCGAGTGCGAGGTTATTCTGGGCACCGGAAACCCCACCGCAACGATTCTTGCCACCATAGCCGCCAGGAAGATCGATCTCACCATCATGGGTACCAGCGCCCTGCACGGGCTGGAGCGCATCGTCTTCGACTCCACCACCGAAGCGGTGCTGCGCAAGGCGCCCTGCCCGGTGCTGACCGTCGGGCCCCACGCCAGCAACTCCGAGAAGGCCCTGCAGTCGGTTGGCCCGGTCCTGTTCGCCACCGACTTTCACTTCACCACCATCCATGCCATCCGCTTTGCCGCCAGCTTCTCCCAGTTGACCGCCTCGCCGCTGCACTGCCTGCACGTCATGCCGCGCACGCTTGAGGCATGCATCCAGTGCCAGGTTGTTCCGGCGATCATGAGCGAGGCGCTACAGCAGCTCGCCAACGAGAGCGGAGTGGTGGTCGAGACGCCCATCTGCGCCACCACCTACGGCAGCGAGGTCTCCTGCGCCGTGGTGGACTACGCCCGCCAGCACAACGCCAAGCTCATCGTCCTCGGCGTGCGCAAGGCGTCGCTCGAGGCATCGGAGACCCATCTGCATATCGCCTACCGCATCATCACCGAGGCCCCCTGCCCGGTGCTCACCATGGCCTTCGCATCGCAGCCCGACGACGCCATCGAAACCGTCCGCCGCAAGGCCGCTGCCCTGGTCTGAGGCCGCCTTGCAGCGCTTCCTGCGATTGCCCCGCTCCGTCCGGCGCGCAGATCACCGCGCCGGAGCCGTCTCCTCCACCCCATTGCTGGGCGCCGACTCGTTGCCCGACGCATCCACCGCCGTCACGCGATAAGCGTACGTTCGCCCCGCCACCACGCTCGGGTCGCGATAGGCCGCCACCGGCACGAGCTCCGGGTTGAGCCGTCGCCAAATCTGCGCAGCGTCGCCGTTCACCTCACGCCGATAGACCCTGTACCCGGCGATGCGCAGCTCCAGGTCTGGCTGCCAGGAGAGATCGATCGCAGCCCGCTGCGCCTGTTCGCCAACCTGGTCCGCACTCCGATCGCTGGCCTTATCCGCCGACGCCACGCCCGCGAAGCCCGGAACCGCAACCAGCCCAACCGGAGCCTCCGGCGGAAAGACATCCTTCATCTCCACCGTAACCTCGGCCGATGCCAGGCTGCGCACCTCCAGCATTAGGCTGCCCAACTCCACCGCGCGAACGCGTTCGGCCGTATAACGGTACGCGTGTCCGATCTGCGCCGTGCGGTCGATCGTCCCGCCAGCATCCACCGCGCTGGAGCCAGCGCCACCAGCCCGGAAGCGCGACTCCGGCGGCGCCTTCGCCGCACCCGGCAATCCGCCCTTGCGCGCAGCACCCGAACCCGCCTTAGTCGTCGTTGTTGCTGAAGTTACAGTTGCCGTTGGAGTCTCCAGGATCGTTCGATCGAGTTCGATCGCCTCCGCTGCTCCAGCCTCAGCTCTCCACTCCAATACCACTCCCGCCTTTGTCGCTCTGCCGCGCAGTTCCTCAATCGGTCGCGGAGAAGGTCCCGAAGCCGCGAAGACAGCAGGCGTTGCCCCCGCCGTGCGCCCCGCCGCATTGCGTAGTTGCACGCGATAGGCAATCAACCGCGCAGGTTCAGCCGTCAACTCAGGGGAAAGCGCATCCACCGCCTCGGACGCGCCCGGCGTCACCCGCTGCCGCAGCACAACCGGAGAACACGGAGCCGTCGCCACACTCTTCCTCGCGCTCGATGCAGCGCCCAACGCAGCACTCTGTCCGGCCTTTGCCGCAGTCGTTGAAGCCACGGCAGCAAGAGTCTGGCGGCATATCTCCGCCTCAATCGGCCCCGCGATCAGCAGCTTGTCTGTGGTTCGCGATGGGGTCGTCCAGTGCAGCCTCACCGTGTCGCCTACGCGGCTCGCGGTGAGTTGCGTGACGACCTCGGGCAGCTTCAGTGACGGAGGTTGCGGCGGTCCAGGGCTGGCGCAGCCGCTGAGCAAAACCAGCGCAAACGCGGCTGTAAACGCACCCGCCTCGAAACTCTGTCTCGCACTCACTGTCAGCCACCGCGCTCCACACCGTCTCTTGCCGCAAATAATCATCCAACCAGAGGCTATCGCATTTCCCGCACCGGCGGTACGCCCATCGAGCAGGGGATGCGAAGAATCCTCCCCAGTGGAGTCCTCCCATGCATCAAATGTCATCTTGCGGTATCGTGGAAGCAACCAATTTCCACGCACGCGAACGCGCGCCAACGAACCAGAACGAACGTGAGGGCAGCAATGAAACTCTACTTGGCAGGACTTCTCTTGATCTCGGTACTCGCCAGTCCATCGGCACACGCGCAGACGCCGTCGCCCACCGCGCAGACGGCCCCTGCGGCGAAGGTCGCCCTCACGCCGCCGATGGGCTGGAATAGCTGGGACGCATACGGCCTCACCATCAGCGAGCAGAAGTTCCGCGCCAACGTCAAGGTTGAAACCAACGAGCTGAAGTCCTTCGGCTGGCAGTACGCCGTTATCGATGAGGGTTGGTTCTTCTTCAACCCCGAAGACCGCGGCAAGCCGGACACGCTGCACTACGCCATCGACGCAAACGGCCGCTACGTCCCGGTGCCCGCGCGCTTCCCATCCGCCCTTGCGCCGGGTGCCCCGAATCTAGTGGTTGAGGCGGTGCCTATACCACGCGGCACCCCCGGCCCCAAGCTCGCCGCAACCATCCAGACCACCAGCTTCAAGCCGCTGGCCGACTATGTCCACTCGCAGGGTCTCAAGTTCGGCATCCACATCGTGCGCGGCATCCCGCGCGCCTCGGTGGAGCGCAACCTGCCCATCGCCCATAGCGCCTTCCACGCCTCCGACGCAGCCGACACCACCGACGCCTGCCCCTGGGACCCCACCAACTGGGGAGTCCAGAACAATGCCGCCGGTCAGGCCTGGTACGATTCGCTTCTCAGCCAGTACGCAGGCTGGGGCGTCGATCTCATCAAGGTTGACTGCATCTCCTCGCACCCATACAAACCCGACGAGATCCGCATGATCCGCCGCGCCATCGACAAAACAGGCCGTCCGATCGTCCTCAGCCTCTCGCCCGGCCCCACCTCGCTACAGAACGCCGCCGAAGTCGGACAGCTCGCCAACATGTGGCGCATCTCCGACGATTTCTGGGACACCTGGCCTGCCAGCGGCAAGGAGTTTCCCCAGAGCCTCTTCGCCCAGTTCACTAACACCGCCGCCTGGGCGCCTTACTCCAAGCCTGGCGCGTGGCCCGACGCCGACATGCTGCCCATCGGCGAGCTACGTCCCTCCCCCGGCGATGGCCAGCCCCGCAGCACGCGCCTCACGCCCGCCGAGCAGCAGACTATGCTCACCTTGTGGGCGATGGCGCGTTCGCCGCTGATCCTGGGCGCCAACCTCACCCTGCTCAACGACGCAACCCTGAAGCTGCTCACTAACCCAGACCTCATCCGCATCGACCAGACCGCGACCCGCAGCGGGCAGGTGTTGCACGACGGAGACATGATCGTCTGGACCGCCGACCTGCCCTCAGACTCCCCCGATGGCTCCATCGCCATCGCCTTCTTCAACACCGGCGAGAGCCAGGTGGTGCTCGATAGCAGCTTCGAGGCCTACAACCTGGAAGCCGCCACCTACCGCATCAAAGACGTCTGGACTGGAAAAACCCTCAACAAGGTCAAGTCCATCGAAGGTCTCACCCTCGAACCGCACGCCTGCGTTCTCTGGCTCCTGAAAAAATGATAGTGGTGCAGTTTGAATTTCTACAGGTCTGACGGCGGGCTTAGACTGTTGGCATGATGCAAGCAAGCAAGGTCTGCCCCGAATGCGCTCACGAATTTCAAGGCTACGGCTGGGATGGAATCGACGCCCACTGGCGCGCGAAACATGCCCATATTATTGGATATGAAGAAGCGTGGCCGTTGATCGCCGCTGGCGAATATAAGCGCAAGAAAAGCTCGCGCGAGGACTTCAGCCAAGCCGCTGCGCGGATCGTCAGGGAAGCGACGGAGAGAATGTAAAGCAAGGCTGAATGATGGGCGGGGGATAGAACAGCCCAACGACGATCCATGCGCCCGGATGTGCATGTACGGTGCCCACGAAAAAGTGAGTATCGTATTTTTCGATCATGTCTTTCTCGAATCGCTTACGAAACTTCTCTTCCCATTTGTCTCCATATTCGGCCTTCCATCTGCGCCATGCTTCAGCCATCTCCCAATCGGTGCAGGTCAGCGTATGCCCTGTACAGGTATCCTCGTCGCAGAAGAACTTGTATTGAAACTTGAATGGGATCTTCTCTAGCTGCTGTTTGGGCTTCTCCGCGAAGAGGTGCCCCTGTTCCAGGATTGCGATCTGTGCCGGAGTCCAGCTAGCATCATCCTCTGGCGTGATGATGAGACGCTCAATCTTTCGGGGCCGAAACAAGCCAAGCGTCGGACGTTGGTTCGCATTACGATCCCTAACCAGACAGCACAAGCAATGAGCGCGTAGAGGTTCAATGATCTCCCGCCGCGCTTTCCACTCGTTCGCTGGCGACAGTGGCTCCGTGAGTATCTTGATTCCATTCTGCTTGAGTTTGTAGCTCTCCGGTCGCGGGTCACTTGCTTTCTCGACGGTGAGTTCAACCCACTGATACCTGCGAAATTGGTGCTCTTGCGCCAAATATCGCCACGGAACCGGAAACAGTCGCAGCCATTCGCCCTTATCGGTGATTGCGGCGGTGCACGATACTTCCGCTCCGTTCTTTGCAGGCGTCGGATAGGTACGAACTACTATCAGGGCCTTCTTCGTCTCGGGTTGGGGCATAAGCTCACAGGTCGAACCCCTTCATGCCGAATCCCTCAAGTGCCAGCGATAAGCGATGTCGATGGCATTCATGCGGGTCTAGTTCAGTACACATAAGCGCGACCGGATGTTCAAAGGCATTTAGGAACATATGGAGATTGCCTTCTCCCGCGAATTCGGGGATTACATTTTCGTCATACCATGCCCAAATAACATCCCGGCTACCTGTTTCAATGGCCTTTCCACGCACATCCCGTGGAACGCCAAGTTCTGGCAGGTGCACATACTGAATGCCTATTTCAGTCAGAGAATTTTGCAAGTTCTTCTTGCTGAGTTCAGGGCGATACATGCTCACCGGATTCTGCCGTATGTCCACAAGCGTCCTGACTCCGTTTGAACGAAGTGCCTCCAGAAGTTCCGGCGTTTTCCTGCCGGAATAGCCTAGAGTGAAAAAATCCGCTTCCGTGACCGAGCGCGCTTCGTTCCACTGGAGCTTGTTTTCGATCTGGTTCTTTGCAGATGCACTAGGGAGATTGAGACGATGAGCCTGCGGCATGGACATAGTCTAACCCAGAGTCCACTTGATTATGCCGTGTTCATCTCGATTCCTTTTGAGACGAATGTCTTCCTCAAGTCTGTGCACCCATTTGTTGTTAGGAAACAATTGTGGCAGCTTCGCCAGCGTTCGTATCTCAGTCCAGGTCAGTGCATCTCCACTCCTGAGCGAACTTCGGATCGCATCCCGGAACGCTTCATAGGTCATCGGTCGCGCATTCTTTCGCGGCCTGTTCCAGTACGGACTCTTGCATTTTGGGCAAACGGACGGTTCAACCTCTGCGTCCTTCGGAATCCACTCATGGCTGCATCGTTCGCAATGGTAGCCCATGATCGTGATAGGGACTCGCGCCATAATACCCCCTTATGAAATACCCTCTAAACGATTATACTCTACGGTAGATTATTTATAAACATAATAGTTTACAATATATTCTTTCATGGTGATATAAAACTCAGGTATAGCCAATGAACCGCCTGAGCACAGCAAAGCGAGTCCAAGTCGTCTCCGCCATAATTGAGGGTGTTTCGATCAATGCAACCTGCCTTCTGACGGGGGTAGCAAAGCACACAGTTCTCAAGCTGCTAGAGGATATGGGCTGCTCCGCTGCCGCGTTCCATCACCGCAACGTGCGCGGTCTGCGTGTCCATCGTCTCCAGCGCGGCGAGATACGGTCGTACGCTGCCAGCCTCGGCGGCGGCGATCATCACATGCTGGGAGGTCCCCGGAAGACCTCGGTCACGTATGATAAAAGTTCGGCAGGCTGCTTGAGAATGATGCACTGCGACGGACAATTTCACGATCGGGAACAGGGACAGATGCAGAAGACCAAAAGTGGAAGAGTCGAGCTATTCGACACCAGCCTGCGCGACGGTTTGCAGCAGCCGAACCTGGACATCTCGGTGCCCAATGCCGTTGGCCTGCTGGAGCACATGGGCGAGTTTGGCGTCGGTTACGCCGAGATCGGCTTTGCCGGGGCGAACCAGTTTGTTAGCGATCTGGCCAGCGCTCTTCACTCGGTCGATACCGGGGCGATGAAGCTGGCCCTGTTCGGCAGAACGCGCGGCCGCGGCAGCAAAGTTGAGGAGTGGACCGACGCAAAGATCATGGTCCGCCACAAAGAGCGCGTACCTGTCTCGGTAGTGGTGGTTAAATCGCGGCTGCTGGACGTTGCGAAGTCGCTGGAGACGACGCCGGAAGAGAACCTGCTGATGGCGCGCGAGACCATCGCGTACCTGCACGACAGTGGCCTTGAAGTGATCGTGGACCTGGAGCATGCGCTCGACGCTTTCTATGGACGGCGCGAGAACGGCGAGGCATGCGAAGCCGATTTCGCCAAGCGCAGCCTGGAGTACTTCCAGCAGCTGGTGGCGCAGTGCGTGGAGCAGAAGGTGAGCCGGATCATCGCGTGCGACACCACGGGCGGAGCCAATCCGGAGGAGGTGGCGCAGCTCTTCGCGGGCCTGACGCGCGCGCATCCCGAGGTACGCTTCGGCTTTCATGGCCACACCGACCGCGGTTTTGGCGTTGCCAACACGCGGGCTGCAATTCTTGCCGGAGCAGTGCAGGTCCAGGGCACGATTCTTGGCACGGGAGAACGCTGCGGCAACGTGAACCTGACGACTGTGGTCGGCTCCATGCAGCTTCGTGGCGAGGCGGAGTTTGTGGCTCCCGAAGCGCTCGCCGGGTTGACTGGGCTCGCGCAGGCGGCCTACGCGGCCTTCTCGCTGGAGGCTCCGCACGGCGTTCCTATCGTTGGACCGGGGGCCTTCGGCACATGGGCCGGAATGCATGGCAGCAGCGAGGGCAAAGACCCCGGGGCTTACCTGTGGTGCGATCCAGCAAAGGTCGGGGCCAGCCCACGCATCGGGGTCAACGCGCAGTCGGGCAGGGCCAATATTATTCTGCTATCGAAGTCGCTGGGCGTTGCTCTGAACTCATCGCAGGCGCAGACCCTGCTGGACAGCAACCAGGGAATGATCGAAGGCGGTGGCTACACGGCCAGCGAGATCTCCTTCACGCTGGCCTGCATGAAGGTGCTCAACACGCTGCGCAACAGCTTCAGCGTCAAAGGCTGGCGGGTGCTGGACGAGAGCGACGAGACGGGCAACCGGTATGTGCAGGCGTCGATGTCGCTGACGATCGGCGAGGGCAAAGTGGCCACGACGCGCGCCGAGGGCTCCGGCCCGGTGGACGCGCTGACCAAGGCGATGCGGCAGGAGCTGGAGAAGTGGTACCCGGCCGTGGCGCAACTGCGCCTGGACACATTCAGCGTGACCGCGATCGACGTGGTGGCGCACGACACGGCGGCGCATGTGCGCGTGACGGTGAGCTTCCACGCCGAGGGCCATCCATCGTGGACGACGGCGGGCGTCAGCAGCGACCTGAACCAGGCGGCGCTGATGGCGATTGTGGACGGCTTC
>Ga0224554_1001510_pt1 | contig 14478 bp, 16 predicted proteins | sample 714S22024metaG_FD_180666 | JGI IMG/M metagenome (GOLD analysis project Ga0224554, IMG submission 180666) | Peat soil microbial communities from Stordalen Mire, Sweden - 717 S2 20-24 | ecosystem: Environmental > Terrestrial > Soil > Wetlands > Peat | place: Sweden: Norrbotten County, Stordalen...
TGTTTGGACTGGGGACTCATATACTTATACCTCCGTTTCCGAATCTTCCTTCGGTAACATCGATTTATGAGTCATCGTTCCTTTTTTATCTACTCCTTCGGTAACATTTTATTTGAGTCAATTCGCTCATAAAAAATAGTTTGCAGCGAACGCGAATCGCGAGTATATTTAATAAAGTTCTTTAGAGGAATAAAAAAATGATTAACTTTAAAATATTTTCCGACTATATTTGACCGTTCTGTTATATCGGCAAGGGCATTGTCGACCGATTGAAGAAAGAATACGCTATTGAAGATACCTGGGTGAGTTACGAGCTTCATCCGGAAACGCCGCCAGCAGGAATGTTGCTCTCCGATAGATTCAAGGGTTATGATCTCTCTTCATTTTATGACCAACTGCGCGCACGAGGTAAAGAAGTGGGCGTTGTCTTCGGCACTCACACGCTCCTATCCAATTCCAGATTAGCGCTAATGGCCTCCGAATATGCCCGCGATCAAGGCCGATATGATTCGTTTCATGAGAATATGTTTCGTGCGTACTTTACGGAAGGCCTGGACATCGGCAAGACGGATGTTATTGCCGCCGTTGCGGGGAAAAGCGGTCTTGATGAAAAGGATACGCTCAGTGCCGTTCGCGATGGCCGTTATGCATCACGCCTGAATGAAGCCAGAAAAGAAGGAGAGTTGCGTGGTTTAACGGGCATTCCCCTGTTCATCATAGAGAACAAATATCAAATCGTCGGAGCTCAGCCGATAGAAACATTCCGTGATCTTCTCGATAAAATTTAACGAAAGACTTCCCCAATGTCATTCCCGTGCAGACGGGAATCCAGTTCTTATTTTATTTTTATAAAAACCGAATTGATATTTAAAATATTGCGAGTATATTTATCGAACTTCCCACGTTTCTAAGAAAAGGGGCATTGTCCCTAATTAATCTAAAGTTTCAGATGCCTCAATAATGGTTTATTCGAGGTGGAAATCTTATGTTAATCAAATGAATATAAATTTTAACATTGCATTATATTTGGTAAAAACATTTGTTAAGGATAATAATGAACTGGAAAGATTATGAAAATGAAATATGCGATCATTTTAAAAATGAATATCCAGATGCTACTATAACTCATAATGCCACTTTACGTGGTAGGTATTCATTTACAGATAGACAAGTTGATATCCTCATAGAGGATTATATAGCCGGAAATCGTTTTATCATAATTATAGATGGGAAATTCTTTTCAAAAAAAATTGACGTTAAATGTGTTGAATCTTTTATTGGAATGGTTAATGACATCGGTGCTTATAAAGGTTTAGTGATAACGAGCAAAGGTTATAGCAAGGCTGCCATTCAAAGAGCATACAATGATCCAATAGATATAGAACTGGATATTCTTAATTTCGATGATCTTGATAAATACCAATCTTTTGGGGCCTTTCCACACGCTGGAAAAACAGGAGTTGTTTTGCCTGCCCCATTCGGTTGGGTCGTTGATGCAAAACCAGAGGATAAAGTGCTCTGTTATTTGTATCAAAGAGGATTAAGCATAAAAGAGGCAAAGAAGCGTTTTGAATTCATGTATGTAAATTTCTGGGAAAAGACTAATGACATAAAGACAATCGATGAGCTTATTAAGTTTCAAAATGAAAGAATTATGGCAAGTAATCCTGATGCAAAGTTAAATATTATAAAAACAATAAATAGAAAAGATGCTAAAACTAAAATAAGAGAAGCGGATATCCCCCGTTATCATGGACTAGAAATTACTGGGTATGTCGAATTTGAAAAATTTATTTTCTTTTGTGTTTTATTTACTACAAAAGAAGTCAGAAATAAAAATCTGAGGAAACTCGAATATATCTTAGGCAAAATTATCCCTCTCAACATAAAATTCGACAATGCAAAAATAATTGAAAAAACGCTTATAGAATTAAAATCAATTACAAATAGTGAAGACAGAGCAAACCTTCGTTTAAAATTATACAAATATTATTTAGAAATGGACGATCTTAATAATGCCATAAATGTTTTGGAAGAAATTATTGTTGATTTTCCTTCTCATTATCTTGCTTCAAAGAGACTTCTGGAATTAAGAAAAGAAGAAAATAACGACTTTGCCCTCAGAAAAGAACTAGATAGATATTTTAAATTAGATCCAAAGAATCCAACAATATATAACGATATCATTGAGATATTTCATTACGATATTAAATACTTTTATGATTTTCTAATTAAAAAAGTTGAGGAATTTGAAGATAAACATGTTCTTGCAAATATCTATTATTATTTATCACAGATATCACCAGATAATTTTGAGGCAATAGATTTTTTAGATAAGACCAGAAAATTATTCGAAGAGATATTTACTAAGGATCATTATATTTTTAGAAATATCGATGCATTATTTAAAGCGATTCAGGAAAGTGGGAGAATGGCAGATAGTAATTTAGACGATAAAAACTAAGGAGGGCAAGTGTTATGGCCAGAGTTGAATTAAATATTCAGGCGCCGGATTTCACGCTGAATGATTTCAGCGGCAAGAGCGTATCTCTTTCATACTATAAAAATAAAAATAATGTCATGGTGGTTTTCAACAGAGGATTCTTCTGACCATTCTGCCGCGCGCACATGGCGCAGTTGCGCCAAGATTATCAAAAATTTGTAAAGCTGGATACGGAAATCATCGTTGCCGGGCCGGAAAAAGCCGAAGCTTTCAAAGATTACTGGGCAAAAGAAAATCTGCCGTTTATCGGTTTGCCCGATCCCGAACACAAGGTTTTGAAATTGTACGGTCAGGAAGTCAAGATATTCAAATTGGGAAGAATGCCCGCGCAGATGCTGATTGATAAATCCGGGAAGGTTCGCTTTGTTCATTACGGCCATTCAATGTCTGATATACCGGAGAATAAAGAGCTGCTTGATTTGATAGAAACGCAATTATCGAAATGAAAAAATGAGGAAAATAAAGATTTCTGGATACCGGCCTGCGCCGGTATGACGATGGTGACTGGATTTACCCTAAAGGGCACTGCGCCCGTCTGCACGGGAATGACAAGCGGCAGAGAAGATTGAGGCCTAATCAATTGCGCCGCTTTTTTTCAGAAGGGAAGCAACCGCTTCAGCCAAGTGGCGATATCCCGCGGCGTTGGGATGGATGTAGTCCGATTTAAGGGAATTATCGGCAAGAATATCGGATAGTGTTTTTTCTTCCAGCGGAATTTTAAATTCTTTGGCAATGTCCTTGTACATCGGTTCCGGAGAAACAGAAAGGCTGAAACCGGGTACCGCAATCAAAGCAACCGCAGTGCCTCTCTGCCTGGCCAGATGAATCATTTCCCTGATGTTATCGGCGGCCTGCCCGCGGTTCAACTGCCGGAGATGATCGTTGCCGCCATGACATAGAATCAACAAAGCCGGTTTTTCGCTCTCCAGAATTTGCGGCAGGCGGGATAAGCCTTCGGCAGTTATTTCTCCGGGAACGCCGGCATTAATCACCCGCCTGCCGATCATTTGTTCCAGAACCGCCGGATAACTTTCCTGCGGTTCAGCCCCGGTACCAAAAGTTATGCTGTCGCCAAACGCAACAACAACATCACTTTTGGCAAGCACAGGCAGTCTGGCAGGTTTCTGACAGGCCGCCAGGGTAAAGACTGCCCAAATCGCCAGTAGAAGAAAAATGACTTTCTGATATCTCGCTATGCTCATAAAATCACACTCTAAAACATAATATCATTTCTAAATTAAAGATGATATCGAGGCGGCATCTCTTTTGAGTACTCAACCAGACGAATATGTAAATTATTCTGGTCGATATACTTGTGTCTTACTCCCATGATCGGTGATTCCCATTCAAGTTTATCGAATTCGACCTTATACTGAACCATCATCTGAACTCCTTTGTAAAGTCTAATGCGAAGCTAAACGGCGACAAGCGGCTACCGATACGTAATTTTAAATATGCCGGGTTGAAAAAACTGCTTGTTGAATTTTTATTTTGTATTTTCTACAATAATGTTTATTGAAAATCAAATTATTATTGAAGTAAAAAATGTAGGCCGGGTCTACCCTGAAGGGCACACGGGATGGTGCAAGGTCACACGAGGTCACCTAGCCCGACTTAGAGGCTGTCACTACAAGAAAAAGCATAATCGATATTGTTATACCGGCGTAGGACGGTATCCATAACATACTGAAGATACTGAATTCCGTATCGCGCTGTGCTCATACCGTCCATTATATTTTTGTAATCAAGAATCTTTTAGTTCAAACTGGAAATAAATATCATTATCGCCTGATGAAATACTCCTGACCTTTTTTGCAACAGTTTTCTTCCCGAAAATTTTGAGAGCCTTCTGAAAGAAACCCATAATAAGGTACTCGAAGTAAAGATGTTTTATTTGAAGTCCGGTGATTTTGAGATGAGCAACGTTGTTTTCGAACATTGTAATAGGTTTACCTTCGTCAAAGTAGGTCGACCAGAGTTTAGGTAGGACCGATTCGACGTACTGCTTTATATCCTTTGTAAGCAGATAGGATTTGTACGGGCCTTCCGGCGACAGGGCATATTGAGCGGCTGCCTTCCCAAACGTCTCGTACTGCATACTATCGTTGTTGAAAAATTCCTTAATCATTTCGTCAAGAAAAAGGATGAATTTATCCACCGGAATGGGGGTAACGGACATAATAATATTGCTGAAAAATTTGTCCTTTGCCGTCAGTTTGGTTATAAAGGAATTCCAGTGTTCCTCGCCGAACGCTGCAATGATAGTAGTCTTTCCTGTAAGATAAACGATGCCTTTTACGTTCATATCAAAACCTCCCAAGAATGTTTATGTGGATTAGATATTATATAAAATATATCCGTAGTGCATGAATATATGACCTGCCCTGAATATTTGTACCACATATTGAGTTAGAGTTCAGCCATTTTTTATTTCTCAACTCCTGACCGGATGCTACTTATAGCGCTTATGAACTTATGAAGGACTTCAAAATACTCTTGTTTGGACTCATGTGGTTATGCCTCTCCGTTTCCGAATCTTGTTTCTGTAACATCAATTTACGTGTGACCTTTAGATTATGAGTCAACGTTCCTTTTTTATCTACTCCTTCGGTAACATTTTATTTGAGGCAATTCGGGCATCAGGTGAAACACAGATTCACTCTTCCCATTTACCTCTGAATCCAAGATATTTTATACCATACGATAAATTATAAGAACACAAGGTGAAAGAAACAATTCTGACGGTTCGGGAACCAGATTTTTTATTTCTTTCTTCCTTAATCCTCAAATCATCAGTCTTGATGGATATACAACCTTTCAATTGGGAATAAACACTATTCATGTCCGGTGGCAAAATATCGATATGATGTCGTCACCATAAGATCATCCCAAGAAAAAGCTAAATATTTTCTTTATATATTTTCCATTCGTCATTTATTTTTCTTAACTTTAATGTTTTCTTGCCTGAATCTTTAGATGTAGAAGAACTGTAATTTTGAGTAAATACTGCTGTGGCATTATTTCCATCCGCTGATATTTGTAAATCATCAATGTTGATATTTATATTTTTACTTCTCTTATGCACATAGGTTTTATAGGATATCCAGGCATTCAGGTTCATTCCTTTTGACTGGAAATCTGATGCATAACAACTACGGTAAGTTTTCATATCGCCTGATTCCCAACTGGCTACCCATTTAATTACCAAATTTCGGACAACTTGTTCGCTACTGACTTGAGCTAAATCCTTATCGGTTACAGCGGGAACAACAACGGTAATTACTTCCTCCTTCGGAGCAGCAGGCTCCTCAACTATGGGGGTGGCAACAGCTTCCTCCGGAGCAACAGGTTCCTCAATTCTGGGGATAGCAACATCGTTCTTCTGTGCAACAGGTTTCTCAGCTTTGGTGGAAACAACGACTAATGTTGAAGTTTTATGACCCCAGATATTACAGATCGCTGTGACCTCAAAAACATCTCCTTTTTTAGCCGCTATATTATAAGTATAAGTTAAAATGGAACCTGTTGATTGAGTATCATACTTATTTTTGCTGATTGTCGTCCCATTTTTCTTAATTTCAACATATTTAATATAATGCCTGCTAGCGGCGGACGTGTCGTGAATTATTATGACAGACAGAGTTTGCGCATTCATATCATAAACCAAGTCTACAGATTTTGGCGCAGTTGCATAAGAAAGCTGCGGACTAAAACACAAGAAGGAAAAGATAAAAAAAACAGCCTGCAAAAATTTTGACCGAAACATATTTTTTTTCATAGCCTACCTCTTTATAATAAGTTTACCTGTTTTATCTGACATTTTCCATATCAAAATCATTAATGCTATTACCCCTCCATAATTTAACTGTATATCTTTAATTAACATATCTAATCGCTTGAGACAAATTTTCCCCGGCGATGATTTTGTAAGCACTTCTTCCTGAAGTCAAGCATCAGGCAAGTTTTATTTGCCAACTCCCTTTCAATCGGTAATCAATATTTAATTGACATGCAAGAATGATTTTCCTATACTTCCTTAACATTATAGTTAAGCAGGGCTTTATACGCTTCCGAAGTGAGCGGGAGTAGTGTCCGTTTCTGCAAAAGGAAAGAGGAAATAACAGCTAATGAAAAAATTATTAGGAACGATGTTAGCAATAATTTCGGTGGTTATCTTGATAGTAATTCTTATTTGTTGTAGCAAGCCATATGTTGAGCATACTACAACGGTGGAAACCACCAAGGATGGTCGTTTCATCGCCTATGACGACGGGACGGTTTTGGACACGAAGACGAAACTGATGTGGGCAACTAAGGACAATGGAAATAATATAGGATGGCAAGATGCCAAGTTCTATTGTGAGAATTATCACGGGGGTGGTTATAAGGATTGGCGGATGCCTAAACTGGATGAACTGGAGGGGTTATATGATGAGCGCAAAGCCCGTCCGGCAGCATGCTCTAGTAGCAATAACATTCATATCGCAACGGAATTGATTGATATTACCTGTTTCTGTTTATGGGCATCGGAGACAAGCCCAACTACAGACGAAGCCGCCATCTTCGATTTCGGCCCTGGCATACGGTCTGCGTTCGCCAGTCAGATGATCCTCAGCCGCGCACTTCCGGTGCGTTCCGCCAAACAAGTTAATTGATCATTTGGTTCTTTGATTATTTTCTTTTTCCGGGTACAGGCGCAATTGAATATTATGAACGGTAATTTTCATTTTTGCTTGCTCAAACAGGTTAAGACACAAGGTGTAGTCAACGATTGTAATGATGATTTGATTTTTCAAAATCGATTTTTTAGTTTTCTATTGATAGTTGACTGTTATCAATAGAAATGCAATTTCTGGAAATATACAAGCTTTCTTCTGGAGATCAACAGTTGTCATCAGTAAAATACCCCATGTTTGTGGCCAAGAATAATATTGACATTATGATATTTGAGAGTAGAATTAAATCAATAGGATAAACGTATTGAGTTGATTCTTGTAATTATTTGTCTACTATTCACAGAAGAATGTTCTTTACCTTGGCAGAAATCCATACACTAATCCGGTGCAGCCGGCATGGTTTTTTGTGCTATAAGACAAATGATCCTAAGAGCAAGACCATGACTGAGAAAGAGACCCGTTCAGACCAGATAAAGCTGAAACCCTACCAGAAGCAGGAGGAACTGACCACCGCGCGGGCTCGGTACTTCGGCCTCTACGATCTGGCACAGGTAGGCTATCGCGCTATCTCTGAAGAGGGGCTGATCCTGGAGACCAATCTCACCGCCGCATCTCTGCTGGGCGTGGCCCGGGGCGCGCTGGTCAAGCAGCTGATTTCTAGCTTCATCCTTAGAAAGAACCAGAACATCTATTATCTTTGCCTCAAACAACTCTTGAAACCGGGCACGCCACAGACGTGTGAAATGCGAATGGTTAAAAATAAAGAAACAGCATTCTTGGTGCGGGATGTTGAAGTGGCGGTTGTTCTGTCACTTTGCAACGAAGTCCTGCTCTGGACCAGGAACGATGGCATTTATCGCCAAAAAATAGCGCTCAAGAGACGCCAAGCAAGAAATCTGCGAGTCGTTACGAAGCAAGAGAAACAAAATTGTTGGGGGAGGACAGGCGCGTGACAGACCGAGCGAACATATCAGGCATCGCCAAGCCTCGCTCCATATTCGTCAAGCGGCTCTTGACGATCGCTGTGTTGACGGATTTGTTCTTTATCGGCCTGGCGGGCTTCACTCTGCAGCAAGCAAGGCTGCAATACGAGGAACACGCTGAGATTACGACGCAGAACCTGTCGCGCACATTGGCGGGATACATCAACGACACGGTTGACAAGATAGATCTGACCGTGCTTACCGTAGCCGACGAAGTGGAGAGGCAGCTTGCCAGGGGTGGCATCGACGCGCAGATGATGAATGCGTTTATTGTCCGTCACGATGACCGCCTGCCAGTTCTGGACGGCCTGCGCGTGGTGAACGCTCTGGGTCAGAATGTATACGGCATCGGCATAATTCCTGGTCAGCGGACGAGTGTTGCCGATCGTGCTTATTTCGCCCGCCTGCGCAACGATCAGAAGGCGGGTATGGTTATCTCTGAACCAGTAGTGGGACGCGTAAGCAAGAAATGGTCGATCATCCTCGCGCGCAGGGTCAATTATCCGAATGGTTCGTTCGCCGGACTGGTCTATGGTACAATTACGCTGGAGCACTTTTTCACGACATTCTCATCCATTAATGTCGGCAAGCAAGGGTCGATTACATTGCGCGATGAGCAACTGGCTCTTATTACGCGCTATCCGGAGCTACAGGAAATCAACAAGATAGTTGGAACCAAGAATGCTTCCCCCGAGTTGCAGAACGCGGTTCAGGTGCAAAAGGATGCCGGCAGTTATCGCACCGCTCGTGGTTTCGACAATGTCCAACGAATCTACTCATACCGTAAGGTCTTCAATCGCCCATTCTACATCGTCGTCGGGCTATCTCCCGAGGACTATCTTGGCGCATGGCGGAACGAAGCAGCCGAGGTTTCGGCACTGGTGGCACTCTTCATCCTCGCCACGTTCGTATCGTCATACCTGACTTACCGTGGTTGGATGCGCAGAGCTAACTCTGCCCAAGCCCAGGAGCGGACCGAGGAGGCGCTGAGAAATTCCGAATCAAAATACCACTTTCTCGTAGAGAGCATGGCGGATGTGGTATTCACGGTGGATATGAACATGGCGACCACCTATGTCAGTCCTTCCATTGAAAGAATGCTGGGGTTCACTCCGGAAGAAAGGATGTCTCAAAAGGTAGATCAACAGTTGACCCCCAAATCTCAGAAATTGGTTTTACAGACATTGTCGGTGGAATTAGGCCTGGAAAAAGCGAAGGGTGCGGATCTGAATCGGTCGGTGACCATGGAATTGGAGTATTATCACAAGGACGGTTCCATAAAGCATCTTGTAACTTACATTCGTGGCATCCGTGACAGCGAGGGAAATTTGACTGGTTTTTACGGTTCGCACCATAACATCACCGAACGCAAGCAAGCAGAGGAGGCCCTGCAAAAAGCTCATGACGATCTGGAATCCCAAGTGACATTACGAACGGCTGAGTTGTCCAAAGCCAACGAGTTGCTACAAGCAGATATAGTGGAACGTAGGAAGGCAGAGGCGGAACTTCAACAGACCCTTGAAAGTCTCAGAAAGTCTTTCGGCACGACCATCCAGGTCATGGTATCCGCTGTAGAGATGAGAGATCCCTATACAGCCGGTCATCAGGTCAGAACAGCGGATCTTGCCAGGGCTATTGCCACGGAGATGGGGTTGCCCAAAGATAAAATTGATGGAATCCGCATGGCAGGTTCCATCCATGACATCGGAAAATTATCGATCCCCGCGGAGATATTGTCCAAGCCTACCAAGCTGACAGACACCGAATTTAATCTGATTAAAGACCACTCCCAAAGTGGATACGAAATGCTGAAGAATGTGGAATCTCCCTGGCCGCTGGCGGAGATAGTCTACCAACACCATGAACGGATGGACGGATCCGGCTATCCAAGAAATCTGAAAGGGGATGAAATTATTATAGAGGCCCGCATTATGGCTGTGGCCGACGTGGTGGAAGCCATGGCCTCCCATCGGCCCTATCGTCCCGGCTTGGGAATCGATGCGGCACTGGCCGAAATCGAAAAGAATAAAGGAACTCATTATGACAATACTGTCGCAAATGCCTGTCTGAAACTATTTCGAGAAAGAGGGTATCAGCTTACATAAGATGGAGAAACCAATTCCGTAGAAAAAATATGATTACAACCAGTAATCCTTAATTCTGAAAACTGTCTACGACTGAAACTTTGTAGCATTTTAACCAGTTCATCTAACTGGTTATTTATGAAAGAAACACATGGTGTCGTTACGAGGAGACGCTTAGGAGTCGCAGTAATCTAACATCATGAAATTACATAGCTTTGTATTATTGTTTCTTAGGGGGTGAAGTCCACAGTCGGTTGGAATTTGATTTGACTGTTTTTATGAAGTCAAATTCAAATATTATTCAGGACGCCCAATAGTATATTACCGGCAGTATATTACTTTAATGCACTTTAGGATTCTTCTATCAGATATAACTTAATCAACGAGGCTACCCTCCCCGGTGTTAATAGTCTTTTTATAACTGATGAGATCATACTGGAGATCCCCCTCACAGACCTCATTCTTTCTGAACAATCTCTTATCAGAAACCATTAGCAGACGCGGCTGTCTCTTTATCCGGGCAGTATTATGATAGCTATCTCATGGTATACCCGCGACCATCAAGACAAGCGCCCATTGCACGGTTATAGTCTGCACGCATTTGGTTTAACTGGGTTTCTGGCATGCCACTAGTGGGTTGAGTCGGGTCATAGCCTATTTGGCTCACAGCCCAGCGGTGACACTCGTAACGATCCTTTGCCTGCAGCTCTTCGCTTTGGCCTTTGCGGGGATAGATAAAGATCCTTTCAGCCGAAGATGGTAGTACCGCTGGCGCAGGATTAACATAAACTGGAGGCTGTTCTCGGATCACCACCGGTGGAGGTGCATAATAAGGAGAATAATAGGGATCATAATAGGGTGCCAGAACTGCTGCACCTCCTATTATCGCCCAAGGCGCCCACCAACCCCAATAACCGCCCCTTGCGTCACTGGATAATGGATTTATAAGAAAGATGATCATTGTGAAAATAAGAACTGCAAAAGTTACTTTCTTCATATTTCTCCTCCTTGCCTAACTCTATAGACATAATTTAAGTCTTTATACTCCACTTTTCAATGTGTTATTATAAATAATAAGCAAGAAGTACACCCCAAAAAAGAAAATAGTGTAAGTATAAGATATCAAATCACTTATATCAATTATATGGTTTTTGATTGGATTATTTTCATTAAAAATGGATAGTATGTATACAGTTATTAGTATCCAGTTGAATAATAAGTACCCAGAGAAGCAGCCGGGAGATAATATATGGCGGATCAACTTGAAACAAAACAGACCAGTAATGAAACTGAAGATGACATTATAGAACTGGAGCTGGAAGATGATGCCCTGGAAAAGAGAATGAAAAAGCTGGAAAGAGAGGCTTCGCGATTGTTAAATCACTCAAATGAACTGCTGCAAGAACTAAATAAGGCAAGGGCAAAACAGGAAGATAGTGAATTGAAAGATATAGAAGAAAAGTAAAACCTCTTCAAAGGAGATATATGAACCATGACTAACAAAGAACGCTACCTTGATATATTATCGCATATTGTATGGGAATATTGCAAAGAAATCAAACTCAAGAATTCTATATCTGAGGAACGGAAACAATATATTAAAGGTTATATGGCTGCGGCCAGAGTTTTGAATGTATTAGATTATGAAGAATTAAAAGAGGTTATAAACAAGGTGTATTTTAAGGCATTTGGAAAAACTATTGAGGAAAGAAAACAATCTGAATCAAGTGAATCTTTTTTAAATAAAGAATTTATGGAAATTATGACATTCATCCGAGAGGGAATCTCTTTGAATAAGAAATAAAGGATTTATTAATGGCGGAAAAACTTGATACAAAATAAATTGTCAGTGCTGAAGAATTGCTAATGTCCGAAGTAATTCAATCGGAGGCACTTATCAATCTTCTGGACAAAAAAGGAATTATTAGTAAACAGGAATTGCGGGAAGAAATGAAAAGAGTGCAGGCTAAGATGGTTAAACCTAAAACATTTATCACTTAGGATAAGCATTAGCTTCCTGTTACCGTTAATTGATGAATTCTGAAAATTATGCAACATCACAAACGTTAATAGTTAAAACAGTGTGGCACTGCCGAGAATCCAGGCGGTAAACGGGAAAAACAAGCGTTCCAAGTTTGCTAAAATATTATTAGGAGAATCAAAACAAAATGCAATCCATTTGGAAATCACAAGGGGAAAAGCTGCACACACGAAATATAGAAGTAACGACATACTATTATGATGAACAAAGGATTATTGTAGAAGGTTTCCTCAAAGATGATCGTTTCCAGGAATCTCATTCGATGACCGGTGAAAAGTTTCCAAGTGGCGCAGTTCATCACATGGCCATTCGGCTGCTGGTTAATTGTTCTAATCTTTTGATTGAGGATATTGATGTCGATCTGATATCTGTTCCAAGGGAAGCGTGCCATGAAACTATCGGGTGTCTTGCGCCCATAAAGGGCTTGACTATTACCAAAGGCTTTACGGCAAAAGTAAAAAAATTGACCGGAGGCATAAAGGGCTGCACTCACCTGGTGGAACTTATTCTGGCGATGGCCCCGGCTACCATCCAGGGATATGCGACATATCAATCAAGGAAAGAAGTAGTTTTTAATCCTAAGCGTGCAAAAATGATCCTTGGATTTCTTGTTAATACATGCCTTGTCTGGCGCGAGGATGGCCCCTTTGTTGAAATGTTCAAAAAAAAGCTCAATATGAAATAGACAAAGCTTAGAACACAAAATTGAGAAAAACTGTTACCACTCAAACATTTCTTCCTGTAAGGTTGTCTTTCTTATTTTCCCAATTCATACAACCTTTCAACCTGAAATAATCAAAATGGCTGAAATCTAATTTAAAATATGGTACAAGTATTTGGGGCAGGTCAGGGAGCTGTAAAATTTATAAAGAGGTGACATATGAATTTTACCCGAAGAGAGATCATCAAACATGCATCATTGTTTTGTCTGGCAACCATGTTGGGATGTGCCAAAAAAGCGAATTTGCCCTGGGACATCAAAGAAAAAGAGTTTGAAATATTTTCCGCTCCGTATTCTCCTTATCCTCTGTATTTTTCCGACCTAAGGCCTGTCGTCAGTATCGTTAAGGTTAATGAAAAATGGAGTGATTCGAAAGGAATTGAATATGCCGTTACAAAGGCGATTGACCTCATCGGGGGTCTGAATCATGTGACTAAAGGAAAGGAAAGTATTCTTCTTAAACCTAATTTAGTAAGCTTTGTTTCATCCGATACGACAAAGCCGGCTGTTGTTGAATCCTTGGCTGTATTAATGAAAAAAGCCGGGAAAAATGTTTGTATTGGAGAGGCTAGTAGCGCATCAAGGCTTAACGTTAAAATATTTGTTAAAGGGTTGGTATGCACCACAAAAGATTATAAGAACTTGCTGACTATTCAGGATGAAGTTTTTAGAAAGCTTGGCTATCTTGATGTTTCTAAGAAGAATGATATCCCCCTTGTCAATCTTCATGTGGGGAAAATAGCGAAGTTGTCCATCCCGGACAACTTTGTCTTTAAAGAAATCTATATCCACGAGTCTCTTTATAATGCGGACATGATCTGTTCAGTACCAATGATGAAGACGCATACACTGGCCGGTGTCACCTTGGCTCTGAAAAATGTAGGTATTGGCGCATATCCCGGATTAGTCTATGGTTCAGTCAGGTCTGCTGTTCACAGGAAGGCAACTGAATTTGAGCCAACAGGAACTGCCACTGCAATAATCGATATGGTCAAAGCAAATAAGATAGGATTAAATGTTATCGATGCTACCATGGCTATGCAAGGGAATGGCCCTAGCAAAATTGCGGGTGGTAAATTACTAAAGATGAATCTTATCATAGCTGGCACCAATGCCCTGGCAACGGATATGGTTGCTGCCAATGTGATGGGATTTGGGGCAAATGAAATCGATACATTCAAATGGGCATTTAAGGCCGGAATGACACCGAATAAAATAGACGGCATTCAAATCATGGGAGAACATCCGAATGATGTAAGAAGGCAATTTAAGAAACCAGAAATGGTTCCTTACAATCTGATACAAGACTGGTACGGTCCACCATGTTAATTATTGCAAACTGATCCGAAGTCTCGGGAGCAGGTAAGCACTGGGTCTAGGGACTTACGCGGAGTATTTCTCTCTTTCCCCTGAAAATGTACCTTTTAAAACAGGTTTTATTAAAGAGCGGTATGTGATCAACAGGAGGCC
>Ga0224554_1001513_pt1 | contig 14471 bp, 13 predicted proteins | sample 714S22024metaG_FD_180666 | JGI IMG/M metagenome (GOLD analysis project Ga0224554, IMG submission 180666) | Peat soil microbial communities from Stordalen Mire, Sweden - 717 S2 20-24 | ecosystem: Environmental > Terrestrial > Soil > Wetlands > Peat | place: Sweden: Norrbotten County, Stordalen...
CCACCCGTCCGGTCATATAGATCAGGCAGTTGTCCACGAGACAATCCGCCGGGTAATTATTGCTCCGCGGTCCGGGCGTGCGGTCAAGGTCTTCGAGCCTGTTCGCTTGATTGTAGTTGAACAGCACATTCCGCGCGGCCTGCGGATCGCCCACAAAACAGACCCCGTTCGCCCCGGCTTTCGCAATCTGGCAGCCGCGCACGGTGACGCGCCGGTTGTAGTTGTTGACAAAAATCGCGTTGCCGCCAACTTGATCGAGAAAACTGTCTTGCAGCGCGCAATCCTCCGCGCCCTCAAACAAAACCGCCCCGCCGCGATATATCGCCCAGTCCGACCGCACCAGCGGCTCCTTCGTGTCCATGACCGTCCTCGCCGCCTGGCGGAAAGTAATTCCGCGCAGCTTTACAAAACGCACCGGGGCTACCTCGCTGCCGCGAAGCTCCACGAGACTCCGCAGCCGTGTGGCCTCCACCACGGCCTTGGCCAGATCAAGCCCGGCGGGTGGATAATAATAGAGGATGTGCGATTTCGTGTTCAGGAACCACTCGCCGGGCGCGTCCAGCTCCTCAAATATATTTTCCACGAAACGAATTGTCCGATGTGCCGCGGCCCCGCGGTTGTTCTGCCAGCCGCCCTCCATGGTCAAACCACCCTGCGCGTCCTTGCCGGTAATCCGCCAGGTGAAATCGCCCCAGAGCGACGGATGCATGGCGTGATAATAACCGCTCGTCGGATCGGCCCAGCGCGCAACCCGATTGCTGGAAATCGCGGCAGCGGCATAGCCGTCGAAGTATTTCGCGGTGGCGTCGAAATTGGGATAGCGCGCCAGGATTTGTCTCTCCCCGTTGACAAAAATTTCCTCGGTCCGCAAATCATCCGGCGCCTTCGCTTGAAAAATTCCATTCGTCCAAGGTTGCCAGGCAAGGTGCTCCAATTTGACGCCGCCGCTGATGACGGGCCTTTCGTTTCCGTAGGCTTGGAAAACAACCGGAGCGTCCTTTGTGCCCGAATCCTGCGCGGTGAAGATCAGCGTTTCGGGCAGATAATAAGTTCCGCCGCGCAGGAACACTGTGCCGGGCTTTTGCCGCCGCGCCGCTTGCGCGCGCTGGAGAGTGGCGAAAGGTTTCTCCAGCGTGCCGGCATCGGCGTCCGAGCCTGTGGGCGCGACATAGTACGGTTGTCCAAGAACAGGAAAAGCGACGAAGACAGGCATCAGCAGCGCCAACAGCAATCCCAATCTGGCTTTCCGAGCCAGAGGCAAGGGATGGCGGTGGGTAAGGATCATAGTCTGATTCAAGGTTTCGGGTCTTGCAGGACAAAGGCGGGCTGGGTTTTGGCCACAAAGATTTTCCCCGCCGGGTCGAAATCAACGCGCACAATCCCCGGCATTTCGCGCCACGGCGCAGCGGCATCGTTGCCGAAAAATGCGCACCAACAGTTCCCTTCTTTGTCTTGGAAAAAATCCGTGCCGCCGCCGCAGGGGACGGTTTCATGCCAGTTCCTGTAGGGTCCCCAGATATTGTCGGCGATGGCGACACAACTGGAGTATCGCCCTTCGTAATCATCCACCGCGCCATGATAGTATTTGCCGTTGGCTTTGAAGAGAATCGCCCCTTCGTGGCCGAACCAGTTCATGCCATTGCGGATCGCGCTGGCGCCATGATGCGACGGGTTGCGGTCGGGATTCTCCAGCTTGACGGCGTGGGATTCCGCGAACCCGCTCAGGTCGTCCTTGAGCAGATAAATGGTTCCGCCGCCGCCGTTATCCATGACCAGGATCATCGGCTTGGCCTTGCCCTCGGCGATCAGGTTGTCGAGAATAAAGTTGGCCCGGCTCTGCCATCCCCATCCGGTTTCATCCTCGCCCGCGCCGTGCAAAAGAAAGAGCACCGGATAACGTGCGCCTGTTTCCTTGTCATAACCCGGCGGCGTATAAACAAAACAGCGCCGCCAGGCCTTGGTGATCTCGGAATGGTAATAATGCATTCGCAGTTCGCCGTGCGGCACATCCTTGGTGTCATAGAAATCCTCGCCCTTGGACGGCACCTCGGAGCCGCTATAGTGGCGGCCGACTCCAAAAAATGAGTCGCTGGCCGGATCAGACAAATTCACGCCGTCCACCATAAACCAATAGTAATGAAAGCCAACGGCTTGCGGAGTTGTGGTGACACTCCAGAGGCCGTTGCTGTCCTTCTCCATGTCGTAATTCTTGTCCAGGTGTAGCTGGACCTTTTGGGCGTCGGGCGCCTGCAAACGGAAGAGGCCCCGCAGCTGAGAATCCATGCGAGGGTATTGAGCGCCGTAAGTGTTCCAGAAGGAGGGCTTGGAGTCGTCGGTCGCGACCTCGGTTTGCGCCAGGCACCATGGGGCCGCCAGCAGCGGCAGCGCGGCCAGAAGAAGTAATTTTGATTCCATTTCCGGTTAAGGTTAAGGGTTTGGATGGTTTGATTGACATTGGTAATTTACTGGAAGAGCAGAGGCGCAAACTCATGCAAGCTCCGCCGCCAGGTCTGCCACTCATGGTCGGTACCGGGCGATTCGTAATAAACATGCTTGACACCGGCAGCTTCCAGAGCCTGGTGGCTGCTCCGGGTCCCGGCCCCGGTTCGTTCGACGGATCCCATGCTAAGGAAGTAAAGTTTGACCTGCCTGGCAAAAGCTTCATGGTCGGCCATCAAGCCGCCATAACCGGTCTGGGGATCGGGGTATGAGAAGGGCGCGCTGAAAGCTCCAATCCAGGCAAATTTGTCCAAATTGGCCTGGGAGACTTGGAACGTCTGCGTGCCGCCCATGGATAGACCCGCCAAGGCGCGGTGCTCGCGATCGGTGAGGGTGCGAAACGTTGAGTCAATCATTGGAATCGTGTCGTTGATAAGAACGGCGGCAAATCCGCCGCCGCCGGCTCCGCCGCGTCGGCCCACCGGGGCATTGGTGCCGGCATTCGGGCCGCGCCCGCCACGACCACGCCCGCCCCTTCCACCTCCGAAACCGCCAGAAATTTCGCCATCCTCATTGACGATGATCATTGGCTTGGCTTTGCCTGCGGCAATCAGGTTGTCGAGGATGTAGTTCTCCCGCCCCTGCAGGGACCAGCCGCGTTGGTCTTCACCCATGCCATGTTGAAGATAGAGCACTGGATACCGGGCGTCCTGATTCTTGTCATAATCCGGCGGGGTATAGACGTAACAGACCCGGACCTTCTTTTCTGTTTTGGAAAAATACGGATGGGCGCGCACTTCGCCGTGCGGCACATCCTTGGCGTCGTAGAAATCCTCGTCTTTTGAAGGCACCTCCAAGCCGCTGTATTGGCGGCCCATGCCGAAGAAAGTCTCGCTGGCCGGGTCGGTCACGTTGACTCCGTCCACGATGAACCAGTAGTAGTGAAACCCAACCGCTTGCGGAGTCGTAGTGACGCTCCAAAGGCTGTTGCTGTCCTTCGCCAGGTCGTATTCCTTGTCCAAGTGCAAACGCACTTTCTGGGCGTCCGGCGCCTGCAAATGAAAGGTGGCCCGCAATTGCGAATCCACGCGCGGATATTGCTGGCCGGCGACATTCAAGCTCGAGGGCTTGGAATCGTTTGCGGTATCGGTTGGCTGCGCTAAACAAAAATTGCTCGCAAGGACAGTCAAGCACGCGATGGCGGCGGTTTGTGATTTCATATCTTGATTTTGACTGCGGTTACTCCGGGTGTACCCTCAGCAGAACCGCTCCGTGAGAATTGACCACGGCGGAAACTTCCCCGTTGGCGGGGCCGAGATTCTTGTGTGTCCAAAGATCGCGCACGGTGCAGGAACCAGAGAGGCCCAGATCGGCCAGGGCAACCGATACCTTGGCCGGAAGCAGCGCCGCCGGATCGTTCGCCGGGACAGCATTGGTTCCAGGGGCTGCGACCATTGGAGCATTCGTGGGCGCCCCACCTGGACCTCCGCGGCCAAAACCTCCGCGACCCCGCCGACCGCTGCCAGGAGGAGGAGGGGGCGAGGTGTTGAAGAGGGCGACGTATTTGTCTTTCGACCCCGCAACGTCAGCCACCCAGGCGACGTGATTAGAACTATTAAAGACTTGCCGGTTGTTGAAAGAGGCTTGATTGACCGCGATAACCTCGTCGTTGGTCATGAGCGAAAGGGTGAACTCATCATTGTCCGGCATGTCGGCGCCCATGATCAATGGAGAACGGGCGATGCACCACAGCGTCATAACTGTGTATTGCTCGTCGTGGGTGAACTTGGTGTAGGTGTTAGTTTGCCAGGTTTTCAAGTGGCCAAACGGAATCATGTCCGCGTCAGGCCAATGTCCCGGCCCTTGATAGGGCTGGTGGCCGTTAAGGTTCGCGAATTGATTAAACAACGCCGGCCAGTTGTCCCAAAAATCGAAGCTCACCCGCCATAAGTTGGCGTTGGTCTCAAGATGGGCGCCTTGGTTGGGTCCCGACCCCATGGAAACGGAAAGCAAGATGGGCCGTCCGCACTGGTCCAAAGCATGTCGTATGCCTTCGATCTCGGCCGGATGCCCGGCCAGATCGTCCACTTTCACAAAATCAAGCCCCCATGATGCCATCATTTTGAAGACCGAATTGTAATACTCCTGCGCGCCGGGCTTGGACATGTCCACGCCGTACATGTCCTGGTTCCAGCGGCAGGAGTTCTGCTTGTCCACGATATTTGTGGCGGTGTAGCTGGTGCCCAGAATCGGCACGTTGTCCCGATCCACGGCCTGGCGCGGGATGCCGCGCATCAGGTGCAGCCCGAACTTCAGTCCTTTGGTGTGCAGGTAATCGCCGATGGGTTTGAATGAATGCGTTTCCGCGGTCATCGGGAAACGGTTGGGCGCCGGAAGCAGTCGGCCATTGGCGTCCATCTCCAGGATTGCCCCGCGACGATATTGGTCCCTTTGCGCGGCGGGTTCATACCACTGGATATCAATGGTGATCAAATTCCAGTCATGCGACTTGAGGTTCTTGTCCATGTAATCGGCGTTGGCCAGCACGGATGCTTCTTTAACGCTGGAACCGAAAGCATCCCAGGAATTCCAGCCCATCGGCGGCGTTGGTGCCCACGACCAATAAGCCGGATCGGCCGCATTCGCAGACAGGAGACCGCCAAGCAATCCAAGAATGGTGAGTTTTACGTCGAGTTTAGTCGTCAGTTTCATATTGCAGGACATGTTTATTGTTGGAGTTGGGTCATGGAGTAACTCACCGCGGAGGCTGGCTGGTTTTCCGGGCCACCGATTCCCGACTCGAGGCGTCAGGCCCGATTTGGGGATTGCCCTCCGCGTAGAGCCGGCCGATTTCTTCATCGCTCAAGGCACGATTGAAGAGCGCAAATTCGTCCATCACGCCGCTGAAATGCCGGATGAAATATGGCGTCGCCCTGGACAACCGTCCCGGGTTCCAGTTTCCCAACTCGGCATCACCAATCCGAAACGGAGGTTCAAGTTTTAAAACGTGATGGCTGACCGCAATCCCGTTGACGTAGTGAGTCACTTGCTTCCTCTTCCCGTCCACGACCATCGCAAGATGCATCCACCGGCCCATCTGTTCAAATCCGACCACCGCCGGGCTGGCGAAGATCTGGCAATCTTCTATTCTGGGTCCCTGAATGCCGAGATCCAGCGCGCCACCGTTCCGAATTTGCCAGTGGACTTTGCCAGGATCAAATCCGTCGGCCATGAACAAAGAATTGAAGGGGCGATCCAATCCACCGACGATCACCCAGGCCGAATAGGTCAACGCCTCAAACCCGCCTGGCACACTGAGACGCACCCGGTCGCTGATACTGCGGAATTCCAGCGCGTGTTTTCCCGGCCAGCGCCCTTCCGTCCATTGGCATCCCACGATGGTGGCATCCGGCACGGCCGCGTTTTGGCTGGCCGCATTGTGCAGCATCCATGCGGAAGGCGCGCTGTTTTCAAAGTCGAAATGGACCAGCAACGACGGGTCAAGGTTGAGGCGGGCGCTGGCGGCGCGCCATTGCTGATACCGAACATCCTGCACGGCCAGAGACTTCTGCTGCAAGTCGAACGCTTTGGCAAAAAGAGACGGGTTGACAGGGATGCTCCGCATGTCACCGGATTCATCCGCCGCCACGGCTTCTCCGAAGGCCAACTTGCGCTTCGGCGCGGTCAAGCGTTGAAATTCCACTTCGCCCTTGAACACATGTAACTCCTCGCTCGATTTCTTCACGACCAGCCCAAATTCGGTGCCCAGATCCACCACGGTCAACTGCGGAGTGCTGAGACGAAAACCGCGCGCCTGGGGTGGAATCTCGGCACTGAGGAGACCCAGGGAACACGAAACTTCGCGCGCCGAAATGAGCTGCAATTCCGCCGGGCCTTCGATCACTATCCTTGCGCCGCTGTAGAAAACCACCTGCACCAACCCTGACTTGAGCCTCAGCCAACCCGGTTCCAAAGCGGCGTCTACAGGGTGGATTTCGCCGGCTTGGCTCCACTGCGCGTCCATGGCTCGCGCCAGGACCGCAACCGCCGTGCTGGTGCTTTCGAGGGTCGCGGCGTGCTTTGGCCAGAGGGCCAACCCCAACGCCGCCAGCAGTGCGAAGGAGGCTGCCACCGCCAGCGCCCAAACCGTCTTCCGGGCCCGATCCCCAGGAGGCGATTGATTAGAAACAGGAAGCTGCAGGATTTGGCCGGGCTCGCCAAAAACAGACACGTCCTTTGCTCCGGTCAATTGAGCCGTCGGGAAAAGGCCGGAGTCTGAAGACAGACGCGAATGCAACTCCACTAGCAGGACGTATTCATCGCGCGCAGCCAAGTCGGCGCGCAGCCGTTCGTTCAAGGCCCGCATTTGCTCCTCGCTGGCAAAACCATGACAAACCGCCGCCACGGCTTCTTCAAATTCGCGGGATGGGAAGGCGATTTTCATGCTTTGGATTCAGCTAGTGTAGTGTATCATAAATAACTAGACATATCACTTGAGGGCCTTTTTTCCTCTTGGCAGGGTGCATCCCGGCTTGATCGCTTCCAGCTTGGCGCGCGCCCGCTCGATCTTTTTCATAATGCCGTCCACCGTCGCCGTCCACACGAACGGTTTGGGGCTGCTGTTCCAGGCGCCCAGGAATTCTTCAATGGCCTTTTGCAAGTCCGGCACGCTGGCAAAGCTCCCGCGACGAATCGCCTTCTCGCTCAATTCCTCAAACCAACGCTCCACCAGGTTGAGCCAACTGGAACTGGTAGGAATGAAGTGGCAGACAAACCGCGGATGCTTCTTGAGCCAAGCCTGCACGCGCGGTTCCTTGTGCGTCCCGTAGTTGTCCATGACCAGATGCAGGGGCACCTCCTGGGCAAACTCGGCATCCAGCCGGCGCAGAAACTTGAGCCATTCCTGATGACGATGCCGGGGATGACATTGGCCAATGACCTTGCCTTCCAACACATTGAGGGCGGCGAATAACGTGGTCGTGCCATTGCGCTTGTAGTCATGGGTCATGGTGCCGCACCGGCCTTTCTTGAGGGGCAATCCAGGTTGAGTCCGGTCCAAAGCTTGGATTTGACTCTTCTCGTCCAGACAGAGCACCAACGCCTTCTGCGGCGGATTGAGATACAGCCCGACCACATCGGTCAGCTTCTCCAAAAACTTCGGATCGCGCGAGAGTTTGAAAGTCCGGCTCAAGTGCGGTTTGAGATTGTGCAACTGCCACAATCGGTTGACGGTGCTGGCGCTGACCTGCTGTGCCTGGGCCATGAGCCGGCAACTCCAGTGGGTCATGCCTTTGGGTTTGGTCTGCAAGGTTGCGTTAATGATGGCGTCCCGCTTGGCTTGGTCGTAGTGCGGTTTGATACCGCGTCCCGGAGCAATTTCCCAAACTTGGTCGATGCCCCATTGCCGCACGCGGTCGCGCCAGAGTTCGACCGTATGCCGGTTAATTCCAAGTCGATCGGCAATCACCCCATTCTCCTCACCGTCTACCGCTCCCAAAATAATCCGGCAACGCAACGCGACCTGTTGGGGAGTGCCGTGGGCCGACTCCCATTGCTCCAGTTGCGATTGATCGTTTGGTTCCAGGACGACGGCAACGCTTTTCTTAGGCATGAAGCAAATCATACCACGGATGGGAATTATGTCTAGTTATTTATGATACACTACACTAGTTTGACCGCGTTCTCCAGGCACTGTCTCAGAGCCGAGCGTATGCGCTGCAGTTTTTTGTAAGTGGCCTCCACCGTCCGGCCTGATTCCTTGGCCAGCGCCTCAATCCCCAGCCGCCGATAGTAATAACCTTCGACCACCGTGCGCTGCTCTCCAGGCAATTTGGCCACACAACCCTCCAGGTGAACAAGGCGGCGTTCCAACTCTGGCGCCAGATCCTCACGCCGCCGCGCCAATTCCTCCGCCAACCCGTCCGCCAGCAGAATTTGCCATTTTTGGCGCCGCTCCATCCACTGGCGGGCTTGGTTCAGCGCGAACCGGCAGGCCCAGGGCGTAAAGGGCCTGGCCGGATCATACGAATCAAATTTCTCCCAGAGCGCCAGCGCCGTCTGCTGCACAATTTCTTCCGCCTCGATCACATTGGGCACCAGCACTGCCACATATCGAAAGATTTCCCGCTCACTGCGCAAAAACAGCGCCAGGAATCGCTGTTGGGCAGCGGTCGCGTCGCCAAATGAATGCAGTGCGTTCGAGGGCATTTTTCTGGTCTTACTAATACTCCCGCCAAATATGGAAAACTGGACAGAAAAACTCGAAAAATCGCATCGGCAGGTCCAGCAAAGACTTGGCATTCCAAGTTGACACACTGCCAGAATGTGAACTTAAGCCCATAAGAGGGCTGTGGTTGGAGAATCGCTTTGCGCTTTTGGCCCGCACAGGATTGTGGGTGGCCGCCAGGATCCAATATCCTCCGACCCCAACCATCAACAAACCCGTGATGATGCCACATTTGTAACCCACCCGGCTCGCCAACAGCCCGGCCTGAGGGTTGAAAATGCTGGTTTTGTTCACGGAAAAAGGTGCTGGTTTGGTTCAGAAGCCCCGCAGAATGGTGCTATTGCGCTGGGGCAGCCCGGAAGCGGGTGTGCGCTTGAGGACCAGGTATTCGATGCCCAGTTCCTGACAGTATTCGCGCTTGCCACCCTTGTTACCATCTTCGTTGACGACATAAATATCCGGCTTCAACCGGCGGATCTCCGGGTCGGCATCCACCCAGCCCGTTCCGGTGGTGATCAAGGCCTGCTTCACATATCTCATGGAACCCACAACATAACGGCGCTCATCCTGTGTCAGCAGCGGACGCCCTTTGCCTTTCAGAAGCCGTACATTGGCATCGCTTCCCAAACATACATAAAGGTCCCCATGGCCGGAAGCCTCTTCGGTAAAACGAACGTGGCCGGAGTGAAACCAGTCGTAGCAGCCGGTTGCAATGATTTTTTTCCGGCCTGGTGGCGACGGCATTGGCGGCGGAACGGGAAAGCCTTGCAACTCCTTCTGCGTGAATACCCGGTAGGTAATTCTGTTGTCGCAGGCAAATCTTTCGCGCGCGGCATTCTCCGCCGTCTCAACATCCGCCCAGATTTCGGGGCGCAGGCCGGGGATCGCCAGCGACGAATCAGCCGCAGCCTGTCCGTCCATTGGGATGACGCGGACGACGTAACGGACGGCGTTCAAAAGATAGAGCCGTTCCGCCAGCGGAAATTTTGGCGCTTTGCCAGTGACCTGCTTGATCGTGTTGTCCATCGTGAGCAAGACAGTGAGGTCGCCGAGCTTCGCCGCCTCTTCGAGAAAACGGAGGTCGAGCGACTTGATGTCGTCGAACCCGCCGGAAACGACGACGTGTTTTTGTGCACTCATTTGGGGGCAGTGCGGATCTTGACCTTAAACGCACCTGGCACCGATTGGTCGGAGACAACGATCAGATAGCCGCCACCGCAACCGGAATACATGGCGCCGGGATATTGCCGCTGATACGCCTTGAGAAGCGGCATCAAGTCCTGCCGCAGTAGTGGGTGCCGGACGACTTCCGGCAGCAGCGTTTCCCAGCATTTCATGTTCAAATTAAGCGATTCGCCGAGCGCTTTCGCATTCATTTTGAGAATGGCGTCGTAACAATCCCGGCCTGACATGCCGAGGCGCGCGATCCATTTCGGATTGAGATTCTGAACGCCCAGCGGACTGTAGCCGTCCGGCCTCGGTTCGACGGCGATCAGATGCAAAACCTGGCCGAGCCAGCGCGCAACTTTGGGATGGTGGCATGATTCGATGTGGGAGGGAAAAACACCGCCGCGGTTTTTGAAGTCGTAATCCAAGCGGTTGACTCCGGGATAAACCAAGCCGATCATATCCTGCGAACCGCTCGGCTCGGCTTTGCCCTTGTTTTCCACATCGTAAAGCTGCCGGGCCAATTCTTCCTGGGGACGGTTGGGAAGCCGGCCTTTCCAGATTTTCATGGCGATGGCGCGCGTGCCGCCGGCGATGCCAGAACGGTTCATGGGGCGAAAATCCGGCTGGATCTGCACCACCACCATCGAGCCTGGGGGCTTGGGGTTGTGCTGCGAGACGAACGGCTGGTCAATCCAACCGCCGGCCAATTGTAGGCGGTAGGGAATGGAACCCAGCAACTTGGCAACGGGCGAAGTGGCATTGCTTTCCATCAGCCGATGCCGACGCGTTTGCCCGCCTTGCGCCGGGCATATTGTTCCTTGATCCATGCATAAGTTTGCGCAAGGCCCTTGCTCAGTGCCGTCTTCGGTTCCCACTGGAGAACCTTCTGGATGAATGTGTTGTCGGAATTGCGGCCCGCCACGCCCTGCGGCGCATTGAGGTCGTATTTCCGGTTCATCTTGACTCCCGCGATTTTCTCGATCTTGGAAAGCAGTTCGTTGATGGAGACCATTTCGCTGGAACCGAGGTTGATCGGCGTGGCGATCAAGGTGTCGCAGTGCATGATTTTGTCAATCCCCTGGAGGCAGTCCTTAATATACATAAAACTGCGGGTCTGCTCGCCGTTGCCCCAGAGGGTAATCTCCTTCCTGCCTGTGTCCACCGCCTCGATCACCTTGCGGCAAAGCGCGGCGGGGGCCTTCTCTCGTCCGCCGTCCCAGGTGCCGTGGGGTCCATAGACATTGTGGAAACGGGCGATCGCCGTCTTTAGGCCGCGTTCGTGCCGGTATTCCTCGCAGACCATTTCCGAAAACAGTTTTTCCCAGCCGTAGCCGCGTTCCGCCATCGCGGGATACGCGTCAGACTCCTTCAAGGCGCGCACCTTCGGGTCTTTTTGCAAGAGGGTATTGTAAGCGCAGGCCGAGCTGGAGAAGAAATAACGGCGCGCCCCGGCCTGGTAAGCGGCCTCCACCATGTGGGTATTGATGAGCACGCTGCGGAGGCATTCCAAGCGGAAACGTTCGATGAACCCCATGCCCCCCATGTCGGCGGCCAGATTATACACCTCCGCCGCGCCCTCGCAAACGCGATGGCAATTGTCCTCGTGGCTTACGTCCAGCGAGAGATTTTGGACGCCGGGAACGTGGAGGTACCATTCGTAAAGCGGCTTCTTGTCCACCGCACGGATGTTGGTGAAACCCCGCTGCTTGAAGTAGAGCGCAAGATTGCCGGCAATGAAGCCGCCCGCGCCGGTGATCACGATCAAATCGTCCTTCTTCAACGGGGCGTCTTTTTCCACTAATCGTTTTGTCTGTTCCATAGCTCTGTTCCTGGTTCACAACATGCTTGAGGAGGGCGAGGATCGGCCTCTCAATCAATGTAAACAGAATGCCTTCGACAGGACGGCTCCGGAATGGCTATCTTTGGCCAGTGCATGGACATTATTGACTTAAGGCGGTGAAATCACGGCTTTGGACAGGCAAGGCAAACCAACCGGCGCCGGAGTTCTTCTCCCCCGATGTGGCGGCGGCGCGGCGATTTTACCTCGACCTCAATCCCCCAAAAAACCGGCGATTGGCAGTCGTTTGCGGCGGACTGGAGCGCTGCAAGTCGGAGTATGCCATCCGACGTGAAACCTTTCCGTTCTACTCCATTGAGTATGCGGCCCATGGTCGCGGCGAAGTGAGGCTCAACGGGCGAGTCTGTCCGCTGCAACCCGGACGATTGTTCTCATACGGGCCGGGCATCCCGCATCACATCATCGGGGACGCGGCGCAGCCGTTGGTGAAATACTTTGTGGATTTCGCCGGAACGGGCGCAAAGCCGTTGTTGCGTTCATGCGGGCTGCCGCCAGGGAGCGTTTCTGAAGTCTTTCCAGCCAACGCGCTGGAACCGCTCTTTGACGAACTGATTCAGGCCGGATTGCGGGCACGAAAAGAGAGCGCGGCGTTGTGCGCGAAATTGCTGGAGTGCGTGGCCCTGCAGATTGCCGGGGCGCGCGCGCCTCTGGCAGGCGCGGAAACGCACGCATTTACAACCTATCAGCGCTGCCGCCACCACATTGAGCAGCACAGCCTGCGGTTGCGGACGCTGGAGCAGATTGCGGGCGAGTGTCATGTCAACAACGCCTATCTCTGCCGTCTGTTCCGGCGCTACGACAAGCAAAGCCCCTACCAATATCTGCTCCGGCTCAAAATGAACCATGCCGCCGGGCGCCTCAAACAACCCGACGCCTTGGTCAAGCAGGTGGCGGAGGAGACGGGCTTTGACGATCCCTTTCACTTCTCCCGCGTGTTCACCGCCGTTTTTGGCATTTCGCCCACCACGTTTCGCGTGCTGCGCTAAACGGCGTGATGAACAAGCGTGTGCCAAAAAGCGCGCACATGCTGCCGACATGGACAACGCCGCTCCAAACCCAACTTTCTACCCGGACTGTCCGAAAACTTGCGCTCGCGCCGGAAATCGACAGGAAACCGGCCGTTCTATTCAACGGTTCATTGTTGGGGGGAAACGAAGATCCTCGCTTGAAAGCGGATGAAATCTGATCATTCGGCCGTGAACCAATTTCAACTCATCCTCCTTTGTCTTGCCGGTTGGATCAACCGCAACCACCTCTTTGCATATCTTGCGGGCGACCAGGTCGTTATCACCGGTCAAAACCTTGACCAGCGCGCCATGCCCTTGCAAATCCTCAATGGCGACCGTCGCGGTCTCCTTGGGCGGATCGAGGAACGCCAGATAGCCGTTCAAGATCAAGTCGCACTCGTCGGCTTTGCCGTACGGTGTCGTGCCGTCGGCGACATTGCCGCGGGCAGCGACGTCCTTGGTGGCGATGGCCAGGACGCGGAAGCCGTCAGTGCTCAACCGCTCGTAATCCTTCTTCAAATCCTCCATGTAATGGGGGTCCATCGGCGAGATCGTGCCGTCTATGCCACTCCACTTTGGCCACCACGCGCCGGATGCGATCCCAACTCTGCGCCTGATACAAAAGCCGGCATACCAGACCACCTCAGCCCGACAGGGCCAATAATATCCATTAGGCCTCGTTCAAGTTCCACTGTCGCCTCGAAAACAGGGCACAATTTGCTCCTGGGCCTTCGCCAAGGTGCAGTACTATGCAGTACACTTTTCCAGATAATTTGAGGCCGGTTTGCCCATTTGAATCAGAAAGCGAAAAATTGCAAACAACCAATCAAATCAGGCATTTGAAGCACTCTTGCTGATTTTGGCCGAAATAGCATAACAGGTTGTTGACCTATTTCGTGCGCCAGCCAGCGCCGATTGCTGCTGCTCCGGCGCGGCCAAAATGCCCGTGCTGCGGCAGCAACATCATGCCCTTGCTCTGAAGTTCTTCCTGTAGGTGCCATGATGACAACGGCGGCGGCACAATTCACGCCAACCTCGAAGCCCTGGATGCAGGGATTGAGCCGACCTGGCGTTGCTCGTGAATGTTGCTCGGGGCAGGTGTCGTTGCTGTGATGCTCGCCTTCCAGGGCGTTGCCGCGCTTCCGGTCGTTGTCGCCCAGTTCGTCGTAAATGGTGCGATGTTCCTGTTCTCATTCCAAGCGTTGCCGGGCGGCTGGTCGCTCCCGGCACCGGAGCTTGGAAGCCGTGATGGTGGATGCTGTCAGTGCGGAGGCACAGCTTCGGTGTCGCGGTCGGAAAAACTACGGGTGCATGGTTTTTGAAACCACATACATCAACTTCGATCCCATCCCGACATGGAGTGGTTTGTTTCAAGTTTTCGGTTTTGGCAATTTTCCGAGCACGTCTGGGGTGTGGAAAAACCCCGCTACGGACCCGCCCACAACCCGATCTGGAGCTGGTGGAGCACGGCGAGTTGATGTCGGAGCGCCAGATTATTCAGCGCGAGCTGGAAATGGGATTGGAAGCCGGGGAGGAGGGATCGCAAAAGCGCCAAAATGACATCAAGCATGACGAGGCCTGCTTCGGCCGACGATATTCAAAAACCAATGTTCTCGAAGGATTATGGAGTTTTCGCCATGCACAGGCTGGACCGGCTGCCTGACGCTTCACTCCGCGAACAGGACGCGCAAATCTTCCAGCGTGAGGGATTGAGCGAAGCGTTCTTCCCCCAGCACGCCATCCATCAGCGCGGTCTTTTGCTTTTGCAGCG
>Ga0224554_1001514_pt1 | contig 14470 bp, 13 predicted proteins | sample 714S22024metaG_FD_180666 | JGI IMG/M metagenome (GOLD analysis project Ga0224554, IMG submission 180666) | Peat soil microbial communities from Stordalen Mire, Sweden - 717 S2 20-24 | ecosystem: Environmental > Terrestrial > Soil > Wetlands > Peat | place: Sweden: Norrbotten County, Stordalen...
CTGCGTGCCCATGGTGATGCCGTCGGAGATGGTCACGGTGTTGAACTCCATTGGCGTTCCGCCCGCCTCGCGAATGCCTTCCTTCAGCGCCTCGGCAATGTCGCGCAGGTGCACGTTGCAGGTGCCGATCTCCGTCCACGTATTCGCGACGCCGATGATCGGCTTGTGTAGATCATCTTTTTTGAATCCTGAACCGCGCAGGTACGACCGCGCCGCAGCGCGGCTCGGCCCCTCGGTCAACGGAATGCTCTGTCGCTTGCCTTCGATCGTCATTGGCTCTTCACTTCGCTTTCAACCAGCCCGCTTCGTCGTGCTTCGTCTCAAACGTGTCCAGCGCCGCGGCGTGCCGCAGCGTCAGGCCGATGTCGTCGAGCCCTTCGAGTAGGCAAAACTTTCTGAAAGGATCGATCTCGAAATTCGCCGAGAATCCACGGCCATCGGTGACTGTCTGCGCTTCAAGCGAAACCGTGAGCTGATAATTCGGAATGTTTTGCGCGTTCTGGAGGAGGGTATCAACCTCATCTTCGGACAACCGCGCCAGCACGATCCCGTTCTTCCCAGCATTCGAGAAAAAGATGTCGGCAAAGGTCGGCGCGATCACCACGCGAAAGCCATAATCGCTGAGCGCCCACGCGGCGTGCTCGCGGCTCGACCCGCAGGCAAAATTCCTGCCCGCAACAAGAATCTTCGCGCCCTGATAGCGCGGGTCGTTCAAAACGAATCCTGCAATCGGCTCCCCGTCGGGCGTCTGCCGCCAGTCGAAGAACAGAAAATCGCCGTACCCTGTGCGCTCGATGCGCTTCAAAAACTGCTTGGGAATAATCTGGTCGGTATCGACGTTAGCGCGGTCGAGCGGCGCGGCCCGTGCGGTCAATGTGCGAAACGGTTCCATTAAGCTTCTACCTCCTCGTTGGCAAATTCGCGAACGGACCAGTTGCGAATGTCCACAAAGTGTCCGGCAATTGCAGCTGCCGCGGCCATCTCCGGGCTCACCAGGTGGGTGCGCCCGCCGCGTCCCTGCCGCCCTTCGAAGTTGCGATTGCTCGTCGAAGCGCAGCGCTCGCCCGGCTGGAGAATGTCGGGGTTCATGCCCAGGCACATGGAGCAGCCCGGCTCGCGCCAATCGAATCCGGCATCGCGGAAGATGACGTCCAGGCCTTCTTTTTCCGCCTGCGCCTTCACTTGCTGCGAGCCGGGAACCACCATCGCGCTCACATGCGTCGAGACTTTGTGTCCCGCGGCAATCTTCGCCGCCGCGCGCAGATCCTCGATGCGGCCATTTGTGCACGATCCAATAAAGACGCGGTCGATCGTGATCTCTTCAAATGGCGTTCCCGCCTTCAGGTCCATATATTCGAGCGCCCGCTCGAACGATTTGCGGTCAACTTCGCTTGTCGCGTTTGCGGGATCGGGCACATTCGACACCACTGGAGCCACCATGCCGGGGCTCGTTCCCCAGCTCACATACGGAACCAGCGCCGCCGCATCGATCACCAGCTCGCGATCGAACTTCGCTCCAGGATCAGACGGCAGTTTCTTCCATTCGGCAACAGCCTTTTCCCAATCTGCACCCTTCGGCGAAAACTGGCGTTCCTTCAGGTACAAAAACGTCGTTTCGTCCGGCGCGATCATGCCCGCGCGCGCGCCCGCCTCGATGCTCATGTTGCAGATGGTCATGCGGCCTTCCATCGAGAGCGCGCGAATCGCCGAGCCAGCGTATTCGATCACGCTGCCCGTCGCGCCATCTGTTCCGATCTTGCCGATGATGGCCAGGATCACGTCCTTTGCCGTAACACCCAGCGGCAGCTTGCCCTCGACTGCGATGCGGAAGGTCTTCGGCTTCCCCTGCGGCAGCGTCTGCGTAGCCAGTACGTGCTCCACCTCGCTGGTGCCGATGCCAAACGCCAGCGCTCCGAACGCGCCGTGCGTCGAAGTGTGCGAGTCGCCGCACACAATCGTCATGCCCGGCTTGGTCAACCCCAGCTCCGGCCCGATCACGTGCACAATTCCCTGCTCGCGCGAGTTCACGTCGTACAGCTCGACACCGAAATCCGCGCAGTTCTTGCGCAACGTGGCAATCTGCTTCGCCGAGATCTGGTCCACGATGTTCAGCCGGCCCTCGATGGTCGTCGGCACGTTGTGGTCCACGGTGGCAATCGTGCGGTCGGGCCTGCGTACCTTGCGCCCGGCGATCCTCAGCCCCTCGAAAGCCTGCGGCGAGGTCACTTCGTGCACCAAATGCAGATCGATGTAAAGCAGAGTGGGCTCGCCCTTCGGCTCAACCACCACATGCTTCTCCCATACCTTCTCGAATAATGTCTTTGGTTCGCTGCTCATTAAGAACTGCTCCTGGAAAACAGCTATTAGCTCTTAGCTATTAGCTTGTTTTGTTCACCTGACCACTTCTTTGTCTTTTGCAATCTTCCCTAAACGATTCGCGGCCAAAAAAATTGAAGGCGCCTGTTCCACGCACTTGGAGCTAAAAGCTAATGGCTGAGAGCTAATAGCTTTTCTTTCACCGTCTCTCTCACCTTCGCGCCCATTTCTTTCGTCGAGAGAACCGTGACTCCCTGCTTCTCCCCGCGTACAAGGTCCGGCGTGCGGAAGCCCTGCTCGAGCACCTTGCGCACTGCCGACTCAATCGCGGCCGCTTCGGCCTCAAGCCCTCCCGAGTGACGCAGAATCAATGCGCCGGTAAGAATCGCACCCAGCGGATTGGCCAGTCCCTTACCGGCAATGTCGGGCGCCGACCCGTGCACCGGTTCGTACAAATTCACCTTGCCGCCGATCGTCGCCGAGGGCAACATGCCCAGCGAGCCCGTAATCACCGCCGATTCGTCGCTCAAAATGTCGCCGAATAAATTCTCCGTGAGCACCACGTCGAAATCGCGCGGCCGATTCATCAGGTGCATCGCCATCGCATCCACATATTGGTGCTCCACCGTCACGCCGGGAAACTCCTTCGCAACTTCGTTCACGGTCGCGCGCCAAAGTTGCGAAACCTCGAGCACGTTGGCCTTGTCCACACTGGTTAATTTCTTGCGGCGTTTGGTAGCGAGCTCAAAAGCGATCCGCGCCACGCGCTCCACCTCGCTGCGCGTGTAACGCATTGTGTTCCAGGCTTCTCCTGAAGCGTGGTCCCACTCGCGCGGTTTGCCGAAGTAAAGCCCGCCCAGCAGTTCGCGCACAAACAAGACATCCGCGCCTTCCACAATCTCCGGCCGGAGCGGGCTGTTCACCGCCAGCTCCTTGAAGGCAAATGCGGGCCGCAGGTTGGCGAATCCGCCCAGCGCTGCGCGAATCTGCAGCAACCCCGCCTCGGGCCGCTTGTCGGGAGGCAGCGAATTGAACTCATTGCCGCCCACCGCGCCGAGAAGAACCGCATCCGACGCCAGCGCCGCTTCAAGCGTGTCCGCAGGCAGCGGCGTGCCGTCCTGCACAATGGCCACGCCGCCGATGCGCTTCTCCATGAAAGCGAAATCGTGGCCGCCCAGCGCCCCGATCTCCTTCAGCGCAGCGACCGCTTCGTTGGTCACTTCGGGGCCGATGCCGTCGCCGGCCGTCACTAAAATCTTCAGCTTCATTTTTTAGTTCTCAGTTCCTAGTTCACAGTTCTCAGTTCCCAAAGGTCAGAGACAGCGATCCCGGTCCCTCGTTCCCTTGCTCCCTTGGTCCCTGTCTTTTTCAATCCAGCTCGCTCACCGGCTCGCTCCGCCGTTCGCGAATGTTGTCCGGCAGCAATCCGACCAGATCCTGATCGTAGATGTTCTTCTTGCGGTCGGCCAGCGCCACAAACCGGTAGTAGACGTGCTGCAGCTCGTCGCGGCTGACCGTGAAGCCGAGTTGCTCCAGGCGATGCCGCAGCGCTGCGCGGCCGGAGTGCTTGCCGAGCACAAGATGCGTCTTGGCCACGCCCACCAATTGCGGCGTCATAATCTCGTAGCACAGCGGGTTGGCCAGCATGCCGTGCTGGTGGATGCCCGACTCGTGCGCAAATGCGTTCGCGCCCACAATCGCCTTGTTGGGCGAAGGCCTGAAGGTGATGAGTTGGCCCAGCACTTCGCTTGTCGGATAAAGCTGGTCCAATTTGATGGCCGTCGAAATGCCGAAGTGGTCGCCGCGCACGTAAAGAGCCGCCGCAATCTCCTCAAGCGCCGCGTTACCGGCCCGCTCGCCGATGCCGTTGATGGTGCACTCCACCTGGCGCGCGCCCGCCTGGATGGCCGCCAGAGAATTTGCCACAGCCAGGCCGAGATCGTCGTGGCAGTGCGCCGAAAGCACAACGCCCTTTTCGTCGATCGCGGGAACGCGCTCGCGCACCTCGCGAAACATCGCGCCGTATTCCTCCGGCGTAACATAGCCCACGGTGTCGGGCATATTGATCGTGGTGGCGCCTGCTTCGACGGCAATGCGCACCATCTCCACCAGAAAGTCACGATCCGACCGCGTCGCGTCCTCGGGCGAAAACTCGACATCGTCGGCGAGTGACCGTGCCAGACGCACGCTCTCGCCGCACTGCTCCAGCGCCTCCGCGCGGCTCATCTTCAATTTGTATTCCAGATGCAGATCGCTCGACGCCAGAAAGACATGAATGCGCGCCCGGTCGGCAAACTGCAACGCCCGCGCCGCCATTTCGATGTCCTCGGTTTTTGCCCGAGCCAGCGATGCGATGCGCGGCTTTCGTATGGCCTGCGTGATCGTCGCAATAGCGGCAAAGTCGCCCTCTGAGGCCATGGCAAAGCCGGCCTCGATGATGTCCACTCCCAAATCCTCAAGGGCGTGGGCCATGGTGAGCTTTTCCTGCGTGGTCATGCTGCAACCGGGCGACTGCTCGCCGTCGCGCAGGGTGGTGTCAAAGAAAACTACAGCTTTGCTGCTCATGGTTGTGCCTGCCGTGTGATTGCCGGGGAAGACCGACCTCGCCCAACTCTTCTATTGTCGCCCATCCGGTACTATAAGGCAAAGTTATAATTCTTTTAGAATCGATTAGAATTGCTTATAATGCAAGAGATCAGCAGTCAGAGATCGGAGATCAGTACCTTCGTGCCCATCCGACTGATTCGACACGGCACGAGATCCAATCGGAATCCGCTTCGAATGCTGCCGACGCCCGCGAGTTCGGCCGGATCCCTGATCTCTGATCCCTGCATTCCGAAGGAATGCCATGGAACTCAGCCAACTCGAAACCTTTCTCGCCGTAGCCGAGGAGCGCAGCTTTTCTCGTGCCGCGATCCGCCTGCATCGCACCCAACCCGCCGTCAGCCAGGTCATCCGTAAGCTGGAGGGCGCGGTAGGCGAGACGCTTTTCGACCGCGCCGCACGCGATGGTTCGCTCACCGCCGCCGGCGGACTCCTTCGCGAGTACGCGCTGCGCCTGTTGGCCCTGCGCCGCGAGGCCACGAGCGCTCTTGACGAGCTGAAGAGCCTGGAGCGCGGCCACTTGCAACTGGCGGCCAACGAGTACACATGCATGTACCTGCTCCCGGCCGTCGACGCCTTTCGCCGCGAGTTTCCTCATGTCGGCGTCACCGTGCAGCGCATGCTGGCCTCGCACATTCCCGAGGAGCTGAACCTGCGCACATTCGAACTCGGCGTCATCTCATTCAAGCCCGATCCCGTGCAGATCCGCACCATCGCCGTCTACGGTGACAGCCTGGACCTGATTGTCGGCCCGCATCACCCGCTGGCCCGTGCGGAGCGGGTCTCCATCCGCGACCTGGGCAATGAAAACTTTATCGCTCATAATGTGGCCTCGCCCCTCAGGCGCAAAGTCATCGAGGCTTTTCAGCGCTACCGCACCCCGCTCAATATGGGCATCGAGTTGCCCACCATTGAGGCCATCAAGCGTTTTGTGGCCATGGGCAACGGAGTGGCACTGGTTCCCCACCTCACCGTGGCGCGCGAACTGGAAACCGGCGACCTCGTCCGTGTAAAGGTAGACGAGCTGGACGTGCGCCGCGTCTTACGCCTCGCTTACCGCCGCCAGGCCACGCTCTCCTACGCCGCCAAGGCCTTCCTGCAGACGCTCAAAACCATGGCCAGGGAACAGGGACCGCCGTTTTTCTATCATGTGGAGCGGGCAGGATAGGAGAGGCGCGTCGATGCCTCGCAACGATTCCACGAACCGTCTTTCCTCTTTCATTTTCGCGCGTCTATAGCTTCAGACGTTTTCGCCACGGCATTCGGACCCGGACTGGAGGCCCCAACCCGCTCCGGCCATTTACAATTCTGAGAGCGGGGCACGGGGCTTTCCGGTGCGCCCAACAAGCGCACCCGACCAGTGCCCGGGAATCGACCGGTTTTGCCAACAGCACGGTTGCGCAGTCCAAGAGGATCAGGATCGAATGAAGAGGATCGCATTTTTTGTCTGTCTGCTGGCCGTGTGCGCGGCCGCGGCCCGCGCCCAGGAAAGCCGCCAGGACATCAGCCTGAGCGGTACAGCGTACATTGAGCCGTATAAGGCTTCTTCCACCGACATTCAAGTCCACTCCACCACCGCCTACGGTGGATTAATCAGCTACCGTTTCATGCTCACGCCAAGCAGCGCGCTTGAAGCCAACTACGGCATCACCTACCAGAACAAAATCACCTACTTTGGACCCCAGTTCCAGAACGGCATCGGCATTCTGACTCGCACCCAGGAGATCTCGGGAGCCTATGTGCGCTCCTTCGTCTTCAAAAACTTCAATCCTTTCGTCGAGGGCGGCCCAGCGGGAATCATCTTCCTGCCCATTTACAACTCCGGCACCAAGACTCTCGATGCGCACCAGCAGACGGAGATCGGCGGAATGTACGGCGCCGGCTTTGCCTACGAAGTCAGCCCCAGCTTCGATCTCCGCGTCGAGTATCGTGCCCTGGTGACCAAGGTGCCGACCTTCGGCGTCGGAACGAGCACTTACAACTTCAGCACCAATCGCTGGTACAACATTACTGTTCCTACCGTCGGCGTAGCCTATCACTTCTGATTCTTCACAACAGCATTCGCTCACAAAAGGGGACCGGCCATGACCGATCCCCTTTTTGCTGTCTAGGCTTCCCGACTTTTATCAGGTCCCCACGTTCTCTTCGCCTCGCGCCTCGCGATAGTGGCCCAGTTCCTTCACCATCACGCAATGCGGCGCCAGGGCATCGATTGCCCGCGTGCCATCGGCGGCGGTGCGAATCTGGCAATCAACGTAAAAAATGTACTCCCAGGGCTTACCGTGCACCGGGCGGGACTCGATCTTGGTCATGTTTGTAAACACGGCTGACAGGCCCACTAAAGCGGCGACCAGCGTCCCAGGCCGGTCCTCAAGCGAAAACGCGAGGCTGATCTTGTTCGCTTCAGGATCGCTCTCCGCCTCGCCGTTACGCCGCACCAGAAAGAATCGCGTGTAGTTTTCTTGGTCATCCTCAATGTCACGCGCAAGAATCTCCGCCCCGTAAAACGCGGCCGCCTGCTGGCTCGCAATGGCCGCCGCGTGCGTGTCGTTCAAAGTCACAAGTTGCTTCACGCTTCCCGCGGTGTCGTAAAAGGCAACGGCCTTCATCTGCGGATGCGCGGCCAGGAATCGCCGGCACTGCGCCAGAGCCACGGCATGTGAATACACGCGGTCGATCTCATCCATCTTCGCGCCGGCGACGGCAATCAGGTTGTGCCGGATGCGAATCAGCGTCTCCCTCACCACCTTCACATCATGATGGAGCAGCAGGTCGAAGTGTTCGAGTACCGATCCCGCCAGGCTGTTCTCAATGGGAATCGCCGCGGCATCGGCTGCGCCTGAGTCGAGCGCCGCGAACACCTCCGCCGAGAGCGCGCAGGGCAGAATCTCCGCGTCTGGCACGAGCTTTAGCGCCGCCTCGTGGCTGAACGAGCCCGGCTCTCCCTGGATGGCAATCTTCATGCTTTTGCTTTCTGCTTCAGCATCTAAAACGTCCCGCACCCGACTGACGACCCCGCAGTTCTCATGCCACGCATCAACCTGTACCGCCGGTCTCCTGACCGGCTGTCGCGGGGGTCTCCTGACCCCCGAAACTCAAATATCGGTTGCTTTTTCCCTCTCGCACCATACCATACGCGATCGGCTGCAATTCCGGCGCGACTCATTGAGAAGTGTCGGCGGCGGCTTCCTTCTCTGCCTGCCCAACCATGGCCGGAATCAGGTCGCTGTCATTCGCCGGAACCCGCGCAGACAATTGCACCAGGTCGGTATCGGCTCCTGCGATGATCGCGACTCCATCAATCGGGCTCGCGTTCATCTGCAGACGCGAATCGGTTCCCAGCCCCTGCGCATTTGCCGGAGTCTCGAACTCAACGATATTCTTGGCGCGATAGGTCAGCTTGTCGCTCGGGTAGGGACCGAAGGGAAAGTCGCTTGCCGGCTCGATTCCCTCTGCAATCACATTTTGCGCAAACGTTTTGTACTCTGGAAACACGCGCGCAATGACCTTGGCGACTTCAAACCTTCCACTCGTTCCGCCGTCCATCTCGGAGACCTCGATGACCTGCCCGGTGAATCCCTTCCAGTCCATCGAGGACAAATCGCTCGTGTTAATCGGGTCAGGGCTCACGAACAGACTGCTGCCATCGGAGCCATAGCTGGAAAAGCAATTCCAGCCTCGCGGCGCGAGGGCGCCGGGACCGTATTCCGCTTTGTAATAGGCGAGCCGCTGTGCGATCGCTGCAGGAATCGCAACCGCGAGGCTTTTGCCGCTTGGCGCCTGCTGCGGCCCAGCCATACCGTCGGAGGCGCAGCCAACGAAGGGAACCGTTACCGCGGCAGGTTCAGCTGGCGCAGCGGTGCCCTTCGCCTGTGCGAATGCCGTTCGAGCCCCTGCAAATGCTGCGCAGAAAGCAAGGCTCGCGAGGAAAATCTGACGCGTCTTCATGCCTGACATGATAGCAATCGCAGTCCGCGAATCCCCACTTCTGCGAATCCGCGGCGACTCCATATCACCACCCTGTCTTTCTACTCCCTGCCGGCTACTCCCTGCTCTGTTCTCGGTTCTCTGTTCTCTATCTCTTCATCCACAAATCCGCCGTAACAAACCCCAAAAACACCATCGCGATCACGCCGTTCATGGTGAAGAACGCGGCATTCAGCCGGCGCAGGTCGCGCGGCGAGATGATCGAGTGCTCGTAGGCCAGCAGCAGCCCCACCACGCCAATTCCCATCCACCCCGCCCGTCCAAAACCAAAAAGAAACCCAAACCAGACCAGCAGTCCCAGCATGGCCAAATGCATCACCCGCGCCGTCCAGAATGCTGTCGGGATACCACTCGCCTGCGGCAGGCTGTGCAGCCCCGCTGCGCGATCATGTTGATAGTCCTGGCAGGCATACAGCACGTCAAATCCGCCCGCCCACAAAGTGACCGCCGCAGTCAGCACCAGAATGCGCGGGTCCAGGCTGCCGCGCACGGCAATCCACGCCGCTGCGGGCGCTATGCCGAGCGCCAGCCCCAGTCCCAGGTGCGACCACTGCGTCACCCGCTTCAGGTAGCTGTAGCCCATCAGCACCACCAACGCCACCGGCGCCAGCTCCAGCGCCAGCCGGTTGAGTTCGGCCGCCGCCGCCAGAAACACCGCCGCGGCCACGAAAGTGAACCCCAGCACAAACTGCCGGCTTAGCAGCCCTCCCGGAATCGCCCGCGTCCGCGTACGCGGGTTCTCGGCGTCCAGGTCCGCATCGGCCCAGCGGTTAAAGGCCATTGCTGCCGATCGCGCCGCCACCATTGCCACAACGATCCACGCCACCGTTCGCCAGCCCGGCAACCCGTCCGCAGCCAGCAGCATGGCCGTCAGCGCAAACGGCAGCGCGAAGATCGAGTGTTCCCACTTGATCATCTCCAGCGTGGTGCCGATCTTGTTCAGAATGTTGGCCATCGCGTGAAATCCCAGTCCCCAGTCTAGCGAAAAGCGCCGTTCACGCTCGCGCCGCCCACGGCTCTTCAACCGGCACAGGCGCAGCACCTCTCCGGCCAGCAGCCGCCAATCCCCTTTTTGCGCTACTCTGTTAACCAAGCGTACGTGACGCTGATCACCAAGCCAGGACCCAAGTTGATGAAATGATAAATTCGATATTCCCTATGGAGAACGCTCATGAAGAACTCTTCTCCGCTGGCAAGTCCCTATGTTCAACTTGACCCCGATGCGTTTATTGCCGATCCCCAACTGATTCGCGCTCTCGAGGCGCGTTCCACCCCGGTTCCGTGCGAGTTCGAACGCCCGCTCTTCCGCCAGGGAGAGCCCGCCGTGGGAATCTTTATCCTCCACCAGGGTGTCGTCACTCTCAGCATGATGTCGAAGGATGGTCACTCCCTCCTCGCCGCGCAGGGCAGGCCCGGTTCCATCCTCGGCCTCCCCGGTGCAATCAGCAATGAGCCCTACACCATCACCGCGACCGCCGGAGCCGGGACCAACGTAAGCTTCGTCGGCCGCCACGATCTCATGGCCCTGATGCACGCGGACCCGATGATGTCGATCAAAATGCTCCAGGTCCTCGCCGCCGAAGTCCGCAGCGCCCGCAAAGCGCTCTATTAATCTGGAAGAGTGCTTGCCTTCGCCGTCGCACCCTACATCACGGGAATGCCCGGCTCGCGAGCGGCTCACCTTCGTCCGCACGCGCCCGCATCAGTCGAGAACCCCCACCTGCTACACTCTCTCGTTGTGATTCTTCCTTTTTGCGCCATCGCGGCCGTAGCGTACCTGCTGGGGTCCATCCCCTTTGGTTACCTGCTCATGCGCGTCTTCCGCAAACAGGATATTCGCTCCATCGGCAGCGGCAACATCGGCGCCACCAACGTCATGCGCAGCGGCGCTCACGGCCTTGGCATCGCCACCTTCATCCTCGACGTCCTCAAGGGCTGCACCGCAGTCTGGATCGGCGGCCTGCTCGGCGCCCTCTTCATGCCCGCCGTCCCCATGCGCACCGCCGAAGCCTTCGCGGCTCTGTGCGCCGTGCTCGGCCACATGTTTCCCATCTGGCTCAGATTTCGTGGCGGCAAGGGCGTCGCCACCGGCTTCGGAGTCTTTCTCTTCATCTGCCCCTGGGCCGCGCTCGCCTCCATTGCAACCTTTTTTGCGGTCTTCGGCATCACCCGCTATGTCGCGATAGCTTCCATCATTGGAGCGGCTGCCTTTCCCGTCTTCGCCTGGTTCCTTGTCACCGGTGCACGCCCGCCCTTTTTCTTCGCCGCCGCTATCGGAGTTTCGTTGCTCATCATCGTCAAGCACCACCAAAACATCCGGCGCTTGTTTGCCGGCACGGAATACCGATTCGGAGCCGGCAAGCCAGCATGAGCCGCATAGCCATCTTGGGTTCCGGCGCTTGGGGAACCGCTCTCGCGCTCTCGCTCGACCGCCGTGGCGGCCACGAGGTCGCGCTCTGGGCGCACTCCCCGGAGCTCGCCAGCCAGATCGTCGACGCCCAGGAAAACACCCAGTTCCTTCCGGGCTTCCGCATCCCCTCCTCCGTTACCGTCACCGCGGACTGGGCCGACATCACCGCCGCCGACATTGTCGTCTCCGTCATCCCATCCGAATTCCTGCGCACCACACTGCTGCGCGTCCGTTCTCACCTTCGCATCGGGCAATTCGTGGTCAGCGCAACCAAGGGCCTTGAGGATCGCACTCTCTACCGCATGACCAATGTTCTTTCTGAAACCCTCGAGCATGCCGGGCTTCTGCTCTCCATCGGCGCGCTGTCGGGCCCCAGCTTTGCCCTCGAAGTTGCGCAAGGCCAGCCCACTGCCCTCACCGTGGCCTTCAGTGACCCGGAAGTCGCCGCCCTCATCCAGCAGGAGTTCTCCTCCGAAACCCTCCGCCTCTACACTTCCACAGACGTGATCGGCGTCGAGCTCGGCGGCGCGCTTAAAAACGTCATCGCGATCGCTGCCGGCATCGCCGTCGGCGTCGGTCTCGGCCACAACTCCACTGCCGCGCTCATTACGCGTGGCATTGCTGAGATCACCCGCCTCGCGGTCGCCTGCGGCGCGCGCCGCGAAACCCTCGCCGGCCTCTCCGGCGTTGGCGACCTGGTTCTCACCTGCACCGGCTCTCTCAGCCGCAACCGTACTGTTGGAGAACAACTCGGCCAGGGCCGCAAGCTGCCTGAGATTCTCTCGTCGCTGGGAGGCAAAGTGGCTGAAGGCGTGCTCACCACCCACGCCGCTCTCGGCCTCGCGCGCAAGCATTCCATCGAAATGCCCATCACCGAGCAAATGGAACTCATCCTTAACGAAGGCAAAGACCCCCGCGAGGCCATCCGCGCGCTCATGCTCCGCCCCGGCAAAGACGAACACTAGGCCGTTCTCGTCAGATGGATCTGATCTCCCATAGTCGGACAGTCATGCGCCACTCAGCAGGAACGTTGGCGGCGACAGCAACAACGCCCATAGGATGTGGCTGCAACAAGGTGCGCGCGTGGAGAGCTTCTTTCTCATCTCGCCGCACCGTTCAGGCCAAGCCAGATGACACTTCGGCCAGGGCCGTCAACGGATGCGCAGTCTCGAGCCCATGGCGGATATAAGTCACGCGGTTGCGCCCCGATCTCTTGGCTTCATAGAGGGCCCGGTCGGCGGTGGCAAGAAGTTCTTCGGCGCTGAGTTTGGAGCCCCTCTCGCCACGCACGGCAGTCGCTCCAGCGCTGATGGTCACCAGCCCTCGACGAGTACCATGCAGGGCAGCCGCCTCGATCGACTCCCGAATTCTCTCTCCGATCAGAATTGCCTGCTGCCTGTCGGCGTCCGGAAGAATGGCGATAAACTCATCGCCGCCGTACCGGGCCACTGTATCCACGCCGGCGCGGACGCTCAGTTGCAGCACCTGGGCTACCTGTTCCAGGCAAAAATCGCCCTGCTGATGACCCTCCGTGTCATTCAGCGCCTTGAATCCGTCGATGTCGACCATCAGGACGCCGATCCAGCGCTGATTTTCCACCGCGATGTCGCACAACCGCGGCAGCGCCTCGTCCAGGTACCGGCGGTTGAACACTCCCGTGAGTGCATCCAGGCTCGACAGCCGCTCCAAATGGGCATTCATGCGCAGAATGTCCTCCACGCGCAGGCGGTTCGTTTCGTTCAGCAGGAACTCCCGCCTCTCGGCCCGCTCCCGGCTGTGTCTCTCAAAGAGAGCAGGCAGGCTAAAGCCGGAGACGAAAACCAAATAATCGGCCGAGACTCGCGGACCGAAATGGCCCGGCCAGTGAATCTCGCACAACCCGCAAAATACCGCCAGCGCCGCCGCAAGCCCCCACGCACAATGCCTGAAGGGCGCGCGCATCAGCAGCGTCTGGGCAAAGATGCCCACCCCCGCCGCGAGCACATAGCGCGCGCTCTCCGCCGATCCCGACAGTCGACCAAGCACCATCACCAGCGCCGTTTCCGCAATCAGCGGCGTAAAGGCCGCCACCCCGTGCACCCAGCCAGGCATTGCCCGCATCAATAGATAAACCGCAATCAGCGTGAGCGGCAGAACAATCCCCAACCGCAGCATCAACGAGACGCGGAAAACCTCGGTCCCAACCTGAAGATTGGCGACGAGAAACAGCAGCTTGACTGCTAAGTAGATCAGCAGGTAAAAAGCGATGGCGCGGTTCCGCTCCCCGCCTCGCGCTGCCTCGTAAGCCGCTTCCAGTTCGGGATTGAAGCGCAGCCGCCATCTCCCTTGGGCCAGGGCGCTTTCGATCTCTGTCGATTTCAGAGCATTTGTTGTCGCTGCCAATCCGCACTCCACCATTCCGAGGGAATCCCTGAGTGCAATATCGGCTCGGACTGCAGGGACTTTACGCAACCCGGCTTCCGCCCGCGTTACTGGCGTTGTACCCTCAGGTCGTCGTTATCCTGCGGCTAGATCTCCAGGAAAAACAACAAACAGGTTATGTGGATTCGAATCTCCCCAATGGTGGCAAAGCTCAGCTCGCTCAATATCCAGAATGCTTCACCAAGACCGGAATTCGAACGGGGTTGCTCAGATACGGAGTCGTTGACTCTTGCTTTCGCGGTAAGTTATGGTGAAGTCGAAATGGCGAACGATCGCTAAAGACGCGGCGATTGGTTTGCGCGAGACGAGTTCGACCCCATGAACAAGCGCCTTGCTATAGCATCTTTATCTGTCGCGAAGAGGTGAGTTGTGTCCATTCATCCGTATGCACGCCGGCGGTTCATGTCGTTGATGCTTGCAGCTCCATTCTGGGGGTCTGCCTGGCGGTCTGCCCGGGGGGCTGCCTGGGGGTCTGGATTGTTGGCCGACGCGGAGTCTTCTGCCGAAGCCCTGATCACGGAATTCGGCGCGCTGCCTGATGGTGCAACCATAAACACCAAGGCCATTCAGGCGGCGATCGATCATTTGGCATCGCGCCGCGGAGGAACGGTCGTCATCCCGCAGGGCACGTTCGTGAGCGGCGCCCTGTTCTTCAAGCCGCGGGTGAATCTTCATCTGCGGGCGGGAGCGGTGCTGCAGTGCTCGACGGATATGGCCAACTTCCCCGCCAAG
>Ga0224554_1001515_pt1 | contig 14469 bp, 16 predicted proteins | sample 714S22024metaG_FD_180666 | JGI IMG/M metagenome (GOLD analysis project Ga0224554, IMG submission 180666) | Peat soil microbial communities from Stordalen Mire, Sweden - 717 S2 20-24 | ecosystem: Environmental > Terrestrial > Soil > Wetlands > Peat | place: Sweden: Norrbotten County, Stordalen...
CAGAAGCCAAAAGCGATTGAGATTCCTTTTGGGCGACAAATTCGTAACGCAGGGATTACGGCGTAACAGCCACATTACGTCGCAATGTCATCGGCGCAGTTGCAAATCATCGCAAAGCGTTCATTATCAGTGTTATCCTGGCGACTCCGCAGCATGGCATTTAACCTGCGGATGGCCTATCAAAGCGACGCGCTTTTCTTGTGAATGAAAAATACAGAGTTAACTTTGATTCTCGTGATGCCCCCGCAATTCGGATTGTTGGGCGGGTTTGCCACAGGGTTGATCAGCCTCGCCAATTACATTCAGGCGAATCAGGCGAATGTGCCGAAAGTCGAGGTGCAACTCCTTGACTTGAGCTCAACTCCATTATTGAGCCTGCAAGAAGCGATCCGGCAAAGTCACAGTTCGGGGCGCATTTCATTTTCAAGCCAGACGGTGGTTGGCATCACCACGACCACGGCTTCTTATCAAGCGGCGTTGGCTACAGCCTCGGCGTTCAAATCGCTTTCAAGCGCTGGTGTGGAAATCAAGACCGTTTTCGGGGGGCCTCATGCCAGTGCCGACGCTGAAATTGTGCTTGAGCACCACCAAGACACAGTTGACTACGTGATGGTCGGTGAAGGTGAAATCGCGATGACTGAATTTCTTCGCCGATTTCCGCATGTTTGTTCCACACCCGGATTGGCATTTTGGCACAAAGATTCAGCCAACTTTAATCCGCCGCCGGCTCTTCTCAATGAAAGCCAGTTGGATTCGATCCCGCTGACCTTCAAGGAAGACAACATTAACGGCACGCCGGGAAAGTTCGGCCATGTGACCTACGTTAGCGCGCGTGGCTGCCCGCTCAAGTGCGCCTTCTGTTCGGTCTCAAATCAGAAGATCAGAGCGCGGAGTGTAGCCCGGGTGTGCAAAGATATACGCCAGCTAGTGGAACTCGGTTTTTCCCGGATTGCCATCGAGGATAATTTTTTTGCTCACACGCCTCTCCGAACTGATGAACTATGCGATGCTCTGGCAAAATTGCACCGCAATGGACTTAAATTCTCGTGGGATTGCCAGACCCGCGTTGAGTCAATGGATCGTGAGGGGCTTGTGCCGCTGCTGGAGCGCGCGGGCGCAGAAGCGGTGTATCTCGGCGTCGAATCTCTGATTCCTAGACATTTGGAGTATCTAAACAAAGCGCCAAATCCAAAGCGTTATCTCGACCGCTTGAAACAGAAAGTAGTTCCAGCACTTTTGGAATCCAATGTCGGCTGCTTCATAAACCTCCAATTTGGTCTTCCTGATGAAACAGAAGAAGACCACACAGAAACGAAGAATTTTCTGAAGGAAATGGGACAAACTGCCGCTCACCGTGGAAAGCAAATTACCATCTTTCCACAGTTGCACGTTGTTTATCCTGGAACCAGCCATTTCGAGTCTGGTTGGCGTGAAAAACAATTATTTCCACGCGACATTTTTGAGTCCTTCACCAAATGGGAGGCGAAACAAGCCCCGGTGCTCAAATGGTTGGGGAAGCACTTCGCTCACGGGACCGGCGGTATTCCAATCGGCATACTGAAACCCAAAGTGCTTGAAGCGAGACAGTTTGAAGACGATGACAACGATGCCGATAAAATCGTTGATGTGAAGGCCGTGATGAGAATAAGCGGCATATTGACTGATCTCGACGACGAAGAGGAATTTGCTGGCATTAAAGTTTTCAAATACGGAAAATACCTGGTCAACGAGACGGGGCAAACCCAGACGGCCGGTCGGACCAACGCAAAAGATTTTCGCCAGAAACAACCCCACGCCAGATCTTTAACGATTACATCTTCCGGAAGAAATTAATAAATCAACGCCTATGAATAAAAGCAACAAGTTAGTGATTTCGCTCCTGGTGGTCGCCATTGTCGCTGGAGTGTTTATTTTCGAGAAAATCCATAACGGAGGAGGCAATGTGACTCAAAAAGTCATTGCGATCGCCACTCTCCAGACGCACCCGATCCTTGACGCTGTCCAGAAAGGGGTCATCGATGAACTCACGAGTGACGGTTACGCTAATGGGTTTGGGGCGCGTTATATCCTGCTCAACGCGGAAGGAAATATGGGCCAGGTTGCCGCTATCGCCGACGAGGTGGCTGCTCGAAATCCTGATGTTGTTGTTGCGATTTCCACTCCAGTTGCTCAAGCCATCGTGAAAAAGTTTAAGGGCGAGATCGTTTTTGGCGCATTAACTGATCCAGTCGGTGCTGGCGTTGTTGATTCCTTGGATGGCTCAAATCCAAAGGTTACTGGCACGACTGATGCGATCCCCTATGGCGAACAACTGAAGTTGATCCGGAGAATCAATCCGAACGCTAAACGGCTTGGCCTGCTCTTTAATCCGGGTGAAGCGTCTTCTCAATTCGCGGTCAAAATAATCGAAGAGATTGCACCGACATTGGGCTTTGAAGTGGTGGAGGGACCGGTGAACTCAACGTCTGAAGAATACCGCGTTGCACTTGGTTTGGTTGGCCGCGTGGACGTTCTGCTGATTTCCACTGATAACACGGTGGCCGCAGGTATTGCAGGAGCAATAAAGGCCGGTATTGAGAACGAAATACCTGTTTTTGCATGTGACAGCGGATCCGTGGAAAAAGGGGCCATCGGAGCCGTTTCTGCCGGATACTACGAAATCGGGCGAGAGACAGGGAAACTCGTGGTGAAAGTTCTGCATGGAGAACATAGCCTGCCGGTTATCCAGCCTGAATCGGGACAAATATATCTAAATAAGCAAGCCGCGGAACTCATGCACGATATATTGCCGCCCGATGTTGTCACTAATGCCACTAAAGTATTCGCTGAAATTAAGTGATGAATTCCTTCATTCCACTCGATGTTGGTTTAATGACTGGCTTGATCTACGCTTGGCCCGTTATCGCATTCGCCGTGGCATTTCGTGTTCTGGCCTTTCCTGATATTACTATTGAAGGTTCTTTTCCGCTTGGAGCAGCAACTTATGGAATCCTGCTAAAGAACGGAGTGGCTGTTCCAATCGCTCTTTGCCTCGGAGTTATCGCCGGTGCCTTGGCTGGGTGTTTGACGGCTTATTTCCATGTCCGGTTCAAGTTAAACAAGTTGCTTGCCGGAATCATTGTTGTGGCAATCACTTACACGATGAGTCTTCGTATCATGGGGGCATCGAACATAGGTCTTTTGACCCAGCCATCACTGTTCGATTTTGTTCAGCCGTTAAATCATCTTGTGAACGTCCGGTTCCATGTTGGCACAATCATGTTACTGGGCGTGCTTGTCGGCGCTGTCAGCGTCGCAACCGCAGCAAGCCTGTCGTCGCGATCGGGCTTGCGATTACGTGCTGCCGGGGCAAACCCGGAATATGCCAGGCTGCTCGGAGTTCATGTTCCAGCTAACCTGATTACCGGCTTGGCTGTGACCAACGGTCTGGCAGCAATGGGTGGAATTTTGGCAACAATGAATCAAGGATTTGCCGACGTTGGGATGGGACAGGGAGTGCTGATCCTGGCGTTGGCCGCAATGACGATCGGTGAGAAACTGGTTCCCGAAAAGTGGTTTTCCTACCAATCATACGTGCTTCTGGCCGCTGTAATAGGTGCGGTGGTTTACGAAGTTTTGGTGAGTTACGCCTTGAGCTTGGGATTAGCCGCAACGGATTTGAAACTTGCCACCGCCGTGCTCGTTCTCCTGGTAATCGCGCTGCGAGGGACAAAGAACGGACAGCTTTTTCTCGAGGATCTCAAATGAACAACGGTCCTGACATTGTCGAGGTTCACGACCTGCTGGTGACATTTTCGCGCTGGGGACAAACAGTCCGGGCAATTGATGGAATGTCCCTGAAGATTCCGGCTGGCCAGGCGCTAATTGTTACGGGACCCAATGGCAGCGGCAAAACGACCCTCCTGCGGGTTTTGAGCTGCCTGTTGGCACCGGAGCAAGGCGAGGTTTTGATCGAAGGGAAACCGGCGGGCAAGTTGCGGCCAACGGATATTGCGAATGCAGTTTTTCATGTCCACCAGGATCCGTTGATTGGCAGTGTGCCAACGATGACGCTTTTTGAGAACCTGGTGTTGGCTGACGAAGAGGCGTGCCTCCACCGCCTGAATCGAAAGACTTTGGCCGCCAGAAACCGTTCTTTGCTGCTGCCTCTGGGGCTCGCTGAACGACTGCAACAACAAGCAAAGACACTGTCGGGCGGGCAGCGGCAAATCCTGGCAATCTTGATAGCCAGTTTGCGCCCGGCCAAAGTGATTTTGCTCGATGAACCGTTGGCCGCCTTGGATGCGACGAACGCCGGCATTTGTCTCAAGCTGATTGGCGAATTGAAAAAGTTGGGGAAGACCATCGTTTATGTGACGCATGATCTGAACCGGGTTGAGTTATTTGCGGACAGAATTGTCACCTTGCAAGACGGACGGATTTTGAGCGATCATCCGGCACACGAATCCCAAAAATGACGAGAACGCTTACAAAGTCGCAGCAAGTCGAGCGACAAACGCTCATCCGGCGCTCTATGCTTGGCCTCGATTACTGGCTTTATGGCAGGGCCTTTCTTTTGCCGTTTTGCGACTACCTGAAGATCCTCCTCAACAAACCCGATCCAACTGTAATCACTCTTTGGGATAGTGCGGACACGCGGCGCCCGATTTTCTCAACCCATCCTCATATCGACACGAAGTTTTACAGGGAAGGCGGCGTGGTTATCCCGAATTCAGACCGGTCAGTCGCGTGTTATCGTTCAATTGCAGGCCAGATTGTGGGCGACAACGATGCCCGGTTGCTTTTCGAGCGGCTTTTCGCCCACCCCGATTTCACTAGCGCAAACGAAGGTAAAGTGTTTGCAGAGACATTGGCCAAAGCCACATCTCCCCCCGCCCCCACTGCACACAAATACATTCCTCGCGAGAACGATAACTTTACTCATGACGAAACAAGAGACTGGGATACGGCATATAGACGTGTTCTAAACACCATAAGCAAACTTTTGGAAGGCTTGCCTCATATGCGGCTGAAACATCCAGCATCATCGTGTGGCGCCAACCTGTTCTCATTCGTCTTCACGGCTTTGGTCGCAAGAGAATCCCAGCCAACACGGCTTATCCGTCAGCCTCAGAGCGTGCTTACAAAAGAGCAGCATGAATTTCTAAGGAATGGATCTGAAGCGACGACGGACGTGGCTAAAATGTTTCTGCGCATCTTTGGCAAAGGAGCCGAAGATGCATTTCACACCGGAACCGTGACATTGGCAGCCCCGCTGCAAATTCCAGACGAGCTTAACGAAGCAAAGTGGCACAGCTTTAAGAATCTGGCATCCAAGCATCGGATTTACGTTCCCATTCATATCGAAGGTTCGCCATGGATTGTGTTGCTCAGGTTTATTGATTCAGATCGACCGCATTGGTATGACATATTTCACTTCTACCATGATGTAATACCACGGATCGGTGCTATGCTCCGCACGGAAGCTAAAGCCCTATACCTCGATGTTATTGAAGGACTTTTTGCCGATGAGATCGCCAAGTCTGATTTGCAGTCAATCGTGTCACGGTTCAACCAACGAAGCATGTCCCTGCTTCGGAATCTGCCGTTTCCTCGTATCTACTTGACGGACAAAAGCATTGATGGAGCTGGTGAACCAATCGATCTTCCGGACGGAAGGCGTGTTCTGATCGGCACAGAGCCTAACCCCTACTTTAATCCAGAATGGACTTATGACCCGCTAGGCGGGCTTGACACCAAGGAAGCGTGCGAAAGAGCGAAGGCAGCATTTGCAAAGGAAGAGCGTCGCATTCGCGCCAGGTTCCTGGGTCATCGGCACAGCATTGTAAATCTTAATCCGGGACCACTACTGCATGCGGCTTTAATTCAAGATGCTACTCAAATCTCTGGGAAAAGTCGAACATTTGTCGCAGATGCTGAAAAAACATCCGATGTGCTTTTTGCTACACTCGACCTCGTTATGAACAAAAAGTATCGGCCTCTACAGAATAAGGGCGTAGCAGACATTTTGAGATGGCTCAAAGAAAAAGAGACTTCTGGAGTAGCCCATGCGCAGCTACGTATTGAACCAGAAGCGGACTTTATGCCGCCACAGGATGCTATCGAGGACATCTTTCTTGTTTTCTGGAATCTCTGGCACAATGCTGCTAGGAGTGCCTATGATCACTCACAATCGAGGACTTTCGAGGTTGCTCTATATCGAGAGAGCGAATCACGCCTCGTTTCGTTTTCTCAGGACGAAGTGTGGCCCGCGCGGAAGCGACAATGGGTCGACTACCTGAATGGTGTTGCACAAACGCCTAACACAGAGGTTGAGCCAAGTGGATTGGAGATTGTGAAACGCAGTCTGTATCATTTGGGGTGGGACATCTCTGCTATCGCGGCACCTGCCGTAACGGTTAAAATTCACATTCCGTGTAGCTAATTCTATGAACATCCTTATTGCCGATGATCAATATGAGTGGCGAGAACCACTGGCCGAATTTTGTAAAAAGTCAGGACATGAGGTCGTTGCCGTATCTGATGGCGATGCAGTTATTGCGATGCCTCAAGCGACGCTTCGCAACTTTGATGTTGCTTTGTTGGATTACAAAATGCCCACTAATGGTTTGGAAGCGGGAACTTGCATCCGGAGAATTGCTCCTGAAATGATGTTGGTAATGCTAACGGCGCATGCCGACAGCTTGGTCCCTGAAAAGGTAGTCGCTGCGATGCGAGCCGGATTCTACGACTATTTGGACAAAAACAGCGACTATAAGGCTTCATTACAGAAGATTCTTGAAATCGCAATAGACCGAAAACGAACAAAGCAAGATACTCGCGAGGTTTACCGCCTGGATCAGATCGTCGGCGAATCTCCCAAGATCCTGGAGCTGCGCAAACTCATCCAAAACGTCGCCCCCACCAACGCCACCGTCCTGATCCTCGGCGAAAGCGGCACCGGCAAGGAACTGGTCGCCGGCGCCCTCCACAGCCTCAGTGTCCGCCGCCAAAGAAATTACATCCGCATCAACTGCGCCGCCATCCCCGAGAACCTCCTCGAAAGCGAGCTCTTCGGCCATGAAAAGGGCGCGTTTACCGGCGCCATCCGCCAAAAGCTCGGCCGCGTCGAAGAAGCCGACGGCGGCACCATTTTCCTCGATGAAATTGGCGACATGAGCCGGTCCCTCCAGGCCAAACTCCTCCGCTTCCTTGAAGACGGCTCCTTCATCCGCGTCGGCGGCAACGATGAACTCAAGGTGAACGTCCGCCTCATCGCTGCCACCAACCGCGACATCATCGAGGCCATCGGCCAGAACAATTTCCGCGAAGACCTTTTCCACCGTTTAAACGTCGTCAACATCAATCCCACCCCCTTGCGCGAACGCGGCGGCGACATCATCCTCCTGGCCGAGAACTTCCTGCGCCACTACAACACGCTCATGAATAGGCGCATCCGCGCCATCTCTCCCGCCGCCCGCGAAAAACTCCTCGGCCACCACTGGCCCGGCAACGTCCGCGAGCTGCGCAATGTCATCGAACGGGCTGTGATTCTGGAAATGACAGCGGAGATTATGCCGCAAAGCCTCCCTGATTTCTCGCTAGTAGCGGAGCTTCACAAGGCTGGTGACGTCGGTCGGCAGAGAACGAGCGGTGACTGGGGGGGCACTTCTCAACATGCAACTACCGAGATCAAGGTAGGCTCAGGTGCTGGTGCTGTTGACGTGCTTAAGCACAGTCCATTTTGGGAAGGTCTGAGGAAGAACGGCTTTCGATTGTGGACGATTGCCGAGCTGGAAAGCGTGAGGCGAAAAACTAGAGAAGCGCTGGGCAGCGCAACTTTGAAGGAGGTAGTGCGCGAGCCAGCAGAGCCAGGCGCGAAGATGGAGACTTCGGAACGGACTCGCAAAGTCAAAACAAGGCGCTTGGACGGATTCACCTCCCCACCAGCATTCACGGTCCGCTTCATTGATCCGCGTTCAGGAAACGCCTCGGAACGGGACCTCACGCTGGACGCAACTTATCATCCAGAGCCTAACTACATTAAGCTCCTTTATCAGCAAGGCCGAGGTTCAAACATCGAAAACCATGTTCCCGAAATGGTCAGTGCTGTTTGTCGCTATGCTGTCGAGCACAAAATGAAGAGTTTGCGCGATGGGCTCCGTGCAATGACAGAGACTGTGATTGACGAAGATCTTGCTTCGGCAGTTATGGGTGATGTTGCTTTCATAACCGGCGAGCGCAACCTGTGGGAGAAAGAGTCCAAGGGAAGCGACGGCGCATTTCGCGACCTTAGTAACAAATTCAAGACCAATCATCCTGACATTCACGACCGGATCGAAAAGTATTTTCCGGACTATAAGAGGCCGACACCTTGAATTGGCAAGAAGCCGGGCTATCTTAGGTGCGTACCCGCCGACTAGCGCCCACTTCTCTCCAGAGGTTCGATCGCGTCTTGAAGCAAACGCAAGCCGACAAGCCGGAGCTGTTCCGATGTAGGAGGCGCAGACGCGAGCAAACCATGCTCGCATGTGTGCCGCGCTTCATCCAAATCGTTGGGGCGATTCAAAAGTTGGCGCAATCCAGCGCCGGTTCTGCCCATGAAACTTCTCCAGTTGTCGGGAAAGCGCGCTTGCATCGCCTCCTGCCAGATGGCAGGCCAATCCAGCAAAGCGTCTTCGTTTCTGGAAACGCTAAGGCGCGCGATGGCGAGAACTCGCCCTAGGTCTTTGTTGCTGCGCTTGATTTCGCGCGTCGCAATCAGGCCGCTCATGGTTTCAGCACGAATCTCCGGATGTTCAAGCAGATTGGCCAGGGCCATCAGTTCGGGCCGGGCAATGGCGATGCCGAAAGGCGTGGAAATGGGCTGGTAGTTTGTGAGCGAAAGAAACCCAAAGCTGCACAACCCGAAATGCCCAGCCGATGTCGCGAGACGAACCCACCGCTTGTTCATGTCCGACGGGGACTCCGGGACAGTCAAAAGTTCGATAAACCAGTCCGGAACACCGGGCGGGTTCAGGCGGACGGCTGGGAGTTGATCATCGGGCGTGGATTCGTTTCCCGGTGTAGACCATTTGGCGTCAGGCCGGAATTGCCAATTCCGTTGGAAAAGCCGCTCGGTGACGGCAACGCCGGCAGAGATGGCCTCGATGCGCGGCGATAACAGGCAATCGGCATCTTTGGTGCGCACCATCAGTGAGGCGTTATCGCCAAAGAAATGATACCCTGCTGCCAAGCTGCCAATGATGATGATATTCTCCCGACAGTCCTCCGGCACGGCGGCGGCGATCTGCTTGAGCACGGTCGCCGGAGAAACGAGTCTCATGACGTCCTCGGCGTTATTCACATCTGGTCTTTCATGGTTGGGAAGGAATTGAGAAACTCACGCGCCTGTGGCTCCAGGCGCGCTTCATGGAGGTCGAACAAGCACTCGACCGGATCGGCCCAGGCCAATCCTGCTTCTCCCGTCTGGAAAAGCGGGTCGGCACGCCGGACCAGATGCACTATGACTGAGGCAGGTTCATCGCGCTTTTCCGTTCGCGCCAATGCGGGGTCGAGCTTTTCGATGAAACTCATATCCGCCGTTTTCCCAGGGCAGTGCAGTGAAATGTCCAGGCGTGGACTGCCAATAATATCGAGTCGAGGATGATAGTGTCTGGCGCCCACGACACCACCAATAGCAATGTCCTTGCGGTCTTGGTGTTGCAGACGGAGCAACAAGGAGTCCGGTGAACGGGGCTGCCCGGAACGGTCAGCAAATCGGACTGTGCCGCGCGCTTTTTCTGACACGGCGACCAATCTCGCCCACTCCTCCTTGGGAAAGGCGCGGAGTTGCACCCGCCTGTCAGAATGTCGAACGAGGCAATGCTCGAACCGCCGCAAAACAGTCGCGACCGTAGGGTAGCTGCATCCGGCGGTTTCCATTAGCCACTTGGTCGTCATCGGCCCTTTACCGAGCAACCACTGATGAACGAGCAGCTCCATGACCGTGAACGGGTATTCGGGACGGGCCAGACTCAAACTGGCGCGTGGCCCTGCTGCTGCGATCAAATCAGAAATGGCACGCTGCGTCTCGGTATCTGGATCCTGGGGTATGCCGACCAAATGTTCTGCCTCACCTGTGCAAATGCTCAATCGATTCAACACATCAGAACGAAGCACCGACGAAGCAAGCCGCCACTCATCGCGGAGACGTTCCGGTGTTACCGAAACGTCGGGCAATACCAAGAAGCCAGCTGATGCCGGCCGTTCCGCCAAGGCATAGGCCAGCTGCATTAGGGCGACCCGGACGCTGCGCAGAGCAGCAACACGAGGCTTCATCGCGATTAAGCGATTTCCGATTTCCGCATCAACACCAGCGAATTTCCTTTCTCCGACGAATTTGGCATTTTTCATCACGAATAAAATGCACCTTCTTAATCAAAGTTGCAATGTAATTTTAAAGTTGCAATGTAACGTTTAAGTTGCAATTCAACTCGTCCCACTTGGGCATTCGCCACCCTGAGGGGAAGGCATAATCTGACACATCATGTTCAACATTAACATATTACGAGATTTTAAGCCACCATTCTCAGATCATTGGCATCCCCTGTGCCAAGGAGAATTGCATGAGAACGACGCCAGAGCATCCCAGCCCAGCCGCCATCCATGAGAAAAGCGATACCGCTGAATCGGCGGAAGTGTCCGACTTCGCGCCCGATCCGTCTTCGTCAGGACCGAACATTTGGTTTGCCAATCGGTTTCCGAAGGTTCACAAAAATTATGGTGGTGCGCTGCAAATCAAGGGGACCGTCACGACCAGCCCTACGTGGCCGACATTTCTGAGGATTTTTTCGCCGGCACCTTGAGCAGCGGCGGTTCGCCCAAAGCACCCGCGGTTCACGTGGCGGCGGAGGGGCGATTCTACGCGTACAATCCCGAAACCGGGCTCTACATGGAGCAGACCGAGCATGCACTCGCTGCACGTTTAAGCCCGACCCTTCTGCTTTGCGCGCAGGAAGCCGGCAAAGAGGTAAACGTTGGCAATCTCATCTATCGCTTTCGGAAGACGGCGTCCCTGCGAGGAGTTCTTCAGCGCTCCAAGGGACTGTTGGCAGTGCCGCACAGTTTTTTCGATTCGGGGCTCACTGAAAGTATTCGGTTGACAGATCTTAAACTGCTTCCTTCAGCCCGGCGCCACGACGGCGAAACAAGCTGGCCATCCCCTACGTACCCGGGGCTTCATGCCCCAGGTTCCTCGACGTGCTGATGAAGCCCGCCCTGTGTGAGGAAGATATTGACCTCCTCCAACGCTGGTGTGGCGTGGCCCTGGTCGGATCGAACCTGGTGCAAGTGGTCATGCTCCTGACGGAAATGGCTGGAGGCGGAAAGGGCACCTTTATCCGCGTTCTTCGCGGGATCATCGGCCCGCACAACATGGCAACGCTGCGAACATCCCTCTTGGGGACACGGTTTGAATTGGGACGATTCCTCGGGCGGACACTTTTATACGGCGCTGACGTTGCACCCGATTTCTTGAATTGCGGCAGCGCCGGCGTGCTCAAATCACTGACCGGAGGCGATCCTATGAAGTTGGAATTCAAGAGCACGAACGCGCGTCCAGAAATCATTTGTGCATTCAATGTGATTTTGACTAGCAACATTCACCTACGCGTCCGGCTCCGGGGACGCGGATGCGTGGCGCCGCCGTCTTCGGATTGTCCGGTACGAGAATCCACCGCCGGAAAAGGTGGTCGCGGATCTGTCGGAAACCACCTTGGCCGGGGAAGCGTCCGGCGTGCTTAACTGGATGCTGGAAGGATTGAACCGAGTCCATACCGATGGTTGGAGGCTCGGCACCACGCCTCGCCAGCAACGAACCGTGGACGATCTTCTGACCGAGTGCGAGGCACACGTCCGTTTTGTCAGGGAATGCCTGAGAAAAGATGCGCCTGGTTCGCTCACCGCGGACCAAGTGTATCAACGGTTCTCGGATTACTGTGTCATGCACGGCTGGGACACAATGCCCAAAGCGCATTTCACTGGACTGATGGAGGAAGCGGTGCGCCGTGAACTGGGTGCCAGTCGGCGAAACGACATAGCGGGTCCGAATGGAAAAGCACAACGCGGTTGGAAGGGCGTAGGCTGGAAGTAGCCGGACAATTCGGACGGGCTTTTGAGATTAGTAATTCTCATCGGAATGATTCATTTTGCACACGGACCGCAGCCCGGACATATCGGACGCATATTTTACACTGCCGCACTTCGCCACCGGTCGTTCTTGGTTGTTGCTGAAACCGATCGCACCAGCCCTCCGCCCGTTTAAGGCTGTCGCATCGGATGATTGCACTCGCCGCGCTCTATCTTGTGTCGGATACGGAATAATCAAGTTACGTTGTAATCACTTTAGCAATGAAAAGATTACGTCGGGAGATTACGTATATGCGCGCAATGATTCCATCTCGCAAGATTTTGCGCAAATATGCTGCATCCTCAACGACTTATGTGCTTCGTTCATGGCGTTCGGTAACCTGGCATGGATCAAGCTAAAAGGTCTTGAACGCAAGCCGAACCATCGGTGAACACCGAAAGCGATTAGGCCCTCCACCAATAAGTAACCACGTTTGCATTGGACGAGGGCCTGCCAGAGGAAACCTCTATGAGCCGCGCACATCTAAGACGAATCAGGGCAAGAGAGAATTACCTGGCACACATTGCGCACAAGGATCCCATCAAGTTTGACGCTGAACTGCGTTACCGTGTTAAAGGTTGGGTGCAAACTATTCGTGACAGTGCCAATGAGCTTTCAGCAGGTTCGGCACACAAGGTGGCGGACGGAGCCGTGGTCGAGATGCGGCAACTCGCCGCCATGGTGCCAAATATTGCGCCCGCCGCAGCGAGTGTCGCAGCCGCCATCCGCCACACGGCCATGACGGAAATTGCGCGGGCGGTGGACCCGCGAATGTCGCGGTTAGGCATTTGGCCGGAAAAGGATCAATAAGCAATCGGGATCCCATAGAAGCAATCCCACATCCCACGTATGAAAACTATAATTCTGATTTTGTATTTACTCTTGACTGCGATGGCCGGCATGAGCATGGTGGTGTTACCACCGGCTGGCGGCACCAACGGGTTGGCGGAAATGGAGCGGGCGAACAGAATCAATGTAGAGTGGCAGAACTACTACATTCGCAATAGCCGCATTGATCGTTTGGAACGCCAGGTGGACCGCCTTGAAACCGGATTCGTAATCGTGGCCGTTTTGATCGGCTCAACATTTTCGGCGCTTATAGCGCTGGCGACACGGGACAGAATCAGCGATCGGAAATCCATTGGAAAAACCGTTTTCGAGCAGACCACCAACGGACTGCGGCAGAAGACCGATTGATTCGGTTAACCCAGGAACCACAATGACAAACCAGTTCGCTCTGTTGACAGCCGCCGGAAGCGGCAATGGCTGCGTTACAACGTAACGCAAAATCCGCCTCCCGCGAATTACGAAACTTGCCGAGGAACAAGCGGCAAGCGTGCTCGTAAAAGAGATGATCGCCAAAACTCCTTGTCAGCCAGTCGTTTCCACGCCTGACGGCGTTGATCTACACTTGTGCATTTTACTTGGCACAGTCCGTGTTTAAGGAGTGTCACATCTATGAACGCGATGCCAACAACCATCAAGCTCCCAGTGGCCTTCACATATACTCAATTATCAGTTCCGATCAATTTCAGGCGGTTGGTTTCTGGTGATGCGAAAGGGCAAAAGCCTTGGAGGCATCCATTCACCACCATACACGCGGCGATTCGCACTACTCGTGTCCCCGCCCAACCCTTTGTAAGCGCCAACCCACAGGAGGAACAAAACGCATGAATATACCCACAACACTTCTCAATGACCTCGTGGCCAAGGTGGAAGACAAGGTGTTGGAAACCTACATTAAGGCCGACGCGATTTGGCAGCGTCAGTTTGAACTGCCGCGCCTACTGTTCGATTTGCGAGGCTGTTGTGCTGGTCGCGCCTGTTACCGGGATTATCAAATCAGACTGAATCCCGTGCTGCTGCTCAAAAACCAAACCGACTTCGTATAACAAACAGTTTTTCACGAAGTGGGTCGCCTCATGACCAGACGGCTCCGCCGCTTTTGTGTTAAACCTCACGGTCGGGAGTGGAAGTCCGTAATGCTGGCACTGGGCCTGAAGCCGATCAGGTGCCACAACTACGACATCACAAACGCCCAGGTCCGCCGTGAGCACAACTTCGCCTGCGTCTGTGCCTGCCGCACAATTCAACTGTCCGCCCGCAGGCATTTCAAATTGCTGCGCGGAGAAGTCCCTTGTTTCAAATGCAGTTCCTGTCACACGAAAATCAAATTTCTGAACAGAGGGGCGGTTTCGTGAACAATTTCACCCATTTCCATCCGCAAATCCAAATCCATAAACAAAAAAGTATGAAAACTAACACAATGAAGAAAAACATAATGCCAGCGCTTAACGCCACGGTGGCGTGCCTGCTGCTCA
>Ga0224554_1001520_pt1 | contig 14380 bp, 12 predicted proteins | sample 714S22024metaG_FD_180666 | JGI IMG/M metagenome (GOLD analysis project Ga0224554, IMG submission 180666) | Peat soil microbial communities from Stordalen Mire, Sweden - 717 S2 20-24 | ecosystem: Environmental > Terrestrial > Soil > Wetlands > Peat | place: Sweden: Norrbotten County, Stordalen...
AACGGACTCCCGAGACAAAGCAAACAGGCTTGTAAGCGCTTTTTTCCAACGATTCTTGGTCCAAATGTTGAAAATCGTTCGCGCCCAATTCTTCGCTTAGAAATCAGGCACCTGCGCAGAGGTTCCCAAGGTGAGGAAAAACAGACACCAGAAACTCCTGATTCACCCCGCATCCAAGCACTCCACGCGGCTTTTCAGAAACCCTCCCCTCTGCCGCGCCAAATTATCCACGGATTAGGGGCAGATATTCTGGGGCCTAATAAAATCGGGGCTTCCACGCCCTAGAGCCTGTTATTAACTTCGAGAAGCGGCACGTGGCGCCCGAATGCTCAAAACCCGCGCAAAACGCACTGCTCGCGAGATGTGGCACGGAATGGATTTACGGTTTCCCTCATGAATCTCAGTCACTTGGCGAAAGCCGCGCTGATTCCATTGGGGTTACTGGCACAAAGTTAATAACAGGCTCTATGACTTCGAGGCGCGGAATCTGACGGCTTACGGCGGGCTGCTTCCGGTAGCCACGATGCTGGAGAAGCTCGGATTCCAGCAGTTGGTCGAGGAAACCCTGACGGTAAAGCAGCAGACGCGCTCGATGCCGATCTTCGGGTTCATCCTGAAGATGATTCTGACCTGCTATGTGGGGTTCTCGCGGCTGAATCATCTTCGCTTTCTGAAGCGCGAACCGATGTTGACCGGCATTCTGCGCGTTGCCCAACTGCCTCCGCAGTGCACCTTCTGGCGCTTTCTTGCCTCGCTGCATCTGGGCGTGGCGCGGCAACTGCTGACGGTGCAGTGGCGTATGCGGGAACGGGTCTGGGCGGCGGCCAACGTTCAACTTGACGAGGTCACGGTGGATACCGACACCACGGTGCATACGCTGTTCGGCAACCAGATGGGCGCGCGCAAGGGCTATAACCCGAAGAACAAGGGGAAGAAGAGTTACCAGCCCATTTTGAGCTTCATCGCCGAGACGCGGGAGTACGCGGCGGGGGCGTTGCGCACCGGCGACCGCCCCGACGGACGGGAGATCGCCGAGCATCTGGAGAATGTTGCCAAGGGACTGCCCGCAGGAGTGAAGATCGTCTACGCGCGGGCCGATTCGGGCTTCTACTGCTGGCAGGCGATCGAAGCCTACGAGAAGAGGAAGAGGCGGTACATCGTGGTGGCGCGCAAGACCGCGCGTCTGGTGGAACAGTTGCAGATGGCAAAGTGGAAGCGCTCTCCGCTGACCGATGCCGACGGCCAATGCGAGTTCACCTATCAGCCGGAGGGGTGGGGCAACGCCTGCCGGTTCCTGGCGTTGCGCTACGAGAAGCCGCCTGAAACCAAGGAGGCCGAGCAGCCAGAGCAATATCAACTGTTCGACACGCCGGAGTACACATACAGAGTCTTCGTGACCGACATGGACGGGCCGCTGGATGCGTTGGTGTGGTTCTATAACCAGCGCGCCGGAGCCGAGAACCTCATTAAAGAGGCCAACAACGATGCCGGCCTGGCGGCGCATCCGTCGAACCGCTGGATGATGAACGCCAACTGGTTCCAGATCGCCATGCTGGCCTACAACCTGAACTGCTGGCTGCAACTGTTCAGCCGCGAGGAGAACGTCTCGGTGGAAACCATGAAGCACACCACGCTGGCCACGGCACGGCTGCGCTTTCTGTTCCTGGCCGCCCGGATCTGGCGCCACGCCTGCAGGGTGGGCGTCAGCTACAGCGACCATTACCAGGAGAAAGGCGCGTTTCATCAGCTCATGGACCGTCTGCGCAAAGTCGTTCGCGGACCGGATGGATTTGCTCCCGTCCTCCACGCGCCGCTATGTACCTGATTCGACATCGAGAGTCGCGCATAGCGTTTTATGCACTCGCAGATCAACCGTTTCAAGCACTTACCGCATTGGTTCTGGGAAATCGAAAACAAGGAGAAATTCAGAGGCTCAAGCTGCTGGCAAAACACCGCTGCTCAACAGGTCAGGCACCTGTCGTGTGCTCAAACTACGCATAATTCAGGTGGCAAGCCGGTCAGGTATTGGAAGGTGCCGTTGGAACGTAAGAATGACGCGGTTTCCAAGCGATCCAACCCCAGGACGATGGGGTACATCAGGGCCAATATCATCTGGGATAAGTGGTATCGGCTGTTGCGTCTGGGGTAGGTCAGGTGCGTGGCCAGGAAATGGCGCAACCGCAGCACTCGCAGAAATCCGTGGATGAAGTAAGCACCGCCGTAGTGCGTCAGACCCGCACGATTACAGGCGATTCTAATATTTCGTAGCAAATATCGCATTTCACGACTTCCTAACCGTTGATTAGAAATTGGTGAAACTCTACAGCATGCGCCGCGAGCCCGTCAACACAGCGTTCGGCGGCATCTGACGAGGTCAGAATGCGCCGGATTCAAGTTGAAGATTGGAAATCTGGTGCCAACGCACTTTTCAGACACTACCCTTTCAGGACGAGCAGATGCACGCCTGATCCGGCTTTGTGGCCCATACTCTAGCCCTGATCAAGCACATCACACTCAATCTCATCCTCCGCGATCCAGTCAAAGGCCGCATGTTGATTGTCCAGGGTCTTCACGCCCACTGAGTACTTATGACTCCAAGTCAATAGGGCCACTGACCTTCTCCTGCCGGATTGCGCAGGCAATGGAGTTATCGGTAAAAGGAACAAAAAGTTGAGTGGAATTCATAAGGAATATCGAGAGTCCCCCACATACGTGCGCCACCATCCCTGGATTTAGGAATGCGGCTTTATTTTCACGACACGATAAGGCGCCTGGTGGATTCCGGTCATCAACGAGGTGTCGGGAAGGCGCTCTGTGACTGCAATCACTTGGCGCGCGCGATCCAGATAGCCAGCATCGACAGACCATCGCAACGTGCGGCTGCCTGACTTCCAGACGATCTCCTTTTCACGCCGGAGTTCCTCGTTCAATACGAACTCGATCTTTGGGAACGTCATTCCTCTACGGGCCCTCAATAGCGCCGGAACTACCGGACAATCGTCGTCGAATATAGCCAGTGGGATATTTCTCTCGTGCGCCTCCAACAAGCGGCGCGCCTGGTCCATATGATCGTCAAAGTATGCCAGCGCTCGTTTGCCTAGGCGCTCGCCGAAATCGAATGTTGACCAGTCCTGTTTACGATACTGCACACCCGGCGTCCGCAGTTTGATTTGCGAATGGACGATATCGAAGCTCCATACCTCTGCGTTCGGTGCTCCGAACTTGAGCGCCCAGGAACTCCCACCCTTGAATGTTCCACTCTCTATGATGACGGCTGGGTCGAACGCGCGCGCAAGAAGGGAAAGCCATAGCAGATTGTTAAACCGGCTCCCTCCGACCGGCACACGAAACGGAGATTCCAGGTAGGAAAAGAAGAACTCTCTCACCGTTGCTTCGACGTCGAAGCTTACCGGCTGGAAGCAATCCTGCCTCCTGAGCCATTCATCCGCACACACTGCAAACTCGCGAAAGAGCGCGTTCTGAATGGTCTCATTCAATGGATACTTTTTGAAATCCAATACGATTGGGTTCAGGCACATTCCGAATGCCGAAAGCACTCGATTAATGGACGTGTAGGCAACGAGTTTGATATCCATAACTTTATCAAATACGCATCCAGGGGGGATGTCAATCGGAATCTCCTTTTTCGGATCCGATTCGCTTGAATCGCAGCGCTCCTGAAGGGTATTGCAAGACCAATGCTGCATTTGCAGTCGAAAAACCGAGCGGTTCCGTGCCGTCCTGGACTCGCCCGCGCAATTGAGAGCCTTCATCGTCCGAGCCAGGCGAAGGCTCCGAACTGGGAACGGGCTGGCATTGGGCGTTGGTAATCACGCGGCTGGCGCCCTCGCGCCCTTTGTGTCATCTTGAAAGCCTCTTTCCGTCCATCCAATCCGGTGGCGCAGGTCCAGGGTGTTACGCTAAGGTCAGATAATATCCTTTGGATCTCCAGCGCCAATCTCTAAAATAAACTCAAGACTGGGCAACTCATTGGGTATAGAGATTGAGATAAGGAGGCCGGTTAAGTTGAAGGTTCTTCTTTCCGCATATGCCTGCGAGCCAGGCAAAGGCTCCGAACCGGGAATGGGCTGGCACTGGGCGCAGGAAATCGCGCGCCTCGGGTACGAGGTCCACGTCCTGACGCGCGCCAACAACGTCGCCGCCATCGAGCGCGGTTTGGCGGAGCTTGACGGATTGCGATGCAACATTCACGGCTACGACCTGCCGCGCTGGGCCCGATGGTGGAAGAAAGGCCCGCGGGGGGTGCATCTCTACTATCTGCTGTGGCAGTGGGGCGCCTATCGCCGGGCGCGCAAACTGCATGCGGCTTTGCGCTTCGACCTGGTGCACCACATTACGTTTGCTGTTTACCGGCACCCATCCTTCATGGGCCGCCTAGGGATACCGTTTATTTTCGGGCCGACCGGCGGGGGCGAGTACTCGCCGCCGGCGCTGCTTCGTTCCCTGCCCAGGCGTGCGCGGGTTGCCGAGTGGCTGCGCTCAACCGCGAATAGCGCGGCGTCCCTCGACCCGCTGCTTCGCGCCACCTTCCGTCAGGCAACACTGGTTTTCTACAAGACACCAGAGACCCTGGAGCAGATCCCTGTACGTTTTCATCAGAAGTGCATTTGTGTACAGGATGTGGCCACAGACAAAGATGATTTGGCAGGGATGCCCGCGGCGGCGGACAAGCCACGGTTCCTGTTTGCCGGACGCCTACTCTACTGGAAAGGGATCCACTTGGCATTGCGCGCGATGGCGGAAATGCGTCAATCCGTTCCAGAGGCAATACTAACTATCGTGGGGGATGGCAGAGACCGTGTCTGGCTGCACGGCTTGGCACGGCAACTGGGTATCGACGAAGCTGTGGACTGGCGGGGCCAACTCCCGCGGAAAGAGGTGCTTGGAATCTACGCAAGCTACACGGCTTTTGTCTTTCCAAGCCTGCACGACTCAGGAGGGACGGTGGTGATGGAGGCCCTGTCGCAAGGGCTTCCGGTGGTCTGTCTGGACATAGCAGGTCCGGGCGCCATTTTGCCTGAAGACTGCGGCTTCAAGATCGCCGTTCAGGGCCGCACCGAGGAGCAGGTAGTCCACTTATTGGCCGAAGCCATGAAACAGCTTGCCTGCGATAAGGAGCTACGACGCAAACTTGCCGCAAATGCACTGGCAGCGGCGCGGCGACAAACCTGGCAAGCGGTGGTGCGCCATGCGTATGAGCAGGTTGAAAAAGTCCTTGTTACTCAGTGAACTCGGGAACAGCCCTCCCATGAGTTATCTGCACAGCAAGGAGCGGGCCGGCGAGCCGGGAGCAATCTTGCATGAAACTTCTTTTCTCCCGTGGCGGCGTACCCTCAAGGGGGTAGCTTCATCACAGAGAAAATGAAAATTGCACTAAGCTTCCGTTTCTGTCCTCCGGGGAGTTTGCAACGCTTCCAGCAGTAACTTGACCAGAAAAATGCTGTTATAGACTATGTAGCGCCTCCATAGACGCCGAGGCTCCTGGTATAAGCGGTAAAGCCATTCCAGGCCAAAGGTGCACAAGAGGCGAGGAGCACGCCTTTTCGTGCCCGCAACAATATCAATGGCCTGGCCCACCGCAAGCAGGACCGGCACGTTCAGTCTGTTCCTGTGCTCGTCGATCCAGATTTCCTGCTTTGGACATCCGAGCCCTACCCAGACCACATCCGGCTTGGCGGCATTGATGAGACGAACAACCTCTTCATCTTCCTCTTGCGTCAGCGGGCGGAAAGGCGGGCTGTAAAATCCGGCGATGTACATCCCCGGATTTCTTCGCTGCAGTTCCCCAGCGGCTTGGGCCGCTACACCGGCGCCTCCTCCATAGAAGAAGTGGCGGAGGTTCATCTTCGCCGTTGCCGCGCAGAATGCGGGCATGAATTCAGGACCGCACACGCGCTGTACATCCTTGCCGGCCTTTTTCCTGCCGTACCAGACCAGAGGCATGCCATCCGGGCAATTCAGGTCCGACTGCTGCAACAGCCGGGCAAATTCCGGATTTCTGATCCCTTCCACCAACATGTGTACGGTGCTGAAAGTGACCATTTTCCCCTTTTCGCCTTGCTCGATCCAGGAACTGACCGCCCGGATAGCCGATGGCAGATTCGTTCCAGCGATTTGTGCACCTAAAAGGCGAAAACGCGCCATCTCTGATCTTTCCATCTTGGCCTCCCTCCTGACCGCAGTAAGTAATAGAGTCCTTGTCCAAGGCGCTGCTGCGAATCGATTGCGGGGAAGAGTTCCGACCGGAACTGATTCAACATTAGCGGCTGAGGGGGAAACCAGAATGATTCTTTCCCAACATTGTAACGCGACTTTAACATACCAAGTTGTGTTCCTGCAATAGTTTATTAACCTAACTTTAGTACTGAAGCGCCTTCCGGCTGCGATGCTCTCCTGGTCCGCTCTCAGGTCAGATGGAGCCGCTTTGCTGTGCGCGTTGCCAGCAAAGCCAGTGTCCGCTCCACGCATTGATTGACCACCTGCTCCAGAGGGCGGGTCGCATCGACCAGCAAGGCGCGTCCGCGAAGCGCCGCGGAACTGAAAACGGTTCGATAGGCCTCGGCCTGACGCGCGGATTCTTCCGCGGAGACCTCCTGTTTTCTGGCCTGGAGCACATCAGCCGGCGCATCCAGGACCAGCATCAGATCCGGCATGGGAATCAGTGCGGCAACAAGGCGCGCCAGCCACGGCGACCCGCCATAGCGAAAGCGCCGCGCATCGATGAGCAGATCCTGATAATAGCGGTCGAAGACGACCAGAGTGGAGCGCACCAGGAGCGGGCGTACGCAGAGGTAATATCCCAGCACATAATCGACCCACAGGAACAGCAACTTCGCAACCGACATCAGCGCCCCACGCGGCGTCTGCCCATGGGGATTCGTCTTGTTCGTTTGTCCCACAGATGAGCCGCGGAGCAGGTTAGGCCGCAAATGAAAACAGGCAGTTCCTGCGAAGGCAGGGCCGACAGCGCGCAAGTACTCCGCAATCATGCTGGACTTTCCACTCCCGTCCGGGCCCATGACCGCCACGAAGAGGGCAGGCGGGCTGATCCAGTTCCTGATGCTTCGGGGCCACGACGGTGAAGCGGCACTTGCAGGAAGTTCACTCAAAAAAGTCCTCCGAAAAGGCAGCAAAGAAGTCGATCGGTGGGAGGATCATGGGGCATGATTTCCGTAAGAACTATAGTTTAATCTGTTATATTGAAAACGTTGCATGAAATCCAGAAATGATATTTCTGGTGCCCTCGCGCCGTGTGTGTCATCTTGAAAGGCACGCTCCGTCCATCAGATCCGGCGGCGCAGGTTCAGGGTGTCGCACTGAGGTCGGACAATATTCTTCGAAGTTCGGCCGCGAGGCGTAGGATGCGGGCAAATCAGATCTGAGAAAGGAGATTCCCAGACAGATGTATGACCATAAGCAATCGGTCATAGAGGTGATCCGTCATTTATTGTTCCGTTGTGGCCTCGCCGGCACGCATGACAAGCTTCGGCGCCGGTACGCGCGATATTCCGGGCATTTGCACACGCATGACATGACCGACGTCTTTTCGAAAATATATGCGAACAATGTCTGGGTCTTTAATGAAAAGCAGGATAGCCTGTCTGGTCCCGGTTCGACAAAAGCAGCGACTAGCGAACTTGTCGTTCGATTGTCGGATTTCCTCAGGGATGTCGGCTGTAGGCAGTTGGTTGATATCGGCTGTGGCGATTTCAACTGGATGCGAAACATTGAGGGTGAATTCGACTATCTGGGGATCGATGTGGTTCCGCAGCTCATCGATGCGCATAATGCCGCATATGCAAACGACAGGCGCCGATTTATTTGCATGGATGCAACTCGGTCGGCGATCAGTCCGGGCGATGTCGCCATTTGTCGGGAAGTCCTTTTCCATCTGTCATTTCGAGATGGGCTGCAGTTGTTGCGCAATATCAAGGCCGCGGGATTCAAATATGTATTGCTGACCAGCGACAAAAGCGTGTGGTTCAACTCCGACATCCGAAACGGCGATTTTCGCCGGATCAATCTGTCGAAATCGCCTTTCCGGCTCCCGGAACCTCAACGCGAATTCAGAGATGGCAAAGGATCGAGTGGGAAAGTCCTGGCCGTTTGGCCGGGGGCGGACTTGCCCGGCTGATCTGCGCATGATGCAATCATCCAGGTACGACTTCTACGACTCGCATGACGTTCATGCGAGTGCCGTGACAGAGGAAATGGCTGTGCCGCCCCTATCGTGAAATCTTGTTAAAAATGGAGGTCCCTGTGAAATCGTCTTCGGTCTTTCGGGGCGGGCTCTCGGTAATTCCCTTGTTGAAGCAGGTTAGGAAGCTGGATGAATCTTCGACTCCAGCACAACTTGTTCAGTTCTCAATGCAATTCCAGGCAATCAGGCCCGTTCAAGTGTACTCGGAGTTTCTCGAACTCGCGGAACTAGTGAAGAGGCAGAATTGCAAGTATGTGCTTGAGATCGGTACTTACAGGGGTGGTACGCTCTTCCTTTTCTCCCGGCTCTCGGATGCCAACGCCACTCTCATCAGTGTCGATTACTCTTTCGGCCTTGTAGGAAGAGTGCTGCGCATAGCCCGGAACGCGCTCAGTAGAAGATTGGTTCGCCGCGGGCAATCTTTATTCATGATGCACAGAAACTCCCACAGTCCCGAGACGCTTGCGTTGGTACAGAAAGTCTTAAAGGGACACAAGCTGGATTTCCTCTTCATCGACGGCGACCACCGCTATGAAGGCGTACGAGAAGATTTCAACATGTATGCCCCCCTGGTGCGAAGCGGCGGCTTGGTAGCGTTCCATGACATAACCCTTATTGTGCCGCCGGAAGAAGCGCATATGCAAGGAGTGGATAAGTTTTGGAATGAGATCAAGAAGGATTACACGCATACGGAATTCGTGCATGAAACAGGCAAAGCAGCGATGGGTATTGGAGTTCTCTGGGTGTAACTCAGAAGAATTGTTTGCATACAAGAGTGGCGCGATCTATATTCACTATTCAGGTTTGCCAGAGGGCTCTAGAATTCGCTCGTGAGAACCTGGGCTCCTGTGGTCGCAAGCTCCGTCGACCTTTTAAAGCCAAAAGTCACCCTTGATGGACCTCGAATCGAGGACGCAGAATTGTTGAGACCGTCAGAGGCAGAAGATTACATTAAAGCGGAAGCTGGATAGCCGGCTGAGCCTAGAGGCAAGAAGGGCAGGCCGGGTAAGTGGAAGGTTCTGCTTTCCGCATATGCCTGCGAGGCGGGAGGAGGCTTTGAACTGGAAACGGGTTGACAGTGGGCGTTGGAAATCTGGCGGCTGGCGCCCACGCGGCGTACGTGGCCTCTTGAAAGCTACATCCGTGTTTCAAATCTAGCGGCGCGGGTTCAGGGTGTGACGCTGAGGCGAGACAATTTCCTTTGCATCCCCAGTGGCAATCTATAAAATGTGACAGGACGAACGGGCGAGATCACAGCGCACACCTCTGCCGGCGTCCAGCCAGGCAGTATACTTTTTAGCGCTGAGGGAAAACAGTGGAGGCTAGGGTGCGGGAAGCAACGGCGGCCGAATGCGATGCGCGCGCAGATACGGCGGTTCCGAAGGGAATATATCGCCGACTCGTCGCGCTTTTGTCGCGCCGCGAGTCCTGGGCGCTTGCCGATCAGGCGATGGTAAGCGTCGCCAACTTTCTCTCCGGGATCCTGGTGGCGCGCCTGGTTGGCTTACGCGAATTTGGCGTTTTCTCGCTGGCCTGGGCCTCGGTGCTTTTTGTGAACGGCATTCAGAGCGCGTTGATCACAGCGCCCATGGTAAGCGTCGGCCCGATTCTTGAGACGCAAATTGGTCCCTGCTACTACGCCGCGGTGCTGTTACAGCAGACTGCGTTTTCCTGTGCGACCTCGCTGTTGGTGGAAGCGGGCGTCGTTCTGTCGTCGCATTTCTGGCCGGCATGGGGTATCCGACCTCTGGCACTGCCGCTTGCCGTATCCGTCTTTGCCTATCAGATGCAGGATTTCATGCGGCGCTACTTCTTCGCGACGCGCCGCGAGAAGATGGGCTTGCTGAACGATGCCGTGAGTTTTCTGCCGCAGCTCCTGATTCTCGCCGTCCTTTTTCTGGCGCACGACGTGGATTCGCGGATCGCGCTGTGGGTCATGGGGCTGACTTCGCTGGCAGGATTTGTCCTCGGACTCCTGACCTTCGGAAGCTACAAAATCGAATGGGGCGCTGTGCGGGCTGCGGCATCGCGGCACTGGCTGTCTTCCAAATGGCTTGTGGGCTCGGCCGTGGTGCAGTGGAGTTCCGGAAACTTCTTCCTGCCGGCGGTCGCCATCGTTCTGGGACCTGCGGCCGCGGGCGGAGTACGCGCCGCACAGACCCTGGGCCAGGTTCTGTTTGTCCTGTTCAACAGTCTGGAGAATTACCTGCCGAACGAAGCATCGAGGAGATTTCACAGCCATGGAATCGGCGCCCTGCGGTCCTATCTGCGGACCTGCAGGAAAACTCTGATGTCTGTCGCCGCGGTGCTTTGTCTGACCATTGCGCTGAGTGGACGCTTGCTGCTGACGTTCCTGTATGGACGTGCGTACGGCAGCTTCGCCGGAGTGCTGGCCATTATGATGGCCACATTCTTTGTGACCTCCGCCGCCCTTCCGGCGCGCTTTGGTCTGCGCGTTCTTGAAGACACCAGGCCGCTGTTCGCGGCACAGGTGGCCGCCGGTGTGTTGACGGTTGGTACCATCTTTCCGCTGATCGCGCATTTCGGAGTGACGGGAGTAGCTTGGACCTGGTTCGCGTCGCAGTTGCTGATGCTGGGCATCGTGTCCGTAGCGCTGATGAGCAGGATGAAGCGCGAGGCCGAGACCAGCCTATGAGAATCGTTCACATCGGCCCCTTCAAGATTGGGACGACCAACGGCACCTACAACGCCCATTGGTCGCTGGCCAAAGCGCAGGCCGCCGCCGGTGAAACGGTAGCCATCGTTCGCGTGGGCAAGCCAGTAACAGAGCAGCAGCGAGAGCTTGCCGCCGTCCACGGAGTCAAGCTGGTGGGCTTTCCCTGCGACCGATGGATGAACTTCTGGTCCGATTCTAATGGCGTGTTCGAGGCGATGCTGGACCAGTTTAGGCCCGATGTGGCGCATTTGCTGTATCTCCGCGTGCCCAAGTTTCACTACATCGCGCGCGCGTTGGAACGGCACGGCATCCCTTTCGTGATTTCCACTCACGGCGGATTGAACCCGACCGAGATGTGCCGTCGAAGCGTGAGGAAGAAAATTTACTGGAAGCTGGTGGAAAGCGGCGTGCACCAACGCGCCGCCGGAATTCACTTTGTCAGCCAGGCGGAGCGCAACAACTACATGCGAGATTTCGGGGCTCCGCGCCGGGCGGCGGTGATCCCCAACGCGGTTGAGGTACCGTCCGGGATTCGGTGGCAAGGCCTGCGCGATACGTCTGCCCCCCGGCTGGCGTTCTTTGGCCGTTATGACATCTGGCACAAGGGACTCGACCTTACGGCGGAAACACTGCGCCTGCTCTCACAGCAGGGACTGAAGCCGGAGTTGCATCTGTATGGCGGAATCAAAGGGCGCTTTGCCACAGCGGTCCATGATCTGCTGGCGAAATACCGCGAGATCCCTATCGTCGATCACGGCCTGGTGCTGGGCGAGCAGAAATTCCGTGCGATGGCTGAGTATGACTTCTATATTCAGCACTCGCGGTTCGAGTTGTTCGGCATCTCTCTGGTGGAGGCGATGGGGGTCGGCGTTCCGGCGCTGGTGAGCTCGGCCAGCGACCTTATGCCGGAGTTGAGGCAGAGCCAGGCGGCCTTCGAGATCCCGCTGGTTCCCGAGCGCGCGGCCGAGATACTGACTGCGATCCTTAAAGACCGCGATAGAATTGCCGAAGTAGCGGATGCCGGACGTCGCTGGATGCGGCAGCAATGCTCACCGGATCCCGTGGCCGTTAAAATGCGCGAGTTCTACCAGGAGTTCAATGTCTGAGACCATGAGCCGGCTACGCCTGGCTGAGGAAATCGCCGGCGCCTTCGAGCGCGAAGGCATACATTATGCCGTGGTGCACGGAACGCATGGCTATCCCAAAAAGATCGGCCGCGACCTCGATCTGGTGGTCACTCTGGAAGATGCCAGAAAGGCGATTTGTTTAGCTGTCGACAAGGCTGCCCAATGCGGATATCCCAAAGCCATTTCACGCTGGTCGCATTGGGGGATTTACCAGCTTTGCCTCATCCGCGAAGACGAGCGGGAAGGGCTGCCTCTGGATTTCTGCGTCGGCTTATGGCGGGCCAAATGGATCCAGGTGCTGAGCTCCGATCTTATGCGCAGGCTGATCGAAGGCGACGGCGCCATTGGCCCGTTCCGCGTATCGAAAGAGGGCATTTTCATCAAGACGTGCGTCCGTGGATTGCTGTGCGGAGACTTGTCCCGTTTCGGCGGCGACGAGTTTCCCATGCCGGTTGCGATTCCGGAACAAGTTGACCGCAAGTGGCTCCTTGGGGTCATAGGACGGACTGGTTTCTCGCTGCTCGCATCGTCCAGCGTGGGCCAGCTCGAAGCTCGCTATTCGCTGTGGGGATTGCAGGGCCGCTGGATCGCGCGTCACCCGATCGGCGCTCTCAAGAGCGTAGCGCAAAGCATCTTTTGCCGTATCCAGCGCGCGGCATTCGATGCCGCCGACGTGATTGTGGTGGAGACGCCCCGGCCCGATGCGGTTCGCCAGGCCGTCGAGGAGCTCAAGTCGGAGCTCAAGAAGTTGTTTCTGGAGCTGAGCTACTTCGAAGCTCCAAAGAACGGCATCGCGATGAGGCTTGGTGTTGCTTTCGTCTGGCGAAGGCTTCCCATTTCGGAATTTAGCCTCTCTGTTGTCGCCAAAAAAGCAAACGTCAGCCAAGGGAAGATCTGGTCCGGAAAAGGAAGAAAGTTCCTCGACGCCGAGTGCTACTGCGCTCTCCCCGATTCGGATGCGGAAACCATGCGCGAGCAGCTTCGCCGCAGCCTTCTGGATTTTGTGTACGCGCGCCATGGCGTCGGCTCCTGCAAATCATCGAAGGGCACATTCGAGCAACCTGCCGGATCTCGCCCGTAATCACCGTGACGGCCAACCAAAGGCGGCCACTTGCGGCCAGGTGAAAACTGGCCAAATTGAGGCGCTGACGCGTTAACTCCGACAGGGCACATTTGAGCGATTCTCCAGTTTGTGTGACGTTTCTTGTCTCATGCAAGGTGGCTTTTGCTTCCACCCCAGCGACGAAGACCTATGGCTGGGGACCCCGGTCGGAAAAGGCCACTCATCTGCATTGGGTTCGCTCTGCAGCGACTGGAGAACCGCTATAGCCTCTGTTGGCATGGGGAATGCATTATGAGAGTGCGCCCGTGCCTCAGAAGGAAGCTTGGGTGCCGGCGTAGCAACGCAGGGGCTTTGCCCCCGCACCCCCAGGATTTAACGCTTTGGTGCCTCTCCCGATAGGGAGTTTCTGCAAGCAGATGGCGAAAGGGGGATGCCGTAGCATCCCCCTGTATCGGTCGAGGCCACTGAGTCGGCGCTCGGGTTGCTTCCCAGCATGGCCCTATCCTCCGCTCAGTCCGAGCCAGATTTTACTGCGTCGGGAAGCGAGCTGCAACTTTGCGGTGAGCTCTAAAGGGAAGACAATTAACCTTGAGGGAAAGTGGTCCAGCTGAAGAATCACCTTCCCCCCAAGGAGGTACCCAGCATGCTGAGTAGCAATGTCAAGTATATCGGCCTGGATGTTCACAAGGAAGCGATTACCGTTGCGGTTCGCAATGGCGCGGGCAAGTTGGTAATGGAATCGATCGTCGAAACCAAAGCCAGGACTCTGCTCGATTTCCTCAATGGGCTGCGGGGAGAGCTGCATGTGACGTTGGAGGAAGGGACTTGGGCGGCGTGGCTGTATGACGTGCTCAAACCGCACGTGCAGGAGATCGTGGTCTGCAACCCGCGCCGCAATGCCTTATTAAAGGAGGGCAGCAAGAATGACAGGGTGGATGCGCGTAAGCTGTCGGAACTGCTTCGCGCCGGACTTCTGCGCGCGGTCTACCACGGAGAGAATGGACTTCGGACGCTGAAGGAGCTGACGCGCACCTACCAGGTGGTCAGCAAAGACTTGAAGCGGGTGATGAACCGGCTCAAGGCGCTGTATCGCAGCTGGGGCATTCCCTGTACAGGCACGCAGGTCTATGTTCGGCGCCATCGCGAGCAGTGGCTGCAAAAGATCAACGAGGCCGGGGTACGCCGCCGGGCCGAGCTGTTTTATCAGCAGCTGGATGGACTGCAGGACTTGCGGCGCACTGTGCGAGGAGAACTGTTAGCCGAGAGCCGGAAACATGCGGGAGTGAAACTGC
>Ga0224554_1001521_pt1 | contig 14380 bp, 5 predicted proteins | sample 714S22024metaG_FD_180666 | JGI IMG/M metagenome (GOLD analysis project Ga0224554, IMG submission 180666) | Peat soil microbial communities from Stordalen Mire, Sweden - 717 S2 20-24 | ecosystem: Environmental > Terrestrial > Soil > Wetlands > Peat | place: Sweden: Norrbotten County, Stordalen...
ACCAGTAGAGCAGCACCAGAACGTCGTTGATCGAGATGTACTCGCCGCGCTCGTCCACGATCGCGATGCGGTCGGCGTCTCCGTCCATCGCCAACCCCAGGTCGTACTTGTGATCCAGCATCTGGGAGGTCAGCAGCCGCAGCGCTTCCAGATTGGGGGCGGGGGAGCGGCCGCCGAACAGCGGATCGTGCCGCTCGTGGATGAATGTCACCCGGCAGCGGGCCTCCGTCAGCACAGTACCCAGCGTGAGCTGGCCCACGCCATACATCGGATCCACGATCACGTTGAGTCCCGCTTCGCGGATGGCGTTCAGGTCGATCAGCTTCTCCACCGCATCCACATACTCGTTCGTGAAGTCGCGCCGCTCGACAATGCCGGCTTCCAGCGCCAGGTCCAGTTCCACTTTGATGACCTGGTCCGGCTCGAGCGCGTTGGTCTCGTTCTCGATCCGGCGCGTCTCGTCGTCGAGCAGTAACGATCCATCGCCGTGAAAGACTTTGAGCCCATTCCACTCGGGAGGATTGTGGCTGGCCGTGAACGCCAGGCCATACGCCGATCCGCGCGTGGCCGTGGCGTAGGTGATCAGCGGCGTGGGCGCGTCTTCGGCTAACAGAATGGTTGGGATGTTGTTGCCGGCAAACACCTCGCAGGAAGCCTCGGCGGCCTGTTTCGAAAGAAAGCGCCGGTCGTAGCCGACGATCACGCCGCGCTTCTCCTCGCCCCGGCGCGTGATCCCGTTGGCCAGCGCCTGGCTGAGCCGGCGAACGTTGTGCATGGTGAAGCCTTCGCCGATGATGGCTCTCCAGCCGCCGGTGCCGAACGTGACCAGGTTCTGTTCCTCCTGGCGCCGCGGCCGAAACAGCCGCTTCTCGAGAATGAACTCGGCCCGCGCCAGGTCCGCCGCCGTGTTGATGCCCTGCACTTCGTCCTGGTCGCAGAGCTGGTAGCTTTCCACGCGCCGGCCCGATCGAATCAACTCGTGAACCCAGTCCGTGAGGCGGCGGGCCGGCGAGACGGCACTCGCGGCGCTGGCATCAATGGCGTATGCGCCCACGTTCACTTCCCGGATTTCCCGCACGGCAGGCGATGCCTCGGTGTCCTCGATGATGTCGATGATCTCGCCGGCGGCACTGCGGACGATCCGTCCGTAGGGAAGGGCCCGGTCGATAACCGCCGTCAGCAGCGTCAGGTCCGCCTTCCGCAGGCGGTGCCGGTTGAGTAATCCGCGGATGGAGGTTGGGCGGAACAGCGGCGTGTCGCCGTAGAGAATCAGCAGGCTGCCATGGAAGTCCCGCAGCAGCGGCAGCGCCTGCAAGGCCGCGTGGCCCGTGCCGAGCGGCTCCTCCTGCAAGACATAGCGAACCTTGTCGCCCAGGTGCGCCCGCACTTCCTCCTGCCTGTATCCGACCACCACGTAGATGTCGGCGGCGCCGGCCACGCCGAGCGCATTCTCCACCACGCAATCGAGGATCGTGCGATCTCCCAGGGGTTGCAACACCAGCGGCCGGCCATCCTCGGCTAGGGTTTGCTTGCCGGCAGCCAGAATGATGACCTTGGTTTCCGCGGTCCCGGCCGGCGTCGCCGCCTCCGCGGTCTCATCGAGCGTCAGCGCCATTGGGGCGTCTCCTCCACGGGCTCCGGCGCGACGGCTGACGAGCTGGCTCCGCCCCGGATGGGGATCAGCCGGGAGAGAATCAGCGCCGGGATTGAGGACAGCAGCACCCACACAAAGAAATTCCGGTAGCCGACCGCCAATTGGATCTTCCCGCTCACCGTGCCGGGGATCAGGAGGCCAAGATTCATCAGCGAATTGGCGAAAGCATAATGTGCCGTCTGATACTTTCCCGGCGCGATCTCCTGCATCATGAGCAGGATTACGCCCACGAAGCCGAAGCCGTAGCCGAACATTTCCACGCTCAGCGCCGCCGTGACAGCCAAGTGACTCGTAGGCAGGGCCGTGCTCAGGTATACGTAAGCCAGGTTGGGGAAATTCATCGCGCAGACCAGCGGCAACAGCGCGCGCCGCAGGCCCAGCCAGGAAGTGAAATAGCCTCCCAGAATGCTGCCCGCCACGAAAGCCAAAGTTCCGAATGTGCCATATATGGTTCCGAACTGGTCCGTAGTCAGGCCCAGGCCGCCCGCCACCCGCTTATCCACAAGGAACAGCGGGCCAATCTTCACCACTTGGCCCTCGCCGGCACGGTACAACACAATGAAGAGCAGCAGCAGGTAGATGTTCGGCTTCTTGAGAAAGCTGACCACCACCTCTTTGAAAGTGGCCGCCATCTCGCGAATGCTTTCGGACCGGCGCTCGGCCCCGCCACTGGGCAGCACCTGCGCGTGATAAATGCTCAGCGCCATGAGGATCAGTCCCATGGCCACGAAAATCGCCATCCATGCGCGCGGCACGCCCACCCGGAGTTCGAGGTATCCCGCCAGGATGATCAAGCCGCCCTGCGAGAAGAACCGCGCCGCGTTGTAGAAGCCGCCCTGCCATCCTGTGTACGCCGCCTGCTCTTTGGGGGAAAGGCTAGCGATATACAAGCCATCGGCGGCGATGTCGTGGGTCGACGAGCAGAAAGCGACCACCGCCAGCAGAGCCAGCGTGTATCCGAAATAGCCCGGCAGCGGCAGGCACAAGGCCACCAGCGCCAGGCTCAGCCCACCCGCAAGCTCGAGAGCGACCACGAAGAATTTCTTGGTCTTGAACATCTCGATGAGCGGGCTCCACAATGGCTTGAGCGACCACGGCAGCAGCAGCAGACTGGTGTAAAAAGTGATGACATCGTTGCGCAGCCCGAGGCGCTTGTAAAGGATCCCGGCGATCAACGCGACAGCGAAGAACGGCACGCCCTCCGCGAAGTACAGCGTCGGCACCCATCGGGCGGGGTGGGTGCGATCAGGCGTCCGGGTGCTCGTCATTAGCGTTCCCCGGTCAGGCTTCGAACCAGGCCCAGACAGCCTGACCGCTCCCTGCGATGGTGGCCCGTGACTTGCCAGCCTGTCCAGTTCACAACGGTTGCGGAGACGTTATGCGAGGTTTGTTACCTCCACCGAACATCCATAGGATCTGTACTTTCGGCCGCTTGGGTGCGTGCCAAAACCGGACAGTTCCGCTGGTTCTGGTTGGAGTGCTCTTTGCCATGATGCTCCTGAGCCTGCCGGCCACCTGGGTTCCTGCGGGGCGTGTCCTCGCGATTGATCCGTCGCGCCTTCTGCGCAATCCGTGCCGGTCCACGAGTAACCGCACCACGGAACACGATCATTGCCTTCTCCCGCACTCCCCTGAAAGTCCTCGTGCTTGGTTGTTGCTACCAGGAGAGCGCCATTGCAAACCGCTGCGAAAACGCCGTATAGTTGGGCCAAGTTTCAGCCGATGGTATGGCACATGGACCAACGGCCCGACGCCTACTGCGTGGCGGGCGGCGAAGCGCGTCCGGCGCAGCCACGGACTGTGGCGAGTGTCGGAGGCAAATGCCGCACAAGGGTTTCTATTGCGAGACCTCTTCTGGCTCGCGGGATTCTGGTGGTTACATCTGCGCTGTGGGTGACCTGCGGCGCCGCCAGCTCCCAGAGTGGGGCGGCCCATCCCGGCGCATTGCCGGTTCTGACCACCGCGCAGAGCGTCCATAGCCTGCCCCCAAAGGAAGCCGGGCGCCATTACCCGGTTCACCTGTTGGCTGTAGTCACCGACTACGATCCTTACATCGATCCCAGGCACGGCGCACTGTTTGTGCAGGATTCGACTGGCGCGATCTTTGTCGCCGTCTCCGCTAGACCCATCCTTCCCATTCACGCGGGCTCGCTCGTCGATTTGACCGGCGTGAGCGGCCCGGGAGATTTCGGGCCGGTGATCGCTCGGCCACGCGTTCGCGTCGTCGGCGAATCTCATGTACCGGCCGAAGCTCCGCGAGTGAGCCTGGCCCATCTGCTGACGGGAGTGGAGGACGCGCAGTGGGTGGAGGTCGAGGGGCTCGTGCATTCGGTCGTCGAGTCCGGCTCGAATGTGACCATTGGAATGATGATCAGTGACGGTCCCCTCACCGCCATCACGGTTAAGGAAAACGGGGTGGACTATTCGAAACTGGTGGACGCCAAGGTGCGGATTCATGGCAACGCAGGCGCTCTAACCACCCCAAGTCATCAGATCGCGGGCTTTCGAGTAATGTTCCCGAGCCGGGACGAAATAAAAATCGACGAACCTGCTCCAGCCGATCCCTTCGCCCTGCCGTTGCGTGCCGTCGACAGCCTGTTGCGATTTACTCCGGATGTCGATTTCGTGCATAGAGTGCACATTCGCGGTCACGTGACACTCGCGTGGCCTGGCAGGGTGGTCTGCCTACAGGATCGGAGCCAGGGGATTTGTGTCCAAACCGCCCAATTGACGCCCCTCGCCGCGGGGAACCTGGTGGATGTGGCCGGCTTCCCGGTGGTTGGGGATTACACGCCCACCATGACGGATGCCACGGTCAAGTTGTTGGGCAGCGGCCAGCCAGTGGCCGCCAAGCAGGTGACGGCAGACCAGGCTTTCGGCGGCAGTTATGACGGTGCGTTGGTGCGAATTGAGGGTAGCTTGATCGGCTGGGACCGCACCACCAAGGACCCGACCCTGGTCTTGACATCGGGTAACTTCCTTTTCCCCGTGGTCCTTCCCAGCGGAACCGACGGTGGCTCGAACGGGAATCCGACGCTGGACTGGAAGGATGGCAGTAAGCTCAGCATCACGGGGATTTGTTCCGTGCAAGTGGACACGCAGAGCACAATGATGCAAGGAGGCTTGGCGCGGCCGAAGTCGTTTCGCATCCTGCTGCGCTCGCCGAAGGATGTCGTCGTGCTCGCGAATCCTTCCTGGTGGACGGCCGGCCATGCGCTGATGGTGATCAGCCTGGTGCTGGCCGTTACCCTGACCGTGCTCTTCTGGGTTGCCGTGCTCAGGCACCGCGTCGAGCAGCAGACCGCTGTCATCCGCCGCCAACTGAAGCAGACCGCCGCGCTGAAGGAGGAAGCTGAGGCCGCTAGCCGCGCCAAGAGCGAGTTTCTGGCCAACATGAGCCATGAGATCCGAACGCCCATGAATGGTGTGATGGGAATGATAGAACTCGCCCTCGAAACCCAACCTTCCCCAGAACAGGCCGATTGTCTCCTCACGGCCCGTAACTCGGCCGACGCCTTGCTCGTCGTGATCAACGACATTCTCGACTTTTCCAAAATTGAAGCCGGCAAACTGGACTTGGAAGTCACGGGATTCAATGTACATGACTGGGCAGAGGAGATCGTCGGGACATTTGCTCTGCGCGCATCCGAAAAAGGCATCGAGCTCACTTGCGAGGTGTGCCCCGGAACGCCTGTGATGGTTTGCTCCGATGCGAACCGCCTGCGCCAGGTGATCACGAATCTGCTCGGCAATGCCCTGAAATTCACCGAGCGCGGCGAGGTTGGCCTGCGGGTAAGTGGCGAGGTTCCCGATGGCGATGGCGTGACTCTGCACTTCGTCGTGACCGACACCGGGATCGGCATTCCGGCGGAAAAGCAGCACCTCATTTTCGAAGCTTTCAGCCAGGCTGACGCTTCCATGGCCCGCAAGTACGGCGGCACTGGACTGGGACTCACCATCTCTTCCCGTCTCGTCGCGATGCTGGGTGGCCGTATCTGGGTCGAGAGCGAACAAGGCCGCGGCAGCAGCTTCCATTTCACCGCCCAGGCCAAAACCGCGGTTGGCGAGCCTCCGCTGCGCCTCGCGGGGATCGACTCTCTTGTGGGGGTTGCCGTGCTCGCCGTCGATGACAACGCCACCAGCCGGCGCGTTCTCAGCGAAATGATGGCTGGCTGGGGCATGGAAGTCACCCTGGCGGACAGCGGCCCCGCGGCACGTGAGATTCTCGACCGGGCTGAGCGGGAAGGCCGGCCGTTTCCGTTGGTGCTGGCTGACGCTCAAATGCCGCAGATGGACGGTTTTGCGCTGATCCGGCTCATCAATCGATCCCCCGCGCTGACGCCACCCACGATCGTCATGCTGACCTCGCCTGGGAGACCCGGCGATGCCGCTGCCTGCCGGGAAGTTGGCGCGGCCACTCACTTGGCCAAGCCAGTGACGCGGCGAGGGCTGAGCCGCGCCCTGATCGCAGCGCTCCATCAAGGATTGCAACCGGCGGCCTCCAGCCCCGCCTCGGCAACGCAATGCGATGAAACGGCAGAAGGGAGGGGACTCTGCCCGCTGAGAATCTTGCTCGTGGAAGACAACAGCATCAATCAACGCGTCGCTAGTATTCTCTTGGAGAAACGCGGTCACACAGTCACTGTGGCCTGCAACGGCCGCCAGGCGATCGATCTGTTCGACGAGCAAGCGTTCGACGTCATCCTGATGGACGTGCAGATGCCGGAAATGGACGGTTTCGAGGCCACCGCCGCCATCCGCACCAAAGAGAAGGCCACGGGCCAGCGTATTCCCATTCTCGCCATGACGGCGCACGCCATGAAGGGCGACAAAGAACGCTGTCTCGATGCGGGCATGGATGGCTACGTGACCAAGCCCATCAAACCGGCGGCTCTCCTCGCCGAGGTCGTCGCGGCGACCGGGTGCCGAACCACGGCCCGCCGAGCTCTCATCGGCAACGACGCCGTTCAACCGGAGAAGCCAATGGTCATCCCGAATCGAGGGCGTGCCTCTTCGTAGCAGTAGGCGAGCCGGAGGCTCAACTCGAATACGAAAGAGCGCGAGTAGCCGTAGCGATATCAGGTCTTAACGCTCCCGTAGAACTGGCGCCGTCCGCACCGGGATGGTGGCAATTCTGTGGTTTGCCGGCGTCCTTGGATGATGAACCTGCTGTGATGCGGGTCCTCCGAAATCCGGGGCCGCTCTTCGCGGGCGACTCCACTGCGACGTCAGAATGCAGTGTTCCTGGCATGGTAATTCAGTCGACCACCGTGGCTCGCCGTCTTCAGCACGGGCTCATTCAGAGGATGGCCCGAAACCTGGGGCGTGCACGACTACCCATACGGTTCCTCGGCCGTCGCACTGGTGGCAGCGGCACCCCCGATAGGTCTTTCCGGTGCCCTGACATTGCTCGCAACCGGTGACCAGTTTCATCGATAGTCGTTCAGGTGTCGGCAGATCGCGCGACTGCCCAATCACTTCGGCATGGTGGTGACTCACCAGCCACCGGCGCAGCTCGCACTCGACTCTTTGTCGGTCGTTGACAAGGTGCGCGCCACCGACCCGACGATTTCAGCCGACGTAGCTCTCGGGCTGTCAGTTGTGGCATTGCTCGCGAGCTACTTGCCTGCCCGGCGCGCCGCCGGCGTAGACCCAATGATCGCGCTCAGATACAAATAGCTGCCCAGCGGTCAGCGATTAGCGAAGGCGGTGGATTTACTGGCCAGTTGCTTCGGCGATGTTGTCGAGGACAATCGCGTTGGAGCCGCCGCGCACATAGATCTTGCCTGTCGCCCTGATGCGTTTGCCGGCAAACGGCATGAGCCGTTTATTCTGACCTTCCGCCGGCATCGTTTCTGCGATCGGCCAGTAAATGGTGCCGTCGTCTTGCAAGATGACGAGCGGCGATCCGCTCTTGGCGCAAGCTATCGCGCACTCGGCACTGATGGGCTTTTTCAGTCCTTTAGTGAAAGCACACGCCGAGTCGAGGACCCACCCGGTAATCGTTCTCTGCTCGGCCGCAAGGCCTGACGTGCTGGCGACGATGGCAAGAACAGCCACGACTGCAAATCGGTTCTTCATGGGTAGTAATTTTACAGGCAACGACGGCGGTGGGGAATAGCATGATTATATTAGACGTGATCCTCTATACAGTCGAGCTTTCTCAGTCCTCCCAATGACTTCCGGAGTTTCCGCATTTGCCTTGGCTGGCACCATATTGCGGGATTTCGTTGGAAGAAGAGGGCAAAGGGCAGTATTTTTATTCTCAGTTCCGCTCGACATGGTTATTGTGCTCACTCGTCGGTGCCGTTTTTGGGGCATCTCGTTCGTCGAGGTGCATCTTCCAGCTCTGTGTCGGAATCTCAATAATATGGCCGCGCCGTTCTGCGTATTGGCCGACGCTCCTCGCCAATACCAGGCTTTGCTGGAAGTGTCGGAAGCGATAGCCTTGCACCGCGATCTGACCGCGCTGTTCCGGGACCTTGTGGAGCGCCTGCCGCGCGTGGTCAGTTTCGAAGCGCTGTGGCTGGTGCTGCACGATGCGGACCGCAACCGCATGCGGCTGCACGTACTGGTAGGGACAGCGCGGGAGGCGGCCGAGCAAAGCGCATGGCCGCTGGAAAGGACGATGGAGGAATCGCCCAGCGCGGTAGCGTGGAGCACGCAGGAGCCGCTGGTGGTTTCCGACGTCGAGGAAGACACGCGCTACCAGAAGGCATTTCAGTTGCTGCTGGACAACGGCATCCGTTCGTGCTGCATTTTGCCGCTGACCACGGCCCACCGGCGCTTGGGCGCGGTAGGCTTCGGCCATGCCCGGCCCCATGCCTATTCGGGCGCCGACGTCGAGTTTCTGGGGCAAGTGGGCCGGCAAATTGCGGTGGCGGTAGACAGTGTTCTGGCGCACGAGGAGGCTTGCGAATTACAAGCAGCCTTGGCCGAGGAACGCGACCGCCTCCGGCTGCTGCTGGACCTGAACAATACGCTGGCGCCGAATCTGGACTTGCGGGAGCTGTTGCGTGCAGTATCCTCCAACGTGCGGCGGGCGATGCGCTGCGATTACGCCAGCGTAATCCTGCCGGAGCCGGACGGCGAGTGGTTGCGGATCTATGCGCGGGGTTTTTCCGAGTTGCCCGAACCTATGGCCGAAGAGCTGCTTGTGCCGCGGGTTGGGACGCCGGCCGGCATGGTCCTCGAAACGGGCAAGGCCCTGGTGCTGGGCGCCGAAGAACTGGCGCGCTTCGATCCGAAGATCAATCCCTCAATCGCCTTGGGATTGAAGTCGGCGTGTTTTTTTCCGCTGGTTGCTCGCGAGCGTTTGCTCGGCACGCTGAATGTCGGCCGGTTTCCGGAGCGGGCGTTTACGCAGGACGATGTGGACTTCCTCCGTCAAGTGGCCAGCCAGGTGGCGCTGGCGGCGGATAATGCGCTGGACTATTATCAGGTGGCCGAATCCAGACAGAGGCTGGCCGAGGAGCGTGTCTACCTGAACGAAGAGATCCGCCGCGAGCGGAACTTCGAGGAGATCGTCGGCTCCAGCGCGGCGCTGAAAAACGTCCTGAAACAAGTGGCCATCGTGGCGCCGACGGATTCCACCGTCTTGATTCTGGGCGAGACCGGTACCGGCAAGGAGCTCGTCGCGCGGGCCATCCATAATATGAGCGGGCGCCGCGACCACACTTTCGTGAAAGTGAATTGCGCGGCGATCCCACTGGGGCTGCTCGAGAGCGAATTGTTCGGCCACGAGAAAGGCGCGTTCACCGGTGCCATCGCGCGCAGGACCGGGCGATTCGAACTGGCGCACCAGGGAACTTTGTTTCTGGATGAAGTGGGAGACATACCGCCGGAGTTGCAGCCCAAGCTGTTGCGGGTTCTTCAGGAGCAGGAGTTTGAGCGCCTGGGCAGCACGCACACGATCAAAGTCAACGTCCGGCTGGTGGCCGCTACCAGCCGCAATCTGCCGGCTATGGTGGAGCAGCGGGAGTTCCGCGGAGACTTGTACTATCGCCTGAACGTTTTTCCGCTGGTGGTGCCACCGCTGCGGGAGCGCAGCGAGGATATCCTGCCACTGGTGGAATACTTCGTGGCGCGGTTCGGAGAACGCCTGGGCCGCAAGGTCAGCCGGGTGGACCGGCAGACGATGGAACTGCTGCAAACGTATCACTGGCCCGGAAATATCCGGGAGCTGCAGAATGTGATCGAGCGAAGCGTCATTCTCGCCGAGGGCGGCACGCTGCGCATCGACCCGACCGTGCTCGGTGTCAGTGAGTTGCCCAAAGCGGCTTCGAACGGGGACGTTCTGAGAGGAAACGAGAAAGAGTCGATCGAGGCGGCGCTTGCCGAAACGAAAGGAAAGGTCGCCGGACCGCGCGGCGCCGCGGCGCGGCTGCGTATCCCGGCGTCCACCCTCGAGTCCAAGATCCGCGCGCTGAAGATCGATAAGTTCAAGTTCCGTTCGGCGGCCTCGTGAGATCTCGCGAATTCGCGAGATCGAAACCGGCCGGCGCCGTGCCAGATTTGTCGAGACCTCGCCGTTTCAAGCAGATGTGAGCCGCTAAGTTCGGCCTCCCGGTTGCATTCCTAACCGGCAGGGATGCTCACATGTGGATTGTAAGAGTCGCACTCAGTCGCCCTTATACGTTCGTGGTGCTGGCGATGCTCATCCTGCTGGTCAGCCCACTGGTGATCCTGCGCACACCTACGGATATCTTTCCGAACATCGGGATACCGGTGGTGAGCGTGATCTGGACGTACGACGGATTCCCCCCCGAAGAGATGTCGGACCGAATCGTCACGATTACCGAGCGCAGCATCACGACAACGGTCAATGATATCGAGCATATGGAGTCGCAGTCCTACAACGGAATCGGCGTCATCAAACTGTTCTTCCGCCCGTCGGTGACCATCGCGACGGCGCTGGCACAGGTTACGGCGATCTGCCAGGCGCAGCTTCGCCAGCTTCCGCCGGGGACCACGGCGCCGCTGATCCTGAGCTATAGCGCGTCGACGGTGCCGGTGCTACAGATCGGCCTGAGCAGCACGCGGCTGAGCGAGCAACAGTTGTTCGACCTGGGCGCCAACGTGATCCGGACCCAGTTGGCGACCGTACAGGGCGCTTCGGTTCCGTGGCCGTATGGCGGCAAACAGCGGCTGGTTTCGATCGATATCGACTCGGCGGCCATGCAAGCCAAGGGGCTGTCGCCGACCGATGTGGTGAATGCGATCAGCGCGGAAAACCTGATTCTGCCGTCCGGCACGGCCAAACTCGGGCCGCTGGAATATCAGGTGGAAATGAACGGCAGCACCCAGACCATCGACGAGCTGAACAATCTGCCGGTGAGGACGGCCAACGGCGCGACAATCTATATCCGCGATGTGGCCAACGTGCGCGACGGTTTTTCGCCGCAGACCAATATAGTGCGGCAGGACGGCCACCGCAGCGCGCTGCTGAGTGTCTACAAGACCGGCTCCGCATCCACGCTCGCGATTGTGCACGACGTGCGGGCGGCGCTGACGGCGGCGGCCGCTGGATTGCCGCCGGAGCTCAAGATAACGCCGCTCTTCGATCAATCCATCTTCGTGCGCGCGGCCGTCCAGGGCGTGATTCGCGAAGCGCTCACCGCGGCCTGCCTCACGGCCGCCATGATCCTGCTCTTCCTGGGCAATTGGCGCAGCACCCTGATCATCGCCATTTCGATCCCGCTGGCTATTCTGGTTTCGGTGATTTGTCTGAGCGCGCTGGGCGAAACCATGAACCTGATGACGCTCGGCGGGCTGGCGCTGGCGGTGGGAATCCTGGTGGACGATGCCACCGTGGAGATCGAGAACATCGAGCGCAACCGGCTGCTCGGAAAGGAGCTGCGCGAGGCCATTCTGCACGGCGCGCAAGAGATCGCCGTGCCCGCATTCGTTTCCACGCTCTGCATCTGCATCGTATTCGTTCCTATGTTTTTCCTGAGTGGGGTTACGCGCTTCCTGTTCGTGCCGCTGGCGGAGGCCGTGATCTTTGCCATGCTGGCTTCTTATCTGCTGTCGCGAACGCTGGTGCCCACCATGGTGATGTTTCTGTTGCGGAATCACAATATACACCAGGCGCCCGGCGCGTTTGGGCGCTTCCACCAGCGTTTTGAAAATGCCTTCGACCGGATGCGCGACAGCTACCGAAGCGCGCTCGAGGCTTCGATGCGCCACGGCCGCTGGTTCGCGGCGGCATTCCTGATGCTTTGTGTGGCATCCCTGGGTTTCGTTTTCGCGCTGGGCCAGGACTTGTTTCCGCAAGTGGACGCTGGATTGATGCGTCTGCACGTGCGCGCGCGCACCGGTTTGCGGATCGAAGAGACCGCGCGCCTGACCGACGAGATCGAAAACACCATCCGCACCATGATCCCTCCCGGCGAACTGGATACCATGCTCGATAACATCGGCCTGCCCTACAGCGGCATCAATCTCTCCTATAGCAATGCGGGGACGATCGGCACACCGGATGCCGAGATCCTGGTCTCGCTCAAGGAGGGCCACGGGCCAACCCCGGAATATGTGAAGCTGCTGCGGGTGGAGTTGCCGCGGAGATTCCCGGCCACCCAATTCTCCTTCCAGCCGGCCGACATCGTCACGCAGATTCTCAACTTCGGCGTGCCCGCGCCGATCGACGTACAGATTGCCGGCAACGACCAACTGGGCAATTACAATGTGGCCCGGGAATTGGCCAACCGGATACGCGACATTCCGGGAGCCGTGGACGTGCACGTTCAGCAGGCCTATGACGCTCCCACGCTGCACCTGGACGTGGATCGGACCTTCGCGCAATCGGTGGGACTCAGCCAGCGCGACGTGGCGCAGAACCTGCTGGTCTCCCTGAGTTCCAGCTTTCAAACCGCGCCCACGTTCTGGCTCAATCCGAAAAGTGGAATCAGCTACAACGTGGCCGTGCAGACGCCGCAGTATCGAGTGGATTCGGTGCGTGCGCTGCTCGACATGCCGATCCGCACTCCGTCGTCACCCGAGCCGCAGATCCTGGGAAACCTGGCGTCGTTCCACCATGTCAACCAGCCCGCCGTGATTTCTCACTACAACGTGCAGCCGCTGGTGGACGTGTTCGCATCGGTGCAGGGCCGGGATCTCGGCGGCGTGGCGCGCGATGTGCGGGCCGTGACCGATCGGGTCCAGAAGCAGCTCCCGCGGGGCAGTCACCTGACGATCTCTGGCCAGGTCTCCACGATGTCGCAGTCGTTCATCGGGCTGGGCGCCGGGGTGGCCATGGCCATCGTGCTCGCCTACCTGTTGATTGTGGTGAACTTCCAATCGTGGCTGGACCCGTTCATTATCATCACCGCATTACCAGGCGCCCTGGCTGGAATCACCTGGGCGTTGCTGCTGACTCACACGACGTTGAACGTGCCATCGCTCACCGGCGCCATTATGTGCGTAGGCGTGGCGACCGCCAACAGCATTCTGATGGTTACTTTCGCCCGCGAGCGGATGGACGAAGGGATGCCGGCGCGAGAGGCCGCGGTGGCGGCCGGGCATACGCGCATGCGGCCGGTCCTGATGACCGCGCTTGCGATGATCATCGGTATGGCGCCGATGGCGATGGGGTTCGGCGAAGGCGGAGAGCAGAACGCGCCGCTGGGGCGGGCCGTGATCGGCGGGCTGCTCTTCGCCACCGTGGCGACTTTGTTCTTTGTCCCCACCGTCTTCGGTTTGATTCACGGAGCTAGAGAACGGAAGTCGTCTTTGAACTGAGAGGACATTATGTCGACCCAAGAAATGACGATCGTTGAACCAGAACCGGAAACCACGAATCGTAAATCCCCCACTTCCAGGCGTTGGGTAGTGGCGGCACTGGTGGCCGTGGTGGGTCTGTTCGCCGCCGGCGCGCTCAGCATCAAAGCGCGGGCGAAGGAGCAGGTAACGTTGGCAGCGGACACCGCGCGCCTGGCGGTGACCACGGTTTCGGCTGGCTACCCGCAGCCCGAGCCGCGGTCGAACGAACTGGAATTGCCGGGCAGCGTGCAGGCGTACACTGAGTCGCCGATTTACGCGCGAACCAACGGCTATCTGCTGCATTGGTACAAAGACATCGGCGCGACAGTTCAGAAGGGCGAGTTGCTGGCCGACCTGGATACGCCTGAAGTGGACCAGGAACTCTCGCAATCGCAAGCTGCCCGCCAGCAAATGGTGGCGGCGCTGGAACTGGCGCGCACCAGCGCTGACCGCTGGCGCGAATTGCGCAAAACGGACTCGGTCTCTCAGCAGGAGTTGGACCAGAGGACCAGCGATTACGCGCAGGCGCAAGCGAACCTGGCCGCCGCGGACGCCAATGTCCGGCGGCTGCAGCAGCTCGAATCCTTTAAGCACGTTTACGCTCCCTTCGCGGGCGTGCTCACGCGGCGCAATGTGGACATCGGGGCGTTAGTGAATGCCGGCAACGGCGGATCGGGCAAAGAGCTTTTCAATCTCGCGCTGATCGATCCGCTGCGCGTATATGTGAGTATCCCGGAAGCCGATGCCCCAGCCATCCGCGCGGGCATGCGGGCGTGGATCGCGCTAGCCGAGTTTCCAGCCGCACGCTTCACCGGCACCGTGGTGCGGACGGCGAATGCCATCGACCAGAACACGCGCACGCTGCTCACCGAGGTGGATGTCCCGAACCAGGATGGGCGCCTATTGCCGGGCGCATACGCGCAAGTGCATTTTGACGTGCCGTTGAATGGCGGCCGGCTATCGGTG
>Ga0224554_1001522_pt1 | contig 14377 bp, 9 predicted proteins | sample 714S22024metaG_FD_180666 | JGI IMG/M metagenome (GOLD analysis project Ga0224554, IMG submission 180666) | Peat soil microbial communities from Stordalen Mire, Sweden - 717 S2 20-24 | ecosystem: Environmental > Terrestrial > Soil > Wetlands > Peat | place: Sweden: Norrbotten County, Stordalen...
CGGCTATCACGCTTGGCGAATCGTGCCGATACCGATTTCTGGCCAGCTACCGAAGCGGAGATGGCCAAGCAGTGGTGGGATCTGGCTGATGGCAGGAGTGACAGTGGATTGCGTAACCGATCCCGCCTTATCCGCAGGCTGACTGAGCACTCGTTATCTTCGATGCAGCCATACAATACGGAGGCGGAGGATACGGAGACACTTGATCAGCTCGTTTCCAGTGGTACTTTGCGAGACTATGGCAATGATCGCGTAATCTTCCGGCATGATGTTTTGCGCGAATGGGCAATAGCAAACATTGTGTTTGTGGAACGCGGTTTCAACTCTCGCTTCCTGCTCAGCGAACGAGCTACTCCAGATCTGGCACGCGGCGCAGAACTTGCCGCGCGAATGGCCCTGGAACAAACAGACGGTCTTGAACGGTGGCGGGAAATCCTTGCATCACTCACAGGAGCGCACGAGACCTGGCGGAGGGCCGTGCTCCTCGCGCTGGTACGATCAGAAATCGCAATCAAGATTCTCGTGACAGCCGGCGCAGTTCTTTTGGAAAAAGATGGCGCCATCTTCAAGGACTTGGCCCGGTATGTGACCGCGGTGGAATTTGAATCGGCTGCAGATCGAATGCGGGCAAGGGGCCTCAAGTTGGAGGGAATCCCCCCGAGTTGGCAGGTGCCGAGAAACTCATCATGCGCTAATCTTGTCGCCTGGCTCCTGCTCGTCTCGGCAAATCTTCCACCCTTTGCACTGCCAGACGCGGTCAAGGTCTATTCATCCTATGTCATAGGCACATTGGGGAATGACACATTCACGCCACTTATCCTGCAATACCTGTATCAATGGCTCCTGGCAATTGAAGTCGATCCCGAAAGCAATCCCTACGGCTTTGTGGTGGAGGCAGAATTGCGAACAGTGTTTCTGTCCTTCTGCCATCGCACCCCAGAACTGGCATCCAGCTATCTGCAGTCCTTCGGCGACCGAAAACACGCGGATGAGACGAGGCTCAGCATTCTCCAGTTCAGAGGTACTCTGGCACAAGCTGCGCCAAAGCAACTGGCAGACTTCGCGATTGATACTCTTATTGACTCCAGGAAGGACCGAAATCGTCGCCACTCAGGCCCTCTTCACTTCGGCCTGGGCGAGGCGACGCGCGCCGTGGTGGACATTCGTTGGCCTTCGGGGATTGTGCAAACCCTTGAAGAAGTGTCAGCGGATCAACGTCTGGATGTGGCGGAGCCGACGGCTTAGAAGAATGGCTTTGCCGTGCCCGCCCGGCGAAACCGAGGTGCTCGCAGTGCAAGCCATCCACAATCTTTTCGAAATTCAAGCCATTTCACCCTTGAAGTCACTTGCCTACCGGAACGAATCGCTCGCAAAACGGGCCAGGGACCGAGACCGGGTCCCCGTTCTCAGTCAGTCGGCCCGTTGATTGATCAATCCGATAAACCACCGCATTGTTGCTGTCCTTATTGGTCACCAGGAGCCATTTGCCCGTGGGATCGAAGTCGGCATTTCGTGGCGTCTTGCCTTCGGTTGAGATGAACTGTAGCGGGGTCAGGTGCCCCGTATCCGCTTGGACGGAAAACACCGCGACACTGTCATTCCCACGGTTGGTGGCGTAGAGAAACTTCCCGCTTGGATGCATGAGTATTTCCGCTCCCGTATTCACACCTGTAAAGCCCTCCGGGAGCGTGGGTACAGTCTCGAACTGCGTCAGGACACCGCGATTTGAATCCCAGCCGAAGCGAACAATGCTGCTGGCTGTCTCGTTGATTGCATATACGTAGCGGTCTCGCGGATCAAACGCTGTGTGACGCGGGCCCGAACCGGGTGCAACGGATACAAATGGCGGATCATTTGGCGTCAGAGCGCCCGTCTTCGGGTTCATGCGATAGACAAGGACCTTATCCAGCCCGAGGTCGGCCACAAGCACAAAGCGACGACTAGGATCGAAGCGAATCGAATGCGCATGCGCATGTTTTGGATCATTCGGATCCAGACTGGTTCCAATATTCTGAACAAGCGCCGTACGCCTGCCGATGCTGCCGTCGGGGCGCAGCGCGAATACCGCCACGCTTCCCCCGAGGAAATTCGCAACCATTAGATAGCGGCCGCTTGGGTCCAGGCTCACGTAGCTCGGGTCGCCGCCTCCGCTCGGTTGCTGGTTTAGAAACGCCAGTTTCGCAGAGGTGGGATCAATGGCGTACGCGCTCACGGAACTGCCTGGAAACGAGTTGCACGTGTAAAGACGTCTCCCGTCTGGTCGAATGATAAAGTATGCCGGCGCCACAGCTTCCTCGAGGAACACAGGCTTCGTCAGCTTCCCGGTATCGGTATCAAAGTGCGCCACCGAGAATCCGATATGCGGCCCCGCTCCGTGCGAGCCAAAGTATACAAACATATCTTCGGCCATGGCCGGTGCGGAAAGGACAATTACGAGAAGAAATGAAAAGATGTGAACGGCCGTCCGCTGCATTTAAACCTCCTTGGCGACTGCAGAATGTGCAAATTGGCGGCGCAAATGACTATTGCCGCAGCTTCTCCTTGCCACTGGCTTCCGCATGCCGCATTCGCCACTTGAAAGACTGGCAGGCTAAGCCTTCGATCGAGGATCACAATAGCGAGCCGTTGTAGCCTACTACCGTGTGGCACCCTATCGTTTTTGCCACGCGCTCGGCCCTGCTTCTCTTTTTCTGCGAGTGATGGAAGTGAGAAATGGCAACCTTGTGTTTGTTTCATCGTCATGAATGCTAGTCAGCAAAAGTGGGCAACTGCCTCACGGTCAACGTGATTCCCATCTGCACGCTCATTCGGAATCCCGTTTCCTGCACCGTGAATGTAAACTCATAACCGTCTTCCAAGCGGGGCTTTGAGAGAGGCATACAATCTGTTAGCCAACCATCGATGAAGATTTTGAGCGTTGGGTGATCAACGTAAGAGTTGCTTGCGCCAAATCTGGAGAAGAAGCCAAAATCTCGATATCGCCAGCGCGATCTGTTGTACCGATAATGGCAAGGCAGAGGCCGTTGAACGCACCATGCTGTGCGCTTTTGTAATCCTCATGGTTTTCTGGATCACCGTTATCCATGGCGAGAAGCCTGCCTTCCCCAAGAATCTCCAAGATCACGTCATGATTGGCGGTGGGCACGCGACGTCCATCACTGTCCTGAACCTCAACCGTAACGTGAGCCACGTCGCGGCAATCAGCGTTGAGCGTCACTCGATCTGCGGATAAAAACAGACGGGCCGCCTCTCCCGTTGTAGAAACCTCTGCAACACTGACAACCTTTCCGTCCTTGACGCCCACTGCCTTCAAGGTACCTGCTTCATACGGAACATCCCAGGACAGATGGAGATCGCCCGTAGATTGCAGTACCGTCGCGCGCGCTGGATAATTTCCGTACCGTTCTTCCATTCCCGGTCTCGGAAATGCATAGCCCTTTATGCCCCAGCTTTTTCCATTCACAAAGAGCTCAACGGTATCGCAGTTGGTATAGCAGATAACCGAAATGATTGTGCCTTCATGCCCCTTCCAATTCCAATGTGGAGAAAGATGAAGCACTGGCGTTTTTGACCACAGGCTTTGATAGAAGTAATAACTGTCCTTCAAAAAGCCGCAAGTATCGAGCACCCCGCAGGAGGAGCCCTTTGCGGGCCATGCCGCCTCGCCCAGGTAATCGATTCCCGTCCACATGAAATCACCGGTCACGTAGTCATACGTTTGGATGAACTTCTGCAACTGCTCGACCTCGACAAGTAGGTTGGTCTTTTTGTCGACATATACGGCTGCTTCCGCACCGATCTTATAATCACCGCGCGCGCCTCTTAACGCGACGCTTTCCGTGCCAACGAACCGTCGATTGGGAAATTGATGTCGGTCAATGCTGTAGAACTTCTCCCGCCTGTCGCGCCAGCGGTCTACGTAGTTGTATCCCACAACATCCTGCTCCGCAAGAAACTCTGGAAGCGTGCCGCTGGGATCGGCAGCGATCCCGTCACAAGCCACCGTCACAGGGCGCGTCGGGTCTTCCGTGTGCAGAATATTCTTCAATGCACGCAGAGTGTCGACTCCTCGCGGTGAACCCTGGTCCGGCACCTCGTTGCCCGAATTCCAGATAACGATAGAAGGATGATTACGATCGCGCACGATCATGTCCTTCAAATCACGATGCGCCCATTCATCAAAATACATATGATAGCCATACTGTGGGGTTTGCGCCTTGCCCCGGCGCCATTCGTCAAAGGCATCAAACATGACCATGAAGCCCATTGTGTCGCATAGATCGAGAAACTCTGGCGCCGGAGGGTTATGGCTGCAACGAATCGCATTGCATCCCATCTCTTTGAGCAGAGCGAGCCGCCGCTGCCATATTGCTTCCGGAACAGCCGCTCCCACAGCGCCGCCGTCTGAGTGCAGGCAAACGCCATTCAACTTGAGGCGCTCATTGTTCAGCAGAAATCCTTTATCGACGTCAAAGCAGATGGAGCGCACACCGAAAGGTGTCGTTGTCGTGTCCGCCACTTGGCCATTGCGCTCAAGCTCCTGACATACGGAATACAGATAGGGTACTTCTGTCGACCAAAGTATCGGCGACGGTATTTCCATGCGTTGGGTAAAAACAAAATCGCCATCGGCGTCAATTTCAGCATTCATTGTCGCCTCTTGCAGGGTCTTTCCGTCCTTGTCCAGAATGAAAGAACGCAGCGAAGATGGAACTGCTTGCAGAAGATCGTTCTGCACTCGGGTTGACACTTCGACGGTTGCGCTCTCGCGGGAGATTCGGGGGGTGCGAACGCAGGTACCCCATTGCGCGATCCGCACAGACCCTGTCGCGATCAACCAGGTATGCCGATAGATGCCTGAGCCGGAATACCATCTCGAATTTGGCTGCAAAGAGTTATCGACGCGCACCGCGAGAACATTTGGCTCATGGCCTTTATGGAGATGCGGCGTGAGGTCGTAAACGAAACTTACATAGCCATTGGGACGCGTTCCCAGAGAATGACCGTTGATCCAAACTTCACTGCGTTGATAAACGCCATCGAATTGAATGACTATGTTTCGACCGCCCAGTGCAGGGGGTAGTGTGAATTGCTTGCGATACCATCCGATGCCCATCGGCAGATAGGCACACGTGCTGCCCCCAGGAACGTCTTTGCTGAAGGGGCCTTCGATGCTCCAGTCGTGAGGCAAACTGATATTGTTCCATTTCTCGTCATTAAAGTCGGGTAGATGCGCACCTTGTACGTCTCCCTTCAAAAATTTCCAGTCGTCGTCAAAGTTGGTTTGACGGAGGGGCAGACTACTCCCTGAAGCGTTCTCAGGATAGAGATTGACAGGCAACTTCGAAGCGAATGCAGCCATCGCTGTATTGCTCAAAAACTCGCGACGCGTATATCCGATAGACATGAAATGCCTCCGTTAAAAATGATGCTCTAGTTCAGCAAAGATCGGGTTCTACGAGACAAAAATACTGCAGAGCACTGTTCTTTGGTGCACCCTTCTATGTTCACTTTTCCTAAAGAAGGAGCGCTGCAAACCGAACTGTCCTTTACGAATACGGCCCGGTGATTTTGATCCCGGCGATGATCGAGACTGCGCAATCCAGGTTCGTTTCATGGCTTCTTTGCTGGCGTGCGTCAAAGAAAGCATACCATCGGCTGGCGATACAATGCCTTGTTTGCCAGGAGGGGGTAGTCGCATCGTGTCATATAAAGGAGGGGGCATAATGGCCGGAGGAATGATGAATCGATCCAGAGGATAGTTGATGGAGATTGGCCAAAGGTGCAACCTAGGTATCACCAGCCTGTATGCCACCGAAGACTTTGCTACGGCAAGTCCACGAAAATGAGTAGATCAAAAACGTAGCCAGAATGAACGCGTACGCCACAAGCAATCGCCGGTGCAGAGAAGGAAGGCCGGGTATTAACTTCGAGCCTCGGTCGAACATCCGGGTCCAAGTGCGAACTGTAACCCATGAAACGTGGCATTTAAAAACGCCGTCGAATTGGCGATTCGCTACAAGCCTTCGAATGACGATCTTCCGTGTTGTCCAACCACTGGATGCGGAACTGATTTGTACTTACCTCGATCCCTGAACCGAGTCGTTGGGCAGCTCAATCACAACCTTGCCTCTTGTGTGCCATGACAACGCTGTCATTGATTGACGGCGCAAGACGATAACGAGCGTGACATCGTTGTCAAGAATTATTTTTTCCTATATGCTTGCCCTGGTCTAAAGAATCAGCGCGGACGTTGTTGGCTCGATCGTGGTTTTGAGTTTGAACTCTATATCGGTGGAGCGTTAAGGCCTGTTTGCACCTATTCACCGGTAGGTTAGCGAAAGTGAGAGGTATGGATCGACGGCAATTCACAATCGGGACATTGGTAGTTTTGGCAGGCGGGATCCGGGAAGCAAAGAGTTCTGCCGGCGCATTTGCTGAGCCCGGCTCGGCTCTCCCAATAGCAGATGAAATGAAAGTCCCCGACGTCGCTTTTCCGACAAGCCGCCCCCTGAGAACCAGCGGGCATTTGTCAGCACGCCGTGGAGGATGTCATAGTCGATGTCACACGCAGGATTCAGAATCCACGGCTCGTCACGCTGTTTGAGAATTGCTATCCGAATACGCTCGACACGACGGTGCAACTCTCTGTACGAAACGGGAAGCACGATACATTCATCGTAACCGGCGACATTGCCGCGATGTGGTTGCGGGATTCCACCGCTCAGGTGCTGCCGTACTTACATCTTGCGCCAAAGGATAAAAGACTCCAGTTGTTTTTTCGTGGGCTCATTCACAGACAAGCGGACTGAGTCCTCCTGGATTCTTATGCCAACGCATTCTATGCAACTAGGAAAATGGGCGTCTGGGCCACGGATGTAACCGACATGCACACTGGCGTACACGAACGTAAATGGGAGGTCGATTCGCTGTGCTACCCCATTCGTCTTGCATACAATTACTTTAGCGGTACCGGCGACTCTGAACCTTTGGATGAGAACTGGCATAAGGCTGCGCGGCGCATAGTCGACACCTTCCGCGAACAGCAGCGTCTCAAGAACGATGGCCCCTATCATTTTCAAAGACTCACTCGGATGTTCTACGATAACTCGCATAACCACGGTCTCGGCAATCCGACGCGAAAGATCGGATTGTTGTACTCAGCCTTTCGTCCATCAGATGATGCGTGCCTGTTCCCGTTTCTCATTCCCTCGAACCTCTTTGCTGCAGTCTCTCTCCGCCAACTCCAGCATCTTTCGATTGACGTTTTCCGGGATGAGGATCTGGCCGGCGATGCAGCGCGGTTGGCGGACCAGCTGGATGCCGCAATCGCGAGCTATGCCATCGTGAACCACCCCGTGCACGGCGAGATTTATGCATTTGAGATTGACGGCTTCGGGAACTCGCTGATCATGGACGACGCCAACGCGCCAAGCCTGCATTCCCTGCCGTATTTTGGCTGCCGCGAACTCGAGGACGCTACATATCAGCGCACGCGGGCATTTGCCCTTAGCGATGACAACCCATACTTCATCCGCAGCGTGGCAGAGGGTATTGGCGGTCCACACGTGGGTCCAGGCATGATATGGCTGCTCTCGATCATCATGCGTGCGCTGACAAGCCGCGATTCAAACGAGATTTCGCACTATCTGCGAATGCTGCTGGAGACGAACGCTGGAACGGGCTTCATGCACGAGTCCTTCGATGCCAGCGACCCGAGAAAATACACGCGCCCGTGGTTTGCATGGTGCAATTCTCTTTTCGGAGAATTTGTAGTTCGAGTCGCCAATTCTCATCCAGATATCTTAGAGTGGAGCTAACAGAGAAAATCGCAATTGAACCCGTGGCTTCGCAATTCACCATCGTTTTTGCAGACTTCGAGAACAACAAAACCGTGGTAAGTCGGAGGAGAAAATGACAATGAGTCCTAAGTGTTCACGACGCAGTGTATTGAAGGGTGCCGGCATTTCGGCTGCGTTGCTTGGTTTACCCGGTGGGACGGCACACTTGAGTGCCGCCGAAATCGCCACCCGCTACGACTTCAAGCCCAAGTCACGGAACGCGCCGGTGGGCGAGGGCCGTGGCATCCATCCGGGGCGTGTTGTATGGGTGCACGATCCGGAAGCTGCGCGATGGAGCGGACACGTGGCTCAAAACAGCGGTCATTGGTGGACAGACACCTGCACGGATCAGCAACGCGTGGACGCGATGCTCTCTCGGTCGCTACGGAGCCTGACCGGCGCGAAGAGCGACGAAGCGGCATGGACAAAGATACTTGCCTACTACAACCGGCGCGCCCGCGGGGCCGAGCGAGGCTATGTTCCAGGCGAGACGGTCGCAGTGAAGGTGAATTTGAACAACAGCAGCGCAAAAGGGGAGGGCAACGTCGTGAACGTGTCTCCGCAGGTGGCGCTGGCTATGGTCAGGCAACTGGTGCGCAGGGCGATGGTGCGGGAAGGCGACATCATCGTTTACGACGCGCGCCGGGCGATCTATCCTGCTGTGCTGTCGAAGATATGGACCGAGTTTCCCGATGTTCGCTTTGTGCAGTGGGAAGGTCCCGCAACGCCTCAACCCGTCAGCCCGCATTACGGTGACTACCGCAGACTTGAGGGGGCGCAATGGGTGGAGGGCATCACCTACTCCGTCAACCATAATGAATATTATGACGCCAAGCTGATTCCGAAACAGATCAAGGACGCTACATACCTTGTAAACGTGGCGCTCCTCAAAGCTCATTCTTACCCCTATTCGAGCGAAGAAGGTGGCGATGAGGGACAGACTGGCGTGACGATGACTGGTAAGAATCACTTTGGGTCGATCAAAGGCACACCAGAGTTGCACGGAGCAATCAATACGAACCGGCAAGGTACACCGCACGCCTATTCGCCGATTGTGGATCTGGCAGCCTCGCCGAACCTTGGGGCTAAGACGATCCTGTTCGTGCTGGATGGCTTGTATTGCGCCCGGCGGCATCAGTCTTATCCGCTACATTTTCCGAATGCGCCTTTTAACAACCGCTTAACTCCGTATGAGAATCCTGAGTGGCCTTCGAGCCTTCTGGCTTCGATGGATGGAGTGGCATTGGATTCGGTGGGGCTGGACATTCTGTATTCACAGACGAAGAATAACGAGGATGAACACGGACACCCGCGCATCATGATCCGTGAGAATGCCGACGATTACCTGCATGAGATGGCATCGCCACAAAATGCGCCATCGGGAACTGCATACAAACAGGAAGGCAAGCCGGTTAGGAGCCTGGGGGTTTTCGAACACTGGGATAGCGATGCCACTCGACAGTACTCGCGGAATCTGGACCCGCGGAACGGACAAGGAATCGAGTTAGTTTACCTGCCGACAGGGTCGTAATGGCTTTCACATCTTGCGTTTCAAACGAGCTGCCAGATTCTCTGTTCAAGTGCCTTCGCGCGAACAAAGGAGCCGCGCACCGGACACTGCTCGGCCAGCCTGAGTCAGTGGCTTGTCGCGCGGCTCAAGCTCATACCTGAACAAACTTCGGCCGGTAGACTCGGTAACCGTTGCGTCCGTGCTTCTTGGCTTCGTACATCGCCGCATCCACATTGGTCAGCAGCGTGTCCACATTCAGTTCGTCCCTTGCGCCGGTGCAGACGCCCACACTGACGGAAACCGGCACGTCGCGGCCATGAAACGATACCGGAGCCGAAAGCGCGACGACCAGTTTCTCTGCGATCCCCTCCGCGTCAATCGGGTCCTCCATGTCGGGTAGCAGGACGACAAACTCGTCCCCACCCATGCGGGCCACCGTATCGCTCTTGCGCACATTCTCGACAATGCGGCTCGCCGTAACGCGCAGCACTTCGTCCCCGACGCGATGCCCGAACGTATCGTTGATCTTCTTGAATTCATCCATATCCAGCATCAGAATCGCCAGCCCGGATTGCCTGCACGGGGCGGCCTCCAATGCGTGTTTGAGGCGGTCCTCCAGAACCAGTCGGGTCGCCAGGCCAGTCAAAGTATCGTGCTGAGCCAGATGGCGGAACTGCTCTTCGCTCTCGTGGATCCGCCTCCGTAAAATCAGCACCCAGGCAAGGACGGCGATGGTGCAGCACAGCGCCAGAGCAAGCAAAACTGCCATATGAACCGGCGTCCACCAGGAAATGTCCTGGGTCACCACCACGTCCGCCGGCGACCGCATGAGAATCCGAAGCGTCTTGGGAACTGCCACTCCCAGAATCTCCGAACTGGTTTTTTCCTCATCCAGTTGGACCGAGCAGATTCCCGTAATGCGCAGAATGCTTCCGATTTTCCATCCAGTCGATACCTGGCCGCCCAGTCCGTGCGGAAGAATCGCCGAGAAGATTAACCGGCCCGAGTTGAGCACCAGCCTGGTGTCGGCAGAGGCAAAGTCGCGCGAAACCAGTTGGCCTTCCACCTGGATCAGCTGGGACTAGTGCTCCCCCAGCAAGGCCTGTTCCGCGGTCAACGGAACGGGCGTTTCAGGTGCGGCCCTTCCGGAGCTGGCGATTCTGAAAACCGCATCCGTCATCCCCGGCGCGCTCCCCTCTGCCTTGGCAAACCCCACAACGTCCACCATCTCGCCGTCAGCCAGTCGCGTGCTCTGGTCTGTTTGCGCGCAGATTCCCTGCCGGCCGTCCCGCAGGCAAACCACCGCGCCTGGCCACTGCAGCGTCACGCGTCCCTGCACATGCACCCGGTGATCAAGCAACGGCTTCACGCCCCACTGCAGCAACCGGTTGACGGGAATGGTGGGCAGTTGGAACGGATCCTTCGGCGCCGGCTCCAGGATCTCCAGCGTGGAGAGATCCTGGCTCTGAATGCGTGCGCCGATCATCTGTGTGCGGCTCTTGTTGAACAACGGCGTTGCGTTGCCGCGGACGCGAACTCGCGCATCGACCAACTGGGAGTAGGAACGGCCCGGCTCCTTGAGCACGAAAACCCCGATGCCCCCGTCCGCCATCGTCAGTTGCAGGGCGACGTAACGGCCGATCTCGGAGAAGGAATGGACCACGCCCTCCACCTCTACCCACTGGCCGTCTTCGGCGCCGGACAAAAGCCGGTGGAAGCTTGGCCGGGCAGGGTTGGGCGGCAGCCCTGCGTATCCGATGACCTTGATCTGCGGGTGAACGACGATGGGTGCGAACTCGCCCGGAGCGCTCTCCCCGAGCAGGTCGACCAGCGATCCGGTGGGCAGCGATAGAGTTGAATCCGGAGCACACATGACAAAGATGACGCCCGTCGCATCGTGGACGAACAGTAGCCCCGCCCGCGTTGTGCCCTGATTGGAGTCGAAGAAGGTAACTACCCCCCGCAGATGCACGGGATAGAGGCGCGCCGCTTCTTGATTGGAGAGGCGGTGGACCTCGCGCGCCGTGGTGAGGGTGCGCAAGCCAGCCCCGGCGCCCTCTACGGCTTGAACCTTTGCCGCCGCGCCCGCATGAGGAAGACCGGCAAGCAAGGCGCACGCAAGCAGAAACCCCGCCAACTTGTGATTCGGACATATTCGCTCGCCGACAGGTCCACCTCGTGCCGTCGCTTTTGAGGACAGCTCGCATCCGCCGGGCGTCACTGGGCCAGCGTCCCGCTCGACCCCGCAAGGCCTCTGCGCACAGCAACATGTCCCGATATGCTCACTCCGAAAAGCCTCAAAGCCGTCTGGCCCCGCGACACGTTCTCGTTGCCGGTCATCTTGGCCTGCTTTCCAGGTTATTGTATCGGCAGGCGAGAGCAATAGTTTAATCCTTCCGCCCAAGCGCGCACGTCGACTTTGAAGGACCGGACGTCCAGAACTTTCTCACGCACGAATCGCGGGCATTTGCTTCGCCCCCAAAGACGCAAGCGGATGCCGGAATAGAAACCGCAGCCGCCGCATTTACTAACGAACGCCGCCCCACCTGGCTTGCAGCGGGTGAGCGAAGTTAAGCCCACGCCTTGATTGCCTATCGTCACTCATAATCCCGGGGGCTCATCGCCCTCAAAAGAAGGATCGTAGCTGACAAACAGCAAGCACTCCAACCTGTCTGCCTCAAACAGAACAGCCCTGGGACTCGCTTCCTTTCAGCAGCCAGATACTCTCGCAGCCCATTCACAGCTCGTGCTACGCTCTTGTGAACCAACGGGTCGTTTTTGGTAATTTCGATGTAGCGCCGCGCCGCCGGCACAAAGGCCCTGAATTCCTGCACCGGATATTGTCGCTTGTTCGAAAGTGCGAGGTCAAAAGCTGCCCGTCGCTCCGCAACGTCCTCTGCGGCCCTGTCTTTCTTCGAATCGGGCATTGTCGTTATTCCCTTCGATGGTGCCTCGAGTCCTCGTCGGGCCAATGAGATCAGGTCCAACTGAGAAAATAGCGCGCTGCCCGTGAGCCTCCATCATGGGGCCCCGGTCTCCTGAACCTCACACCGCGTCCCTCCAGAGACCAGCGCAACTGGATGTGACATTATGCCGCCACTCAGGGACTCAGAGGCTGTGATTAAATTTAGTTTCTCGTTTCCGAACGATAGTGGGTTCTATTTTTTCCAGCGGCACGTCCTCCCCGCTGGTGGGCCATGCACCGCTCAACTGCGCCGCATAGAGCGAAGCTCGCTGCCGGTGGCGGCTTTTTCCCGCTTAGGCTCGGCTTGATCCCAGCAAGGCGGCTGCGAAGTGCAGGATGTTGTACGCCAAGGCACACCACAACGCCACGCATTGCGCCTTGGCCAGCCCGCGCACCGTCATTTGTCCCAGCCCGCGATAACTTCTGAGGTCGGCATTGACCGTTTCGCTGGTTGCCGCGCGTTGTTTGTAGATTTCCTTGCCCGCCTCGCTGCTCATGCGCTGCTTCCCGGCTAGAACCGCCTCGCTGTCGCCAGGCTTTGGCTCCAGTTCACGGCCTCGGTTTTTGGGACTCTTGGCTGTCTTTGGGGGCATGAACAGTTCTACGCCATCGGCCTGGGCCTGTTGGATGTCGGCCATGCGCAGGTAGCCGCCGTCGAGCAGATGCTGCTCGACTTGCCCGCCGCTGCGTTGTTCCACCTGCTGTCGCATCGGCTCGCTCAGCCCGGCGCTGTCGGAGCCCTCGCTCGTCACCTGGACGCCGAGGATCGCGCGGCTGACTGTGTCGGTGGCCAACTGCACGTTCACCGCAGGGTTGAAGCCGCCATTGGGCATCTTCATCACCCGCGCCTCGGCATCGGTGGTGCTCACGCGCGGCTGGCGCTGGCGGATCTGCTCTCCGCGCTTGCCGTGGCCAGCCTGACGCGCGGCTTCGGCCTGCTTTTGCTTCAGTTCCGGCAACTGCGCCACGGCCTGCTCTAGTCTCTCCAACCGCTCGGCTGCGGCACGTTTGCGCGCCGCCCGCTGCCGCGCTGTGAGCGCCGCGTACTCCGGCGAGTCCACTTGCGCGCGCAACTCAGCGACATGCGCGCGCGCCTCATCGAGCAGCTTCTCCAGCCGCTCTTCCCGGCGGAAACTGCCCGCCCCGGCGCCAACCCGCACCCGTACGCCGTCCTGGCTGACGCGGCTGACCCGCACCACATCCTTGTCCACCAGCGACGCAATCACCTGCGTGAACAGCACGTCCAGCGCCGCTCCGCGATCGGTGCGGAACTCCGACAACAGGCGGTGGTTTACCGTTACCCCGCCACACAGCCAGAGAAAGGGCGCACTCTCCTTGGTGCGGCGCGCCAGTTCGCGGGCCGAGCCGATGCCGCACGTGCAACCATAAAGCCACAGCGCCACCAGCAGCCGGGGATCGGTCGCGTCGCGGCCAGCCACGCCCTGGCGAGCCTGGATCGGTTCATAAAACTGCGTCAAATCCAATCGCTCGACCACGGACTGCAACAAGCGAACCGTATGGGTGGCCGACACCAGATCGTCTGGACAGCTCACCACCATGGCCATCTGAAGTCGCTCGGGCTGCCGCAAACGAACCGACGCCAATTCTACCCGTTCTTGACCCACGAACGCCTCGCCTGATACACTCATAACTATATTATATATCAATAAGATAGATTAAGATTAATAAAATAAATAGACGCGCTGAATAAAGTCACAACCTCTCAGGAAAGCCGCCATTAGCGACAGCCTCAATGCGCTTTACCAGGTCATCCGGTAAAACCCTATCTTACAAATTGAATCGGCGCGGCCTCAACTGCCACATCCGGCCGCCGCGGCCGCATAGCGAACCCGGTCGGAGCAACATAGGTAAGATTTGGTTTGCTGTCACTCGGGTTTGTAAGAGACTCGTCAGGCGAGTATCGTATGCTGAAGGAAGTGGCTAACCCTGCGTGGCATAGTGACTTATCCCCACAGAGATTCGACCGGCTACCTTATTCGGGGGGAATACATGGGTGTATCGGAAATCCTGACAACAATCGATCACGAAATCGCCAAGTTG
>Ga0224554_1001528_pt1 | contig 14353 bp, 5 predicted proteins | sample 714S22024metaG_FD_180666 | JGI IMG/M metagenome (GOLD analysis project Ga0224554, IMG submission 180666) | Peat soil microbial communities from Stordalen Mire, Sweden - 717 S2 20-24 | ecosystem: Environmental > Terrestrial > Soil > Wetlands > Peat | place: Sweden: Norrbotten County, Stordalen...
TGGATGCTCATGCGCATTCCTGGAACCATGGAACGTCCGGGATTGCGATCGGCATACACCCGGACGGCATCGCGTCCGTCCGACAATGCGGTGACGCCCGCCCCATTCACATTGACGGTGGCCTCATAGATGTTTTCCTTGGTGGCCCGGCCGTCATCGGTGCCGAGTTGGGCCGTGCCTTCCGTCCGTCCAATATGGCCTTCGGGATACACCGACCACAATCCCCTGCGCCGCCAGCTTAAACTGCTGGCACTGGTCGGCAGCATATAGGAAACGCCGACTTCCGAGTAGCCGCCAATGCTGGTGGCGTCCCACGGAGAATAGGTCACCGGCGGCGCCTGGCCGGGGATGTAGTCAATTGTATATTTAGTTGCGATGAGCCCCTGGCCATCAATCCGAATCTGAAAACTGGCCCGAAAGATGGCATAGTTGCCCACCATACTAATGACGGCTTCATTGCCTTCCATGCGGGCCGAGAATTTGTCGCACCACCACTCCGCATAGGAGAGACCCGAACCGAGCAAAGTGAGGAAAGGCCCATCCACGATGACCGTGTTGCCATCATAGGAGGCATTGCTGATGAGGCCCCGGAAACGGTTGATGACGACTTTGCAGCGGTCGCCGGTAATGATGACATCCTCCCCCACCGTTTCCATTTTGGGGGCTGGCCCTTGCGGTTTGGGCAGGGCCGGCGCCGGCGGATTGACCGGGAGGATAAATTCATCAATGACGAAGCCGTTCGAGGCCGTGAACTTGAGTCCCAGCTTCTCGTCATTGTGCCAGGCGCGGGCCGGTATTTGGAGCATGCCCGCCGCGTGAGAAGCCACGTCCGGCCCGGTGAGGTCGCCCGTTTCGCTTCCGACGCTCCACCGCACGGTCACCTCTTTGAGGTTGGAGTGGTCGAACCAATTTTTGACTGGGATGGACAAGGGCTTGCCCGCGCCGGGATTTGGCACCGGCTGATCGGCGATGCGAATCGGCGAATAGGCCTTGTGAACCAGCCACGCTTCCGGCTGGGCGCCGGCGAAGCTGCCGCCGCGAAAACCGTAGAGCCTGCCAAATTCAAACAGGTCGCCGCCGAACGCTCCCTGGGTGGTGAACATTTTCTCCCAATAGAGACGGATGCTCTCGCCCCAGAAATTATGGACGTTAGGGTCCCGATCCAGGAGCGTCTGATTGAGTACAATGTGGCCGTATTCATCATGGAGCACCGGCATAACCGGGCGGGGATGGCGCAACTCAGGCAGTGAAGTGGAATGCCACTTGGCGACGGTGTAACCGCCAAGGTCCAGCTTGGGATCGTTAAGGTCGGGATAGTGCGAGCTGTAAACCGAATAGGGAAGTTCCTGATCCACCGGAACGCGATTGGCGAAGCTCATGTCCACGGGACGTTGTTTGTCCTCGGCCTGCACATACTTGAAGGCTCTTAAAACATTGGTGCCGGTAAATGATTCGTTGGCCAGCCCCCAGGTGATCACCGACGGGTGATCCCAGTCGCGCTCCAGCCGGCCGGCGGTCAGGCTGAACCACTGATAGGCGTATTGAGGATCGGACTCCACGCCAAATTTGGCGAAGTCAAGCTGGCTTTCATCCAAGACATAAATCCCCATCCGGTCGGCTTCATCGAGGAACCGCTCGCCGGCCCATTTTTGGCGGGTGTGATTGATGTTCATGGCCTTCATCGCCGCAATGTTGTTGCCGTCCCAAATCCCGCGCAATTTGACTTCCTGGCCGTTGACGAAGACCTGATTGCCGCGGACTTCCACCTGGCGAAACCCAATCTTGCGGGACAGCGTTTGGAGCGCGTGGCCGTCGTCATCAATCACCGAGGCTTCGAGGGTGTAGAGGTTGGGATGTTCGGCGTCCCACTTGAGCGGCTTGGCGACGGGAATCTCAAAAATCATATCCGACATGTCCCGCGTTAGCGCCACAATGCCCGGATTGAGGGTGACCTCGTTAGTGTGCGGATCTTTCAACATGAGCCTCACCTTGCCGCCGGTGCCCTCATGGATGGACATGGTCAGCCAGACGCGCAACATGGCGTCGGCGTAGTGTGAATCAAATTTGGCTTCGACATGAACCCGTGTCAGATAATTCCGCGGAACGGCGATGAGGGAAATCTGCTGAACGCCGTCTCCCCGGATATAAGCGGCCAGGCCGTCGCGGCGGTCCTTGACGCCGAGCGTGACCCACGCGTCCTCGCCGGGCTTAATCTGGTCGCTGATGTCGCAAGTGAAAGGCATGTCAGGCCCCCAATGTTCGGCGACGGGTTGTCCATTCGCCCAAACCTTGGCATCACCCGGAACCGATTCGAAGCGGAGCACAGCGCGCTTGCCGTTCCAATCCGCCGGGAGCGTGATCCTGGTCTTGTAAGCCGAGGTGAATCCCCCGGCTTCACCGGCGCTGCGACCGCCGCCTCGCCCCCCGCCGCGGCCACCTCCGCGACTGCCGATTTGCGTGTCGTTCCATCCGTCCAAATTGGCTGTGTTGCTCCAGAATTCACCCTGCGGATTGGAGGTGTTTCTCCAGGAGTTGAGCAGAAGCACCGGTTGCGAAACGCCCTCAATACTCGCCGGGACCGGCATCATTACCGGCCTTGGCCAGAACGGATTTGCCGGCACCGGCACCGGCGCTGTCAAGGCATCGGCAGTGAAGCAAAACATCGCGCAGAGAGCGAGTGAATGAAGCATTGAGCGTTGGGAGAACTGTCGCTTCATATTAAAGTTGTGGTGCATCTAGTTTAGTGCGCTCGATCCCTCATCAAGGCGCGGCCACCACCCAGTGCTGGCTGTCATCTCCGCGATAGGCCTGCAAGGCGATTCCATTGCCGGGTTTTATATTGATGGTTGCTGTCAGCGCCAGTTTATCGGCTTTGGAGGCGATTCGATAGCTGCCGTCGCTGACCTGATCCAGTTTCCAAAGCTGGCGGTCGTCCCCGACAAAGGGCGCCACCGCCACCGCCCCGCCCTCTGACTCTTCCAAAGCTTTGTCCATGTCCGTGCTGGCCGTGCTGGCGATTTTGCAGTACCCGCTGCCCGCCGCGCTAATGACCCACTTCTGGCCGGCCTGAACCAGATATCGTGCAGTCAACCCCCGATTACCGTTCGTGGCATTACCGGGCGCCTGTAGAACGGTGCCGGTCCGCAGCGAGCGAACCTGATAAGTCCCGTCCGGCACGTTCTCCCCTGCGAGAGGCCAACCGTCCGCGCTCCAGAGCAACGGACGAAGGTCGAGCATCGAGCGTCCTCCCTTCTCAAGGTTTGCCTCATAATGGCAACTGAATTTCTCGACGCCGTCCTCCCGCAGGAACCCGAAATGCCCGGGTCCGATTTGTTTGCCCGACGCCGCCAGAAAAAGTGTGCCAGCCCCTCGGGCCAGATCTTCGCCATACTTGTCCAGATATGGGCCGGTGATTTTTTGGGTGCGGCCGACGCGAATGTTGTAGGTGCTGTTTGCGCCCGCGCAACAACTTCCATGATTGACGAAAAGGTAATAATAGCCCTGATGGAAAATAATATCTGAGGCCTCGCTTTGGCTGGCAATGATCGAAACGGGAGAATTGGTCGCAATGCGCAGACCTGTCACCGGATCCAGTTCCACCAACTCGATGTTGCCATGATAAGAGCCGTAGGAAATCCAAAGCGTGCCGTCCGGCGCCTGGCATACTCCCGGATCGATCGCGTTCAAGTTCTCGCCCGCAACGGAATGGACGACCATTCCGCGGTCGGTCCACTTGTAATTGGGGTCTTTCGGATTCAGGGTCGGGCTGGTCAACAGGCCGACCGCGGAGACGAACTGGCCCCAACTGGAAATGGAATAATAAAGGTAGTATTGACCATTCAGCCGGATGATGTCCGGCGCCCAAATGTCCGAGCCGTTGTTCTTTGGCACGAATGACTTGACGGAATCGGGAACGCGGTCAAACACGTTTCCGCCCCGCCGCCAGTCAAATCCGTTGCTGGACGTGAGAAAAGGAATCCCGCGTCCGGTGCCGAAGACATAATAGTCACCGTCGCAGAGGATGACGGTGGACGGATCGTGTATGCCCAACTGGCCTTCCAGGGCGAAGAGAGAGCCTCCGCCCAGCGCGAACAGGCCCAAGCCGCAGATCCATTCGAGGAGCTTTCGGCGGAGGCCACGGTCAATTGGCAGGCGGAGTGTGCTCATGATTTGATACGATTTCGATCACTTTCGCTGAAAGACCGAGTAGCCATAAATGCCGAATGACCCCATATAGAGTCCCGAATTCTCCAGTCCCGTTCTGGCATTATGCTGGGTTTCGTCCCCGTTTAACCAGCGCCCCGGCACCCAGTGGCCATCCTGATACAACGTCTCAACCGTGCTGCTCAAGACCACCGTGCCCTTGGAAGGGTCGGTTGGCTTAAAGGTCACGGTCATCGGCCCGCCGACAAAGACGAACGCGCCGGGACTTTTGTTGATGACCAGCCGAACGGGGGAGACATTGGTGTAACCAGAACTCCCGCCGCCGCCGAATCCGCCGAAGCCTCCAAATCCGCCGCCGCCACGACGACCGCCGCCCCGGCCGCCGGATCCGCCGGCGCTGATGCCGTATTTGATCATCAAAGTGTAATCACCCATCTTTATTTCCTGCGGCTCGGCGTTGGTGTCGTTGGTGTCATTCAGGAAGGCAATCGTGCCCTTGCCTTGATTGTCGAGAATCACCGGAGCGAGGTATTGGAGGATGGCGTAAGTTTGGGCGAAGGCGTCCGGCGGCGGAGCGGTGGGAGCGGCGGGCGCGTCATTGGTGCTCTGCGCCATTGCCCCCTGACCACCACCCCGGCCGCCGCGCCCGCCCCGACCGCCAAGGCGTTCACGCTCAATCGCAAAGGGCGAAAAGCCGATGCCGTTATACTTGATTAGACAAGTGAGGGCATTCCCCGGCGCTTGCCCTCCGGTGTTGGCTTCAGGGATGAACAGGGGATTGCCATTCCGGGTGAAGCGGGAGCACACCTCGTCAAACTGCGACACGTAGAGGTCCGGCGCCAGGAAGTCTATGCTTGGCGCTCCAAACCGCCAGATGTCATGCACTTGGGCGTTGGGACCGCCGCAGGGATATTCCCCGGGACGCGGGCCGCCGGGTTGCTGCAGCCAAGCGTTGCAATACATCGGGATGTCATATTCGGCCTTGCCCGCGGCGGCCACCTTGTTGACGTACATGGAGTAACGCCACGCCATGAAAAACTCGTCCGGCGCCCAAACGACCTTTTCCCAAATTGCCTCGCGTTCCTGCTGGGACAATGGCGGAACCGATTCGGGTTTGCCGGGTCCAAAAACTTCTTCCCAAGTGCCGGAGGTCTTGAACCCGGTGGCTTTCCAGGCCTCGAGAAACTCCGGCGCCAGGGTCGCCTTGTGCTGGACGAGATAGTTCATTAAATCCTTCGGCACTGGCTTGGCGTAAACTTCATTGGCGGCGGGGCTGTGGTCCCGGGAATCGCCCACGATGCCAACCTCGTTTTCCACTTGCATCATGAGGACCGTATGCACCTTGCCATCCACCTCGCGGATATGTCGCATCAAGGCGGCGAAGGCCTTGGCGTCCGCGTCGCGGGTGGCGTCGCCAAAGGTGGAGAGGATGTTCAGGGTGTTGCCGGCGCGGCCTTTCACCCAAGGGAAGCGCTGCGGATCGTTCTTCACCCAGTCCGGCGGGTAGGAGGACTGGCCGTTTTTCCAACTGGCAAACCAGAGAAAGACGAGGTGCAGATTATTGGCGCGGGCGCCCTCAATGCAATCGTCCACGGAGGAGAAATCGAACCGGCCCTCCGCCGGCTCGATCATCTGCCAGGTGACGGAGGCTATCACCGTGTTGAGGTTCCTCTGCGCGAGCTGGGGCCAGATCGGTTTCATGTAGGCTTTGCTGGAGGCCGCGGAATTACCCAGTTCGCCGCTGAGGATCAGAAACGGTTTTCCATCAACAATCAGTTGACGGACCCCGTGCCGGGTTTCCAAGTGCGGATGCATGGGGTCGGACGCCGCTGACGCCGCACCCGATGACGCCGCTGGCGCGCCCGCCAGGACGACGCATATCGTTAGGAAATTTATTTTCATTGGAATGCATGGTTTGTTGGTGGTGATGGATTCAAATTGTGTCAGATTCTTAGCGGACTCGTCCCGGAGGCCTCTTCCCAGTGGCAGGTGATCTCTTTCCCGCCAACCCGCCAATGACGGGGTGCCGTGGTGTTCAGCCAGTCGAGCGGCTCGCAGCCGGCGAGCTCGCCGCCCGACAAGGCGGCCTGCATCGCGGCACGGAAGGCCGACTTTTGTTCCGCCTGAACTGTGCGCGGGTCCACTGAAATGAAAAGCGGTGTCCCGCTCCTGGCCACCAGATCCAGATACTGCCGGTCAAATTCCCACGGCGTCTGATCGGTGTGCGCGGCGCAGTCCGAATCACAGGCAAAAAAAGTCGTGTTTTGCGGGAGGCGGTAAGCCAGCGTGTTGACTCCCATCCGACGCGTGCGTTCCCAGACCCGCCCCGAAGTGTCGTCTCCGGTGCGCTGGATTTCGAACAGCCCTGCTCCCAGATGTCCGAGGGTATTGCAGCCGAGCAGCAGGGCGTCTCCCGCGCCTTCTCGCAGGGTGCGGTAGTGCCGGAGGATGATTTCTGCGTTGGTGAGGGATTGGTCATTGAAGTGCCAATTGCCATCGGTCAATTCCGCGCCCATTTCAAATCCCCATTTTCCGAAAATGTCATAAGTCGAGAAATCGTGTTTGATGAGTTCGTAGCCCCAGGAGCGCAGCCGGTTGGTGTCGTCGCGGATCAGCGCGATGTTTTCAGGGAGCGTGAGGTCGAGCGGCTTTTCGCGCGCGTTGACCGGACCGGAGCGAAGCAGACGGCGGTCTGTGACGGTCATCAATGCCGTTGGTCGAAACCAAATGCCGGGGCGCACTCCAAGTTTTTTCATGTCGGCAGCCAAGCCCGGCATATCTGGGAACCGCTTCGCATCCCCGGCAGTCCAAGGGCCGCCGGGACAGACCGAGCCGGGAGTCCAACCGGCGTCAATCACACAGAAGGGACGATTCTTGTGATCGGAAGAGATGTCCGCGAGAAAAGCGGCGTCGCGCCGCATGGCATCGGCGTCGAAGTCGCGCCCGTAGGCGTAATACCAGTTGTTGTTGCCGCAGACCGGCAGGGCGGCCAGCCGGGGCTTGGGGCACAGGAGGCGGCAGAACCGGGTCAGCGCCGCCATCGGAGTTTCCTCCCCAGCCGCCAGCGACAGGATAGTCGCTGCCGTGATTTCGCGGTCGCCGGGATGAGACGGGCTGCTGCCATTGCGCAAATCCAGCCAGAGCGAAATTCCAGAGCCGTCAACCACCCAGAAGCAAAGAGCGGATGGTTGGGTTTTCACGCCCGCCATAAAAGTGCGCCCGCTGGCGGCGTGGTGGGCCGCGAAATACCACGGCAGGACGCGTTCCGGTTGAAGAAAGCGCCATTGCAGATCGCCGTAACCCCGCTCCCAATGATCCCCCAGGAAAAGGGTATCTACCGGAAACGTGGTTTCCCACCGGAGCACCACGCGGCTCAACGTTCCGGAAGGGCAAGCCACATGAATTTCCTGCCCATTGGGCGCGCCGGCCAAATTCACCGCCACTTGGCCAAGTGTAAAGCGCGCGCCCTGGCGTTCGGCGGCTTCGAGGCGTCTGCCATTCTGCTCCAAGAAAACGCGGGACGGAAGTTCCGGCAAAACGGCCAGAGCTGGAGCGCGGTTGGCCGGGACGGAGGCTCCAGCGGACACATTGCCGGGCAGGGAGACATCCGCGACTTTGCGGCCGTCCACCTGGGGCGCATTAATTGCGAGGCTTTTCACTATCGTACTCTTTGTTTCAGGCCAGACCATAACAAAGGCATAGAGCGTGTCGCCTTTCATCGTGAAACGCAGGTCCTCCGCAGTGTACGCACGCACATCGCGCGCGCCGCCAAACTGGCCGCGCGACTGGGAGACGGTGGACGGGCCTTCGCCATAAACCTTCCACGGCCTCGTGCCGTAAATGCCCTCGCTGTTAACGTCCATCCAGGCCGTCAATTCCGACAAGAACTTGAGCTCGTCGTCGTCTGGCACGCCGTGGCCGGGCAAAGGGATGCTTAACTGGAGATTCCCGTTCTTGCTCACAATATCAATGAGCATTTGGGAAACTTGCTTGGAGGTCTTGTATTTGTGCTGCTCGAAAACGCTCCGCTCATAGTGCCAGGAACCAATGCAGGTGTCGGTTTGCCAGGGCGGCCCGCCGTCGTTCACGCCCCGTTCCACGTCCAGCACCAGGGCGCGGCGTTGCTGGGCATTGAGGCCCTTGCCGGTCATCACCGCCTCCACTTTGCCATTTCGCGCCAGGCTGGTGTTGTAGAGATAGGCGGCGATGCGCAGCCCGATGTCGCTGGAAGGGTAGATCGGCAGAATGGTGTCGTCGAAATACAAGAGGTCGGGCTGATATTTGTCAATCAGATCAATCGTTCGGTTGAAATACTTTTCGATGTAGGCAGGGGCCAGGGGAGGATTGCCGCTTTGGGTCCAACCATACCGGCCCGGCGCGTGATACTGCGCGTAATAATCCTGCGGATCCAGTCCCTCCCACCACAGCCCCTTGCCGTCGACCTTGGTCATTCTTCCGTCGTAAGGCACGCCGGCCAGCGGGCCGCTCGGGTCGGAACCTTGCGCCGCTTGATACCAACTCCACGCGCGATCTCCGTGCGAAGTCAGGGACAGACGCAATCCGGCGGAGCGGACCGCCTTGGCCCAACCGCCCACAATGTCCTTCTTCGGCCCATAGGCGACGCTGTTCCACGGCTGATACTTGGAGTCAAACATATCGAAGTTGTCATGGTGATTGGCCATGGCCGCGAAATACTTCGCGCCGGCGCGCTGGTAGAGCGAGATGAGGTGTTCGGGATCCCAACGCTCGGCCTTCCATTCGTTGACCACATCCTTGAAGCCGAACTTGGAGGGATGACCGTATTTCTTGCAATGAAACTGGTAAACACTGTTGGCATTGTTGCTGAACTGATACATCTTCTGCGCGTACCAGTCGCCCATTTCGGGCTGGCATTGCGGCCCCCAGGGCGCCCAGATGCCAAACTTGGCGTCCCGGAACCAATCCGGCACCTGATAGCTGGCGGCCAGAGATTCCCATGTCGGCTGAAACGGCCCGGCGGCCACCCCAAAGCCGGGCGGCGCGGGAATCGGAGTCGGCGCCGGTGGCAAGACAACGGTCGCCGGGGTGGCTGGAGGAGCGGCTGGAGCCGCGCCAGCCGCCGCGGCATTCGGGTCAACCGCATTGGTGTCGGCGGCCAACGCTTGCAGCATCGGCATCGTCGCGGCGGCGCTGGTCAAGAGAGCGGATTTCCTAATGAAGTTGCGGCGGGAAAGATCGTTTTTCATAGATAAATTTGGATTTAATTGTGATTGTTTCGGATATTTCTGAATGCTGAGGTTCCAATTGGTTGATCCATAATTATATTCCCGCGCTCAGACGAACTTCATGCGTCTCGACCACCTCGACCCCTTCGAGGCTCAGAGCGGTGTGCGTGTCGTCGTATTTGAGCTTGGAACGATCGGTGATGTAAATGGGCGCGTCTTGGCGCAGCGGGAGAATTTTCAGCACCAGGCCGTCCTGATATACGGCGGGGCCGTAGCGGCGCAGACCGATTTCAAAGGGGCGAGCGTGGTAGAAATCATCGTCCATCAATTTATCGGCGTGATAGGCGCGAATAACGTCGCCGGTGTAACGCACCCGCAAGCGAAGGTCGCGGCTGGCGTCAATGCCGGCGGGAAGCTTGACCCGCCAAACGGCCGCCTGCGCGAAATCCGCGTCTTCCGGCTGCATCGCCATCCCCTGTCGGCGGGAGGGAACCGACGGCGCAATCGGAATCGCGCGCGCTGGGCTGGCGGGTTGCATTGGTTCAATGACCGCCTGCAATGATGACGAGGAAACCCGGGGCGAAAATCGGCGGAACAGGCCCTCTTCCGTCGCAGGCACCGCGCTGTGCCCATCCGTCAGGCTGGCCGGGGCCGGGAAGATGCCGATGGAACAGTCCTCAGGCCTTTCCGCGCGCAGGCGCAAGGCGGAGCCATCGAGCAGCAAATTCGCGCGGGTCAGAAAAAGACGCTCCTGACCCTGCCATTCGCCTTTCCAGAAACCCAGCGACGACGCCTCCTCAAGCAGGATGATGACGTGGCTGGTTCCGTCCTTCCCGTGCAGCCGGATGGCCGCGCCCGTTCCGGGTTGGACGTTGCGCACATGAATCTGCGAGTTCTCATTGGTTGTCTTGCCGGTGGAAGAATCCACCGCGGCGGTGGCTCCATCGAAAACAAATTCCGCGGGCACCGCGGCCGTCTTTTTGAATACGGTGTAGCGGGTCCCCTGCTCATTGATCTGGGAAATCGGCTGGGCGGAGGCGCTAATGAGCTTTACTCCCCCAAGGTCCAGGTTCAGCGGCCAAATGAAACGGTTGTTGTAGGGAATCGTCACCGGCGCGGAGGGCACGGTCACGTCGCCGCCGGCAAACTTGATTCGGAATTGGACATTTTCCCGGTTTGGTTGGGGCGACAAATGCTGATAATGGCTCGCGAAGAGATACCCGCTGTCGCCGTCGGAACGCGCGGCCCAGTTGAGCGAACCCCGCCCGTTGGGCGTTCGCGACGTCATGCCGGAAAGCCCGGGGCCAAAGTCTTTCAAAAACAAACCCAGGAGGCGCAACCAGTGGTAATGCTCGCGCTGCTGGCCGTATTCGCCGATGGGCGCCTGGAAATCGTAATTCTTCACCGGCAGATCATTCCAGTAATTGCTCGCCTGCGTCTCGTTGAGGTTGCTGAGTTTGCCTTCGGGATTTTCGCCGCCATGATACATGTAAAATCCTAGGAGATTCACGCCCGAGCCGAGTTTGACCAGGGCCAGGGATTCGGTATCCTCCGGGTACATGAAAACGCGCCGGTGATAACTGGGCATCATCCCGCCGCCGAGCTCGCAGGTGCAGGAGGGATAGACACCCCTGAGAACCGGCCTGGCCGGGGCCGCGTTCGTCGCGGCTGCGTCGCCACCGAGCATGCCCATGGAGGCCGCGTCGCCGCCCCCGCCCCCGCGCCGGCCCCCGGAAAATCGGAGAACACCCCCATAACCGCCTCCGTTAATGGAGCGGTCCCAGAAGCCATCCACGTAGGATCCCGAAAACGGCACCATTTCACCAAAAGGCGCCGCGCCGCCTGATCCCCAGCCCGTGCAGGTATAGAGGGGAACATCCATGCCCGCGTCGCGGGCCATTTGCTTCAACGTCATGAGGTGCTGGGTTGGCCCGCTATATTCATTTTCCATTTGGATGGCGATGACCGGTCCGCCCTCTTTCCACAACAATCCCTTCATCTGCTGGGCGATTTGCGCGTAAAGCTTGGTCACGTAACCGAGATAACCCGGATTGTCCCGGCGCAATTCAAACACCTTGTCGTCGCCCATCTTTTGCAGCCAATTGGGGAAGCCGCCGTTGCGCACTTCGCCATGGCACCACGGGCCAATCCGCATCAGCGCGTTCAGACCCGCTTCCTGGCAAGTTTCCAGGAATTTCCGCAGGTTGCGCTGGCCCGTCCAATCCCAGACGCCCTCCACCTCCTCATGGTGAATCCAAAAAATGTAGCTCGCCACGACGCTGACTCCGCCGGCCTTCATCTTGAGCAATTCGTCGCGCCATTCGGCAGCCGGGCAGCGCGCATAGTGAAATTCACCCGAGATCAGCAACCAGGGCTGGCCGTCGCGCAGCAGACTGCGGCTGTCCAAGGTGAGGGTATGGCCGCCGGGGGCGGTGGCTGTGCCCATGTGAAAGCCTGCCGACCCGGCTGCCGGAGGGCGGGCCGAGGCGTCGAGGGTCAGCAGATCGGCGGCGGGCGGCGGCGGCATGGGGTTGAGGGCGGGCGGAGCGGCCGGCGCATTGGTGTCGGCGCCCAAAGAGGACAAGAGAGGCAAACTCGCGCCCGCACCGGCCAACAGCGCGGATTTCTTAATGAACTGGCGCCGTGAATGCAGGTTTTTCATAAAATGAAATTAAGTATTATTGGGATGGAAAAATGCGAACCAGCACCACGCCGTGGGAGGCGACGGGCGCTCCAAACTTGTCGGAGAAAATGCCAAGGTCTTTTTTCCGCCAAAGATCGCGCACGCGCTGCTTGCCGGTGAGTTTTAAATCCGACCAGGCGACCGTCACCGTTGTGCCGGTCGTGCCCGTGTTAAAAAGACCGGCGGCCAGGGAACCATCGTCCAGAGGCTTGGCATAAACTTTCAAATCTCCTTCGCCACCCACCTGCACGGCCTGTTTGACAAGAGTGTCCTGATCCAGTTCCAAAACCTCGTCGTTGGAGAGCAGGCCCAAAGTGAAGTCATCGAGCTTTTCCAAATCGCAACCGAGGAGCAACGGCGCGGAGAGCAGGCACCAGAGGCTGATATGGGTGTATTGCTCGTCGGGAGTCAGTCGCGACGGACGCAACGGGCCGAACCAGCCGACGTATCCGACCACGAGCATATCGGGGTCATTGAAATGACCGGGCCGCGCAAACGGCGCCCAGGCGTCCTGCGCGAAACCGATGTCCTGGGCCACGCGTTTCCAATTGTCAGTGATGTCAGTCGTCGTCCGCCATGATTCCGCCCACTTGGACACCTCGCCTATGTCATTGAAAAGATTTTTGACATGATTATTCGACAGGCTCAAAACGATGTCGCGGCGCGTGGCGCGGAGGCCCTGGTACATTTCCTTCGTTTCCGGGGCTTCCACCGGCCCCCAGTCGAGTTTCAAGTAATCGAAGCCCCAGGCGGCAAACTGGTCCGCGTCGTTCGTGGCGAAAGAGTATTTGCCGATGGCATAAGGGGGTTTGCGCGCATTTTTCGCCGCCTTGAAATCGGCATTCGTCGGCCATGCGCCATCGGGATAGTCCGAACTGCCACCCAGCCGTCCGCCGTAGGAGATCTCCCACGGAGTCGAGTAAAGACCGGCCTTTAATCCCATCGCATGAATCTCGTTAACCATCCCCTGAATGTCGGGGAAACGGCTCGGCTCGGCTTGCAGCGCATGATACGGGCCGCCGCGTTCCCGGGCGCTCCAGCCGTCATCCATGTTGATGTAAGTCCAGCCGTGCTGCGCGAGGCCGGACGAAACCATCGCGCGCGCGGCGCGAAGCTCCCGGTCCTGCGTGATGGTCGTGCCAAAACAATTGTAACTGTTCCAGCCCATCGCCGGCGTCAACGAAACCTCCTCGCCGACGAGAATGCGAAAGGGTTTTTCGGCCGCACCGAGCGCGTTGCTCGCGCGCAACACCGCATGGTATTCCCCCGCCGTCATGATCGCGCCGGTGATTTGCCCTGTTTGGGGGTCCAGTTTCAAGCCGTCGGGCAGACCGTCGGCGGCAAACGTCATGGGCCGGTCGCCTGTCGCGGCGATGGAAAAGAGAAACGGGGAACCGGGACGCACGCCGAAAATTTTCGGGTTGTTGATCCGCGGCGTCGCGGCAGGCTTTGGCGTAAGGATAACCGGCGTCACCGCTTGAGTCGCGGAGGCTGGCGCGACATTGGTCGCCCCGTCGGCGGCTGCGGCCAAATTGGTCGCGCCGAGCAGCGCGAGGGGCATCAAACAGGTTGTGACGATTGTCCTCATTTCTGGGGAAGTGTTGCCGGCAGATTTCTCATGGTTCAATTTTTCGCCGGTGAGTTCACGCCAGTGCGCCAGTGCGTCGGCGCGCCTTCGCGCAGGGCGAAAGCGGGTTGATCGTCGGCAATCTTGATGCGGCCATCGGTCTCGAAATCAATGCGCATCAACCCCGGTTTTTCGCGCCACGGGGACTGGTCATCGTTGCCGAAACAGGTGCAATACCAAAAGCCATCCGGTCCTTGGAAGTAGTTTCCGCCGCCGCCGCAAGGCACGGCTTCCTCCCAATTTTTGTAGGGGCCATAGACGTTGGTGGACATGGCGACCACACTGCTGTAGCGGTCCTTGTAGAAACCGGCGCCGCCGAGATAATAAATCCCATTGTGCTTGAACAGGGAGGCTCCCTCCTGCGCAATACTGCCGCGCGTCCAACTTCCGTCCGCCGGCTTTTCAAATCGGATCGGGTGCTGCTCGCCGTCGAAACCACTCAAGTCTGGGAGCATTTTCCGCAGCGTGCCGCCGCCGCCGCTGGTGAAATAAACCGAGCCGTCGTCATCCTCAAACAAGGTCGCGTCAATGCCGCCGCCGATGCGCGTGCCGCTGGCCAGCGCGTAAACGTAGGGACCCTCGGGTTTGCCGGTCGCGCTCTTGAAGATGCCGGTGCCGCCCCCCTGCCCGCCCGACACGCAATAGGCGAAGTAGTAGTTGCCTTTGATGTAATGA
>Ga0224554_1001531_pt1 | contig 14334 bp, 9 predicted proteins | sample 714S22024metaG_FD_180666 | JGI IMG/M metagenome (GOLD analysis project Ga0224554, IMG submission 180666) | Peat soil microbial communities from Stordalen Mire, Sweden - 717 S2 20-24 | ecosystem: Environmental > Terrestrial > Soil > Wetlands > Peat | place: Sweden: Norrbotten County, Stordalen...
TTGCGACCATACTTCGTAAAACTCGCCTGCGATGCCAGTGTTTGCTGAAAACGCGCCATTCGTTTCATGCTTATAGTTTATTCAAGAATCACGCGGGCTGCAGACTTGTGCAGAGGTTCCCTAACGCTTTGGAAGAAGGGAGAGTGTTTCGACGCAGGATATGTGAAGCGACAAGCAGCTTGAGCGTCAAGCGAAGATCAAGGCCATTGCTCATGTATTCCTGGCCGATGGTAGCCTTTCGGTTTTCGCGACGCTCGGGGTCGAGGGTGAGTATCTATCAAGACATTAGGCACCTTCGTGTGCTGCCAGTCAGCACCGAAGTCTCCAGGGTAATCCTATGCCCCCTCGCACAACCCAATAAAGCTATAGGCCTCGAGTCTCACATAGGATCATGGTTGGCATGTTATCTGGAGCCAACCGTCCTGCTTGCGCAGCTTCACGAGCCGAGGGCGTCGAGCCACCATCGCGACATGAAACCGAGGAAACAAAACCCGCAACTGGCTTGGGTCACGCTCAAAAAATACGCGACTAGCCCACGACCTCGGAGACTCCGAGATCGGGCTGGATGCAAGCCAAACAGGCTCCCTTTACAAGGGGGCAGAGGGGAATTTTTGTCTTGACATCCCCTCTCATAGGATATCTTGAGCAGAGGGAAGTGGGAGCAGGTGATAGCGCCGGGCGTTTGGGATGGCCCTTGCGGCGGATCGGGGAGCTGGCGCGATTACACCGCGAGACGGCGCTCGCGAACTGGCCGTCGACCGCACCGTAGCAGCGTTATCCGCATGGCTTCGCCCGTTGCCCCTCTGGGCACGGTTCATCTTACCCATATTCCGCCAAGAGATCTAAGCCATTCGACTGTTTTGTTGACGCCTTCCTCAAGAGAGTATGGGGGCTTCCCAAGGGTCGAAAATGTCGGCTCCATATCGACCAGATAACTTTGCGTCATGCTCTTGTAACGGCTGCTAAACAGCGGGAACGGATATCCCGCCAAGCGAATCGCGTCCCCGACCAAGGCGATTGCGCGCAGTACGGGACGCGGCACAACGCGAGGCTCCTTGCCAGTGAGAGCCCTCGAAAATGCGGCAACCCATAACTTTATATCCGCAATCGGATCTCCTACGTAAAATGTCCTTCCGGAAACCGTCCCGGCAGGCGCATCAAGTATCCGAACGGTATATTCCGCGACATTTTCGACGTAACCGTATGCACGAACCACAGCGGAGCCGCCCGGATGAATGTATCGACCTTTCTTTACAACCAGCCAGAACTCTTGAGCATAGCGAGGATGCCATGGCCCCCAGATATTTGTGGGTCGGACAATTGTCCAAGTACCCGGGAAACTTGTATCCTGCCGAACCATTTCCTCCATCATGCTCTTGCTTTCCCCATAGATGTTGACCGGGCGGTAGTCTCGATCGTGCTGCGCTAACGGGCCAGGACGCACCACATATTGACTTGAGTAGAAAACAGCCCGTTCAACGCTTCCGGCCTCCTTCATCGCTTCGATAAGATTGGCGCTGCCTTCGGTGTTGACGCGATAGTCACTGAGCGTCAGCCCATCGGGATCTGTGCGCGCCGCCATGTGAATGACAATTGCAGGGCGGAATTCCTTTACGAGATCACGAAGCGCCTCCTTCTCAAGAATATCTCCCTTACGCCAATAAGGAGCATGCCCGGCCAGCTTCGGTTCTACACAATCAATGTTGAGCATCATTGCATCCGGATGCGCACCCATCAGGCGCTCAACGACATACGTTCCAATAAAGCCGCTACCCCCAGTTACAAGTATTCGCATGATTCCGCCGTCATCCTCTCAGAGATGCAAAAGCTCTTTCCATCGCTCTACGGTACTGTTCTACTGTGAAATGGCGTAGAAATCTCTCCCGTGAATGCTTTCCCATGTTGTTGCGAAGGGAAGAGTCTGAGATCAATATCCGCAAGGCTTCCCGGCAGCATTCAACATCCCTGGGTTGACAGAGAAATGCGCAGCTGCCTTCTTCAACCAAATCAGGAATCCCGTGCCAGGTAGTCGATACTATCGGTAAACTAAAGCACATGGCTTCCAGAAGTACTACAGGAAACGTGTCGTATGCCACAAAACTTGGGTAAAGAAAAATGTGCGCATCGCGGTAGTATTCCCACTTCTCCGCCCCTATCACGACTCCGGGGAAGTTGAATCGCGGCCTGAACTGCTGCTCAATCAAAGCGGCCGCACGCCCCTCAAACTCGCGCGACTCCCATTTTCCGAGGCAGGTCAATTCAATATCCGCCCCCGCCCTCATTAAATCCTGCACCGCTTGAATTGCTACCAGCACACCCTTGCCTTCACAAAGCAAAGCGACAAACAATAACTTAATTCGCGAGCCCGCGTGAATCGATCGCGCAATGTATTCACCTGCATCGTCCGGTATTCCATTCGGGACTATAATCTCTCGTTTGCAACCTAGATTTCGGCCGTCCGCTGGCGCTTTACTTGAGATCTGAATAGCCAGGTCCGGCCTTGCAAAGGCAATTTGGAAAGGCTTCCGCAGTAGAGGAGTCATTCCCTGGAAAAACTCTGAAAGGTTACTTGCATGGAAGTGAAAAACTGTTGTTCGAAAGAGCCATCGTGTCAATCCCAGAATAACTACGTCTCTGAGAACGGGGAAGAGGTGGGGTCCAGCCGGCGGGTAGTACAAAACTTCGGGATGAAACTTGAATTTGGTCCGGTAAATAGCGATTACGACTCTGAACAGCTCAAACACCTTTGCAAGTCTGAACTTGCCTGCTGAATCCAATTCCTGGGAAAAGTTCATCCGCACATGAACCAGTTCTATATCCGTATACGCGCCCTCGAGCAGAAGCTGAATCATCACAGCCTGCCCACCGTAAGGCGGAGGCGTTTGACCGACGACTAGGATGCGCAAAGACTTCATACCGGCACTTTCCCCTGGGCGAATGCTATGAAGCAAATTGACACTTTGATTCAGGATATATACCTATTCGGAATCTCGATGGCGAGGCTGGTGAATGTGAACGACAAAGCCACGCCGGAGCGGCCATCGGATTACTCAGATATTATCATAGCCCGCGGGCCAATGGTTAGCCCGGTTGCCACGCCTGCTCATCTGCTGGCGAGAGCAGCAGCTCGATGTGCAGAGACCGGAAACTGCTACGATGCTGTTTCTCTTGATCGATTCTTCGGGCGTCCGGGCGCGCCGGACTTATGAGACCCGCTATCGTCCCCGGTGCCAACAATCGCCACTTGCTACAGATATATGAGCAGGCACTTCAAGCCGGGTCGGCCGCGGGGAAGACGGAGCAGGCAAGCGATTCCAGCTTCCATTCCGACGTGAAGTCCACGTGTGGCTTTCCCCTCCAGACACGTGGGCCGCAAGAGCCTCACCGGGCCGAACCGAGCCTTTGCAGCTCAGTCAAGGCCGGAAACTGCAGGCTTTATCCTATCCCCTTCACCGGCAGCCCGCGCCTGTCAGGGATATGGGCACACCCAAATGCGATCCATGAGCCGGTTCCGGCAAGGACCGCGCACGCCGGATTTCTAGACCCCCAGGGCCTTACCGTCGGCGTAATGTATCACTTCAGCCACGAGCAAAGTGCGCGTCTGGCTCAGTTCATGAGATGGGCGTTTTGCCGGTACGGATCCGTGGTCCTTGCGGTCAGTTTACGGATTGTGGGTGAGGTTCGGGTGGAATCCGGCCCTTGTGATTTTTTAGAGAGAGACGCTGGGCGCCTGCCGGGACGAATCCCATGGGGAGAAATGGTTTCTTATGCACTGTCGCGTGGAACAATCGCGGAAGGGCATCCGGAGCAGCCTGAATTGCCTGGTTTGTAACGTCAAGATGCGGCACTTACAAGGGTCGCACGAGGAGGGTGACTGCGAATCAAAAGAGCGAGGGACGGGTCGATCCTCCCAGAAGTGATGTGTTGACGTTGGCAATGGTGTGTGTGCCCTCGGGGCCACCCCAGGCGAAAGCGAAAGAGAGCGCCGGAAGACCTCCTGCGCGCAGCGTAAGCCCGACGGAGAAGCTGTGGGCAAGCTGATTGAAGTCAACATCGTTGCGCGTGAGCGCGACTTTGCCCTGGTCAGCGGAGAAGGCGAAGCCGATGGGTCCCCAGATGGAGTGCTCAAAGGCTTCGCGCAGCAAGAGGGCATTGGGCGCGCGGAAGCGATAGTCGTTGTAACTGGAGAGCCAGGGATTGCCGTTGATGTCAGATCCGCCAAGGGTTGGCTGGAAGTAGAAGGGGACAACGCTGCCCGCCGAAGCGATGGACTCCGTGATGAGCAGCCGCAGTTCGAGTGAGCCTTCGCGATTGCGCTGGATGGCAGCGCACTTGGTAGCTCCCAGGGAAGCGGCGCACTCGTCGGGGCCGTTGGTTGGTTTGGGGCCGTAGGATCCGGAGTTGCGGTAGAGCGGGATGGTGTGATCGAGGCCGGCGGTGAAGCGGCGGAAGGAGTAGTGCGCGTCCGACGGCGCGACAAACTGCTGAAACTGCGCCAGGTAGTCAAGTTGCAGATGATCGTTGAAGAGCGTCGGCTCCAGGCGGACACCTTCACCGAGTTGGGCAAACGCCGGCTGGGTGGTTAGTCCGGGGGCAGTGGCTTCAGTGAAAACCTGCTCGATGGACGGGCTGGACTCGTGGTGGTTTCCCTGCAGGTCGACAAAGCGCCCGTTGACTTCGCCGAGGAGGGAAGCGTTGAGGCTGTGGAGGACGGGGACAATGGCGTTGGCGCCGGCGATGGTCTGGCGCATGCTGAAGACGGAAGCGTTGGCCTGGAGCGAGTTGGGGCCGAGGCCGTAGAAGAATAACTGATCGAGCGAGATGGATTGCGCGAAGACATTGAAGACTGTGTAGGGATGGACGCTGAGGTTCGACTTAGGCGCTGGACCCGCAGAGGTGGTGATGACTTTGAATTTCTCGATGGGCGTGTGGATAGCCTTGTAATAGAAGCCGGCGCGCCAGGAGGCGTTTTCGGAGGCGATGGCGTCGGCGTCCCAGCTGGCGCGCCAGAGTTCATTGGGTGTGTAGTGGCCGACATAGGCACCGCCGGCGCCGAATCCATTTTGCGGGGCGATGCTGCCGACGGCGATATGCAGCGGATGATCGGTGAAGAGCAGGTCGGCACACCCTGGGATCTTCTTGAGCGAGAAGTCCTCGCAGCTTAGCTTGAAGCGCGTGGCTTCGCCGCGGAAGTCGGCGTGTGTCTGGCTCTCCTGGGCGCGCGCCGCGCTTATTGGCAAGAGCAGAAGCGCGATGATGATGGGCAGTTTGCGCACATATCCCCCTAGCTGGTTGGCCGTGGCCTGGATCTCTTGCGGCGTTGCGGGTGAAGAAGCTTGGTGATTGCGGCGATGTAGGATGCGGCTTCGGCTTCGGTGTGGATGTCTTCCGGGCGGCGGCCATCGCGCTCCTCTTTGGGAAGGCGGGCGCTCTCGGCGTGATACATGTGTTGCAACTGGGCCTGGATGAGGCACCCGACGGGCCGGTTCTTGTTGAAGGCGGAGGTTGGAGGGATTGGGACCCGGATGGACGTGTAATCGCCAGGGGGCAGGGGCGCGCTCTTGTCGATGGCTCCCCGTTTGCGTTTTGTGGCTTTGCTCGTCCTGGGTGCAGCGTCGTTCATGGGAATCGTCTCCTGGAGTTATGTGCTGAAGACCACGCTGTCGGTGCGCATGGCGGGGAGCGAGAGCAGATCGAGAAAGGTCTGAGCGGCCTGTTCGCGCGGTGTGGCCGCGGGATAGGGGCCGATGAAATGGTTGGTGACGGTGGCGGGGATGGACGCGTGCTCAAAGACCCTGTCCGTGCCGACGACGGCGCCTTTGGGGACCCACGGGGAGATGAGGATTGCGGGGACGCGGACACCCAAGCGGTCAAAGTTGAAGGTGTAGTTCAGGCCGGTGTCGGCGGGGCCGGCGGAGTGGCCGTCGGGCGTGCAGGCAGGCGGCGGAACATGATCGAAGATGCCGCCGTGTTCGTCATAGACCACCAGCAGCGCGGTGCTTGCCCAGAGGTTGGGGTTTGACTGGATTGCGTTGTAGACCGAGGCAATGAAGAGTTCGCCGGCCTGGACGTTGTGGTCCGGATGCTGGTCGGAAGCCAGCTGCGAGCCGTCATCGTTATCGTGATCGGAGTAGTTCGGCTCGATGAAACTGTAGTCGGACAAAGTGCCGGATTTGCAATCGGCTATGAACTGATCGTAAGTCCCGAAAAGCTGGGGCTGGTGCTGCAAGAGATTGACAACCTCCAGCGACGAACTCTGCTGATCGAAGTAATAGAGCTTTGCCGTGTGGCCGGCGTCCTGAAGGCGCTCGTAGATGCTCTTGCCTTGCGGGTAGAAGACATTCATGCCCACCTGTCCGAAAGAGGTGCCGTAGTGCGCAAAGGCGCGGTTGCAGAGCGTCGGTCCTGGAATGGAAGCAAACCAGCGGTTGAAGACCAGAAAATTGTTGGCCAGCGCGGTAAGTACGGGCAGCTTGTCATCGGTGAAGTAGTACATGATCTTCTGCGAGTGCGCCAGGTCCTGCTGCTGCAGGTAGTAGTTCTGGACGAAGCCCTTCATGCTGGCCACACGCGGGTTGCTCTGGTCGCCATTGAAGATCTGCTGGTCTACGGCCGGAAAGGCATGGTCGGGGTCGGGATCGAGCTGGCTTTGAAACTCGGCAAGCGGCTGCACGAAGACCTGGTTCCCCTGGGTGTCGGGGTTCCATTGCGTACCATCCACTCCATCAATCAGAGGGTTTACCGCCTTCAGCGATCCGAGCATGTGGTCGAAGGACCGGTTTTCCATCATGAGCACGACAATGTGCTTCAATGCGTCGAGGCCTGGCGGCATATAGCTGCACCTTTCGTCCGGGGCGGCCGGCTTGTAGAAGTGGAGGGATCCCTAACTGACAGGGATCCTGCGTCTGTTTCGGACTTGCCCACCAACCTGAACATTCAGCCGCAAGTGAACCGGGGAGGCCGGCTGGGGATCCGCCGGCGATTACGACCAATTGTAATAGTTTAACGCCGGGAGGGATACATTTCCTTTTTGACGCCGGCATGGGGCGGCCGTGGATTCCACGTTGGCCCCTGATGAGGCCGGAACCTGAGATGATCCGACCACCAATGTGTGTCCAGGCACTCTTCAGGACGTTGCATCGCAGATTCCTGGATACTGAAACTTGGACCATCCCAGCGCCAAGGACCATTGTTCCAAGACGGCGCTGGCCGGATACGCTCGAAGGTTAGATGCGCTGGCGCCGAATCCCACATCTACGGAACCATGCCATGCGAATCTGACGATGATCGCCAAACCCAATGCCGCGATCGCGCGCCACTTCATCATCTTCCCCCTATGCGCAAGGGAGCCGGGCGCCCCAGGTCTCGTCCTATTCCCTCTTCACCTGTTCCCTGGCCCCTGTCACCTTCCTCACCATCCCGCAAATCCCAATTCCCCCCAGCGCAAACAGCATCGGAAAGCACTCCAGGGTATACCGCGCCTCCGGAGCCTCCACCGTCATCAGCAGCGCACTCCGCATGGCCATGTACGCCACCATCCATACCCAGAACCGGGGTCCCCAGGGACGGGTCTTCGTCCCTGGGGTGGAGAACCGCGGCCTGAAACACAGGCCCGCCAGCCCCAGCAGCAGGTACGCCGCATTCAGCCCCGCATAAGCCCAGCTGAACCGGGTCTCCGCGTTGTGATGCGCATAGACCCACCAGTCCAGGTCGATGGGCAGGTTTTCGACGCGCGGCCTGAGCCACATGTCCGCCATCCGCCCCAGCGGCAGCCAGACATAATAGCGCAGCGGGTGCGCTTCCACACGCGCCTCGGCCAGCCGCGCAAACCGCCCATCCATATCCGGCGTAAAGTCCTGCCCATTGTCGTTGTACTCGGCAGCCAGAGCGGCCGTCTCAGCATATTCAGCCGGCGTGTCGAAGGCCCGCCCCGGCAGCTTGCCCACATCGAACGACTCGCCCGGCACATTCCAGTAAATGTCGTAAGTGGAAACGAAATCGAGGCACCAGGTCTTCACCCACCGTTGCCAGCCGGGATGAATGTCCTCGCCGGGGTCGGTCGCATACCGCGGCGCCAGCGGCTCGAAGACGTGGAAGACCCGCCAGTTCCTCGCCGTCCACGCCGCGAACGGAACCAGCGCCAGCAAGACGCAAACCACCCCCATGCGGGCCAGCTTTCCCGTAGGAACGGCAGACCGCCGCAGTCCCATCACCAGCGCCGGCGCCAGCGCCACGCCCACCAGCGCCCCATCCGGCCTGAGCAGCGCCGCAAAGCTCACCGCAAACGTAAACGCGAGCGCACTCCCCCACCCCGGCCGCGCATCGAACCGCGCCAGCGCCCACAGCGCCAGCGCAATCACAAACAACGTCGGCGTCTCAGTAAGCGGCGCCACCGCATACACCGCCGTAAACGGGCACAGCGCCGCCAGCCAGAGCGTGCAAAGCGCAGCTCCCCGCCCGAGTGCCGGCGACGCGATCCGCCGCGCAAACCCCGCCAGCAGCAAACACCCCGCCAGCTCCAGCCCAATCTGCGCGTAGGCCACCGCGTTGTAGTTGTCCACGCCAAACAGCCGGAAACACAGGGCCACAAACAGCGGATACCCCGGCAGCCGGATCAGCGTCTCGTGCAGCACCCCGCTGCCGTCCGTGAGCGCAAACCGCCCGTGCAGCAAGAGGTTCTTGGCCAAGTTGCCGTAAACCAGCGTATCTCCATTCACCTGCGGGAACGCCTTCAGCATCCACAAGCGCAGCCACGCGCCGCCGGCCAGCGCCAGCGCCACGCTCAACGGTGCACCAATTCTGCGGCGCCACGCCGTCGATTGACTCTCGGGGTCAGCTTCCATACGATTCGTACTGTATAGCGTAGACCGTTTCCACGGTTTTCGCCCAGGTGGAAACAAGACCGTCGATGCCGGATAAGCAGATATTTTTCGACCCCCAACGAAAGCGTTGGAAGCGCCTGCGCCGCATCCTCGACGCAACCGCCGTCCTCTCCACGCTCGTTCTGGCCGTTTTCATCTTCAACGTCCTCCGCAATCAGCACTTGCCTGAGCTGCTGCTGCCCGTCCCCAAGCACAACTACAAAGCCCTGCCCGAACCCCTCCTGCGTGGCGCCAGGAACCCGCGCCCCGCCCGCCGCAAGACGAGCCGCAAGCCCTCTGAAATCCCCCTGAACTCCGGCGAAGGTCTGCGCGCCGCCTATTACGTCGAGGACGACCCGGCCAGCTACTCCTCCTTCAAAGAGCACGTTCACCAGATCGATCTGCTCTTCCCCCAATGGCTCCACGCCGGCGCTCCGCAGGGAACGCTGATGGCCACCAACAACGACAGCCACCGCGAGTATCCCGTCGTCGATGGCCCCACCGTTCACGACCCCGACGACTCGGACCGGGTCAAACGCGTCATCCAGGCCGCCCGGGAAGATACCGAAATCTTTCCCCACCTCAACAACTTCAACCCCAGCACCCAGAGCTGGGACTCCGGCTTAGGCGCCGTCCTCCAGGACTCCGCCAAGCGCGCCGCGCTCCGCCAGCAGATTGTTCGCCTTTTCTCCGCATATCCGGTCTATCGCGGCCTTTCGCTCGACTTTGAAAGCCTCCCCGACAACGCCACCCAGGCCTACCTCACCTTCATCCAGGAGCTCTACGCCGATCTGCACCCGCGCAACCTCCGCCTCTATGTCAATACTGCGGTCGCCTCCTCCGACGCCGACTTCACCCGGATTGCCGCCAACTCCGACGGCATCATCCTGATGAACTACGACCAGCACCAGACCACCAGCGATCCCGGTCCCATCGCCAGCCAGGAGTGGTTCGTCGGCAACCTCACCCGTGTCCTCAAGATCGTTCCCAAGGAAAAGCTCATCTGCGCCGTCGCCAATTACGGCTACGACTGGACCCTCTCCATTCCCAACCCAAAAGACAAAAAGCATCCCAAGCCCCGCGTCCTCGACACCGAAGATCTGCACGTCTCCGACGTATGGCAGCGCGCCTCCGACGCCGACGCCGACCTGGACCTCGATTACGACACTCTCAATCCCCACTTCGAGTACATCGACGAGGACTTGAACCAGCGCCACGTCGTCTGGTTCCTCGATGGCGTCACCCTCCTTAACGAACTGCGCGCCGCCCGCGGCCTCGGCCTCTCCACATTCGCTCTCTGGCGCCTGGGCGAGGAAGACGGCTCCCTCTGGAATGTCTGGGACAAGCCCACCGCCCCCGAGTCCCTCCAGGCTCTCGGCTCCGTCCAGCCCGGCCACGATGTGGACAACGAGGGCGACGGCGACATCATCCGCGTCACCGGCCTGCCCCAGCCCGGCAAGCGCACCGTCGAACTCGATAGCGACGAAACCGATCCCCGCAAGAAGCTCATCGTCGATGAGCACATGGACGTCTATCCCCGCACGTACACCATCGAGCAATACGGCTATCACTCCAACGAAGTCGCCATCTCCTTCGACGACGGCCCCGACCCCAAGTGGACCCCGAAAATCCTCGACGTCCTCAAACAGAAAAACGTCAAAGGCACCTTCATGCTCATCGGCGCCGAGGCCGCTGAGAACGTCGGCGTCATGAAGCGCATCGTCCGCGAAGGCAACGAGATCGGCAACCACACCTACACCCATCCCGACATCAGCGAAATCTCGCAGCGCCAGGTGGACCTTGAGGTCAAGCTCACGGAGCGTCTATTCGCCAGCAAGCTCGGCGTTCAACCCCTCTACTTCCGCCCTCCCTACGACATCGACGAGGAGCCCGAAACCGACGACCAGGCCGCCCCCGTCGTCCACATCCAGCATGACGGCTACACGATCATCGGCAGCAAGCTCGACACCAACGACTGGAACGAGCATCCCCGCAAGTCCCCCGCCGAAATCACCCAGTCCATCCTCGCCCAACTCGACACCATGAAGGTCAAGCCGCAATTCCGCGGCTCCATCATCCTCATGCACGACGGCGGCGGCGACCGTTCCGCCACCGTTGCCGCCCTCCCCGTCCTCATTGACGCGCTCCGCGCCCGCGGCTACTCCGTCGTGCCCGTCTCCGCCCTCATGGGCAAGACCACCGCCCAGGTCATGCCCAAGCTCACCTTCAGACAGTACCTCCGCGCCGTCCCCGACTCCGTCGCCTTCTCCTCCGTCGCCCTCATCCAGAAGTTCATCACGCTGGTCTTCTTCCTCGGCGACATCCTCATGAGCGCCCGCCTCATCGTCGTGGGCCTCTTCGCCATCATCGACCGCCTCCGAAAGCCCCACGCCCAGGCCTCGCCCGGCTACAACCCCCGCGTCGCCGTCCTCATCCCCGCCTTCAACGAAGAAACCGTCATCGTCCGCACCATCCGCTCCGTCCTCAACTCCGATTACAAGAACCTCCACATCATCGTCGTCGACGACGGCTCCCTGGACCGCACCTTCGACGTCGTCCGCGAAGCCTACGCCGCCGAAATCGCCGCCGGCCGCCTCCAGGTCTTCTCCAAGCCCAATGGCGGCAAGGCCTCCGCCCTCAACTTCGCCCTCGACCGCATATCCGAGGAAGTCTACGTCGGCATCGACGCCGACACCGTGATCGCCGCCGACGCCATCTCCAGGCTCATCCCCCACTTCGAGGACCCCCGCATCGGCGCCATGGCCGGCAACGCCAAGGTCGGCAACCGCGTCAATCTCTGGACCCGCTGGCAGGCCCTCGAATACATCACCAGCCAGAACTTCGAGCGCCGAGCCCTTGACCTGTTCCACGTCGTCACCGTCGTCCCCGGCGCCATCGGCGCCTGGCGCACCGCCCCCGTAAAGGCCGCCGGCGGGTATCCCCTCAACACCGTCGCCGAGGACGCCGACCTCACCATGAACCTCCTCGAACAGGGCCTCCGCGTCGATTACGAAGACCGCTCCCTGGCCTTCACTGAAGCTCCCGTCAACGCTCGCGGCCTCATGCGCCAGCGTTTCCGCTGGTCCTTTGGCATCCTGCAGGCCGTCTGGAAGCACCGCATGGCCTTCATCCGCAACAAGGCCATGGGTCTGTTCGCCCTGCCCAACATCCTCATCTTCCAGATGTTCCTGCCCCTGGTCTCGCCCTTCATCGACCTCATGTTCCTGGCCGGCGTGGTCAACTACTTCGTCGACCGCCACTACCACCCTCTGGCCGCCTCCGCCGCCAGCTTCGAAAAGCTCCTGGCTTACTTTGGCGCCTTCCTGCTAATCGACTTCGTCACCTCCTCGATCGCCTTTTCGCTGGAGCGCCGCCATCCCGCCAACAAGGGCGACGGCTGGCTTCTCTTCCACATCTGGCTGCAGCGCTTCGCCTACCGCCAGGTCTTCTCGATCGTCTTATTCAAGACCCTCAAGCGAGCCATCGACGGCAAACCCTTCAACTGGGACAAAATCCAGCGCACCGCCAAGATGAGCAAGCGCACCGAAGCCCTGACCGAAACCTCATGAGCGCAGCAATCCTCAACGCGGTTGCCCACGCGGCGGGTGCTCGACACTTGCCGTCCGCCGCGGCGGATTTTTGCGGCTAAAGTGGAATCCCACTTCAGGCGCGATGAAACTGCGCCGAAATTGGGGCGCCGGCTGCTAAACGGGGACACGCCGCGTGGGGTATCCGGCTGGCTGGCTTCTAGGGGTGCTGTTCGACGGAGATGGGGATGGTGGAGGTGTTGCCGGAGGCGGCGAGGCCCAAGAGATTGGTGGCGACGCCGGAGAGGGTTGCCGGAGTGAAGGAGACGGTGCCGTCGAGGGCGGAAGTGGCGGTGGCGGTTTGGGAGGCGAGGAGATTGGAGGGGGGACAGACGCCGTGGGCGGCGCAGGGTGGGGCCCAGGCGTAAAGGGCCTGGTAGAGGGCAACGGAGCCGGCAGCCATGGGGTTGCCGTCCATGTCGAGGAGGCGGAGGGTGATCTGGCCGGGTGTTCCCTCGACGGAGAGGCTCTGGGTGGCGTCGGAGACGGCTTCGAGGACGGCATACTCCGGGCGGGCGCCGATGGCGGTGAAGGCGACGCACTGGCTGGTTCCGTTGAGGCAGGCGTCGATGGTGGCTAGCTGACCTTCGGCGAGGGGGCCGACGGTGAGGGCCTGGGTGGCGATGCCGCTGGAGTTGGTGGAGGCGGGGGCGCTGCCCTGAACGGTGAAGCCGTTGGCGGTGGTTTGCCAGGCGACCGATTGGGCGGCGGCGGGAACGCCGTTATTGAGGACCAGGGCTTGGACGGTCCAGGTGATAGTGGCGCCGGCGGCAACGGATTGCAGAGGGGTGAGGGCGGAGAGGACAGGGGGCGTGCCGCCGACGAACTGGGCCTGGAGGTTGGAGCCGTTGGTGAGCGAGACGGTGACGATGGACCATGTGCCGCCCGTTGCGGTGACGTTCATGGAGGCGCGGCCATCGCCGGTGGCAGTGACGGAGCAGGCGGGCAGCCCGCAGGCGAGGGTGGCGGCGCCGCTGGTGAGGGCGTAGGTGACGATGACGCCGCCGGCGGGGGTGAGATCGGGACCCAGGGCGGTGACGGTGAAGGGGATGGGCACGCCGATGGGGACGGTGTTCATGGGGGCTGTGAGGAGGGTGAGCGCGTCGCCGGCGCCGGAGTCGTAACTGACGCCGCCGGAGACGATGGCGGCGGCGTAAAAGGCGGGCAAATCGTCGACTTCGACGTTAACCGAGCCGGTGACGCCGGCAGCGGCGGGAGGGGCGATGGCGGTGATCTCGTTGGGCGAAATGCTGGTGACGAGGGCGGGCTGGCCGCCAACCTGGACCGTGTCGGCGAGGCGAAAACCCATGCCGTGGATGACGATGGGTCCGCCAGAGGCGGGAAGACGCTGGGGCTGGACGGTGTCGGCGTAGAGGAGCCAGCCGTTGTAGGGGTAGTCGGGGCGGCCGTCGCCGCGCTGATCGGCGATGCCGATGCGGACCAGGTCGTCACCAAGGGAGGTGACCTGGAGCCAGGTTTCGCCAATGGCGAGGCCGTTCATGCCGGGAGCGGCGCCGACTGTGGTTGCGCCGACGGGGTCGAAAGCGTCCCAGACGCCGATGGAGGGCATGGCTTTGGATTCGGTGGGGGCGCCGGACTCATCGAGGGCCTGGGTGACCACGGTGAAGGTGCGGTTGCCGCGGACCGGGAAGGTGAACCAGTCCGACTGGCCGACCTGGCTGAGGCGGCCGCACCAGAGACCGCTGGGGGGCATCATCCGTGGCGAGGCCTGGGTACCGATCGAGTCCTGATAGCCGCCTAGGGCTAATACTGTTCACTTAACTATCCTGATGGCCTTTCGGATGTCGATCAGGGGCAGGGGCTTACAGTGGCGCGGACGGAGCGGGAAGTTGCTCATCTTGCGCTTTACCCCGCGGAAATTGCGG
>Ga0224554_1001534_pt1 | contig 14324 bp, 8 predicted proteins | sample 714S22024metaG_FD_180666 | JGI IMG/M metagenome (GOLD analysis project Ga0224554, IMG submission 180666) | Peat soil microbial communities from Stordalen Mire, Sweden - 717 S2 20-24 | ecosystem: Environmental > Terrestrial > Soil > Wetlands > Peat | place: Sweden: Norrbotten County, Stordalen...
TCCTTGTAGTCTGTGCGGTTGTCCACTTTCACTGCCAGCACATTCTCCTCGGACCCGAAACGCACTGCATCGCTGATGTCGACGCCGTAGGCGGTAATTCCGTTCTCATACAAGCCGACCGCTTTCCCATTAAGAAAAATTTCGCCGGCTTGGCGCATACCTTCGAATTCGAGATAGATTTTGCGGCCAGAGGAGCTGGCCGGAAGATTGAAGTGTTTGCGGTACCACGAGAGCCCCTTGTAGGTTCCCAGGTCGCCGCCGCTGTGCGAGATGATCTTCCGGAACGAGTCAACATCGTTGAAGCTGTGCGGTGTGCTAATGGTTGTCCAATGCGAATCGTTGAAGTCGGAAGCTTCCGCCCCAGCGACGTCCTCACGGATAAACTTCCAGTTCAGATTGAAGTTAATCCGGGCGCGCGGAGAATTGGGCGGGATGAAGCGCGTGGCCTGCGGGGCGACGAAGGCAGTGCTCGCCGACTCGGCCAGAATGGGTAGTCCTGCGGCAGCGACAGCAGCGCTGGAAAGAAACTCGCGGCGCGAGATTGGACGTGTGGGCAAGGATGCTCCTTTTTCTCCCGGCGCTCTTTCGAAATGCGGGGTAGGGAAGTTGCACCGCCATAGTACCCAATTGGAATCATTTGAGCAATTGTCTATCGAATGAAATATGAGATGCAACCGCGCTATGTCAGTGAAGTGCGATCAGGGGAATGCTGTGATAATCTGCTCTACAAATCCGGGGTCAATTCCTCGATCAAGTTGCCGCTGGATTCCTCCAACCTCTCTTCACCGAATCCGTTGTTCCGCCATTCTAAGGCCCGAATAGACCGAACATGTCGACAGTCACGTTGAAGGACATAGCGAAGGCTTTGGGTGTCTCTGTCATGACTGTTTCCAAAGTCATGCGCGATAAAGCCGGCGTAGCCGCAAAGACGCGAAAACGCGTATTGTCGAAGGCTACGGAACTGGGCTATAGGCCGAATCTGACTGCGCGGAGCCTGGTGACTGGACAAAGTTCCCAGGTCGGAATCATTGTTCCGACGCTACTGCATCCGTTCTTCGCTGAGGTTCTGGAGGCACTTACTTCAACCCTGCAGCAGGGCGGATATGCCGTCATGATCTCATCGTCGCTTGAGAATCCCAGGATTGAAGAAGAAGCCATCGAACAGCATCTCGCGCATCGTCTGGATGGATTGATTATCGCGTCCTGTAGTTCCTCGCCCGCGAAGTTTCAGCAACTGGCCGAGCAGAAGATCCCATTCGTTCTCATCGATCGCTACTTTCCCGAGTTCAAGACCAACTTTGTCGGGGTCGACGATGTCGCCGTAGGCCGCCTTGCAACCGAGCATCTCATCGCGATGGGATGCAAACGGATCGCTCATATCCGCGGGCTGGAATTTACCACTGGCTTGGGTAGGTACGAGGGATACAAACAGACTCTCAAGCAACATGGAATGAATTTCGATCCCAGCCTGGTGAGTCCCTACGTGACCGCAGATGGTAAAGACTGGCAGCAAAGCTACGATGCAATGCGCGGTCTGCTCCAAGCGGATCGACCCGATGGCGTCTTCTGCTACAACGATCCGATTGCATATGCCGCGATTGAGGTGGCCCTGGAAGCAGGCCTTCGGATACCCGAAGAAATCGCCTTCGTGGGGTGCGACAATCTCCACTTTGATACCGCTCTGCGTGCGCCACTGACGAGCGTTGACCACCAAAGCAGCCTCGTTGGTGTTCGTGCCGGGAAGATGTTACTGAGCCTGCTGAAGGGCAAAACACTTGGGCCACCGCGCCACATTGCCCTCAAACCGTCGCTGGTCGTGCGACAGTCTTCTCTCCGCAACGCCTCGGAGCTCCTGCCAGCTTAGACTTCGGCCCATAGCCCCCACCTGAAATTCATTCTCCGGAAGCTCATAGGCGCTTTATTGCTTATAAATCAATGACTTAGTCGATAGAATGGTCACCGTTAAACTTTCTTGTTTAACGTTACACTTTTTTTCTTGACAACTGCAGAAATGCAAGCGGACAATCCGATTCGAAACTAATTCAGCAGGGAAATCGCTCGCACTTTCCCCAAAACCCCTGCTCTTCCCTATCGTTTGCTGTGTCAGAGCTTCAACCTTGGAGGTCAAAGATGATGCAATTGATTTCTCGTTCCCGGCGCTCCGCGTCTATGGGATTCCTTGTCACAGGGATCCTGGTTCTTCTCGCGATCGTCCTTCCCGATGCATTGCAGGCCCAGACCGCCGGAGAAGGCTCTCTTGCCGGCACGGTGACGGACAGTTCGGGGGCGGTAGTCGCCGCCGCCCATGTAACGGCTACCAACGCCGCAACCAAGATTTCGACTGAAACCTCGACATCTTCGGCCGGCCTTTACACGATCTCCCCGTTGCCCGTCGGAATGTACTCAGTCACCGTGACGGCCAAGGGGTTCAAGACTTTGACGCAGGAGAATCTCGTCCTTGACGCTTTGGCGCAGTTGGTCTTCAATCCGGTCCTGGCGGTCGGCGAGGCATCAGAAACTGTTACGGTAACAACGGCTCCGCCGGTGCTTGACACGGAAAACCCCACACTGGGCACGGTCATTGAGAACACTGAATACTCCGCCCTGCCGATTCTGATGTCCACGACGCAGCAGCGCGATCCCACTGCGTTTGCATCACTTGTGCCCGGCGCCCAGCCCGGCTCGCGCACCCCGCTCATTGCCGGTCTTTCCAACTATCAGGGCTATCTCTATCTGGATGGAGTGCCTTCTGAAACCATCAATCAGCAGGGCGACAACCGCACTGTGGCGTTGAATGTGAGCCTGGAAGCCGTCGATCAGTTTCAGGTCCTCACCGGCGTGCCTCCGGTGGAGTACATGGGGGCCGGCGCGTCCAACTACACGATGAAGTCTGGCGGCCAGCAGTATCACGGCCAGGTTTCCGATTTCGTTCGCAACACTATCCTGGACGCCTGGACGTTCACCCAGAAGGAAGCAACCGTAAAGAACGCCGCCGGGGCCACCGTGCCTGCGCCGAAAAACGTCGAACATGCCAATGAGTTGTCAGCATCTGCCGGCGGACGGGTTCCTCATACGGGAAACAAGCTGTTCTTCTTCGCGGCCTATGACAAATACCATTCCCGGTTGAACAATGCTCCGGGCCAGACCACGATTCCCACCACCGCAATGGAAACGGGCGACTTTTCCGCCCTGGCCGACGCCGCCAATGATCCCATCATCTACGACCCGGCGAGCAACAGCTGCACCGGCGGCGTCTGCACACGGACCCCGTTTTCCTATAACGGAAAGAACAACGTGATTCCTCCCGGAAGAATCTCTGCGATCACGAATATGATGCAGTCGTTCCTGCCCAACGTTCCCAACTCGCCTAACGCGGGCCTGTCGGGCAACGTCAATCCTAACGTGATCAACAACAACTATCTGGGCACGCAAATCAACGGACGCGATAGCCATCTTTACGACTGGCGCGTGGACTACGACCTGAGCTCAAAAGACCGGTTATCATCAGTCGGAGCGATGGGGCAGTTCGTGTATCTCAATAACTTCGGTACCCCGTATCTTCCCCTTCCCTATGCTGTCGGCGATTATGCCACCATCGTCCCGAAGCAATACAACGTCGAGGAAGTGCACACATTCAATCCCCACCTGACCAATCAGTTCAAGATTGGTTACACACGGTTCTACATGCCCATCACCAACCCCACCGACGGCGTCACGAAGTACGACATCGGCACATTGGGCGTCACCAATCTGCCGCTGGGGCAGGCGGGACGGGAGTTTCCCGGCGTGAGCTTTGGAGGAAGCGGGCAAAGCTTCTCGGTCAACGGGATCGGGAAATCTTTAACCACCCAGGTCGCGCCAGCCACATGGACCACAGACTCCAACTCGGCCTCAACCCAGCTCACCATCCCCAACAACTATGCATTGGTCGACAACCTGCTGTGGCTCAAGGGCAAGCACCAGTTCACCTTCGGCGCGCAATACCAATTTGAAGGCCTCAACAACGCAAACCCGGCCACCTACACGGGTGTTCTCCAATTAGGTTTCGATCAGTACGCTACGGCAAACTACGTGGCCGGCGGCTCGACCATCGATCAGTCCAATACCGGCTATGGGTATGCGAGCTTCCTGTTGGGCGCGGTGGGCGCCGGCGGTGGCGGCGCTACGGGAACATCGCTGCCTCTGCAGAATGTGGCTACCATCTACAGCCGCATCAAGGCGATCGCGCCGTATTTTGAAGACACCTACAAAATGACCCAGAAATTGACGGTCACCTATGGGCTGCGGTGGGACTATTTGCCGCCGTTGCACGAGAAGTACGATCACTTTACTTTCCTGAATCCGACCGCTACGAATTCGGCTACGGGGACGCCTGGCGCACTGGAGTTTGACGGAAGTTACGGCGGCCCAAGTGTGAGCTGCGGCTGCGCGACCCCCTTAAAAACCTACTGGAAGAACTGGGGACCGCGAGTGGGCATCGACTATGCCCTGGATAGCAAGACGGTGATTCGCACCGCTGCGGGCATCGTTTACTCACAGGGCGGCGGCACAGGCGGCGGCCGAACAGCTGGAGGCCCCGGTGGCTCCAATGGAGCAGGCCAGGCCCTCGGCTTCAATACCACAGCGCAGGCGCCGGGAGACACGCTTACCGGAGCCAATGCAGGCCCGTCGTTCTGGCTGAACGGTTCCAACTCATCGCTATTCGGGCCTGGATTTGCTTATCCCACTGCACCCACGCCCGGCGCCGCAAGCGCCATTCTGAATGCCGGCAACTATCTCAACGGCAGCGGCGCAGTCGTGACCGCAGGCCAGATGGGATACGACGATCCCTATGCCGGCGGGCGCGCCCCGATGTACACTTTCTGGAACTTTGGCTTTGAGCGGACGCTTACCAAGGACATTACGTTGGCAGTCAACTATGAAGGGGACGAGGCCCATCATACCTGGGACAGCGGCGCCCAGAATGCGCGCGGTTACTGGAACAATGAACCGAATCCTCTTTACCGTGCGGTCCTTGGTCCCGTCAACGGCACCAGCTCCTCGGGCGGCGTCGAATCGCTGTTGGTCGCGCCTGCTACCACTGCGAACGTGGCCATCCTGAACCAGTATTTCCCGAGCGTTACAGCCCCTGCATACTTTGTGAATGCGGCGAACGCAGCTCCCTCCAATTCCAATTTAACAATTCAGCAGATGCTCACGGCCTTTCCGCAGTACAGCGGGCTCCAGGATGGATGGGGCGGCGCATTTGTCGAGAACTACTCCTATGAAGCAATTCAGGCCACTGTAAGCCAGCGCACGGCCTTCGGCCTCACGTTCAACTTCAACTTCACCCTCTCAAAGAATATTGGAGATGACGGTAACTTCCGCAGCGGCTGGAACATCCCGTCATCAGCCATCGACGGCCAAAAGCAATCCTGGAAGGCGGACCGGATCGACCGTTCATGGACCACGACTTCGGCTCCTTACATCCTCAACTCCTACGCCGTATACCAACTCCCCTTCGGCGAGGGGAAAATCGGCAGTAACTCGTGGCTGGTGCGGAACATTGCCGGCGGATGGGCGTTGTCGGGTGTTTACAGCTATTCTTCCGGCGCGCCCTTCGGCGTCACCTGGAGTTCGGGCGGCAATTGCGCCAACGGATACACGACTCTGAATGCCTACACCTGCATGCCCTCTCTCACCCCCGGCCATTCCAGCAACCTTCGGATTAACGGCAAGTTCGGCAGCGGACCCAACGGTTATGTATTCAGCAATGCGAGCAACATCAAGTACCTCGATATCAACGGGTTTTCGCAGCCAGCGAACGTTTCCACGGCTATCAACCCGTCCACTGGAAAGTACATCACCAGTCAATATCTCATCGGCAATGCGCCGCGGACCGCGGCGTATGGCATTCGGAATCCGGGCAATCAATCAGACAACCTCTCCATACGCCGCAGCTTCCCCATGTTTCATGAAAGGATGGCCCTTGTCATTCAGGGAGATTGCTCGAACTTCCTGAACAAGATGATATGGGGAGGCCCGAGTGCCGGCTGGGGAGTCGGTTCTACGACGTTTGGAGAAGTCTCGGCTCCCGGCACCGCGCCGCGCGACTGGCAGATGTCCGGACACTTCACTTTTTGATTGACGAGGTGCGATCAACCCGAAGAGGTGCTGCTTTTCCCAGCGGCGCCTCTTCGGGAGCAGGTTACTCGATTGAATTCAATTCCGGGCGTCCCCAGGCCGGGTGTCGCGAGAAGGGAATGAACGTAATCAGGTCCGCTGATCCAATGAATGCCGGGGAGACTGCACGATCCTGGATGGATGCCATTCAAGTGCGCAATCCATACCTTGCTCCCTTGGGAGAGGAGTTGGCTGACAATGGATAAGGTTGCCGGGGTATTGGAAGTATCGCGGACCGACGACACCCAACAAGTCGTGATCATTCATCCAGACTTGAAGCCCGACGCGAGCGGCGTCGGTCGGCTTGTGTTCTCGCCGCGTCACGCGCGTTACCTCGCGAATTTACTCATCGAGCACGCAGCCGCCGCAGAAGCGGAGACAGCCATGTCCGCTGGAATAACATCGGGTCAATCAACAGCCGCGCCTGCAAATGTGCAGAGAGATTTTCGGCGAGGTAGGAAACGCGCTTGAGATTGGAGCAGGCATTCGCCTTGAGGAAACACACCATGCACATCGCCCGGCGACAAATGCTCTTTGGCTCCGCCTCGCTGCTTGGTTACCTATCTATCAGCCGTCGCGGGCTTGCACAAGCAGTCGCGACTGCCGTAGCGCCTACCAGCGATGCGCCAGTCCCACCGCCCTCCACAGCTGCGGCAAAGACCCTATATAGCGACATCGGCGCCAGCAGCTGGACGGAACTGAACCACCGTCTCCAGGTCGTAAACGCGGATATTCAGACGCACGGGTTACGTCATATCCCGGGCGTCGAAGGCACCTTTCTCACCGGCTACCCATACAACGAATTCTATGACTGGGATCTTTACTTCGAGAACCTTTACCTTTCTTACTACGGCGTCTCGCCCTATTGCTTCACGAATCTCAAGGAATTCCTTAATCGCGAGCAGCCGGACGGGTACGTCAATCGCAGCCTGATCAAGCAACGCGACCGCCAGCAGTTCAAGCCGTTTCTTGCCCAGTTAGCCGTGCTCGGTTGCAAGCAGAATCACGACGATTATGAATGGCTGCGCGGCAACTACTATGACCGCCTGGTGAAGTACATCGACAAGTGGTTTTCCTATGACTCAGACCACAACGGCCTGCCGGTTTGGAACTCCGCGGACGCCGCGGGAACTGACAACCAGTGGTCGCGCGCGGGCGCACTCAGCTCATTTGAAATCGAAGGGGTGGATCTAGCCTCATATCTTGTGCGCGAGTTACGCGCCATGTCGGTCATCGCCGCCCACCTGAACCTGAAGGCTGACAGCGCAGAATTCGATCGTCACGCCGAACAATTGATCGAGATCATGAACTTTGCTTTTTGGGATGAAAAGCAGGGCATGTACTTCGACCGCAATGAAAAGACGGGCAAGCGAGTCTATGTGAAATCAGCCACAAACTTTATGCCACTTTTCGCCGGCGCAGCAACGCCGGAGCGAGCGAAGCGTGCCATCCACGAGCATCTGCTCAATCCTGATGAGTTCTGGCTCGACTATCCGGTGGCCAGTTACGCGAAAACCGAGCCCGACTATTATCAGGGCTCGCATAACGAGTGCAACTGGCGTGGTTCAACCTGGGCGCCGACGAACTACATGATCTTCCAGGGGCTGCGCCAGTACGGATATCAGGCGGAGGCTCGCGAACTGGCAACGCGTCTTTTCAACATGGCCCTTCTGAAGAACCCCGTGCTCCGCGAGTACTATAACGCCGAGACTGGTGAAGGTCTTGGCCAGACGCGCTTCTGGGGGTTTACTGCACTGTATTACGGCATGCTCCTCGAGTCTATTCTCGGTTACTCTGCATCCACCCTCGATCATCCGGTCGAACCCATTGTGACCCGCGAACTCGGCATCGAATTCCAGTCGTAACCGCGATTTCCCTCGGCGGGAGCCGGCCCATCCCCTGGCACACTGAGCTGAAGACAGTAGAGACCTCACGTCGGCGATCGCTGGAGAGAGTGCGGGTCGATTGGCAGAGGTCTGAGCGGACTGATAATGTTGCGGAGATGGTGGCGCCGCACCGCTCCCTCAAAGAAACGATGGAATCGGCTCCCGAGGCCACCGCAACTCCTCTAAGGAAATTGAGAATGTTTGATCTTACTGGGCAATTTGCTGTTGTAACCGGGGCTGCGACCGGAATCGGAGAAGTGATTGCCGCTCGCCTGGCAAAGGCGGGTGCAACCATTTGCGTTGCAGACATCGACGGATCTGCTGCGGCAGCCGCGGCTGAACGCATCGGTCGGGGCGCTCTATCGATTGATCTCGACGTTACCGATCCAGCGTCGGTCAGTCGTGCAATTGAAGCCCTTCTCAAGTTAAACAAGTCGATCGATATCCTTGTGAACAACGCGGGACTCGCAGGCAAGGCAGCGCCGATCTGGGAGCAGACCGACGCGGACTGGCATCGGGTGATGGCCGTGAACATTAACGGCCCGTTTTATCTGTGCCGCGCGGTACTTCCACAGATGCGCAGCCGAGGTTACGGCCGCATCGTGAATATTGCTTCCGTTGCCGGCAAAGAGGGCAACCCTAACATGGTTGCGTACTCCGCATCGAAGGCCGCGCTCATTGGACTGACGAAGTCGATCGCGAAGGAAGTTGCCGATGAAGGGATTTGCATCAATGCAGTCTCGCCCGCGGTGATCCGAACCAAGATCCTCGAGCAGCTCACTCCGGAGCAGGTCGCTTACATGGTTGCGCGGATCCCCATGAAGCGCACCGGGGAAGCGGAAGAAGTGGCTGCGGTCGTTCACTTCCTTGTCAGCCGGGATTGCTCTTTTGTGACCGGCCAGTGCTATGACGTGAGTGGCGGCCGATCGACCTATTAGGCGAAAATCGCTCCTCGATCCGGCTCGACGCCGGCATGTGTGACGGTGATTTCCATCGCTGCGATCATTTCTGTGGCGCAGCCAGCACGTGCGGATCTGCGTAGAAGGCCTTGATCGCTTCAGAACCCGACACAGCGGGGGAGCCAGACAAGGCAGCTGGGCTAGACACAGCAGCGGGCGACAGCAGCATCCACCGCCAGTTCACCTCTCGTGCGAGCACGTCCGTGGCCGGAACGCCCGAGGCGACGCGAACACCGAATGGTTTGCCGCCGGCAAACTGAGTCACAAGGCGATCGAGGGGAAAGCGGCTACTGCCGAGCGTATTTGCATCCAGCGTGATCGCGTCGATGTACAACGGTCCGGGAAAGTACTCGTCCAAAGCGTTGTTCGCTGCGGGATTGAAGCTGGGAGGCGCCGCTTCCCAGACCCACGCAAGGTTGTGGAGGTTGGCCTCGCCGGTGAGGCGCTCATAGAGCCTCAGGTACAAGTCCTCCGAACCTTGAGGCCCAGGGTGACCTGACCACCAATTGCCGTCACCGTTCAGCGCGGGATATGGACTCCAGAGCACGGCAAGATGCGCGTCGGCGAGCGGGCGCAGCAGCGCGGCTGCAGCGTCTGCCTGCGCTGCCCAACGATGATTCAGGTCTGTTCCCGGCTCAAGCAACTGCTGCCATTCAAAACTTGTGAGCACGCCTGTAGCGGCACCGTCGGTTGGGCGAGGCGGCGTCCAGCGGATTGCGACCAGCTCGCCCTGACGCGTCGCCTCCCGCACCTGGGCGAGAAGCGTTGCCGGGTCGGTGGATGCGGCGAGATCGATTTCGACGATCGCAGGTTGTTTGCCGGTTGCGGCGAGTATTGCCTGCACCTCGGGAAACGTTGGGGCGGAGGATTCGACGACGCTTTGTCCGCCAAGAACTCCGTTGCCCTTGGCATCAGCTAATTTGTCGAGCAGAGCGCGCACCTCGGCACCCGCATTCATGTCTCCCGGCGCCGGGGGCGTGGTTGGAGCCGCTAGCGGCATGGAAAGTCGCGAGTCGCCGCGATTGGCGATGTTCGGCGCATGAAAAATTACCTGCAACTGGTCGAGGCTATTGGCGCCTTCCGCGAAACCGCTCCACATCATGAAGTATGCCCAGCGGGGCTGCGCTGCGAGAGTGGTGAGCGACGGCATGGCTCCGATCTCGGCCAGGGCGATCGGCTTATGGAGGGGGTCGGCAAGCGCGATCATTTGGTCATAGAACTCCTGGCTGAACGGTCCGTAAATATCCATCGTGAGAACGTCAGCATAGGCGGAGCCAGGAAAGTAGTCGGCAACAGAGCCGGCGCTCCCACTGGGGCTGTTTACGTTCCAAACCCAAACGAGATTGTTGAGATGATGCACGTGCACGTATCGGTCATAGATCTGGCGGTAGAGTGCAGCCGAGCCGTCCGGGCCGGGGCGGCCACCCCACCAGAACCAGTTGCCATTCATCTCGTGGTAGGGGCGGAAGAGCACAGGCACGCCTGCGTCCTGCAGCTCTTTGAGGTAACCCGCGATGCGGTCCACCTGCCGGCGCCAGCGCATATTGAGATCCGTACCGGGCGTAAGCAGCTGGCGCCACTCCCAATCAGTCAGGTGCCCTTGCACGCTGTCGCGAAAGGTGACGGGCTCGTCTTCCGTCGGCCGGACGGAGTGCCATGTGAGTGCGATTACGGCGCCGTTGCGGTACTGACGAATCACTTCCTCAATCATGGACGGACGCCCGAGAGTGGAGTCCTTATCGTCCGCGCCCGAGAAGCCGAAGTCCTGTCCGAAGATACCGGGGTATTCGCCGGTCAAATCGTAAACGCGGTCTGAGTAGCGGGAGACGGTGTTGGGAAAGTTATGCTGGCCGCCGATCGTGGCGTGGCCCGAGATTGTGTCCAAATCGTGCAGGAGGGCTCGTGCGGCCGGTGTTGCATCCGGGTTGACCGGCCGAGCGTCCGGCGTTTGCGCTATTGCGGCGCAAGTCGTGCCGATGAGCACGACGGCTGCGAGAAGCAAGCGACCCATAACAGCGATCCGCAATCCGGCCCGATCGGGCGTCGAAGCATGTTGTGCGGAATCATTCATTGCCATATCCTGCCTCCTACTGGCGGATGCCTCAGGCGCCGGTGCGGCGGAGCAGCTCCGTGGCTCGGGATAAAGAGTCGTAATGAAAAAAAGTCTGCATCGTGGCAACGGTTGGGATGCTCGTCAGCGAGGATAACCCTAACCGCTGCCGGTAGCCAAGCGCCGTTTTCACCACTTCAAGAGTTACCGGGCGGGAATTGCCGGGCGTGACTGCGTGAATGCTGCGCGACGCAAACCGGAACAGTTCACACTCGAAGATTGCGGAGATACTCGGCGTCGATGCGCAGCGCCTGCATGGGATCGATGTCAAACTCTTCCTGTTCGACGAAGTACTGCTTGAGCCCGGTGGCAGCCCGCATGATAGGCGCATAGTCAATCTGTCCGCGCCCCAATTCAGTGGAGTGCATTTGTCCGTTGGCGCCCGGGATCATATCCTTCACATGCATCAGCGGGAAGCGCTCAGGAGTCTTTTTCAGGTAGTCGACCGGATTGTGTCCTGACGCGTAGACCCAGCCGCAGTCCATTTCAAAGGCGACCAGCTTGGGGTCGGTAAGCCGCAGCAGTTCGTCGTACACCAGCACGCCATCGATCACGGCAAACTCAGGCGTATGATTGTGCACGCCGAAAGCGATTCCCGCCGACTTAACTTTTTCGCCGATGCGGTTAAACTCGCCCGCAATCCAGCGCCAATCGTCGAGCGTTGGCGGCCCTTTCGCCGCTGGATCGCGATGCATGCCTCCTGACGACGAGCAGACCATGTACTCGAGCCCCAGGGTGTGGCCGTAGTCAAGCCACTGGTCGAGTTGCGTCTCAAGCACGTTGAGCGGATGATGTGTGCTGACGCAGCGCAGGCCGGCCGCGTCCATGGCATGGCGAAAATCCGCGGCCGAGCGATCGTAGTAGCCCGCTGCTTCAACCACCGTGTACCCTGCAGAGCGCACCTGCGCCAACGTGCCGGCGAAATCCGTGGGCAGTTGGTTGCGCACGCTATAGAGTTGCAGGCCGATGGGCAGCTGCAGCCGCCCAGCCTGGAGGCGCGAGGCGGCGGCAATTGCCGCAACCGCTCCAGTTGCTTTCAGGAAACTTCTGCGTGACGTTGTGCTCATGTGCAATCTCCCCGTAAGAATCGAGGCTCAGCCTTTGATGGTTTTGGTGTCTGAGTCCCATGATGCCGCGCTGCGATGGAAGTAAGAGTAGTTGGCCATGTGGCAGGCGATGGCTGCATGGTTCCCAAAGATTTCGTCTTCCACCACAGGTTTGCGCGTGTCCACGGCGCTGAAGAAGTTTGCGAGATGGTCAGCGGTATCGTCATAGCCCGGCATAGCCGAATATGTTTCCACCTCCGCGAGAGCAGGCGGCGTCGCTGGATGCGCGTTACTCCACTCGTCCAGATACTGTTTCTTCGCCGCAGCGGTCCATCCGTTCAACGAATATCCCTCAGGCTGCGGACGTGTATCCTGCGGCGCGACGGTGAGCGTGTTGCCGCTGATGGTCATGGTGGCTTCCTTGCCGTAGAAGATGATCGGCTCGCCCTGGGCACTGTTCTGGTTGCAGTGCAGGTTCAGGCTCATGCCGTCGTATTCGTAGAGCGTCGCCAGCAGATCAGGGAAGTCGCGCCCATCCTTGAAATATGTGAGGCTGCCGATTGACTGCGCACGCTCCGGCGCTGAGTTGATCCCGCTTACGCACTGGATTCCCGACAGCAAATGCACATAAAGATCACCGGCCACGCCTTCGCCGTAGTCAGCGAAACACCGCCACCGGAAGAACCGCACCGCGTCGAATGGACGCTCCGGAGCATCTCCGAGGAAAGCCTTCCAGTCGATATTCAGCTCGCTCGCGTCAGGCGGAATGGGATAGACCCATGCGCCTGAGGGCGAGTTGCGGTCGGAATGACCTTCGATGTAGGTGACCTGGCCGAGCCGGCCCGACGCGTAAATCTCCTGCGCTTTCCTGTACACGATGTTGCTCACGCGCTGACTGCCCGCTTGAAAGATGCGCTTGTTTGCCTTCACTGCTTCAACCATGGCAAAGCCGTCGGCCACGTTGTGCGACATCGGTTTCTCGCAATAGACATCCTTACCAGCCGCGAGGCAGTCGACAACGATGGCCCTGTGCAGATGATCAGAGACGGCGACGATCACAGCGTCAATATCTTTGCGATCGAGGAGTGGGCGGTAGTCGCCGGTGGCAGGCACGTCTGCGCCGTATGCCTCAAGACCGGCCTTCCGGTGCATTCCATAGAGGTCGGCCGTAGCCACCAGTTCGCAAGTGGGCACCTTGCGCGCGGATCGTAGCAGGTCGCATCCGCGAATCCCGGTCCCGATGGAAGCAAAGCGGATCTTGCGCCCGCTCTGGATCGCCTGGGCTTCGAGCGCTGGAGGTTGAAGTATGGTGGCCTTCGCTGCGGCCCCTGCTACTGCCGCACCCGCGCCGAGCCGCACGAAATCCCGCCTCGTCAATACTGGTGTTTTCACTTGAATGTCCTGTTCGAAAACGGTTTCAGGCAATTGTAGCGCTCTAACGCAGTTCGGATAGGATGGCCAGGTTCAAGCCCACCATCAAGACAGCTGAGATGGGAATCACCAACAGGGCCTTCTTCAGCCGCAGCGGGTCGCCGCCGGCGATGGCGCCGATGATGCGCGAGCTGACGGCGAGGCCAATCCATCCGCAGGTGATGACGAAGCCGAGCGCAGTGCCGGTCATGCGCGGAAAGGCATCGCCGACGATGGCCAGCGTAGTTGGGAAGACAGGCGCCATGGAAAGTCCGGCGAGAAAGACAAGCGCGAATGCTGCTGCCGGCCGAATCGTTCGCAGCATCAGGAAAGTCGTAACAGCCATTGCGATAGATGCGGCCAGAGTAACCGTGATTGGCTGGACGCGGATAAGAATGGGCGAGACGCCGACGCGGCCAATGAGCAGGCCGAGCGCAAATCCAAGCGAGAGGATATTAAGAGCACGCGATTCCGGAACACCTTGGGCGATCAGATGTCGGGGAAGCCAATTCCATATTCCAACTTCGCAGGACACATAGAGGAAAAGGAAGAAACCGAGCATGAAGAGCAGTGGCCGGCCAAGAACAGGGGCCGCATCCGCAAGAACGAAGCCCCCGGCACTCGTGGGCGATGGCATTTTGGTGAAAGCCTGAATCAGCAGCGTGACAACAGTCAGGGAGGCGACGGTGTAGCAGAGGCGGACCCAGTTCCGCGCAAACAGATTGGCCGAGAGGAAGGGCGTTGCCAGTCC
>Ga0224554_1001536_pt1 | contig 14288 bp, 8 predicted proteins | sample 714S22024metaG_FD_180666 | JGI IMG/M metagenome (GOLD analysis project Ga0224554, IMG submission 180666) | Peat soil microbial communities from Stordalen Mire, Sweden - 717 S2 20-24 | ecosystem: Environmental > Terrestrial > Soil > Wetlands > Peat | place: Sweden: Norrbotten County, Stordalen...
CGGAACTGGGATTGCGCGCTGGAATTCCGATTCCCGTGGGCGCCTTTGACGCGCACTGGGACGCGATCGGCTCGAACATCCGCGAGGGCGATGCGGTGAATGTGGTGGGCACGTCCACCTGCATCATTGCAATGGCGCGCCGGGCGGAACTGGTTCCGGGAGTGTGCGGCGTCGTGCCGGGCAGCGTCCATCCGCAATACACGGGCATCGAAGCGGGGCTTTCCGCGGTGGGCGACATCTTTGAAGCCATTTCCAGGCGCGCCGGAACCACAGTGGCCGCGCTCAGTGAAGGGCTTGATGCGTACAAGGCGGCCCAGACCGGACTTCTGCGGCTGAGCTGGGACAACGGCGATCGCACGGTGCTGGTGAATCCGGAGCTGGGCGGCGTCACACTGGGCTGGAACTTGGTGCACACGGCGCAGGATGAGCTATTCGCGGCCATTGAAGGCACGGCCTTCCACACGCGCATCATTCTGGAACGAATGGCGGAGCGGGGAGTGCGCGGCGAAAGCAAAGTGAAAATCGATCGCGTGATCAACGCGGGCGGCATTCCGCAAAAGAACGAAGTGCTGAATCGCGTCTACGCGAACGTTCTGAACAAGCCGGTGCTGGTGCCTGCGGGGATTCCGACGAGTCTGGGGTCGGGGATCTTTGCGTTGCTTGCCGCGGGCGCTTACAAGACCATCGAAGAGGCGCAGGCAGCGGTGTGCCTGCCGCTGCGCACAGTCGAGCCGGATGCGAAATCAGCAGCCGTCTACGAGCAGCTTTACCGGCACTATCGCGATGTGTACTTCGCGTTGGGGACGCGCAATGCGGCGCCTGTGGCGCTGGGCAAGGTGCTGCCGGAGTTGAGAAGGATCGCGGCGGAGGTGCTGAGGGCGGGTTGAGTCTTCTTCTTGCCTCGCAACAAGCGCGACCAACAAGCGCACCTAAGAATGGGGGGCTGGTCGATTTCCGGGTCTCGATTCCGTGATCTCGCAGGCAGTCAGACGTCTTTGAGAATCTCTTCTTTCGTCACATTTTTATGTGAGGCAACGGAAGCAAGGATCGCGCGTTCAGCGTCCCAATTCGTAGTGGATTATGGGCCGGGACCGCGATGCGATGGGAAGTGGGCCGTTGGGTCTGAAGAATGATATGGCTGCCAACTTGATGGATCCGCCGGTATTCCCAACGCTTCGAGAGGTGCTTCACGAGCGCGATCCCGCTCAGGTCACGCGGCAGTCTCATGCGATAGCGAGCACTTCGTCGCGAACCAGACGCAAACGGATCGAAGCAGGCGGAACGGAATCGAAGTAGAACGCCTGTACGGCCTCTTTAACATTGGCTCTTAGCTCGTCCCAACTGCCGGCTTGCGTAAAGATGCTTTCGCCAATGGCTTCAGCTGTAAATCCACCGTCGGCTTCCTGCGCAACCTCAAAGACGATTTCCTTCATAATGATTGCGTCTCCGTCTTGATTCTACCGCGAGGAGCAGATTAAGGGCACAAGTTGAAGGCTCTGGGGCTATCGATACGACGGGCGCGAAGGCCGGTATAACGATGGTCGGCTAGAACTTGTTTCCGCACTGCAGACATGTAACTACGGTGTTGCCGCTTCCGATCATGCCCGTTGTCCATTTCCAACCACGCTTCCCAATTTGGACTTGAGTGGATCCGCAGCGCGGACACTTCAATCCTTGCGGATTCGTTCCAGCAAAGTTGGCAGGTTGAGCGGGGAATTGCTGCGGAGGCTGAGGAACCGGCGGTTCTGGCCCAGAGGGGTTGGCCTGCGTGCCTGGCGGCTCTACGGGTTTCCCGCATGAGGGGCAAAATCGCGTGTCTGGAAGGAGGGGCGCACCACACCCTCCGCAGAACCTGTTTGCGGCAGTCCCGCCTTGGTTGTCCATGGTCAACCCCTGCAACAGTATAGCCGTAGGCGAGACGATGCGCGTGGCCCGGCTTAATCATAGGGCCGGCGATGCGAGCCGCAGGTCTGCTTGCGCTTCGGTCCCGCTCGGTTTACCGTTGTGTTCACAATCCATCGAACCGGGTGACCCGTGTCCAATTCCTTCTTACGCCTATTCATACCTAATCTTTTCTTTGCCCTCATCGTATGCGCCGTTACCGTCGCCGCACCTGCACAATCTCCCGTACCTCCGGCCCCCAGTGCGGCCCCCGGTGCGAATCCCAACGCGAATATCGATCCGTGGGCTGCGCTGGACTTTTCCGTCGATCCCAAAGCGCTGTACGAGGCGGCATCCGCGGTGCCCGTCCCGGACGGCGCCAATGTTGTGGAGCTGGTGGAAGACGAGAGCTACACGTTCGACGATGCGGGGCGCATGGCTCATGTGGGACGCATCGTCTACAAGGTACTTACGCAGAAGGGTGCTGAGGGATGGGACTCTCTTTCGGTCGGCTGGGAGCCGTGGCATGAGGCGCGGCCCGTCATCCGCGCGCGGGTGATTGGGCCGGACTTCAGTGTCCACACCCTTGACGCGAACACGATTACTGAAGCGCCGGCACGCGGCGGCGACTACAAGACCTACAGCGACGGCAAGCGGCTGCACGCGCCGTTCCCGGCGATCGCTCCGGGGGTCGTGGTGGAAGAGGAGTACACCGAGACGGAGACGCAGCCGCTGTTTGCGCCAGGCCGCGTAGGACGCGTCGAGCTCGGCCAGCAAGATGTTCCGGTGGCGCACAGCAGGGTGATCTTTGACGCTCCCGCGGCGCTGCCACTGCGGACCGACTTGTTTCTGCTTCCCGATCTGAAGCCTGTGCGCACAGAGGCGGGCGGGCGGGTGACTCTCACTTTCGATGTGGGCTTGATCGATGGCGTCGATCCGCGCGACCCATATCTTCCCCCGGATGTGGTGCGTTTTCCCATCATCGCATTCGCCACGGGCGCGTCGTGGCAAAGCGTGGCAGCCGAATACGGAAAAATCGTCGACAGTTTTTCTGGCTCCGCTGCGGTGAAAGCGGTTGTTGACCCGCTGCTTGCCGGGAAAAACTCCGCAGCCGAAAAGGAAGCGGCTATCGTGGATTATCTCGACCGCGAGGTGCGGTACACGGGAATCGAATTCGGCGAAGCCGCCATCGTGCCGCATGACCCGGCGGAAACTTTGGCCAAGAAATACGGCGACTGCAAGGACAAGGCCACGCTGCTCGTCGCCATGCTGCGCGCTGCCGGCATTCCCGCCAACGTCGCGCTGCTCAGCGTCGAATCGCGGATGGATGTTTCCCCGGACCTGCCCGGCATGGGAATGTTCGATCACGCGATTGTTTATGTGCCGGGGAAGAATCCGCTCTGGATTGACGCCACCGACCGCTACGCGCAACTGGGCCAGATTCCGATGGGCGACCAGGGGCGGCTGGCGCTCATCACGAGCGCCACGACTACCGCGCTCGAGAAGACGCCGGAGTCAACTTCAAAGGACAACGGCTTGAAAGAGACGCGCGAGTTCACGCTGACGGATAACGGCCCAGCGAACGTTGTGGAGATCACCGAGCCCGAAGGGATTTACGCGTCGGGATACCGCGCGTACTATGCCGACAAGCCGGACAAGGACACACGCGATGGGCTGCGCGGATACGTGCAGGCAGAGTACGTTTCGGACGATTTGACGAAGGTTGATCGCACCGACCCGGCCGATCTCTCCCAGCCCTTCAAACTCACGATTGCATGCGAGAAAGCGAAGCGTGGATACACGAATCTCGATGGCGCGCAGGCCGCACTTCGCGTCGACCGGCTTTTCCAGATGCTGCCCGACGAGCTGAAGCGCAAGGACGACAGCGATGAGAAGAAAAACACCGGCCCAGACAAGCCCAAAAAGCCGCGTACGGAAGACTGGTGGCTCGACGCGCCCTACAACGTCGAGTGGACCTACCGCCTGATCCCGCCCGCCGGATTCATTCCCAAGGAACTGCCCAAGGACGCGACGATTTCCGTGGGCCCGGCGCTGCTGACGGAGAGTTTTACCACCGGCAAGGATGGCGAAGTACTGGCGCACTTTGCCTTTGACACGGTGAAGCGGCGCTATACGGTGGCCGAGGCGACTGCGTTGCGCAACGATATAGCCGATTTGATCGATGGGCCGGCGATCCTGGTCAACTTTGAGCCGCAAGGCGCGGCGCTGTTGCGCGATGGCAAAGTAAAGGAAGCGCTGGCGAGCTACCGCGCGCTGATCGCGCAGAATCCGAACTCAGCGGTGCACCATCTGCAGGTGGCCAATGTGCTGCTTGAAGCGGGGATGGGCGAGGCCGCGCGCGACGAAGCGCGACTGGCCGTCAAGCTCGATCCGACATCGGCGCTTGCCGAGCGAACGCTTGCCGACATTTTGAAGCACGACCTGGTGGGGCGGAATTTGCGCGCCGGCAGCGACCTGGCCGGCGCCGCAGAGGCTTATCGCGCCGCGATCAAGCTCGATCCCGACGATCACTCGGCGCAGGGCGACCTGGCCATTCTTCTGGAATACGACTCCGTCGGGCGCCGTTACAGCGGGCAAGCGCACATGAAGGAGGCGATCGCCGAGTATCAGGCGCTGGGCGAGGACAAACTGTCCGATCTCGGCATCGGAGACAATCTGGCCTTCGCGCTTTTCTACGGCGGCGAATACGCAGAAGCGTACAAGGCGGGGCAAACCCTCAATCCCGAGCCCAAGCCGCTGCTTTCCGCCAGCATGGGCATGATCGAGGACAGCAAGTCGGGCCTGGCCGAGGCGAACAAACGGTCCAGCGACGACGCGTCGTTCAAAGACACTGCGGGTACCGCCGGCGAGATGCTCATGAATATGAGGCAGTATCCGCAGGCGGCGGATTTTCTGCAGGCGGGTGCTGCGGGCGACGATGCCGCTCGTACGCTGGGCCTGGCCAACATGCTGCGCGGCGCAATCCACCACGAGAACGCGAAGTTCGCCAACACTCCGGAAGACACGGTGAAGCGTTTTGCGCTGGTTCCTTTCGATGCCAACCTGAATGAAGACAGCTTTGCCGCGTTGCTTAGCCGCAATGGGGTCAAGGTACTGAAAGCGATGGACGCCGATGAACTGAAGGACGTGCTGAATTCGGGCAAGCAAATGAACAGCCAACTGGCCCGCGAAGACAGCTCGCTCGATGTGACCGAAGACATTATGTTGCAAATGCTCGATCCCAAGGGCGAGGGCGATGATGCGACCGGGTACAGAGAAAAGGTGGAGCTGCTGAGCGGCACCACGATGACTGTCTTCATCGTCAAAGAGGATGGGCAGTACAAAGTGCTCGATTCGCTCGATAAGCCGAATTCAATTGCCCTGGAGATGCTGGACCGTGTTAACGCGGGCGATCTGAAGGGAACCAAGACGTTGCTGGACTGGATGCGCGAAGATCAGCACCTGGAGGGCGGCGACGATCCGCTGGGCGGCCCCGTGTTTCCGAGGTTCTGGATCAAAGGGGAAGCGGCCGATGCGCGCAAGATGAAGCTGGCCGCGGCGGCCATCATGGTTGAAACGAAGCCCACGGTTGCGCAAGGCGTTGTGGTTCTCGAGGCGGGCCTGAAGGATGCGGCCGGTGATCGCGAGCGCAGCAACATTCAGTTGGCGCTTGCGGAAGGCTACTCGCTCCAGGACAACTTCGCGGCCTTGCTTGACGTTTCTTCAGCGCTGCTCAAGCAGGAGCCGGAATCGAAGCAGGCATTCCTGTATAACAGCCAGGCCCTCATGGGTCTGGGACGCTTCGACGACGCTCTTGCGTTGGCCGACGCGAGGCTCAAGCTGCTGGACAACGATAGCGATGCCATCAATATGAAGATGCAGATCGAGGCTAATCGCGGCGACTTTGCCGCAGCGCATGCCTGGGGAGAAAAACTATTATCGCTTGGCCAGGAGAATGCAGAAACGCTGAATAGCCTTGCATGGGATGCGCTCTTCACGGGCAAGGTGACCGCCGATGACGTCGCAACGGGCGTGAAGGCGACGCAGTTGCAGAAGGACGCGCCGGACATTCTGCACACGCTGGCCTGCCTGTATGCGGAAACCGGCGACACCAAGGACGCACACGACGTGTTGCTGCGCGCCATGGACGACTGGAATCTGGACGAGCCCAACGACGACGTGTGGTATGTGCTGGGCCGGATCGCTGAGCAGTACGGCGAGCGGGACATCGCCATCGCCGACTACCACAAGCTTCAGAAGCCCAGGAAGGTCCTCGCCATCCCCACGTCAACCTGGCGGCTGGCGCAGATGCGGCTGAAGGCGATGGGCGCGGAGCAGGCGTCGACAGGGCAATGAGCGGTCCGCAATCGGGCGAGCGCTACTGCTGTTGCTGCATCTGCTGCAAATCAATGAAAGGCACGGGGAGCTCGGGCGGCTGTTGCGCGCGCTCCACCAGCACGCTCCAGTCCTCGGGGATGGGCAGCTTGCGGTCAAGGGCCGGCGGCTGTTCGCTGGCTTCAACCTTCACGGCCACGTAGAGCTCGCTTGCGGTCTTGCCGCGGAAGACGCCGTGCGTCGGCGGAACATCGGCGTTATCGCGGCCGACGGCGGTGCGGATGTGACGGTGATGCGCGACCAGGTTGTTGGTGGGGTCGAGGCCTACCCAGCCCAGATGAGGCAGGAGCGCTTCAACCCAGGCGTGCGTAGCGTCGGGCGTGGAGCGGTCGTGGTCCTCGCTGCCGCGATACAAATAACCCGATACGTAGCGCGCCGGGATCCGCACGTGACGCAGCAGCGCGATCATGGTGTGGGCAAAGTCCTGGCAGACGCCTGCTCCGTTCAGGATGGCCTCGTCGATAGGCGAGTCGACGCGCGTTGAGCGGGGCACGTAATCGAAATAGTGGAAGAGGCGCTGGTTCAGTTCCAGAACAAGATGCAGCGGATCGTCCCTCCGCACGACTCCCATTTTTTTCGCGAGCTCGACGAGCGCCGGGGTCTCGGCGGCAAACGTGCTGGGCAGGAGCATCTCAGAGTAATCGCCGGCTTCGACCAGTTCATCCAGGTCTTCCCACGCATCGGGCGAGAGAAAATGCGGGACGTCGGGCAGGGGCTGCTGCTCGATCACGGATTCGGCCACGATGACGAGCTGGTTATGTTCGCCGGGAATGTCGAAGTGCTGTATGTTGTTGCCCAGGTGATCGCGATAGCTGAAGACGCGGCAGCGCGGGCTGACGGAGAGCGAAAAGTTGAGGCAGTGCTGGCTGGAGTCGGAGCGCGGGTTCATACGCGTCTCCATGATGCTCTCGCTGATGGGTTGCGAGTAGCGGAAGCGCGTCAGGTGGCGGATGGAGTAGAAGTTCATTTTCGCTCCCTCGAATTCAGGCCGGGTTCTGCCGGCAAGCGCTACACCGCCAGTGCGGATTGAATGGAATAATGCACATAATTACGGTAAACCAGCTCGTGAATACGCAGGCACTGCTCGCGGATATTGTGCAGGAACGCCGCTGCATCGCCGGCCAGAATCTCGCCGATGGTGGTATAGCCAAGCATGGCATGCAGCTTTCCGACGCCGGCAAACATGTCTTCGGGCGAGCGGCGCCCGCCTGTGCGCTGGATTGACTCGATGGCGGTGCGGATATTGTCGACACAGTAACGAATGGCGTGAGGAAAATCGCGATTGAGGACAAGGAACTCGAGAATGCGTTCCGGCGAAAGATCGGCGGTATAGACCTGGCAATAGGCCTCGAACGCCGTACAACAGCGCAACAAACCCACGAGCTCCAGGTATTGATAGCCGGATGATTCGCGTTCGTGCGCATGAAAGAGCTCCGACTGGTAGACCTCGAGAAGCGTGGCCGTGGCGTAGGCGCGCTCGAGCGAGCGGCCGAGGCGGATGAATTGCCAACCCTGGCCGTGAATCATGGTGGAGTCGCCGACGCCCTGGAACAAATGAATGCCGTCGACCACCGACGCCAGCATGTCGCTGGCACTGGTGGCGTACTGAGCTTGCGCGTTGGGCGAGTGAATCTGGTGAAAAAGGCGATTGAGCCGCTGCCACTGCTCGGAGGAGATTTCTTCGCGCACTTGGCGCGCATTTTCGCGCGCCGCGCTGACGCAAAAGGTGACAGAGGAGGGATCGACCAGGTCAAAGACGAGCTTGCGCGCCATCGCTTCCAGCGAGCCGTTCCACTCGATTCCCACCGGCCTGCCGAGGGCCGCGGTCATCTTTTGCCAGCGCTGCTCCGCGTTGGCGCCGCCGGGGTCGAGCATCAGGCCCATGGTCACGTCGAGCAGGCGCGCAGTATTCTCAGCCCGCTCCAGATAGCGGCTCATCCAGTAGAGGCTGTCGGCGACGCGCGATAGCATCGTGCTTCTCTCACCTCCGGCCCGATATTCCCGAATCAGACTTATTCCAGAACCCATGTGTCCTTGCTTCCGCCGCCTTGTGAAGAGTTGACTACGAGCGAGCCTTTTTCGAGCGCCACGCGCGTCAGACCGCCGGGCACGATGTTGATCTTGTCGCCAAAGAGAACGTAGGGCCGCAGATCGACGTGGCGCGGCTCCAGCCGGTCGTCGACCAGGCAGGGCGCGCGCGAGAAATCCAGCGTGGGCTGCGCGATGTAGTTGCGCGGATTGGCCTCGATCTGGAGGGCGAATTCCTCGCGCTGCCGGGCCGAAGAATGCGGGCCGATAAGCATTCCGTAGCCGCCGCTTTCGCCCACAGCCTTGACCACGAGCTTGTCGAGATTGGCCAGCACATGCTTGCGGTCCTTCTCCTCGCTGAGCAGAAACGTCTCGACGTTGGGCAGGATTGGATCCTCGTTGAGGTAGTAGCGGATCATTTTGGGGACGAAGGCGTAGACGGCTTTGTCGTCGGCGAGGCCGGTGCCAAACGCGTTGGACACGGTGACGTTGCCGGCGCGATAGGCGTTGAACAATCCGGCGCATCCCAGAGCCGAGTCGGCGCGGAAGATGAGGGGATCGCTGAAATCGTCGTCGACGCGGCGGTAGATGACGTCAACGCGCTTGAGGCCGTCGGTGGTGCGCATGTAAACGATGTTGTCGTGCGTGACCAGGTCGCGGCCTTCAACAAGATCGATGCCCATCTGGCGCGCGAGGTAGGTGTGTTCGAAGTAAGCGGAGTTGTAGACGCCGGGCGTGAGCAGCACGATGTTCGGCTCGGGCCGGCCCTCGGGTGCGAGCGAGCGCAGCGTGGCCAGCAGAACCTGCGGATAGTGCTCGATGGGGCGTACTCCATAGCTCGAAAACAATTGCGGGAAGGTCCGCTTCATCACGCGGCGGTTGGTGAGCATGTAGCTCACGCCCGAAGGCACGCGAAGATTGTCTTCGAGGACCACGAACTCGCCGCTATTCAAGCGGAGCAGATCGGAGCCGACGACCGCGATGTAAACGTTGCGCGGCACCTGGAGCCCGCGCATCTGACGCCGGTAGTGCCTGCAACTATAGACGAGCTCGCGCGGGATGATGCGGTCATTCAGGATTTTGGCGTCGGAGTAGACGTCGCGAAGAAAGAGGTTGAGCGCGGTGATGCGCTGCGTGAGGCCGCGCTCGATTCGGTCCCACTCCTGGGCGGTGACCAGACGGGGCAGCAGATCGTAAGGGAAGATGCGCTCGGTGCCCTCTTCGCGGCCATAGACGGTGAAGGTGATGCCCTGGGTGAGGAAGGCGAGGTCGACCGATTGCTTGCGCCGCTGCAGCTCGTCGGCGGGCAGGGCGGCGAGCGTCTCAGCCAACGCGCGGTACTGCGGCCGCACCTCTCCGCCCGGCGCGCGCATCTCATCGAAGGCCTGGTCGAGCGGGTAGTCGCCGAAGAGCGGTTCCAACTCGACTGGGTGGCCTGCGGTCATAGGTTATGCAAACTTTCCTGGCAGCAGATTCAGAACGTTGGCAACTAAGTTAAGAGATCCAGGCATATACGCCGCCCCCGGACCTCGCAGGCCTCCTGGGCAATCTCCGCCTCGTCCTGTTCTTTTGTTTCTAACACGCCGGCGATAAGGGAACCATTAGAAATCGCGAGTTGCTTCTGCACGTGGAGTGAAAGAAAACCGGCGCAGCCATTCGCGGGCTGCGCCGAGTGTATCGCGTATTGCGGGCCGTCTCTGGAATCCGAACCGTTGACCGGACTACTTCGTTGGCACGGTGTTGATCGTCTTCAGAATCTGCGAGACGATCTGGTAGGGATCGGCCTCGGAGTTCGGGCGGCGATCTTCGAGGTAGCCCCGGTAGCCATTCTTGATGAAGTTGACAGGCAGACGGACGGAAGCGCCGCGATCCGACAAGCCGTAGCTGAATTTGTCGATGGCCTGCGTCTCGTGGAGACCGGTCAGGCGCAGATGGTTATCAGGGCCGTAGACGTCGATGTGCGCCCGGATATTGTTTTCAAAGGCCTTCATCAGTGCCTCAAGGTACTCCTTGCCTCCAACGTCGCGCAGGTACTTGGTTGAGAAGTTCGCGTGCATGCCGGAGCCGTTCCAGTCGCCCTTGATCGGCTTGCAATAGAGCTGAAAGTCCACTTCGTACTTCTCGCAAAGGCGCGCCATCAAATAGCGGGCCATCCACAAGTCGTCCGCGGCCTTATGCGAGCCTTTGCCGAAGATCTGGAACTCCCACTGACCCTTGGCCACTTCAGCGTTGATGCCTTCGTGGTTAATTCCGGCGTGAAGACAGAGATCGAGGTGTTCCTCAACGATGGTGCGGGCGATGCTGCCCATGTATTTGTAGCCGACGCCACAATAGTATGGGCCCTGAGGAGTGATGGGATGGCCGTCTTTGGGGAAGCCGAGCGGACGGCCGTCCTTATAGAGAAAGTATTCCTGCTCAAACCCGAACCAGAGATCCGGGTCATCTTCGGCGGTGGCACGCATGTTGGTGGAATGCGGCGTGCCATCGGGATGCATGACTTCGCTCAGAACCAGATAACCGTCTTTCTTGGCTGCATCGGGATAGAGTGCCACAGGCTTTAGCACGCAGTCGGACTTGCTGCCCTCGGCCTGCATCGTTGAACTGCCGTCAAAACCCCAGAGAGGTAAATCGGCAAGGGTGGGTGGCTTCTCAAATGACTTGATCAGACTTTTGCCGCGCAGATCCGGAACGGGCTTCTTGCCGTCGAGCCAGATGTACTCCAATTTGTACTTTGACATAGGTCTCCTCATGAGTTGGGAATGGTAGGACAGCCCCGGCGGCGAATGCGCCTGCGGACAATTATGGGATCGACTTCAGATTAAACCGGAGAAACGCGAATCACATAAGGATGGCATAAGGAAATGCAGAATTTCTGTGGAAGGCGAAAGGCACGCGCGGACGGACGGGGAATTCAGCGGATGGAAGAGCTTTAAGCGGCGTTTGCGACCGTCCTCGGCGCTGCCAGGCAGAAGCGCTGGCGGCGACAAAACGGAGATAGAAACCCGTTCGAACCCATCTATCCACTACTCGTCACAATTCGGCCGCAGTTCGAGGAGTCTCTATGCCGCAACGGCCAAAACACCGTCCTGCTGCGTTACTCTGGATGGTCAGGAGATTCCGGGCCACGATGCTCACTCTGCGACGCTTCGTTTTCGGCACTCTGGCTGCGCAGGTTTCCGCTGCACATGGGCGGCTACCAGCAGTTGTTGCCCGGCGAGCCGTTCCGGGCAAAGTTCCGCTCAAGCTGGGAGAAGCCGGAGCCGATGGTGCCCTCGAAAGAAACCGGCCTCAACTTCACCATGCCCGATCTCGATCACACCTTCCGTCGCGGTCATCGCATCATTATTCAGGTTGCTAGCTCGTGGTTTCCGCTCACTGACAGCAACCCACAAGCCTTCACCGACATTCCCTACGCCAGGCCGGAGGACTTCAAGAAGGCCACCGAAGCGGTCTTCCACCAGAAAGACGCAGCCTCCGGTGTAGAAGTGCTGGTGCTGCCACAAAGCTAATCGCGAGGCGCGATTTAGCGCTCGCGAATTGATGAGGACTCTATGACTACTCGTGCTTTTCGCTCCGTGTTTCTGACTCCCGCGCTGCTTTTCGCGCTCGTGATGCCAATGTGTGCCGAAGAGGGCATGTGGACGTTCGACAACCCGCCACTCAAGCAATTGGCGGAAGAATATAACTTTCATCCCACACAGGAATGGCTGGATCATCTCCGGCTCTCGAGCGTGCGGCTGAACGACGGCGGATCGGGCTCGTTTGTCAGCCCTGACGGCCTGCTGTTGACGAACCATCACGTGGCTCGCTTCCAGTTGCAAAAGAATTCAACTCCCGAGCACAATTACGTGCGCGATGGGTTTTATGCCGCGGCACAGGATCAGGAGATGAAGTCGCCCGATCTTGAAATCAATGTGCTGGTGGGCATCGCGGACGTGACGGCGCGGGTGCAGGGAGCGGCCAAAGGCATGACGGACGATGCCCAGGCGCTGATGGCGCGCGACGCCGAGATGGCGGCCATCGAAAAAGAAAGCAAGGACAAAACGGGCTTGCGCTCTGACGTTGTGACTTTCTATAACGGAGGCGAATACTGGCTGTATCAATATAAGGCATACACCGACGTGCGCCTGGTTTTCGCACCCGAAGAGGAGGCGGCGTTCTTCGGCGGCGACCCGGACAACTTCACATACCCGCGCTACGACCTGGACATGGCTCTATACCGCGTGTATGACAACGGAAAGCCGCTGCATACGGATAACTATTTGAAGTGGAGCGCCAAGGGCGCCGCGCCGGGCGAGCTGGTCTTCGTCTCAGGCCACCCCGGCTCGACCTTGCGCCAGGACACGGTTTCAGAGTTGATGATGGAGCGAGACGTGCGTGGGCCGGCGATCGTTGAGTATTTGCAGCGGCGCGTTGCCGCAGCGCAGGAATTCGGGAAACAAAGCGCGGACAACGAGCAGCTTGTGGAAAGCGAGATCTTTTACCTGCAGAACAGCCTGAAAGTGTATTTGGGCCGCGAGGAGGCACTTTCTGACAAGGCCATTCTGGCCAAAAAACAGGCCGAGGAAGACGACATGCGCGCCAAAGTGAAGGCCGATCCGGAGCTCGAGAAGGAATATGGCGACGCGTGGGACGAGGTTGAGCACGCAGTGGAGCTTGCCAAGCCAGTGTTCAAGAGGCAATTGTTTCGGCGCAGCGACAGCCAGCTCTTCACCGACGCCATGGAGATTGTGCAGTATGTCGCGGAGGTGAAGAAGCCCGACGGCGAGCGCCTGCCGCAGTTTCACGAAGCGGGCCTTGATTCGCTCCGCTTCGAACTGCTGTCTCCCGCGAAGATTTATCCGTCGACGGAAAAGCTCTACATGAAGACGGCCCTGAACCTGGCAAAGGAAAAACTCGGCGGCGATGACGCATATCTCCAGGCATTCGCGCAAGGGGGCGACATCGACAAGGCCGTTGACGCGCTTGTTGACGGGACAAAGCTTTACGATCCGGCCGTCCGCAAAAGTCTGCTCGATGGCGGCGAAGCCGCGGTGGCTGCTTCCACCGATCCGATGATCGGTGCGGCGCGCCGTGCCGATCCCGTGTCGCGAGCGAATTACGAGTACATGCGCGACAAAGTGTACAGCGTGTTCGACGCGGCAGGCGAGAAACTCGGCAAGGCGCGATTTGCCGCGTATGGCAAGAACGCGTATCCGGATGCCACATTTACGCTGCGCCTGAGCTACGGCACGGTCGACGGCTATCCATATAACGGAACCATCGCGCCGCCCTTCACCACGTTCTATGGGCTCTATGATCGCTCGGCCAGCTTCAGCAACAAGCCGCCGTTCGACTTAACGCCCAAAGAAGCCGCGGCACGCGACAAACTCGACCTGACGACACCGATGGACTTTGTGTGCACGGCCGACATCATCGGCGGCAATTCCGGCTCGCCGGTGGTGAACCGCGCTGGCGAAATTGTGGGGCTGATCTTCGACGGCGACATCGAATCCCTGGCAGGCGACTTTGAGTACGACGGCACGAAAAACCGCGCCGTAGCGGTCCACTCGGCAGGAATGCTCGAGGCCATGCGCAAGATTTATGGGGTGAACGCGCTGGCCGACGAACTCGAGGGCAAGCAGTAGTCACTGGGCTAAAACGGTTCCGCAGTCACTGTGTCCTGAAGCCATAGTCGCCAAGTGGATTTTTCATCAACCGGGATCCCTGCGGACAGGTCTTCGTCTGTGGGGTGGAAGTAAAATCCACCCTGCGCCGAAGCTGGAAACAGCTACAACAACTGCGGAACCGCTCAAGAGTCAGAAGCGGGAGCTGTGTGCTCCCGCTTTTTGTTTGTGCTCCAGCGGACAAGGGCGGCAGCTTGCGGCGCCCGCGTTCCTTGAACTGGCTCGTTTCGACGTACAATCGAAGAGGTCCGGCAGACCGCGGAGAGGTGGCCGAGCGGTTGATGGCTCCGGTCTTGAAAACCGGCATACCCGAAAGGG
>Ga0224554_1001539_pt1 | contig 14272 bp, 12 predicted proteins | sample 714S22024metaG_FD_180666 | JGI IMG/M metagenome (GOLD analysis project Ga0224554, IMG submission 180666) | Peat soil microbial communities from Stordalen Mire, Sweden - 717 S2 20-24 | ecosystem: Environmental > Terrestrial > Soil > Wetlands > Peat | place: Sweden: Norrbotten County, Stordalen...
TAATGCCCGTGAGCACTGGGCCAAGCTCGCGAATCATGGTGAGGCCGACGAACTGTCCCGTGACCGCCGTGGCGCCAAACTCCGACAGTGTGGCTGCGGACTGCAGAGCAAGCACGCCGCCGGTAAAGAAGCCGGAGAGGATGACGATGGGCAGCGACCCGACGCCGATGATGTCCGATTGCATGAGGAAGTCGGTCCAGTAAATCGGGGGGTGGAAGAGATTGAGCAGTGCTTGCCACGCGAACAGGGAATATTCCTGCACGGCGAGCACGATTTGTTTGGCGGTCCGGTCGATCGCGATTGTCGCCATGGGGTGCTGGTCTTATGAAGGAAGAATTTGTGCGCTTCAGTGGACAGGATAGCGCATTGAACAGGCAGGGTTAAAACTTCGGCCCTTCGCCGAGTCGATCCCATGCGATCCGAAATTTATCAGCTTTTAAAAACTATTCGCCGAGTCTAAGTAGCTTTGCTCTCAACAAATAGCTGTTTTGGGTCGCTTGATCGGCTTTGCTGGGTCTTAGAATCGCTATGGAGCGCATCTAACTCTCTATCGGGAGGTCACGATGCATCTGTTCCGCGTGCGCTTGATCCTTGCTCTCATCGCGAGTGTGACGCTCGTCTCGCTTGGCTCTACATATTTTGAGGTCTTATCCCACAGGCATAGCTTGCGCGAGGATCTGGAGCGCCGCACCACGTTGACGGGCTTGAGCATTGTGCCGGATGTGCGCAGCGCGCTTTCCACCGCTGATCCCTCCGCTCTTCCCGACCTGGCGCAGCTTCTCAAGAACGGAACCGGCGCGCTCGGACTCGCAATCTACAATGCGCACGGAAATCTTCTCGCTGGCAGCGGTCCGCCCGACGTCATGGGTGCGCTGGGCCGGGGAGTGGTTGAGAAATCGTTGCAGCGAGGCGTCGAGGCCGGCGCATTCGGCCACGCCGGCCAGAGGCAATGGCTGCTAGAGGCCTTTCCCATCCAAAACGGAACCCAATTGCAGGGTGCCCTGGCAATCGTGGTCGATGCCGGCTATATCCGCTCCGAAGGCATCGCCCTGTGGCAGCGAAGCTTTTTGCGCATCGTTGCGTTTGTCATTGTGATCGTGGCCATCACGCTCCTTATGGTTCGCTGGTTCCTCCTTGGGCCCATGACCCGCGTTGCAGAACGAGTGCGCCTCCTGCGAATGGGCCACTCGGAAGAATCTGCAGCGCCGGACCTGAAGGAACTCCACATGTTTTCGCCGCTGGCGCGCGAGGTGGAGACAATGGCTGAAAGCCTGAGAGCGGCGCGCGCTGCCGCTGCCGCTGAGGCCCGCCTGCGCGAGGCCGGCGCGCACCTTTGGACCGCCGAGCGGCTCGCGGTGCACATTCGCAACCGTGCCGGCTCCAGCAAAATCTTCGTGGTCTCGAATCGCGAGCCATACATGCACGTCCGGCGGGGGCGCGAAACTGTCTGCGTCGTGCCGCCCAGCGGCCTGGTCACTGCCCTTGAACCTGTTCTGCGCGCCTGTGACGGCGTTTGGGTAGCTTCCGCCAGCGGCGACGCGGATGCAACCACCGTAGACGAATTCGATCGCCTGCGCGTCCCGCCCGATGACCCGCGTTACACCCTCCGCCGGGTGTGGCTCTCAGAAGAAGAGGAGACGCGCTACTACGAAGGCTTCTCCAACGAGGGGCTGTGGCCGCTTTGTCACATCGCGCATACGCGACCCATCTTTCGTGCCACGGATTGGGAGTCCTATCAACTGGTGAACCAGCGCTTCGCCAACGCGCTGCTTGGGGAGATGCAGGACAGTCCGGAGCCGGTCGTCTTTGTGCAGGACTACCATCTGGCTTTGCTGCCGCGCCTCATCAAGCAGGAGCGGCCCGATGCGCGTGTCGCAATCTTCTGGCATATTCCCTGGCCCAACCCTGAAGCATTCGGAATCTGTCCCTGGCAGTCCGAGTTGCTCGATGGCCTGCTTGGCGCTGACCTCATCGGCTTTCACATTCCTCTTCACTGCCATAACTTCCTCGCCACCGTCGACCGCGCCTTCGAGGCCCGCACGGACCGCGACCGCATGTCCGTCCTCCGTCATGGGCACGCCAGCGTAATTCGTTCTTACCCGGTCAGCGTCGCGTTCGACGAAGCCATGCGGCCCGCCTCGACCTGGGACGCTGAAACAATGGCAAATCAGAGCTCCGCCGCGCGCCATCGCCTGTTGAGTGAGTTCGGAGTTCGCGCGGAGTCCCTGCTTCTCGGTGTTGACCGGCTCGACTACACCAAGGGAATCGTCGAGCGCCTTGAGGCCGTCGGCCAACTCCTCGAAGACCATCCCTGGCATCGTGAGCGCCTCACGATGGTCCAGATCGCCGCGCCCAGCCGCACGCGCATCCCCAGCTACGTTGATCTCCGGCGTCGTGTCGAGGGGACTGTCGAACGAATCAACTCCCGCTTTCAAACCACGCATTGGAGGCCCATCGTTCTTATCGATCGCCAGTGCGATCACCAGGAAGTCAATCAGTGGTACCGCGCCGCCGACATTTGCCTGGTCACTTCGCTCCACGATGGCATGAACCTCGTCGCCAAGGAATTCGTGGCCGCACGCGACGACGAAGACGGTGTGCTCGTGCTGAGCAAGTTCACCGGCGCTGCTGTTGAGCTGCGCGATGCCCTGCTCATCAATCCTTACGATATCGTCGGTGTCGCCGAGGCCATCCACGCCGGCCTGGAGATGAGCCGTGAGGAGCGCCGCGAACGCATGGAGCGGATGCGGCGCCAGGTGATGGAATACAACATTTATATGTGGGCGGCCAAGGTGCTCGGCGACCTCCGTGAGTTGCGCCTTGAAGCCTATGAAGGATCGGAGCCGGTACGGCTCGCGCCATCCATCGTGCGCGAAGCGGAGGTCCCGGCCGAAAAACTGGCATGAAAGCGAGCCCCCCGAAAGCGAGCTTCGATTGACGAACGACGCACGAGCGAAGCTGGACGAATTCTTTCGCGCCTTCACCGGTGCGGCCAAGCCTTCATTGCTGCTCGACTACGACGGGACTCTGGCGCCCTTCCGCGTCGACCGCTTCCAGGCGCGTCCCTGGGCCGGCGTGCGAGAGTTACTCACGCGCATCCAGAATCAGGGCCGGACCCGGATGGTCGTCGTTACCGGACGCCCCGCTGCTGAAATCCCTCCCCTGCTTAGCGTCGAACCCACGCCCGAGATCTGGGGATTGCACGGCGCCGAGCGCCTCCACGCCGACGGCCGCCGCGAGTTCGAAGAGCTCTCACCGGCAACTTGCTCCGCCCTGGAAACGCTCCTCGCACAGCTTCGCAGCAACTCAACCGGCGGGCTAATCGAAGTAAAGCCAAACGCCGTCGTCATGCACTGGCGTGGCGTTGCCCCTGCCCGCGCCAAAATCATCGAAGAACGCACTCGTGGCCTCTTCGAGCCACTCGCTCAAATCGACGGCCTCAATTTGCTTGAATTTGAAGCTGGCGTTGAGCTTCGCGTAGGCCGCGACAAAGGTGGAGCGGTCACCGCGATTCTTGAAGAGACCACCGGCCCCGGCTCCCATCCCGTCCCCCACCCTACGGCTTATCTCGGTGATGACCTGACCGACGAATCTGCTTTTCTCGCCGTCAAAGGGCACGGGCTCGGCCTGCTCGTTCGCCGCCAAATCCGCCCCACCGCCGCCGATGTCTGGCTGCGCCCGCCCGAAGAGTTGCGCGACTTCCTGAAAACATGGTTCCACGCCTGCACGCATTTACAATCGAATCTGTATGATCCGCTTCTCCACAGCCGGTGAATCCCATGGCGAGGCTCTCATTGCTCTGGTCTCCGGGATTCCTGCCGGCGTTCCCGTCGACCTCGACTTTGTAAACCGCGAGCTTTGGCGGCGCCAGCAGGGCTATGGCCGCGGTGGCCGCATGAAGATCGAAACCGATCAGGCTCACATCCTCTCCGGCGTGCGCCACGGCAAGACCATTGGCTCGCCCATTGCCATACAGCTCATTAATCGCGACTGGAAGAACTGGCAGGAGAAGCTCCCCGTCGAAACCGGCGATCCCGCCAAGCATCGCGCTGTCGCTTCGCCTCGGCCCGGCCACGCCGACCTGGCCGGGGCGCTCAAATTCAACTTCCCTGACGCGCGCTACGTCCTTGAGCGCGCCTCTGCACGCGAGTCCGCCGCCCGCGTTGCCGCCGGAGCCTTCGCCAAGTTGCTCTTGCACAGCCTGGAAATCGAAGTCGCAAGCCACGTCGTTCGCGTGGGCAGCGCCGATCTTGACCGCGACCCGTCGTGGGACGAGATCGCTGACCTCGCGAAAAAGGACGAAGTCGTTCTCGCCTGCGTCGATCCCGCCGCCGAAACCCGGATGAAAGACGAAGTCGATGCAGCATCGCGCGCTGGCGACACCGTGAACGGCATCTTTGAAGTCGTCGCCCATGCAGTTCCCGCCGGCCTCGGCTCGTACGCCAACTGGGATGAACGCCTCGACGGCCAGCTTGCCTGGGCGGTGATGAGCCTGCAAGCCGTCAAGGCCGTTGAAATCGGCCGCGGAGTCGCCGCCGCCGCAAACTTCGGTTCGCGCGTCCACGATCCCATTCACTACGCGAGCGAGAATCCGCCCGGAAAGCCCACACGCTTCACCCGCCCGCACAACAACGCCGGCGGAATCGAGGGTGGCGTCTCCAACGGCGAAGACATCGTCGTTCGCGGCTACTTGAAGCCCATCTCCACGCTTCGCCAGCCCCTCGAATCGGTGCGTTTTGACACGCGCGAACCCACCAGCGCAAGCTACGAGCGCAGCGACATTTGCGTCGTCCCCGCCGCGGGCGTGGCCGCTGAGGCCATGGTCGCCCTTGTCCTCGCCAATCTGGCTCACGAAAAGTTCGGCGGTGACTCATTGACGGAGTTGAAACGGAATTTCGACGGTTACATCGAACAGATACGGAGTTTTTAGCGGCGGCGATGATTCTGACGATTGTGAAATATCCTGAGCCGGTGCTGGAGCAGCCCGGCGAGCCGGTCACCGAATTCAACGCCGAATTGCGCAAGTTCGTGGCCGACATGTTCGAAACCACCTATGCCTCGCAGGGCATCGGCCTGGCAGCGCCACAGGTCGGCGTCTCCAAACGCGTCACAGTCATCGACCTCAGCATGGGCAAAGATCCGGCGAAGAAGCTGGTGCTCATCAATCCTGAGATCATCCTGAGCGAGGGCAGGCAGTACGAAGAAGAAGGCTGTCTCAGCTTTCCTGAAATCCGCGAGAAAGTCGTTCGCGCCGCCAAGGTTCGCATCCGCGCCCAGGATGAGCACGGCAAATGGTTCGAGATGGACGGCGAAGAACTGCTCGCACGCGCCTTCCAGCACGAGATCGATCACCTGGACGGCATCGTCTTCCTTTTCCGCATGAGCGCGCTCAAGCGCAGCCTGAATCTACGCAAGATTCGCAAAATGCAAAATGAGGGCACCTGGTAAACCTGCCATGACCGACGCTGCGAACGGACTCAAGCTCGTCTTTTGCGGCACTCCGGAGTTCGCCGTCCCCACGCTTAAGGCTCTGCTCGCGGCCTACCATCAAATCGCTCTCGTCGTTTCGCAGCCTGACCGCCCCACGGGACGCGATCAGCAACTCACCGCTCCCGCCGTCAAGCAGGCCGCGCTCGCTGCCGGTCTCCCGGTCACGCAGCCCGAGAAAATTCGCACCAACGCCGAGTTTCGCGCGCAGCTTGAGTCCATTGCCCCCGACGCTATCGTTGTCGTCGCGTATGGCCGCATCATTCCGCCGTGGATGCTCGCTTTGCCCCGCCTCGGATGCATCAACCTCCACGCTTCCATATTGCCGAAACACCGTGGCGCGGCGCCCATTCAGTGGGCCATCGCCCTGGGCGACGCCTACACCGGCAATACCACGATGCTTTTGGAAGAAGGGCTTGACACTGGGCCGATTCTGCTCCAGCACATGATGGAAATCGGGCCCGCTCAGACTTCAGTCGACCTTTTTCCTTTGCTGGCGCGCGCCGGTGCGCCACTCGTCGTCGAAACGCTCGCCGGTTTAGCGAATGGCACGATTCACCCTCAACCCCAGAATCACGAGACCGCGACCTTCGCGCCGCTTCTTGACCGCGAAGATGGCCGCATCGACTTTGCCGCGCGCACCGCGCACGAAATCTACAATCGCTGGCGCGGATTCCAGCCCTGGCCCGGCGCATTCACCGCTCTCAACGGGAAAAAGCTGATCGTTCATCGCATGGCCATAACGCGCGGCAGCTACGCCGAAGGTCTGGGATTTGCCAAGCCGGGCTGGGTTGTCATGGAGAACCATCGCCTTCTGGCTGCGTGCGCCGAGAACACCTGGCTTGAATTCCTCGAGATTCAGCTCGAAGGCAAGAAACGCATGACCACAGATGAGTTTCTGCGCGGAAACCCGCTCCCAGCGGACGCGCACTTCGGTTGAGCGCCGTGTCCGCCGTCTCTCCAGCGCGCAAAGCCGCCTTCGATGTTTTGCTGGCCTTCGAGCGCGGCAAAGCTCACGCCGATGATCTGCTGCGTTCGAAAGCGATCGACGCACTCTCGCCCGCCGATCGCCATCTGGCTACAACTCTCGTGCTCGGCGTTCTCCGCTGGCAGATTCGTCTCGATGAGCAACTCAAGCTTCTCATCAAGAAGCCGGGAGCCAAATTCGATCCCGAAGTCTCGATCGCCCTCCGCTTGGGCGCATTCCAGTTGCAATTCCTCGATCGCGTTCCCGCCCACGCCGCCATCGATGAAAGCGTCCAACTTACAAAGCAATCCGGCCACCGCTTCGCCTCCGGACTGGTCAACGGCGTCCTGCGCAAACTTGCTGTCCCTGGCCCGGTCGCTAACTTCCCGGAAGACTCTGCAGTCGAGGTCGCGTTGGCCCAGGCTCACTCTGCGTGGCTCGTCGAGCGCTGGACGAAATTCTATGGCCTGGAAGCTGCGCGAACGATTTGCCGACACGGCCAGCTCCAGCCTTTTCGAATCGTGCGCTTCTCCCACGCTGCCTTCGAAGCAGAACTGATCGAGGCCGGCGTTGGTCTGGAACCCGGAGCCATTCTTACCGCCGCGCGCACGGTCGTCTCCGGCGACGTATCTGCAACAGCAGCCTATCGCGACGGCCGCGTGCGCGTTCAGGATGAGGGGTCGCAGTTGATCGCTGAGTTCGCCGCATGCGCCACTGAAGATTCCAGTCGCAAAATCGAAACGATTCTAGACGCCTGCGCCGCGCCCGGCGGGAAAACGCTCATTCTTGCCGAGCGCAACCCCGAGGCTCGCATTCTGGCCTGTGAATCGAGACCGCTGCGTCTGGCCGAGCTAAGCAAACGCCTCGCCGCCTACGCCGGTCGCGTGGAATGCCGTCTAGCCGACGCGACCGCGCTCAAGGAAGAATCAGCCTTTGATCTTGCGCTGGCGGACGTTCCCTGCAGCGGCACCGGTACTTTGGGCCGCAACCCCGAAATCCGCCATCGCCTGCGTCAAGAAGATTTGCCGCGCCACGCCGACCGCCAGTGCGCGATTCTCTCCGCTGCGTTTCGCTCGGTTCGCCTCGGCGGCCGTATCGTCTATTCCACCTGTTCCCTCGAACCCGAAGAAAACGAGCAAGTTGTCGCCACCGTCCTCGCTGAGAACCAAAATGCGCGCCAGATTTCCCTCGCCTCGCGCATCGAAGCCTTGGCTAAAACCGGAATCCTCACTAGCTCTGGCGCTGATCATCTGCGCGCTTGCCTCACTCCCGAAGGCGCACTGCGCCTACTGCCCGGAGCTTCGCCCACCGATGGCTTCTATGTCGCCTTGATCGAACGTGGTTCCTGAGGGGCCGATAAGTTGGTCGTTCGCTTGATTTCGCGCTCTCAAATTGGCTGACTTCTCAGCAATCGCAAATCCACGAATCGCAACCTATAAGAACGACTCATGGCACGATCCAGATTGGCGGGGACACGAAGAAGTAGCGGCGGTGCTCAGGAGGCGCGGACCAGGCCGCGGCCGTCGCGCTTGACGGCGTACATGCGCGCGTCGGCGGTTCCGATGATCTCGTGCATGCGCGTGCCATCGCAAGGAAAGGACGCGAGGCCTACGCTGGCGCTGACTTTGAGCGTGAGGCCGCTCTTCATACCCAATGGGGTTTCCATGAGTGCCGCGTGCATTCCCCTGGTCAGCTGCAATGCCTGAGCGCCAGGAGTCTCGGGCATGAGAATGACGAATTCGTCGCCGCCGTAGCGGAAGCAAAGATCCTGCTCGCGGCTGAGTTTCTGGAGGCGGCGGCCGACGAGAGCGAGCAGTTCGCTGCCGACCATGTGCCCGTACGCATCGTTGACCAGCTTGAAGCGGTCGAGATCCCAGAATGCAAGGCTTAACGGGAGTTTGTGCTTTGTCGATTGCTTCAGCTCGCGGCAGAGAATCTCGTAGAGGTGGCGCACGTTGAAGAGGCCGGTGGTGTCGTCGGTGATGGAGAGCTGCTGGATGCGGCCGACGTCCCGCGCATTTTCAATGGCGATGGCCGCATGGTCGGCAAGAATGTGCAGGAACGCGATGCTGTAGTCCGACATCGCCGCGCGGGGATTGAGGATTTCGATAACGCCCTGCGTGCCGGTGCGCCCCCGCAAAGGCAGGGCGATGACCGACCGGACGCTGCTGATGCCGGGAGTGGCGGATTGTGCGGCGCGCGGATCGCCGGCGACCTCGGGCACGATAAGGGTTTCACCGTGTTCGAGGACCCATCCGGCGACGCCCTCACCGGGCTTGACGCGCAAGCCGTACAAGGTTTCCTGCTCTTCGCCCGCGGCGATGGCGTAATAGAGATCATGGGTGGATCCGTCGAGCATGAGCAGCGCCCAGAACTCCGCTTCCACCATTCGCTCCATCTGTTCGAGGATGGTGCGCAGAATTGTGTCCAGGTCGAAGCTCGAGGTGAGCGATCGCGCCAACTGATGAAACACAAGCAGATCGGCGAGCGGGATGCGCCCTTCCGTCTCGTTCGGCATATGTTTGGGCCCGGTGGGGGAAGTAACGACCTTATTCTTTCATAAATTCTTCGCGGTACGAGTTAAACCCGGCACATTACATTCTGATGACAATTCGTGTGCAAATCCGTTGTCGTGCGTCGCGCGGTCAGCCGCCGGCCCCAATCCCCGAAGTCAGCCGCCAATGTGAACCCGCGGTCAGCCGCCGATGTGGACCATCGAACGGGAGGGTTTGAGGAATCCCGGCTCACCGATGTGGTGGCGGGCCTCCTTGCCCAGGATTGTCTGGACGATGTAAGCGCGGAGATCCTCATTGCTCGCGCCGGCGCGGAGGCGGCCATAGAGGTCGTGCTCGACCTGCGAGAAGAGGCAGGTGCGAATTTTGCCGTCGGAGGTGAGGCGCACCCGGCTGCATGCGCCGCAAAAGGCCTGGCTAACCGGCGCGATAATTCCGATTTCGCCGACGCCGTCAGCGAAGGTGTAGCGACGGGCTGTTTCGCTCGCTTCCCGCGGCGGGAGCTCGACCAGCGGCAGGGCGCGGCCGATGCGTTCCACAATTTCGCGCAGCGTGACGACAATCTCGGGCGTCCAGAGGCGGCCCTCTTCAAGAGGCATGAACTCGATGAAGCGGACGACGACGTTTTCTGCGCGGGCGAAGCGGGCAAAGCCTTCGATCTGGTCGTCATTGAAGCCGCGCAGGAGCACGCAGTTGATTTTGAGGGGCGTGAGGCCGGCAGCTCGGGCGGCGCGAACGCCGGCGAGAACCTTGGCAAAGCTGCCTTCGACGCGGGTAATGCGCTCGAATGTTGGGGCGTCGACGGCGTCCATGCTGACTGTCACGCGGTTGAGGCCGGCGTCCTTGAGCGACTGTGCAAGCGAATCGAGCAGGTGGCCGTTGGTGGTGAGCGCGAGGTCGAGAGGATCGCCCGCCAGGGTGCGGAGGCGCGAGAGGTCGCGAACCAGGTCGACCAGGCCGCGGCGCAGGAGGGGCTCCCCCCCTGTAAGTCGGACTTTGGTGATGCCGAGGCCGACAAAGACAGCGATGAGCCGCAGGTATTCATCGATGGCCAGCTCGGGATACTGCGCGCCCAGTTCGCCGGTGCGGCAGTAGACGCATTTGTAGTTGCAGCGGTCAGTGATGGAGACGCGCAGGTCGTGAACCACCCGGCCATGGCTGTCCGTAAGCGGCGGATGCGGCGCCGGCGTGGGGATTGCGGAGAGGGAAGGGGCAGCCATCGGCAACTTCAAGCGTATACCTTTTTCGCCGGGGCTTGAAGGGACGGGGATTCGATCGCGGGACGGGGGAAGAGAAGCGATAGCATGATAGAGCGAGCGTACCGAGAACCGGTCTCATAAGCCATCTTTGTCAACTCGCTCGAAATCATGGGACCCGTCTTGATGTTGGGTCCCATACTTGCGTGCTTTGCAGCAGATGCAATTATGAGGCCGATTGTAGGCCCGGCTCGCACATTCGCAAATTTGGCGGAGGAAGAAGGAAGATGCCCGCAACGGGAGCCCGGCCAACAGGCACGGCGGACGAAGCAGGCGCGGCGATGGCCGTGCGGCAGATGTTCGAGACCATTGCGCCAAAATATGACCTGTTGAATCACGTTCTTTCAGCCAACGTGGACCGGCTGTGGTGGCGGAGGGCTGCGCGCAGGTTTGCGGAGGTGCTGGCGCGGCCGGAGACGGCGGTGCTGGACATTTGCTGCGGCACGGGCGATTTGTCGATGGCGCTGCTCAAGCTGCGGCCGAAAGGGGCGCGGCCGATTCTGGCCGGAGATTTTGCGCCCGCGATGCTGCGGCGTGGCGCGGAGAAGTTTGGGCCGAAGCAATTGCAAGGGCTGGGCAGAAGCGCGGCGGGAATGCCGTATGCGGTGGCGATCGAGGCCGATGCGCTGCACCTGCCACTGCGAGCAGTGTCGCTCGACCTGATTGTGACGGCGTTCGGATTCAGGAATCTGGCAAACTACGAGGCAGGGCTGAACGAGTTTTATCGCACATTGAAGCCGGGCGGGCAGTTGGGAATTCTCGAGTTCAGCGAACCGGGAGGGGTGATCGGGAAAGCGTATGGCGTGTACTTCCGGCGGGTGCTGCCCGTGATTGGCCGCGCGATCTGCGGGAAGAACGGGGCATACAACTATCTTCCCAGCTCGGTGGGCAATTTTCCGCCGCCCGATGCAATAAAGGAGATGATGCGGCGAGCGGGCTTTGAGGAATGCGCGTGGCAGCCGTACACGTTCGGAATTGCGGGGTTGTACACGGCGATGCGGCCCACTATAGTCTAGGAATCCAATGACAATCATCGCCCCCAGTTCGCGAGTGAACGTGCCTGCTGCTGCGAGTTTCTCCGCAGAAAAGCAGCGTGTTGCGCAGTGGTCGATGGCGGCCGCCGCGGCGATGACGTTGCTGAAAGTCGCCGCCGGGTTGCTGTCCGGGTCGCTGGGCGTGCTATCTGACGCGGCACATTCGGGACTCGACCTTGTCGGTGCGGCGCTGACGTATTTATCCGTTCATGTGAGCGACAGGCCGGCGGACGAGGATCACACCTACGGCCACGGGAAGATCGAGAACCTCTCCGCATTTAGCGAGGCGGGGCTGATGGCGCTCTCCTGTGCGTGGATTATCTGGGAGGCTGTGCAGCGGATTTTTTATCACACGGTGGAACTGCACCACTCGGTGTGGCCGGTACTGGTGCTGGTGACTTCAATCGCGGTGGACATCTGGCGTTCGCGGCAATTGCGGGCGGTGGCTGTGCACACGGGATCGCCGGCGCTCGCGACGGATGCATTTCACTTTGCGTCGGACATTTGGGCGACGCTGGCGGTGCTGGTGGGCCTGGGCGCGGCGTGGATGGGTGAGCGATTTCAAATCGGCGCGCTGCATTATGCCGATCCACTGGCAGCTTTGCTGGTGTCGCTGATGATTCTGCGCATGACGGTGCGAGTGGGCCACGAAGCGGTGGCGGTGCTGGTGGATGAAATTCCTGCCGAGACGCGGCGACGGCTGGTTCGCGAAGTAGAGCGTGTGGATGGAGTGCTGACCGTGGAACGGGCGCGGGTGCGGCGGGCGGGGGCTGGCTATTTTGCCGACTTGACGCTGGCGCTGCCGCGGCGATTCACGTTTGAGCACACCGGCGAGCTGGTGCGGGCCGCGACGGCGGCGGTGCAGCGCGCGCTGCCGGCAGCAGACGTGGTCATCCACACAATTCCACGCGAGACGAAGGCGGAGAGTATCTTCGACCGGGTGCGTGCGGTAGCGGCGCGGAACAATGTGTCGGTACACGAGCTCAGCATCCAGACGCATCATGGACGGCTGCAAGTGGAGTTGCACGTGGAGCTCGATGAACACCTGGCGCTGAGAGAAGCGCACAACTTTGTGACCGCGATGGAAGCGCAGATTCTGCGTAGCGTTCCGGAGGTCGACTCGGTGCTGACGCATATTGAAAGCGAGCCGGCGACGATTGAGCAGCCCGAAGAAGAGGACGTGGAGGACCGCAGACTGGAGCAGGCATTGCGGTCGGCAGCAGCGGGGCTGCCCGAGATCGTTGACGTTCACGCTGTCGCCGTGGGCCGGACGGGAGAACACATCTCCGTCACGTGCCATTGCACATTGCCCGACGAGCTGCCGATGAACCGCGTTCACGAAGTGATCACCGCGCTCGAAGACCGGTTCAAGCTGGAGTGCCCGGCGGTGTACCGGATAACCATTCACCCGGAGCCGATGACGGATAATACGCGGTAGAGTGAAAACCGCAATCTTCGAGTGGGTACAGCGCTGATGAACACCGGTCCAATCGCAAGAGTTTTCCGCATTTCGTGGCTGCTGATGCTGCTGGTGGCTGTTGGCTTGCTGTCGGCGATTCTCACGATGCAGTTTGCGATTCACGGAGCGGAGGTCCAGGTACCGGCGCTGAAAGGAATGACGACTGCCGACGCGCGCAGCGTGGCAGCGGGTCTGGGATTGAATCTGGATGTGGATAATCGCTACTACTCGAGCGATGTGGCCGCAGGGCACATTTTGACGCAGTCCCCGGCCGCGGGAACGGTGGTGAGGCGCGAGTGGCGGGTGCGCGTGGCCGAGAGCCTCGGCCCGCAGAAAGTGGATGTGCCGGACACGGTGGGCGCCAACGAGCGCGTGGCCCAGCTGGAGCTACGGCGCGCCGGACTTGAGGTGGGGGAGACTGCGCGGCTACCGTATGGCTCAGCCGCGGAGGGAACTGTGCTGGCGCAGGACCCGCCGCCGCATGCGCTGGGCATCGAGCAGCCGAGCGTCAATCTGCTGGTGGCGGCGCCGGATGATGAGACTCCCGATGGGTATGTGATGCCGGACCTGACCGGCTGGCAGTTCGCGAGCGCGGAAGCGGCGTTGAAAAAGGTAGGGATCAAAACGGCGGCGCCGAGTTTTGTGAACGTGCCCGTGGCGCCGGTGGGAAGCGGCGATGCGCCGCTGAAGCTGCCGGTGAGGCCGGGCGAAGTGCTGACGCAATCGCCGAGCTCCGGCACGCGCGTGGACCAGAGCACCGTGGTGAAGCTGACCGTGGTGAAATAGGCAGGACGGGAGGCAAACACGGATGGGACTGGACGAAAATTTGGAATACCGGGATTTGGAACGAATCGCGTTGCAGGAGCGCGAGCTGCGGTTGCCGCGCCTGGATGCGAGCGTGGCGTGGGAACTTGGCACGCGGATTCGAACGATGGCCATCGAGCGTGGGCTGACGTTGGTGGTCGACGTGAGGCGTTTCGGACAGCCGCTGTTTTATGCAGCGCTGGATGGGACCACTCCGGACAATCCGGAATGGGTGCGCCGCAAAAGCAACGTGGTGGCGCGCTTTCATCGCAGTTCGTATGGTGTGGGCATTACGCAGAAGCTGAAAGGGACGACGCTTTTCGAACGCCAAGGGCTGCCACTCGCCGATTACGCTGTGGATGGCGGATCGTTTCCGCTGGCCGTGGAGGGCGCAGGCGTAGTGGGAAGCGTGACGGTCTCGGGACTGCCGCAGCGCGACGATCACAACCTGGTGGTCGAGGCACTGTGCGCAATCCTGGGTCGGGATTTCGCGGTGCTGAAGCTTGAGCCGGAGTTCGTTTCATGAGTATTCCTTCAAGCTTGCGATTGGTCGATTTGCGATTGCTGATTTGCGATTGCTGAAATGTCAGCCAATTTGAGAGCGCGAAATCAAGCGAATGACCAAAAAACGAAAACTGTGAAACTGTGAGACTGTGAAACTGTGAAACTGTGAAACTGTGGCTGCAAGCTACTGATTCTAAAGGCTCCACAGTTTCACAGTTTCACAGTTTCACAAAACGGCATGGGGGGTG
>Ga0224554_1001541_pt1 | contig 14251 bp, 11 predicted proteins | sample 714S22024metaG_FD_180666 | JGI IMG/M metagenome (GOLD analysis project Ga0224554, IMG submission 180666) | Peat soil microbial communities from Stordalen Mire, Sweden - 717 S2 20-24 | ecosystem: Environmental > Terrestrial > Soil > Wetlands > Peat | place: Sweden: Norrbotten County, Stordalen...
CGAACACATTTTGACCATCCAAAACGCCGCCGACCTGGAATTTCCGGCCACCGACCCGGCCAACGCCCCCGCCCGCGCCGAATTCAAACTGGGCATCTTCCCGCCGGATCATCACGTCCCGCCCGCAACGCCCACGCCGACACCAACGCCAGCGACGCCAAAGCCGTAAAAACCAAATTCAGAAAACGCAAAGTGGCCTTCGGAAACGAAGGCCGCTCCTATTTTAAGATGCGAGCAGTTAAAAAGAACGGACTAATGAGATAATTTACCTATCGCCTCTGAAGCATATTGGCGCACCTTACTGCTTGGATTCTGGAGAAGATTTTGAAGCAATGGCAATAATTCTTTTGCTCCACTCTCCCCTGCGACAAATGCAGCTTGCCAGAGCACTTCAGTATCGTTTGTTGATTTTAAGCAGTCTTCCAAGCGCAATATGACATTGGTTGACAATTGTTCATGGTGATTTCGACTGACATCTAACAAGGCTGTGATTGCACGAACACGAACGAAATAATTCTTGTCATCCGTTGTTTGAGTGAGGGGTTGAACCGTATTTGTCCATGCGTCCAAATTAAGCAAAATAGCGACGCATCCCAGCCTGACCACACGATTTTCTTCGTGCTCAAATAGTGACAATGTTTTCGACAGCGTGGCTTTTATGACTGTAGGCTCAATATTTGTAAGCGAAATTTCGTTTTGCTCCAACTGCCACGAAATTCCGGCAGTCGCGTTTTTCCTCGTTTCAATGTCAGGACTATCAAGCAGTGGCAAAAGTTCCTTCACTGTTTTGTCGTTGAATCCTGGTGGAGGTTGGATTGCATGAAGCAACGTGCCTGCTGCCATTCCAAAACAAAGCAAAACTAAAAACAGATAAAATCGGCTGTGGTTCATCGCTATTCTACTCCGTAATCAACACTGGGCCATGTCCCATGCGTGTAGATTCCAAATTGGGCGCTAGAAACTTTTTTGAATCCATTGCATGAATCATAAATAACTATTCGGAAGCGTTTATCGCCGGCAAGCACATCTCCATTGTTTGCATTTCTTGTCGGCGTATCCGTGTAAGTAAAAGTATCGTCCGCTGAACTGGTGTTATACCCTCCCATTCCAGTGGCGGAATCTGTAACATCGTCGCCGTTATATAGGTTGTTATCAATGTGAAGATTGCCATCTCTTGGCGGATTGCCATCCACAGGCGGTAATTGTCCATTTCGTGTGGCGTTGTCTTGAATCCATTGAACCACTTTGCAGCAAGATGGCGCATAACCCGCATCTTTTCTGAATTTTGCTTCGACGTGAAAAGTAAACACAATGGAATTAGGATTCACCTTCCAGCCGTCGCTTATGGCTTTCAAAGATTTTACACCGCATATGCAACCTGAAAGCCCCAATGTATCAATGTAGGAAATCGAATTGTTGGCGACGAAGGCGTAACGATTTGGTTGTCTTTCGGTTTCTATGGGATCGCGGTTAATCCAGCGTCCAGGCGGCAAGGAAGCAGGGCTTATGACTTGTCCGGCTCTCGGCACTACGCCCGCCGCTCGAAGATTTTCAAAACCCGGTTCTCCAATCGGGTCGCGGGACAACCAACGTCCAGTCGCTGGGCAATAATAGGCAGACGCAACTTGTGCTGTGACCAGCACGAACAAAGCAATGATAATTAATTTTGTAGTTTTCATGGTGTGCGGAATGAATTTTGAGGTGCTTGTGGTAGCGGGTTCGGGTCTGCTGGAATATTCGGATTCATTTGTTGCTGTTGCGCCAAGATAACGGGTCGTGACAATCTATGTCGAGCTTCGGCAAACAAAACTTGGTTGCCTTTCCACGTCGGCACAAGTTTGTATGCCAGGCTAAAACTCGCCAGAGCATCTCCAGGCTGTCCGTTGTCGTTCTGGCAAGCCCCACGAATGGATAGAAACACAGACAACTCTTCTCGCGGCGAAAGTGATTTGAGATAATCTTCTTCTTGAATGTCTGCTGCGGTCAACGGGAACGGCCACTGTTTATATTCTTCATCATCGTATTTATTCAGCCCTTTGCCAGTCGCATCCATGTCAAATTTTTCCGTCGGCGTGTCCCAGCGCATGAATAGATGCCCCTTCGCTTTCACCAGCTTGAGCGGATAACCAAGTCGGCGTCCCAAAGCGATGTAAAGAACCGGCATGGAACTGCAAGTTCCCAAATGTTCATCGCCAATCAATCCGTGAATCAAAATGTCGCGGGAATCGGCGAAGAAATGGTCGTCGGCTTGTTCCGTTCCTGGTGCAGACATCCATTTTGGATTGTAACGGATGTTGTAATCCTCATACAACACAACGGCCATCATCGCCATTTTGTAAAAGTTCGTCGAGTTGCTGAAATAGGCGGGGTCTTCTGAATAATGATGAAAATTCCGGTTAATTTCTGATTTGATGTGTTGTGCCCATTGGTCGAGTGTTGCCAGAGATTCGTCCACTTTCAAATTTTCCGCGCCGGGCAAACTTTCGGCACAAAGCAAATTCATTCGTGCAATGTCGCACTTTTCCAAATCGGCTGGTGATAAACTCAAAAGTTCGTTAAGCGTCTCCGGCTGCTTAAATGCTGGCGTTGTTTGAACGGCAACAATCGGCTTGGCTTCTTGTGGTTGAAAATGAATCCAAGCAAAGGCAGCGACAGCAATTAACGCGGTGCCGAGAAATGGAAGAATTCGGATAAATTTCTTTCGATGCGCCAACTGATTTCCTTGGCGTTTTGCATCTTCCCGAAGTCGTTGCCGGGATTCACGGCTCATGCGCTTGTTTTGGCAGACGCCAAAATTTTGTCAAGCGGCAAAGGTAATTTTTTTGTTGCGTTTTCACGGCACGGGCAGTTCATCAAAGATTTTCTGGATGACCGTTTCGCTGGTTTTCTCCTCGGCCTCGGCGCGGGCGGTTTCTTTGACACTTGCCGGAATGGATGAATTTACTTTTGAATTTTTCATGTCCTTTCGTGTCTATTCGTGGTTAGCTTTCTGAAAATGAAACTGCCGCTTTTGACGATTCTGCTCGCGCAGTTTCTTTTCATCGGCAATTCCATTTCCGCGCAGCAACCGTCGCCCGCGTCGTTCGCCTATTTGCTTCAAGCGGATTCGTTCGCCAAATCCAAAGCCGGGGCCGTCACAAATCTGGCGGCGTGCGGCCGCGATTGGATTGTGCTCGACGCAAATTTCAGCACCGACGAGCCGTGGATGGCGGCGGATTTGGCGGCCATCCGCGCGGGAAAATCCGGGCGCAAAATCATCGCGTATCTTTCCATCGGCGAGGCGGAAAATTATCGCGCTTACTGGCAGCGCTTGTGGAAAACCAACCCGCCCACGTTTTTGCTCGGTGAGAATCCAGAATGGAAAGGCAATTACCGCGTGAAATACTGGAACGCCGGCTGGCAGAAAATAATCCTCGCCGACGTGGACAAAATCATGGCGGCGGGTTTTGACGGCGTTTATCTCGACATCGTGGACGGGTTTGAAACCTTCGAGCAGGACGGGAAAAATTTCGTGGATGACCGCGTGAATCCTGAAACCAATCAAAGTTACCGGCGCGACATGGTGGACTGGGTGAAAGCTGTCGCCGCGCGCGCGCGCAAAACAAATCCCGCCGCGCTCGTCATCCCACAAAACGGCACGCAACTGCTCGCGCAGCCGGATTTTCTCGGTGCGGTGGACGCGGTCGGCGTTGAAGACCTTTTTACCGACGGCGACAAGCTTCAGAAAGCCGCCGACACAAAATACATTTTGGACTTTCTTTCACCGCTGGCCGACGCGCACAAGCCGGTTCTCGATGTCGAATATCCAAGGCGCAAGGAACTTCAGGCGCAAGCGCGGCAACAGGCCGCGCAACACGGCTTCGTCTGGATTGTGACTGACCGGGAATTGAAAACTTTGGGCGAGTCGGGAAAATAAACGTCCCGGCGGTTTCAGGCCGGCGCGTCAAAGCGATTTTGCCACGCGCCGGAAATGGTAGCCCAGAATGGCAAGCTCGATGGCCTGCGGAAACTGGCGCGGACGCCGGAGGAGCGTGCCGACGAACAGCCGCCAATATCCCGCGCGCCCGCGATGCCATACGCCCAGCACCCAGAACGATTTCAGGAACGCAACGAAGTCGGCGCGCGACAGCCGACGGCGCGGGCCGGCCGGACGATGGCTCTTCAGAAATGTGCGGATGCGCTGGTTGTAGTGCTTCGGCTCGTAAAGTTTTTTTACCAGCTCGCGATAGCCGGATTGCAGGAATTCGCGGTTTAATTTCGGCTTGAAGTTCAGCGTGGCGTCGGAATTGTTGCCGGAGCTTTCGGCTTCGAGGCGTCCCTCGGTTTTCAACCGTTGCCAGAGGCGCGTCTGCGGCAGCGCGGTCAGCAAGCCCACCATCGCCGTCGCCACGCCGGAGCGCTGGATGAATTCAAACTGCCGCTTGAAAATATCCTTCTGGTCGCTGTCGAAGCCCACGATGAATCCGCCCATGACCTCCAGCCCGGCGCGTTGCAATATTTTTACCGACTCCACCAAGTCACGGTTCCGGTTTTGAACCTTGTGACATTCCGCGAGCGACTCGACCGAGGGCGTTTCAATGCCGACGAAAACTTTCCGAAACCCGGCGGCGACCATCAGCGCGCACAATTCCGGGTCGTCGGCAAGGTTCACCGACGCCTCGGTGAGAAAGCCGATTGAAGTCCGCGTGCGTTTTCGCCAGTCAATCAGCGCGTGCAGCAAAGTTTTTGTCCGCGCCTTGTTGCCGATGAAATTGTCGTCCACGATGAAGACCATGCTCTTCCAGCCGCGCTGGCGCAGCGCGTCCAGTTCGGCGATCAATTGCGCGGGCGTTTTCGTGCGGGGCACGCGCCCGTTCATCACGATGATGTCGCAAAATTCGCAGTCGAACGGGCAGCCGCGCGAAAATTGCACGGACATCGTGACGTAATGGCGGAACTTGATGAGATCCCAGCGCGGCGCGGGCGTGCGGGTGATGTCGGGACGGTGCGGCGCGCGGTAAATCGCCTGCAACCGTCCGCTTTGCATATCGGCCACGACCTGCGGCATGATTTCCTCGGCCTCGCCGAGAACGAAGTGCTGGATTTCGGGAAACGCCTCGTGGCCGGTGGTGAACAACGGGCCGCCCGCAATGACCGTTTTTCCGAAGGCCGCGCAGCGCGCCACAATTTCGCGCACGGAATCCTTGTGGACGATCATCGCGCCCAGCAAAATAAAATCCGCCGCGCGCAAATCTTCGTCCTTGAGCTTTTCCACGTTCAAGTCCACCAGCTTGAGTTCCCATTCGGGCAGCAGCATCGCGGCCACCGTCAGCAAACCCAGCGGCGGCATCGAGGCCTTGCGCGAAACAAAACGGATGGCGTGCTTGAAACTCCAGAACGTGTCCGGCGTCTGCGGGCTGACGAGCAGTATTTTCATCTGGCGACTTTGCAACGGTGGCTGAACCATCCTTCAGTTTAGGCTCAAAAAGAAATTCTGCGAGCGGAATCCCCCAATGGACACAACACATTTATTGCTGTCCGCAGAACTATTTAAGCTCGATGCCGACCGGGCAATGGTCGCTGCCCAAAATTTCCGGGCGGATGAACGCCTTCATTAATTGCGGGCGCAGCAATTTTGAAATTAAAAAATAATCAATGCGCCAGCCGACGTTCCGCGAACGCGCGCCGGACATGGGACTCCACCAACTGTAATGTCCCCCGCCCTTTTCAAATTCGCGGAACGTGTCCACAAACCCGGCGTTCACGAACGCGGTGAAGCCGTTGCGCTCCTCGATGGTGAAACCGTGGTTGCGGACATTCGCTTTCGGATTTGCCAGATCAATTTCGGTGTGCGCCACGTTGAGGTCGCCGCAAAAGATCACGGGCTTTTTCTTTTCCAAATTTTTCAGGTAAATGAGAAAATCTTTGTCCCAGACCTGACGATACGGCAGCCGCTCCAGTTCGCGCTTGGAGTTCGGCGTGTAGACATTGACGAGGAAAAAATCTTTATACTCCGCCGTCAGCACGCGGCCTTCGTTGTCATGTTCGACGATGCCAATGTGCGGCGTGACTGTCAGCGGACGTTCCTTCGTAAAAATCGCCGTGCCGGAATAACCTTTTTTTGCGGCGGAATTCCAGAACGTCGTGTAGCTTGCCGGCCAAAGTTGTTCAACTTGGTCGGGCGTGCATTTGGTTTCCTGCAAACACAGCACGTCGGGCTGCTCGGCGGCAAGAAATTCCAGAAAGTTTTTCTTCAGCACGGCGCGCAGGCCGTTGACGTTCCAGGAAATTAGTTTCACGCGGCAAAGAATAAACCACGGAGGGAGACAGATAAATACGGATCTGCGCCCAAACTTAATCGTAATCCTGCTCTTAATCATAATCGCCGGCAGATTACGATGACGATTAAGATTATGAGCCACCACGTTGACGCTGATGACAAAGGCGGCTACCTTGCTGGCAGTTAAAAATGATCGCCAACCTCGCCAGCAAACCAGCATCCGCGCCAAATTTCCGCACCGGCGATGAACGCCTCGTCAAGCTTACGGCCAGCGCCGCCAACAAAGTTTCCACGCTGCTCACCAAGCAAGGCCGGCCTGCGGGCGTTTTGCGCGTGGCAGTCGTCGGCGGCGGCTGCTCCGGGCTGCAATATAAAATGGATTTGCAGGACGGCCCGACCAGCCGCGACATTTTGGTTGAGAGCGGCGGCGTGCGCGTGGTCGTGGATCCCAAGAGCGCGCTCTACGTCACCGGCAGCGAACTCGATTACGTCGAGGCGTTGCAGGACGGCGGGTTCAAGGTGAAAAATCCCAACGCCGCCACGAGCTGTTCCTGCGGCGAAAGTTTCAGCGCGTGAGTTGGTTGAAAGTTAAAGGTTAAAAGTTTTCCATGACGGACAATTTTGCTCTCCTCAACGAACCACGCCGTCCGTGGCTGGACATTGATTTGCTCAAGAAAAAATTCCTCGCGCAGTCGTCAAATCTGCATCCTGATAAAATTCATCCGGCAGGCGACGCTGAAAAAAATGCCGCCACAAAAGGATTCACGGAATTAAACGCAGCATATAATTGTCTGGCTGAACCAAAACTGCGCCTGCTCCACTTGCTCGAACTCGAACTCGGCACTAAACCGAAAGACATCCAGCGGATTCCGTCCGCGCTCGCCGATTTGTTCGCAGAGGTCGCGGCTGTTTGCAAAAGCGCGGATGGTTTTCTCGCTGAAAAAAGCAACGCGACTTCGCCGTTGGTTCAAGTTCAATTATTCGAGCGCGGGCAGGATTGGGTTGAAAAGCTAAACGGCCTGCAAAGAAAGCTAAACGAATTGCGGGGGAAGTTGACGGACGAATTGAAATCGCTCGACGCGCAATGGATTTCAGCCGACGCAGCTTTACGCAAGGAAATTTTGCCGAGGCTGGAGGAACTTTACCGGCTGTTCGGCTATTTCAACCGCTGGAACGGCCAGATTCAGGAGCGCGTCGTTCAGCTTTCGTTTTGAATAAACCTGGTAGGGCTGACCTGCCGGTCAGCCTTTTGATTTGGGCGGCGCGGCAGCGTCGCCCTACCGTTTGCCTCGTGACTTCATTCCGCCTGAAAAACCATCGCACTCATCGGTGGCAGGTAAAATTCGGCGGACTGCCTCTGGTTGTGGCACGGGACATTTTGCGCGATGACGCCCCCGAGATTTCCCTTGTTGCTGCCGCCATAAATTTCCGCGTCGCTGTTCAACGCCTCGCGCCATTTGCCCGCGCACGGCAGGCCGATGCGATAGTTTTCGCGCGGCACAGGCGTGAGGTTCAAGACGATGACGAGCGGATTTGAGCCGTCGGCATTTTGGCGGGCGAACGAAAGCACGCTGCTCTCGCGGTCGTTGCAATCAATCCAGTAAAAGCCCGCGTGATCGTAATCGCCCTGCCACAAACCTGACGCGCCGGTGTAAAGTTTGTTCAAATCCTCGACAAATTTTTGCAGGCCGCGATGATGCGGCCCGGCGTCGAGCAGCCACCAGTCGAGCTGGCCGTTCTCGTTCCACTCGGCGCGCTGGCCGATTTCACAACCCATGAACAGAAGTTTTTTTCCGGGAAAAAGCCATTGATACGCGAGCAGCGCGCGCAGGCTGGCAAATTTCTGCCAGTCGTCGCCGGGCATTTTGCCGATCAGCGAGCCTTTGCCGTGGACGACTTCGTCGTGCGAGAGCGGCAGGATGAAATTTTCGTTGTAATGATACAGCATCGCGAACGTCAAATCGTTCTGATGATATTTGCGATGAATCGGTTCGTGTTTGAAATAGCCGAGCGTGTCGTGCATCCAGCCCATGTTCCACTTGAAGGAAAAACCGAGTCCGCCGATATACGGCGGACGCGTGACCTGCGGCCACGCGGTGGATTCCTCGGCGATGGTCATCACGCCGGGAAATTCCGTGTGCGTAAGGTGGTTGAACTTTTTCAGGAATTCAATTGCCTCGAGATTTTCACGGCCGCCAAATTGATTCGGAATCCATTCGCCTTGCTTGCGCGAGTAATCCAAATACAACATCGAGGCCACGGCGTCCACGCGCAGGCCGTCAATGTGAAAACGCTCGCACCAGAACAGCGCGTTGGCGACGAGAAAATTTGAAACCTCGTTGCGGCCAAAATTGAAAATCAGCGTGCCCCAATCCTGATGCGCACCTTTGCGCGGGTCTTCATGCTCGTAAAGCGCCGTGCCGTCAAATTTGGCGAGCGCCCATTCGTCTCGTGGGAAATGCGCGGGAACCCAGTCCACGATGACGCCGATGCCGGCTTCGTGCAGGGCGTTGACGAGAAATTGAAAATCTTCCGGCGTCCCGAACCGGCTGGTCGGCGCGTAAAAGCCGGTGACCTGGTAACCCCAAGACGGATAATAGGCGTGCTCGGCCACGGGCATGAATTCGACGTGCGTAAAACCCATGCGCTTGAGGTAAATCACGAGCGGCTCGGCGAGTTCGCGGTAGCTCCACGATTCGTTCGCGGATTTTTTTCGCCACGATCCGACATGGACCTCGTAGATGCTCATCGGCGAACGCAGTGCGTCGCGGTCGCGGCGCTTTTTCAGCCACGCGGCGTCGGTCCACTTGAATTTTTTCGTGTCCCAGACTATCGCGGCCTGCTTGGGCGCGACCTCGAAGAAAAATCCGAACGGATCGGTGTTCAGCTTGACGTTGCCGCGGCAGTCTCGGATCTCGAACTTGTAGTGCGCACCGACGCCGACGCCGGGAATGAAAATTTCCCAAACGCCCGACGCGCCGAGCAATCGCATCGGATGAAAGCGCCCGTCCCAATTGTTGAAATCGCCGACGACGCTGATGCGCTGCGCGTTCGGCGCCCAGACCGCAAAGCTCGTTCCGGCCACGCCGTCGGGCGAGCGCAGTTGCGCGCCGAGCTTGTCGAAAATTTTCCGTTCGTCACCCTTGCCGAACAAAAACAAATCCGATTCGCCCAGCGTCGGCAGAAATGAAAAGGCGTCGCGCGTGCGGCGGGTATTGCCGTCGCGAGTCGTGACGACCAAATCGTAGGCATAAACTTTTTTTGCCAATTTGGTGACGCCTTCAAAAACGTCCGTGTTGGGAATCCGCTTCAGCTCGAACCTGGGCTTGTCCTTTTCATGCACTGGCTGGATCTCGACTTTTTTGGCATCGGGCAGCAGCGCGCGGACGACGACGCCGGATTGGTCACCGAGCGGCTGCATACCGAGCAGCGAATGCGGCGACTGATGGGTCAGTTCAACGAGACTGCGCAGTTCATCTTTGGTGAGCAACATAACGGTTAAAGATTAGCAGAGTCTTTTCCGCAAGGCACGGCAAAGCAATGCCAAAGCGCAAGATTTATGACCGCCAACGAGCTTCCAATCGAACGGGCAGGCCAATGTTCCAGCAGTTCCCGAAAAATCGGCGGCGTCAATTCCGCGTTCCCCTGCGGCCGAAAGCCATTGCGTCAGACCGCAAAAAAAACGTCCGGTGACAGACGCCTAGGAGGTGGAGGTGGGGAACCCCGCTGAAGAGACGTTCTAGCACCGAACAAGAACTTTTTCCCACATTCCGCCGACCGACACCAACCGTCTTTTTTCATTTACCGGTCATTTTTTGCCAGGAGGCCGGCGGGCGAGACGGGCCGGATCGGGCGACGGGAACCAACGGTGAACAAGTCCGGTTTGACTTTTGAGAAATGCGGGCAGAGGTTGCCGGGTGAAACACAAAGGCCATATCCCTGCGGGGAAACGTGCCGCCAGCGTGGTCACGCCAAAAAAACAAATGGAAAGCCAGCCCCAACCGGCCGCCAGCCTGGATGCGATGATGGAAGCAATCCATCTGCGGGCGAATTATGTCGGGCCGGTGCTGGAGGGAATCCTCCGCCGGGAAAGATCCGTTTGACACGGTGCGAAAACGCGACGAATGAAGAGCGGTCAAGGCTGGAATCATTGACAATGTCCAGCCGCGCGTCCGCCCATGGGTGATGTGTGCAGCGCGCCCGCCTTTGCCCGCCAAGCGCCGGGAACCGGGCGGCCAGCGTCAGAGCCGGGAAAAAATCCGTTCGATCTGCCGCGCGTGGGACTCCAGGCTGCCATCGGTCCAGACGACAAAATCAGCGCGGGCGATTTTCTGGTCCACGGGCATCTGGGCGGCGATGCGCTGTTGGATCTGCTCCGGCGGCCAGCCACGTTCCCAAAGCCGCTTTTGCTGGTTCGCGGCGGAACAGGCGACGCAGATGATCTGGTCGAATTGCGATTCCGCCTGCGTTTCAAACAAGAGCGGAATGACGACGACCGCCAGCCGGCAATTTTCCCGGCGCCACGCTTCGATTTGCGCGAGCCAGCGGGCGCGGATTTTCGGGTGAAGAACCGCCTCCAGTTTTTTCCGGGCAACGGCATCGGCGAAAACAATGCGGGCAAGTTCATCGCGCCGCAACTGGCCGTCCGCCGCAACCAGATTTTTTCCGAATTGATTTTGAATTTCCGCGAGCGCGGGTCGGCCGGGCTGGACCAGTTCGCGGGCGAGTTCGTCCGTGTCAATGACCCGCGCGCCGGCCGACAAAAGAAAACCGGCGGCGGTGGATTTGCCCATGCCCACGCCGCCGGTCAGTCCGCAAACTTTCATCGGAGGCGGCGCGTCACGGCGCGACCACGGCGCGATAGAAGCGGGCCGGATAGTTTGTTGAATCCAGATTGGTGATGATGATCGTGTAAGGCGGCGTGGACCACGGGCCGACCGTGGAAATGGTGACCCAGTTGGTGGAAAGGAGATTGGTGCTGGCCTGGAGGTAGTAGGTCAAACCGTTCGTGCCGGTGAGCGTCAACTGGAACCCACCGCCGCTGACAGCAGAGGCACCGGACAAAACCGGCTGCGGCGCCGGTGAGGCAAGAACACTGACAATGGCGGTGGCCATGTCGTCATCCGGGTTGGGGTCGGTGGTGGCCGTGGCGGCGACAGCGGAGTTGGTGATGGAACCGGGGGCAACCGCCTGGACGACGATGGTCAACTGCCCGCCGGCGTTGGTGGCCAGATTGCCGAGGTTCCAGGTCAGCAGCGAGCCGTTGAGCGCAAGTGAACCACGGGTGATATTTGTGGAAACCAATTGTGCGCCGGACGGGAGCGTGTCGGTCACTACCACGTTGGTCGCGGAGGATGGGCCGTAGTTGGTGGCGGTGACAACAAAGGTCACGTTATTGGAAAGGGCAACCGTGCTGACGGGCGAACTCGTCATGCCAACGCCGACATCGGCGGACAGGCCAACGGGGTCGGCGGTGGTCAGATTGAGCAGCCAGCCGTTGGCGATAAAGCCATCGTCCTGCACCTTGTCATCCAGCACGAACAACGACCAGGTGCCGTTCGGATTGCCGCCGATGAAGGAGGACAGGTTGGTGGAATACGGCGTGTTCGGCAACGCGGGGTTGGGCGACGGGGACGCCGGGAAAGTGGCCGGCGTGAGATAAGTCGTCGGATGATTGGTGCCGGTCACAACGATGTCCGCAAAGGGACCAACCGGCAGGAAATTCGTGGAGCCGTTGGAGTTCGTGGCCGCGTCGTCAAAGGTCAGCGTGACGCCGCTGATGCCGTCGCCGCCGCCGGCATTGGCCATGAGCAGGGTTCCCTGCTGCAAAGGCGAGCCGAGCAGCGCGTTGATGTCCGACGGCGAACCGTGGGTCAGGCCGGCAAACACGACGGTGGCCTTGAGCAACGAGGTGCCGACACCGCTGACAAAATTTGTGGACGGATAAGGCGTGGCGTTGGAGTCGTCGTTGATGACGATTTCGTTGGTATTGGCGAACGTGGTCGTCCAGTGGCCCAGCGTATAGGTGAAGACGCCAGTTCCAAGGCTGTGCGAACCATCCGAGAGATTAAACGTGGCGGCGATCTGCTGGCCGTTGGTATAAGTTGGATCCACCGTGAAAGTGAACGGGCGGAAAACCGACGGGCCATAGACCGTCAACGGACCGTAATTTTGCGGCGCACTGGGCGCGGTGATGCCGTTGGTGGCCAGCAATGTTGCGTTCAGGCTGGCGACGTTCGTCCCGCCAGCATCGCGGAAGGCAAACATCATGTTGACGGTTTCATTCGTGCCAATGATGTTGTCATGGTCAGCATCGGAAACAATGGCTGAACCGGCAGGAATAACGAGGCTGCCGCTGTTGTCAAAAATCGTGAGCGTGGCCGCGCCGGGCGACAGCACCGAGGTGTTGACGGGATTGAGCAGTTGCAGCAGCACGGTCTTGTTGGGCTGAATCTGGGTGTTGTCAATCACGACGACGGAGAAGCTGTTGCTGGTCTGGCCGCTGTTGAAAACGAGCGTGCCGTTGGTGGCATAATAATAGGCGGGCGAAGTGGCCGTGCCGTTGGTGGCCAGAAAGTCCACGGACACGGTGTCGCTGTTGTAACCGGTGCGCACGACATTGATGGTGGCGGTCACGCCGCTCTTGGCCACGGTGTAAGTCGGGCTGGAGAAGCTCACGCCGGAGTTGCCGTCAATGAGGGTAACGGTCTGGTTGGTGGGCGTGACCAGCTTGCCGGGCGCGGTCGGGCTGGACAACTGGACGGTGAAGAAGCGGTTGCCGGTGATCATGTTGTCGTTGGTGATGCCCACGGTAATGGTGCTTGTCGAAATGCCGTTGCTGAACACCAGCGTGCCGTTGGTCGGGAAGAAATCCACGCCGGCCAGCGCCGTGCCCGGCACGGTGGAGAAATTCACGGACACCGGCTCGACATTGGTGTTGGAGCAAATCACGGTGAGGACGGCGTTGCTGTCGCTTTTGAAAACACTGGGCGGCGGGTTGAGGAAACTCAAGCCGGCTTCGGCGTCCTGCACGACCACGGTCGTCACACTGGGAGCGGTGAGCTGCGTGCCGGCCGACGGGCTGGACAGGCCGACGGTAAATACCCGGTCGCCGGTGACGTTCGTATCGTGAAGGATCGGAACATAAATCGCTTCGACGGACTCGCCATTGGTGAAGGTGAGCGTGCCGCTGACGTTGGAATAATTGACCCCGGCCAGCGCCGTGCCGTTGGTGCTGGAATAACTCACGGTCGCGGTGCCATTGGCGCCATACAAACGATCCACATTCACCAGGATCGAGCTGTTGGTCTCACTGACGGTGTTGGTGGCCGCGTCAAAGGCAAACGCCGCATTATCCTCCAGAATGGTCACGGTGGCACTGGCTGGCGACCCCAAGGACGCGCCGCCGGTCGCATTAAACAGATCCACGGTGAAGTTGACGTTGCCTTGAACAATATTGTTGTTGACCAGCGGAATGACGATGGTGCCGGTGGTCACGCCGTCACCCAGGGTCAACGTGCCGCCGGTGCCGGTGTAGTTGAGGATGGGCAGCGCCGTCCCGGGCATATTGCTGTAGTTGAGCGAGACAATGCCGGACGAACCGGCGGTGCGCACAACCGTCAGATAGGCATTGGTGCCGCCCTTGCCCGCCACAAAGCTGTCCGTGGTAAAGCTCAATGTTCCCGGCGCGATGACGGTGTCAATGATCGTCAACGTCGCGTTTGAGGGAGCGTTGAGCAGCGAGCCGGCCGGATTTATCAATTGCAGCCCGACCGTGGTGTTGCCTTCGGGAATGTTGTTGTTTTGAATCTGAACCCCAACCGTCACATCGGAAATGCCCGGAAGAAACGTTACCGTCTGGCTGGTGGGCACATAATCCGTGCCGGAAACGGCCGAGCCGCCGGTGGTGGTCAAAAACTGGACCGTGCTGGTGCCGATCGTGCTCCCTTGGCGGACGATATCAATGGTCGCATAACCCGACAGGGTGTTCTT
>Ga0224554_1001542_pt1 | contig 14247 bp, 8 predicted proteins | sample 714S22024metaG_FD_180666 | JGI IMG/M metagenome (GOLD analysis project Ga0224554, IMG submission 180666) | Peat soil microbial communities from Stordalen Mire, Sweden - 717 S2 20-24 | ecosystem: Environmental > Terrestrial > Soil > Wetlands > Peat | place: Sweden: Norrbotten County, Stordalen...
CCCGTTCAGCGGGCCACCCTGCTGTTGTTCTGACTTCCCGGCTGCACCCGCCGGCGGTCTCTGCCGCCCCAACGCGCGCGCCGCCGCCTCCCTCCTTCCATTTCTCATTCTGCATTCTGCATTCTGCATTTCCCCCCCCCCTCCGCCGTCGGCAGGCAAACTCATGTTTTTCCCAAATTAATTTCGTTTTTTCAAATCCCTGTTTTGGGGAGAAAACGCCGCCGGACCGGCCATTTAAAAGGGGTTTTTTGAGGTCCAGACACCCCATTTTCGACCCTCATTTTGTGCCCACGGTAGGAACGCGCTTTTCCAGGCCCATGCTATATTGGCTCATGAATGCGCAAACAGCTTCAAACGCCGCCGCGCTTGATCGCCCACCTCGGTTGGGCCCGCCCGCTGTCCCGTCCGCCTTTCTGCATTCTGCATTTTGCATTCTGCATTTCCTCCCACTTCAGTTGCGGTTAGTTGCAGTTAGTTGCACCAAGTTGCAGCCAGTTGCGCTTCCGACGGGGAGGGGGGGGACCAATCTCAGCATGAATGATTTGCAACCTGGCCGCCGATTGGCCATGCTGGAAAGGATGATATGAATCGTTTTAGTTTTTGCCCGGTCAAGCCGGGGCCGTGGCGCGCGCTGGTCGCCGCCTTCGCGCTCGCCGGCTTCCTCGCGCCTGTTATGAATGCACAAGCCCAATCGAACAACACGCCCGCCAAATTGGAAACCGCCACCATCGGCGGCGGCTGTTTTTGGTGCGCCGAAGCGGTGTTTCAACGCATCCCTGGCGTCAAATCCGTCACCTCCGGCTTTGCCGGCGGCACGGTGCCCAACCCCAGCTACGAACAGGTCTGCACCGGCAAAACCGGCCACGCGGAAGTGATCCAGCTTACGTTTGATCCGGCGGTCCTGTCCTACGACAAGTTGCTGGAAATTTTTTGGGAAGCCCACGATCCCACCACGCTCAACCGCCAGGGCAATGACGAGGGGACGCAGTACCGCTCCATCATCCTCTACGCCAACGACGCGCAGAAGAAAGCGGCCGAGGACTCCAAGGCCCGGGCGGCGAAACGGTTCAAGGATCCGATTGTCACGGAAATCGTGCCGCTGAAGGCGTTTTATTCTGCGGAGGATTACCACCAGGATTATTACAATTTGAACAAGAACAAGAACGGTTATTGCCAATTCGTCATCACCCCCAAGCTCAAGAAGCTGATTGAGGAAGGCGTGATTCCGCAGGGGAAAGAATAGGGCCACGATGCGACGGCAGTATCCTTTTCATTTGATCGAAGACAAGTGGCAGCGTCAATGGGACGAGCAGGCCACTTTCCGCGCGTGGAACCCACAGGATGAAATTCCGGCCTCGCATCCGTTCGCGAAAAGGCACGGCCTGCCCGGCGCGGCGGGAGCAGGACGGCTGCCGCCGAAGTATTACATCCTTGATATGTTTCCGTATCCGTCCGGGGCCGGCCTGCACGTCGGCCATCCGGAGGGTTACACGGCCACGGACATCCTGGCCCGATACCGGCGCGCGCTGGGCTATAACGTAATCCACCCGATGGGCTGGGACGCCTTCGGCCTGCCGGCCGAGCAATACGCCATCCGCACCGGGCAGCATCCGCGCCAGACGACGGAGGCGAACATCGCGGTGTTCAAGCGCCAGATCAAATCGCTGGGTTTCAGCTACGATTGGAGCCGGGAAGTGAATACGACCGACCCCGGCTATTTTAAATGGACGCAGTGGATTTTTTTGCGGCTTTATAATTCGTGGTTTAATCCGGCGACCAACCAGGCCGAGCCGATCGAAACCTTGCCGGAGCCGCCCGGCAACCCGTCGCCGGAGGCGCGGCGGCTCCATCGGGACAATCACCGCCTGGCCTACGTAACGGAAGCGCCGGTCTGGTGGTGCGAGCAATTGGGCACCGTGCTGGCGAACGAGGAAGTGGTGGATGGCAAAAGCGAGGTCGGCGGCTTTCCCGTCGTGCGCAAGCCGATGCGGCAATGGATGCTGCGCATCACCGCCTACGCGGAACGGCTGCTGGAAGGGCTGGAACAAATCGAGTGGAGCGATTCGCTCAAAGAAATGCAGCGGAACTGGATCGGCCGCAGCGAAGGGGCGGAAGTGGAATTTCCCATTGCGGATTGCGGATTGCGGATTGTGGATTCAGCGATTCGTGTTTTCACGACGCGACCCGATACGTTGTTTGGCGCGACTTACATGGTGCTCTCGCCCGAACACAAACTGGTGGAGTCCCTCACCACGCCGGAACAAAAGAAGGCGGTTGCCGATTACAAGGCTTACGCCGCCGGCAAATCCGATCTCGAACGCACCGAACTCGCCAAGGAAAAGACCGGCGTCTTCACCGGCTCTTATGCCGTCAATCCTGTCAATAATGAAAAAATTCCGATCTGGATTGCCGACTACGTGCTGGCCACCTACGGCACGGGCGCGATCATGGCCGTGCCGGCGCACGACGGGCGGGATTTGGAATTCGCGCGCAAATTTGATCTGCCCGTGCGCGTCGTCGTGCAGGCGCCCGCCGGCGTTGAATCGCTCGGCTTCGTCGGCGACGGCGTCAGCGTCAATTCGGATTTTCTGAGCAATTTGCCCACCCCCGAGGCGAAGAAGGCGATCATTGCGTGGCTAAAGGAGAAGGAATTGGGGCGGGGAAGAGTCAACTATAAATTACGCGACTGGCTCTTCAGCCGGCAGCGTTATTGGGGCGAGCCGTTTCCCATCGTGTGGAAACGCGACGCGGCGGGGAATCTTTATCACGAGGCGCTGCCGGATTCGGCGCTGCCGGTATTGCCGCCCGCGCTCCAGGATTACAAACCCACCGCCGCCGGCGAGCCGCCTCTGGCGCGGGCCAAGGACTGGGTGAACCTTCCCGACGGCTCGACGCGCGAAACAAACACCATGCCGCAATGGGCCGGCAGTTGCTGGTATTACCTGCGCTTCACCGATCCGTCCAACAACCGTGCGATGTGCGGCAAGGACGCCGAAAGCTACTGGATGGGCACCGCAGGCAATCCTAATCTTAATCTTAATCCTAATCTTAATCCCGCTGACCCAAACCAGCCGCTGCCCGCTAAATTTCCGTGCAACATTGCGTCTCCCCCTGCTGTTCCCTCTCCGCTCCCATTCGATGGGAGGGGAGAGGGTCAGGGTGAGGTGAGGGTTCCTCCAAGTCTTATTCTTGATCCCAATCCTGTAGCGGCGGTCTATGACCGCCGCAAACTCACCACCGGCATAGACCTTTACATCGGCGGCGTCGAACACGCCGTTCTGCATCTGCTTTACGCCCGTTTCTGGCACAAAGTTTTGTTTGACTTGGGCCTGGTTTCCGCCCCCGAGCCTTTTTACAAATTGGTCAACCAAGGATTAATCCTCGGCGAAGACGGCCAAAAAATGTCGAAGTCGCGCGGCAACGTCGTCAACCCGGACGATATTCTGCGGGAATACGGCGCGGACGCCTTCCGCCTCTACGAAATGTTCATGGGGCCGCTGGAGATGGTCAAGCCGTGGAGCACGCGTGGCGTGGAAGGGGGCTACCGTTTTCTGGGCCGCGTCTGGCGGTTGTTCGTGGACGAGCGCAGCGAAATGGAATTCGAGCAAAGCCAGACCGCGCGGGCCGACGAGGGTTTGGCCGCGCTGGAAACGATTCAACTCAGCGCCGCCATCCAAAATATCGCGCCCACTGCCGCGCAGTTGAAGGCCTTGCACGCTTGCATCAAGAAAGTCACCGAAGACCTGGACGGCCTGCGCTTCAACACCGCCATTTCCGCGCTGATGGTTTTCGTCAATGAGGCCATTACGTGGGAAACCAAGCCCGCCTCGGTCCTGCGCGATTTCCTGATTCTCCTCCAGCCTTTCGCCCCGCACCTGGCCGAAGAACTCTTCGCCAAATTGACCGCCGATGGTAGGGCGGGCAGTCCACTGCCCGCCGCTCCTGCGCCCGCCGCCGCCTCGCCGGAGATTCCCGGCCTCGCCTATCAGCCGTGGCCGAAATACGACCCCGCGCTGCTCGTGGAAAAAACCGTTGAAATGCCCGTGCAGATCAACGGCAAGCTGCGCGACCGCATCGTCATTTCCGCCGACGCCTCCGCGGCCGAAGTGGAAACCGCCGCCCTGACCGGGGAAAAAATCAAATTGTTCCTCGAAGGCAAACCCGTCAAAAAAGTCATCATCATTCCCAAGCGCCTGGTCAATATTGTGATTTGATGGCGCGAATGGCCCTTTCTGGCAGCAATCTTCCTCAAGCCAACTTTTGCAAAAGCGGATTTACGCAGGGGCACCCCATGGCGTCGAAATCTTTGATGTTCTATCGGCTGTCGCAATCCCGTCCGCGCTCTGGAGCCACCCAACAAACGCAGCATTGCCGCGTTCGGCTTCGATGAAAATATCCGTGTCAATGATCCAGGGCATTATCGGCCTCCAGATCGAGCTTTCTAAGTTCGTTGGCTATGGCGGTGGCGGCCTCGGCGTCCGCGTGATGTCCTCTGAACAGCTCCGCCGCTTCTTTTCCCGGCACGAAATCGCAGTCCGGCACCATGCGGGCAACCATCCGTCCCCCATTGCGGATTCGGATGGTTTCGCCACGCTCAACTTTGGCCAGAAATTCGGTAAAATGCGTGGCCATATTCGCGGCGGTTGATTCGATCATTGCTTAATAATACATCCTTTTGCAGCCCGGCAAGATACCGCTTTTACTTGAGCAGCAGCGGCATTAACTTCACGACCAAATATGAACACCCAACATTCCTCTCCGCAGTTGCCGCGCCGGGAGTTTATCAAGACGGCCGCGACGGTGGCTGCGGCGGCAACCATTTCGCCGGCGTTTCTTTCCACCGCCAAGGCCGCTGAACAAACCGCCACGCCAAGGATGATCGGCATTCAGGCCGGCCCGGTTTCGTTTGTGGACGAAGGGGTCGAGGCGGCGCTGGATATTTTTCAGGAGAAGGGCGCGGTCAACACTGTTTTCCTGACGACCTTCACCTACGGACGCGGCTTGTCCGGACGGCAGATCGCGGGCCAGCCTTATCCCGATCATGGAAAAGCGGAATCCGACGCGGCCTTTTATCACGGCGGCAATTACGCCGCGCCGCACGCCGAGTTTTACCAGAATACGTCGCTGAAACAGACGCGCGCGCCGGACCACGGCGACCTGGACATTGTCGCCGCCGTGCTGCCCGCCGCGCGCAAACGGGGCATGAAGCTGTTCTGCTCCATCGAAGACGCCTGGCGGTCCGACGTGCCCGGCTTGAAAGACCTGACGGAGGTTGACCTGCAAGGCCGCCGCACCAGTTCCACGTTGTGCCCGCTCCATCCCGAAGTCCATGCCTTCTGGACCGGCCTGGCGACCGACCTGTGCAAGTCCTACGACATTGACGGCATTCTTTTTTTCAACGAGAACAACGGCCCGTTGCTCGAATCGCTCGGCGCCAGCCACGCGCAACGCATCGCCTCCTCGCGCGCCACCTGCTTTTGTGAATTTCACCAAAAAGCGGCGCGCGAACGCGGCCTCAGTTTTGAGCGCGCGCGCGAGGGTTACGTCCGCCTCGATCAATTTGTGCAAAATTCGCTGGCCGGGCAGCGGCCCAGTGACGGCTATTTTGTCGAATTCTGGCGGCTGCTGTCGGAGTATCCGGAAATCATGGCCTGGGACCGTTTATTTGACGAAGGCAAGCACCAGGTGCTGGCCGAAATCCACACCGCCGTCAAGGCGGTGCGTCCTGGCTTGCAGGCCGGGTTCCACATCGAGCACGTCAACTCGTTCAATCCCATCTTTCGCGCCACCCGCAGCTACGCGGAATTGGCGGCGAAGGCCGATTTGCTAAAAATTGTTGTGTACAACAACTGCGGCGGCGAGCGCTACGCCAACTTCATCCGAAACGTCCACGCCACGGTCTTCCGCGACGTGCCGCCGGAGGAACTCCTCCGCTTCAACAATCATCTCCTCAACTACGGCGACGAAGCCGGGATGGACGGCCTGGCCCAGGCGGGGTTGTCGGCTGATTACGTCTATCGCGAGACACAGCGCGCGCTGGCCGGCGTGCAGGGCAAATGCAAAATCCTTCCCGGCATTGACATTGGGCTGCCCACCGGCGCGAACAGCCGCAAGGCGACGCCGGAAGACACCTACGCCGCCACCGCCGCCGGACTGAAAGCCGGCGCCGACGGCCTGCTTTATTCGCGCAAATACTCCGAAATGCGCCTGGCCAATCTGGCCGCCGCCGGCAAAGCCGTGCGCGATTTCAAGGGGTAATTGTCAAACAAAGCAACGTTTCAGTCCTGGTATTTATCCTTTATACTTTATCACCTTTCCAAGGTTGGCATTCTTTCCTTAAAGACTATATTTAATCTTATGTGCATAGGAACACACAGCGCCGCCGCCGCTCGCCAGTCCTCCCAAACTGATTTGAACAGGAGGATGCAGAGGACACAGAGATTTTCTTTCCCTCTTCTCCGTGCCCTCTGTGCCCTCCTGTTCAAAATCCCCTTCGTGAGAACGAACCCAAGACCTTCTGCCGCGCCACAGTGAGGAATCACGCAATTCCAAGATGATTTTGCCGCAAAAGCACACAAAGAACTCAAAGAGAAGAACTTATGACGTTTCTTCCTTGCGATCTTTGTGTTCTCTTGCGGCCAGTTCATTCTTGGTTGCGGCTTCGCCGCTCTGGGAAATCCATCCGTTCGGTTCGATGAGGGGCGAAGTGGCAGCGCGGGACTGACAACTGCGGTCAGTTCAAAACCGCCTCCTTCCACTTCGCCTGCTCTGCTGCAAAAAATAAAAAAGTCGTCGGGAATTGGGCCGTTGCGGGGCGCGAAATCGCTCCACCCCACGAAACTTTTCAGAGTCTGGTTGTTTATCTCCTTGGAGTCTGTTATCAAACTAACCGCTTGAGAATGAAGGTGAAACGATTTTTTGCCCGGGCCAAGGTTTTGCTCCCCTGCATGATGCTGGGGCTTGCCTTCGCCCGGTCGGCTTCCGCGCAGCCCCCTGTCATTACCAATTACAACGACCTCCATGCCGCAGTGCTGCGTGGCGGCATGAGCATCTTTGCCAGCAACGCCACCGTCACTCTTTCGGGCGGAGCGGAGATTTTAGAGGTTGCGACCGCGGTCGTTCTCAACGCCACCACCAATCTCGATGGCACCACCAACACCGCGACCATTAACCGCTCCAGCGGCACCGGTCCCATTTTTGTGGTTGTGTCCAACGGTTCGCTGACTCTCATCAACCTGACCATCTCAGGCGGCTTCAACACCAATGGCGGCGCCATTCTCAACGAGGCGGGCGGGACCCTCATCCTCAGCAATTGCCTGTTCACCGGCAACAGCGCCACCAACTTCGCGGGAGTCACCGGATTAAACGCCACCTCCCAGGGTAACATCAACGGCGGCAACGGCGGCAGTGGCCTGAGCGCGCAAGGCGGAGCCATCACCAGCCAGGGCGTGCTGGAGGTTTATTACAGCATTTTCGACAATAACAGCGTCGAAGCGGGCAACGGCGGCGATGGTGGCAACGGCATCCAAAGTTTCGCCTTCGGCGGGAACGCCGGCAACGGAGGCAGTGGCGGCAGCGCGCAGGGCGGCGCCATTGTGTGCTCCGGCCCCACCAATATTTTTGTCGCCTCGGCTTTCACGGACAATCACTGCACGGCGGGCAGCGGCGGCTCCGCCGGGACCCCGGCCACCGGCGCGTTTTCCGGCAACCCCGGTTCGGGCGGGGTTGGCGGCGGCAGCAGCGGCGGCGCCATCCTGGCTTCCGGTCCGGTTTACATGAAGAATTGCCTCTTTTCGCTAAATACCGCCGTGGGCGGAAGCACCAGCAGTTTCGGCCAGGCCGGCGGCTCCGCCACGGGCGGCGGCCTGGAGTTGACCGGTTCCACCGCGACCAACATCATTGAAAACACCACCTTCAACGAGAACTCCTGTCAGGGCGGGGCCGGCGGCGGCAATTCCAGCCTGGTCTTTCAGCCGGCCGGCAACGGCGGTTCCGCCACGGGCGGCGGATTGGCCAGCGCGGCGGCCCTCGCGGTCGTGCTCAACTGTACCCTGGCGACCAATACTTTGACCGGCGGCACCGCCGGCGTCAGCACCACCAGCGAATCCAACGGCGTGATTGGCCTGACTCACGGCTTCGATCTGGCGCGCACCGCCGGCACTCTGAAGATGGCCGATTCCATTCTTTCCGGCGGCACCAACGCCAACGCCACCAACTTCTCCGCCCTTACCTTCACCACCTACATCACCAACACCACCCCCAACGACTCCGGCGGCGTTACCGACCTGGGTTACAATTTCAGTTCCGACACCAGCGTCGCGCTGCTGGCCGCGATGGGCAGTATTGTCAATACGAATCCCTATCTCGACACCGCCTTGAGCGCGCCCGGCAACACCATCGTCGGCCTGTTGACCGGCTCGTCCGGCGAAACCCTCGCCGTTCTTTTCGGCAGCCCGGCCATTGCCGCTGTCCCGGGCATCCCGGGCCTGACTTTTCCAGCCTACGACCAGGTGTTCCAACCTCGCTCATCACCCACCACCATGGGGGCTTATGAAGCCAATCCCCTTGATCTCAGTACCGCCACTGCGCCGACCATTCTCACGAATGCGTCCGACGTCACGACCAACGCCGGTGGCACGGTCGTATTCCAGGTGGCTGCCGACGCCGGTTCCACTCCGTTGGGTTACCAATGGCAATTCAATGGAACCAATCTGGCTGACGGCGGCCGCATCTCCGGCGCCTTGAGCAATGTTCTGACCATCAAATCGGTCACCACCAATGACATGGGCAGTTATTCCGTCCTCGTGGGCGTTTCCACGCTGATTGATGGCGGTGTAATCAGCAGCGAAACCAACACCTTGACGGTGTTCGTCCCCGTGACCATTCAAGTCGAACCTCCCAAGTCCGTCAAACCGACGCCGGGCGCGCCCTTGAATTTGTCCGTCACCGCCACCGGCGCCGAGCCGTTGTCCTTCCAATGGTATGTCAACGAAACAAACGCCTTGAGCGACGGCCCGGAAATTACCGGCTCCACCACCTCCAACCTCACCATTTACCCGCTGGCGCCGGACAATGCCGGCAACTATTCCGTCGTCGTGTCCAACCCCTACGGCTCGGTCACCAGTTCCATTGTCACATTAACAATTCCGCCGCCCACTTTGACCATCCTGCCAACCCTGTCGGGCGTCCTGACACCCTCCCTCACCGTGCTGGGAACCGCTACCGGCGAATTCGGCGTCACCAATGTGCTCTGGGAACTCAACGGCGGACCTTTGGCTTCCGCAACCACCACCAATCAATGGATCAACTGGTCCGCCGACGTGAATTTGCAACCGGGAACCAACATTTTCAGCGCCTTTAGCGTGGACCTCCTCGGCCAGGTGTCCCGCACCAACCGCATTACCATATTCTTCACCAACTTCGCCACCCTGACCTTGACGACCAGCGGTTTTGGAAGAATCACCCCCGTTTTCCCCAACAATTCCCTGGTGGAAGGCCGCAACTACACCCTGACCGCGGTTCCCAACCCCGGCAATTTGTTTTCCAATTGGACGGGGCCTTTCACCAGCACCAACAATCCCCTCACCTTCGAACTTGATTCCGATACGGCGTGGCAGGCCAATTTTGTCACCAACTTTTTCCTCCCCGCCGCCGGAACTTACAACGGCCTGTTCTCCTCCAGCAACGGCGTCACCCCGCAATCCGCCGGCATGATCAGCGGCTTGATCCTCCAATCCAACGGCGTTTTCAGCGGCAAACTTGTGCTGGCCGGAACGAATTACCCGCTCGCGGGCCGCTTCGACATCCCCGGCCAGGCCGCTGTCACGGTTGGCCCGGCCAGCGCGCCCGGCGGCCCGCTCCAGGTCCAGTTGTTCCTGCAACCCGCGCCGACGAACCAGATCACGGGCACAGTGTCAAACACACTTTGGTCCGCGAACCTGCTCGCCGAATTGGCCGGAACGGGCCTGCCTTCGCCCGAATACACCCTGCTGCTTTCCCCGCCCGCCGCCGCCCCGGCCAGTTCGCCGCCCGGCGATGGCTACGCCCTGGCCGCCACCCGCGCGGGCGTGGTCACATTCAGCGGCGCGTTGGCCGACGGCACCGCTTTTAGCGAGACTGTGCCTGCTTCGGCCACGGGGAACGTCCCGGTCTATGCCAGCCTTTACAAAAACACCGGCCTGCTTTTTGGCTGGGTCAATCTGACCAATGCGCAGGCCGCTCCGCTCACCAACCTCCTGACTTGGATCAGCCCGTTCGGCGCGACCGTACTTTATCCCGGCGGCTTCACCAATGCTCTTCCCGTTGAAACCGCGCCCTGGATCGCCCCGCCCGCCAACACTCCGGCCATCCCGTTCCCCGGCGGATTGTTGGTCGTCTCCAACTCCGGCCTTGTTCTCACCTTCGACGTGGCGGTCAGCAACAACAACGCCCTGGCCAGGCTCGGCGGCAACCCCACCAATTCATTGACAGGCTCCATCAACCCCAAAACCGGTCTGCTCAGTGTCACGTTCGGCAATGGCGTTGGCAAAGCCACGACTGCCGGTGCCGGCGCTGTCCTCCAATCTTCCAACAATGCCGCCGGTTTCTTCGTCACCAAAACCAACGCCGGATTGATCACTCTCCAAACCAACCTTGCCGCCCTGGCCCCCCTCATCTTCCAGCAACCGGCCACGCTCAATTTCGTCTCCAACAGCAACGCGCGTTTTTCCGTCCTGGCCGTCGGTTCGCCCCCGTTGCGCTATCAATGGAGCTTTGATGGAAATCCTCTGGCCGATGCCGGGAATATCTCCGGCTCCGCCGCCAGCCAGTTGAGCCTTGTCCCCGCCGTGCTGACCGACGCTGGCAGCTATTCAGTGGTCGTTTCCAACTCCTACGGTTCAGTCACCAGTTCCGTCGCCGTGCTGGCCGTCCCGCCGCCGACCTTGACCCTCAAACCATTCCTGTCCAGCGTGACCTCGCCCGCCCTGACTTTGCAGGGAACGGCCTCGGGAAAATTCGGAGTGGCCAACGTGCTCTGGCAACTTAACGGCGGACCTTTGACTGCCGCAAGCACCTCCTCGCAATGGACCAATTGGTCCGCCCTGGTGACGTTGCAGCCTGGAACCAACCTGTTCCGCGCCTTCAGCGTGGATCCCCTCGGTAATCCCTCCGCCGTGCAGGCCGCCGCCATATATTATTTGACACAAAGTTCCATCACTTTGAGCACCTCCGGCCCCGGCACGATTTCTCCCGGGTTCACCGGCACCTCTCTCGCGGTGGGCCGCGACTACGCCGTCACCGCCGTGCCCAAACCCGGCAATTTGTTTTCCAACTGGACCGGCTCCATCAGCAGCACGGCCAATCCGCTGACGTTCCTTATGATGTCAAACATGGAATTGACCGCCAATTTCGTTCCCAATTTCTTTATTCCCTCGGCGGGCATTTACGATGGTCTGTTCTCCTCCTCCAATGGGGTCGCGCAGGAATCCGCCGGCCTGCTTTACGACCTTGTCCTCAAAACCAACGGCTCCTACACCGGCAAGCTGTTCGTGGCCGGAACCAATTTTTCCCTCGTCGGCAATTTTGACATCTTCGGCCACGCCGCCGCCGGCTTCGGGGCTTCCAACGCGGCCGGCGGACAGTTGCTGCTTGACATGACCTTGCTAAAAGCTCCCACCAACCAGATCATCGGGACCGTTTCCAGCAATACCTGGAGCGCCAACTTGATCGCGGAACTGGCGGGCAACGCTTTGCCCCCGGCCCAGTACACCATGCTCTTTTCCGTCTTGAACGCCGCCAGCAACACTCCGCCTGGCAACGGCTATGCCCTCGTCACCAACCAGGCCGGCCTGGTCGCGCTTACCGGCGCGCTGGCCGATGGAACAACTTTCAGCCAGAGCGTCTCCGCTTCCGCGACCGGCGACGTCCCGATCTATGCCAGCCTTTACACCAACACCGGCCTGCTCTTTGGTTGGATTAATTTGACAAATATGGAAGCCGCCCCGCCCGCCAATGTTCTGACTTGGATTAAAAAAATGTCCGGTCCGGCCACGCTCTATCCCGCTGGGTTCACCAATTCACTGTCCCTGCAAGGCGCGCCCTGGGTTACTCCGCCCGCCAACTCTCCGGCCATTTCCTATCCCAAGGGAGACCTCATCATCAGCAACACCTCTATTGACCTCGACTTCACCGTGGCGGTGCTCGGCAACAACTCTTTGACCAAGCTGGGGGGCACCCCGCCCAATTCGCTGACCGGTTCCATTGTCCCCGCGACGGGCTGGTTGAAGCTCAGTTTCGGCAACGGCAATGGCGCCACCACCCTCCAAGGAATCGGAGCCGTTCTGCAAGATCAGAAAATCGCCGGAGGATACTTCCTGACCACGACCAACGCCGGCGCCATCATCCTGTCCCCTCCACAGTAATGGGAATTCCGCCTTGCGCCCATGCACCTGCCAGGGTCGCAGGAACAACGCGGTGTCTTCCCTCTCTCCCCGCGTGCGGGGAGAGAGCCGGAGAGAGGGGTTCCCATCTTGCTCCTATTTCTTCTTTTCCCTGCCCGCCTTGATCTCCGCCCACAGCCACACCAGCAGGGCCGGTCCAAAGCAGATCGCCACGCCCAGCGGCACCAGCCAAAATCCCCAATGTGCTGTATTAATGTCTGTCATCAGTTCAACTTCGCCCGCCACCGGCCCGTTGTAAAGGGGGAAGGTCCTCATTAATTCCCCGGCGTCAGAATTTCCGGCCGCAGCCAGCCGATGTTCTGCGCCGGCAGCCGCGGATCCAGCGAGCCGGGGACCATTTGCTCCAGGCCAAGATGCCCGTCCACGAAGACCACGTTGGCCCGCTGCTGATGTCGAAACTGTCCGTTGGGTTGCGGGCTGGGTTGCCCCGCCTCGTTGTCAACGTAATACCATTCCTCAAACATCGGATGTTTTGGCGAGGCCGGCGCTTCAAACGTGTTCACCTGCGCCGCGTCCGCCAGAAAGGCCAGATTGCCCGGAGCCGCCAGCCTCGTTATGTTCAACGGCGGCCCAAAGATGGAGGAATTATAACCGTAATCACACGTCGGCGCCGCGGCCTTCAACTTGAATTGCGACGAGCCGTAGTCGAAGGCCGGGCAGAAATCCACCCCCATGCCAAGCCAGGGATAGAGCGGGCTGGCCGTCGGATCGAAAGAGCGCGTTTCCTCCGGCCCGCTGCCAAGCAATCCAAACCAGTAATAGGTCCCAAGGGTCGTGGTCGGGCCGGCGTAGGGAAACGTATTTCCGGCGTTGTCATCCCAATACATCTGCGCCGCCGCGACGAATTGCCGCAAATTACTCCCGCATTTCGCCGCCTGCGCCGGCAACTTCCCCCGGCTCAACGCCGGCAATAAAATGGACGCCAAAATGCCAATCACCGCAATCGTCACCAGCAGTTCGATCAGCGTGAAACCGCCCGCCCGTTTTCTGGCCGCCCGCTTTCTCTCACGCCGCGCCGTGGGTCGTTCCTCCTGCATCGCCTGCCCCAGGCATTCGGGGCAGAGGCAGTCGGACCCGGCCCTTGCGCCGGCCAGCGCGGGAAACTTCCCGCACCAGCAGGCCCCGCTCTCGTGGCAGGCAAATCGCGCCCCACATCGCGGGCAGTTTTTTTGTTTCGGCGCCTTCACGGCTTTGGTTCCGATGGAGGAAATTAATCCGCCCGCACGGCGTTGACCCGGTAAAACTGATGTGGCTGCGCCGGATTCACGTCCTGCAAAACCAGATTGCCGCCCGTCCCGGCCACCGCTTCCCCGGCCGGCAGCCAGGACTGAAGATCGGCGCTGCTTTGCAGCACATAATTCCAGCCCGTCTGGCTGGCGAACGTCACCTGGCCCACCCCATTCACCACCGCGCCCTGCAACAACCCCACCGGCGGCGGCGGCACCACCAAGACCACATTGCCTATCGTGCCGTGCGCCAGCAGCGAGGCTCCTGACCCGGTGTCCGAGTAGCTTTCCACCGCAAAGGTATCCAGATGATAGTCGCCGAAGTACACTCCCGGCGCGTTTAGAACCGCCTCCATGGGCGCGACCACCGCCGTTCCATTGGTTGTGATGTTCAGAACGCACGTTTGGTTGGCCGCCGTGTAGTTCATGGTGACGTGCATCACGATGTTCGTCGGCAGTTCCCCCACGCCATACGAACTGTCGCCGCCCCAGTAGAAGTCGTTCTGACTGTCTATAAAGCTCGGCCAGACAGTATTGGTGTCCGGAAGGGGCTGGACGTCGTCCCATTGGAAGAAGTCAAA
>Ga0224554_1001543_pt1 | contig 14241 bp, 9 predicted proteins | sample 714S22024metaG_FD_180666 | JGI IMG/M metagenome (GOLD analysis project Ga0224554, IMG submission 180666) | Peat soil microbial communities from Stordalen Mire, Sweden - 717 S2 20-24 | ecosystem: Environmental > Terrestrial > Soil > Wetlands > Peat | place: Sweden: Norrbotten County, Stordalen...
CCAACTCAAGAGCAACGTTTCGGCATCGTCATAGCGGTGCTGGTGCATGGCCATCACCGCCTTTGCAAAGCTGCTCACCGACGGACTCGGGCTTGACCGGGCAGGTCCAATCCTCCGGTACGCCTGCGACGCGTCGTCCTCGTCACCGGCCAGCGCATATAAAGCCGCAAGAGCAACATCTTTGGCCGGGCTGTAAGTTGGGTCTGCCTCCAGCTTCCGCGCCGCTTCGCGACACAGCGGCGGGAGTTCGGCGCCTGCCTCGTCGCCTGTCACGTTACGGCCGACGCGGTCTTCTATCGGAAGTCCCAATGCATCCAGCGCCTCGCTCCGGTCGATTTCGATGGCTTTCTGGACGCGCGAAAGGCCCTCCGCCGGTTGCTGCATGAGAAGCAGCATCTCTCCGTCGCGGGCCAGCGCGGAAGCAGATTGCGGCGCAAGAGCCATGGCTTGTTCTAACTGTTCCTGAGCTTGAGGCAGACGGGCTTGCTGGAGGAAGACTTCGGCCAGTTCCAAATGCGCGTCGAGCAGGCGCGGATCGCGCTCGATGGCGCGGCGAAGATGGCCTTCGGCCTTGGTCCACTCACGCTCCCCGGCATAAGTCGACCCGTAGATCAGGTCGGAAAGCGCTGTCCCGGAGGATTCATCGAGCAACTGCTCGGTCTGCTGGACGGCGGCCTTGCCGTAGGCCTCGCCGAGCGCGAAGAGCAGATCGGGATCGTCGGGAAATCGCGCGGCGGCTTTGCGCAGTTGGAGCAACGCCGCATCCGTCTGCCCTACATCCCAAAGCGCCGTTCCCAGCCAGGTTTGCGCCAGCTTATCCGCAGGATCTTGTCGAATCGCCTCGCGCAGAAGCGCGGCGGCCTGCGCCGGCCGATGCAACTTCACATCGTCGATTCCAAGCCAAAGGCTCACGCCGCGCATACCGGGCCTCAACTTGTTGGCTGTCTTCAGAGCTTCGGCTGACTCTTCGAATTTTGCCTGCGCGTAGTAAACCAACCCAAGGTTTATGTACACCTCGGGCAATCCCGGTTGAAGCTGCAAAACTGCCTTATATTCACGCACAGCCGCATCAAGCAGGCCTTGCTGCTGATCCTGCTGTGCCGCAAGGAAGTGTTGCTGAACCAGGGAGCCGGCCTGCTGCGCGCTGCTCGACGGCAGGAGCACACCGGCAAAGACAATGACACCGGGAAGCAGCAGAAAACGGCATGAAAGGGTAAAAAACATAGGTTGATTTTATCTCCCGGACCTCTGTGAAGAGGTCCGGGGGACGATCGTGTCTTAGAACAACACTTTAAGGTTAGCTTGAATGCTGCGTGGCAAGTTTTGACGGTTGGTGGCACTGCCCAAATTACTACCGTCGCTGGTGTTTGTATCGAAGCCGGTATATTGCCCCGCCCGGTTGAACGCGTTGAAGAACTCCAAACGGAAAAGCGCCTTCACTTTATCCGTATACATCGGAATTTCTTTAGACAGGCTCAAGTCCTCACCGTGGCTGGCGAATTCGCGGACCTTAAGCGCTCGCGGCGCGTCGCCAAAGGTATAGCTAGGCGCGGGCGTAAACGCCGCCGCGTTCAATCTGTGGCTTTGCCCCCACACCCAGCCTCCGCCGTGATAACCATTCATGTTCTGCCCTGAGACGTAGTTGGGGCGGGCGCTGGCGCCGAGATTACCGGCGAAGATTCCTGAGTCCCAGCCTCCCTCAGTCACATGAAGAGGGGTTCCGCCCTGGTAGGTTAGGACGCCGGCAAACTGCCAGCCACCCACGAGCTCTTCGGCAAATTTGCCTTGATTGACAAATTGCTTGCCTTTGCCGAAGGGCAGTTGATAAGTGTAACTCATAATCAGGCGCTGCGGAACGTCGTACTGGCTTAGCCCCTTTTCGACCTTGAGGTTGTAGGTGTTCAGCGCGCCACCGTTGCCATTGGCGAACCAACTCGCCACGGCGGGATACTCTGAGTCGGAATTGGTAAGGGTCTTCTGCCATGCGTAGCTTGCGAGCAACGTGAGACCCGCCGAAATGCTCTTTTTCGCGGTAACCTGCAAGGCGTGATAGGTGTAGACGCCGGCGGGATCGCCCATGGTGACAGTATCCACATCCGCATTTCCGTACTGCGGGAACGGCCTCAGAGCCTGAGAAACCGTGCCGCTGAATCCCGCATAAGGCGCGGTAACGGGAGTTTGACCGGTGCACGCCGCATTGCCGGCTTGTGCGGTGATATCGACGTTCAAACATGCGCCGCGCACCTGATTGACGGGAAGTCCCTGGTTGGGGTCGTGCATGAAGGCTGGCAGGTGATCGCCATGATCTCCAACATAGGCCATGTCCACAACGAATTTTCCAGGAAGCTGCTGCTCCACATCGAGGGTCCAGGTCTGCGTGGTCCCCGGACGCCCTGTTTTGGAGATAATGACCGTCGGCGCTTGGCCGTTCATCGACGACGGACCGACGAATGGAGGCAAGGTACCGGGGTAAGCTGTAATCTTGTCGAGAAGGACTTCCGGAGTTTGCTGGTTGGCGCCAGTGGGGTATTGGTAACTGCCCGTGAAGCCGGCGGAGTCGTTTTCGCCAAAGCCGCCAATTTTCAGGCTTTGGTAGTAGATTCCGTATCCTGCCCGAACCACCGTATCGGGCCTGACCTGATAGGCAAGACCGATGCGCGGGCCATACGACTTCTTGAAGGTATCCTGATAACTGTCCGATCCCGTCCGGCCCGTGCCGGTGCCGAGGAATTCATAGGCTCCGGGAAGGTTGCCCGCCGCGGGATTGGCCAGCGTGGGATTCATGAACGACTGTTGTCCATGAGCCTCTGTGACGGGCGTAGGAATCTCATAGCGGAAGCCGGCATTGACGGTCAACTTGGGATTGACCTTCCAGTCGTCCTGCACGAAGCCCGCGTAGTATTTCACGCGCCATCCAAGTTGCTGGGGCAATACGATTCTGTTGTGATTGCCATCCCCATTTGGTGACCCGGCCCCAAGAAAGAAACTCGCGTAATTGAATCCCGAGTTGGCCTGATTCGGGTCGCTTAAATTCCCGGTGCTGGTTGGGCCGGAGCCGAAGGTGAACTCTCCCGAGGTCTGCGTCGCGACGTTGATGTTGAACTCCTGCAAGCGCGCTTCCACGCCGAACTTTAGGCTGTGACGGCCATGCTGCCAGGAAAGGTTGTCGTCATATTGGTACGTGTTGTCGACAAATGCATCGGCGCCATTGCTCGGCACAGGCGCTCCGTTATGGTAGTTGTAGTCGAAGTAGGGGAAAGTCGTTTGCATGACTCCCTTCAGCCCAAGTTTGTCTGGCCAATTTCCTCCATAGCTCCCTATACCGCTGCCCTCGACGCGATAGCGGCGGCTGTAACCCGCATTGAAGTGGTTCAAAAGGTTGGGGCTGAATATGTAGTCGTAACCGAAGCGCACATAGTGCGTCCTCTGATTGGTTGCGCTGGTATCCAGGGGATGGCCAGCAATAGTGTCCTCGGTCGGACGCCAATCGTAGTCGTAGCTGCCGTTGATTTTTTGCTTCGCGCCGATGTTCTGGTCGATGCGAATTTCGTACATATTGGCATTGGTTATATCCAGCGACGACACCGGGGTATTCTGGTAGGGCGAGGTTACGCCCGATGGCGCCTGAGGCATATCCGGGATCGCTGCCTTGAAGACCGAATCCTCCGCTGTGGATGGAATGATATTGGTGGGAGTGCCGCTCCAGCCAGTGGGACTGGCGGCATCGGCGGTGGCGCCGTATGGCACGCATGCCTTCCCCTGATTTGCGTACGTGCAGGTGGTGTAATCGTAGAGAATGTGCGCCGGAAAAGTAGTCCCGAAGACTGTGACCGGCGTAAGCAGAGAAGAAAAGTCGCCGGTCGTCATGGCTTGCGTTGGCGCTCCGTTCAGGCCGTTTCCTCCCGTATGAAACCGGAAGCCTTCATAGTTGAACATGAAGAAGGTCTTGTCCCGCCCATTGTAGAGCTTGGGGATATAGACCGGACCGGAGATAAGGGCTCCGAAATCGTTCTGCGTGTCGAGTCCCCTCGGCTGTTTCTGTAAATTGCTGATCCAGCTATTGGCATCCAATGATTTGTTTCGCAGGATGTCATAAGCATCTCCATGCAAGGAGTTGCTGCCGGACTTGGTAACCAGGTTGATCAGGCCACCGCCCATTCTTCCGTACTGGGCGTCGAAGGTATTTGTCATCACCTTGAACTCCTGCACGGCCTCGACGCTGACTCCGTAGTTCATCTGCATGCTGGGGGAGACGAGTTCGATGGTGGCGCCGTCCACGAAAATATCCATGCTGGCTTCCTGGCCGCCATTCAGCTTGAAAACGTCACTATTTTGAGTTGGAGAATTGGAGTTCAAGCCGGAATAGCCCGGCGCCAACTCCACAAATTGCAGAGGATTGCGCGGAGCCCCGGCATACTGGAGCGGAAGGTCTTCGATCAGCGCGGATGACACGGTTGTGCCGATGTCGGAAGACTCGGTCTGCAGTTGCGAGGCATCGCTGGTTACGGTAACGCTCTCAGTGGCCGAACCTATCTTCAATACGGCATTGATGGTGGCCGTACTGCCCACGTTCACCGTGATGCCGACTTGTGTGTAAGACTCAAACCCTTGAGAGGTTATTGCCAGGGTGTAGGTTCCGGGTGGGAGTTCGGGGAAGGTAAACAGGCCCTCGTCGCTCGCTATCGTTGTATAGCGGCTGCCTGTATTTGTCTCCTTCAGTGTGAGGGATGCTCCGAAAATACTTGCGCCGGATGCGTCCTTTACCGAGCCGGTCAAGGTTCCTCTGCCCGATTGGGCCAGGCTTGGGATGCCGGCGATTAACCAGAACACCGCCAACAGCCAGACTGCATGGCACCACGTTCTTTGCGCGGTTCGATTTGTGTGGATCATGGTGTGTCTCCTGTGAATCATTGTTTTTCAGGCCTCCAAAATGTGTCCGGCGAAACTGACGGCGGGGGAGGTGGTACCCGCCGCGTCCAGACCCCGAGAGATCTGGCCAGCCACCCGGATGGACAACAATTGCACCAGCGCTATCACTGGCAATGCGTATTTGAGCGCTGCATTTCCAGACCATCCGTAGGCGATGCCCAGGAATAACCCGCAACCCAGGCAGCGCCCAGCAAACAGTCCAAACTCGTGGTTGAAGATATAGGCGTACTCCTTCCGGCCCTCCAGGCGGGAGACCACATCGATCACCTGCAACTGGATCGGATAATAGGCAAGATCCAGAAGAGGTTTGGCCAGCAAAAGACATCCGATAAAGATGAGCACGCCCACGGCGTTGAAGAGCAATGTGTTGGTGACCGCGCCGAGAAGGAACAACAGGAGCCCGGCAGAAAAGACGATGATGCGATGCCGGGGCGCTGTCATACGGCCAACCGTATACATGAGGCAGGCGGAGAAGACACCGCCGATGGCCTGCGTGGCGCCCAGGGTCCCCTCTTGGCCGACCAGGAGCATGATGAGCATGGCAGGCGCGGTGACGATGTATCCCTGGGCCAAACCCTTCAACAGAGCCAGTTTGAGCATCCGCCGCCACAGAGGATGAAACCGGAAGAACACGAAACGGGTATGCTCCGGGTTGCGGAACGTACCGCGCTCAAGAATGCCGGCGGCCAGGATCGTCAGGCCAAAAACCGCCATCGCGATGATGTGGTAAGCACGGTCGGGAATCCCGCCGAGCCAGCCGTACAAAGTAGTGCCGCTGATAAACCAGCCGATGAGTGCAGGAACCGCGACGGCGTCTAAAGTGGCAATGAAATTCTCCAGGCCGTAGTAGTAGTTCCGGTTGCCGTCGTTGGTGGCGGTCAGCGCCAGGAATCCACGGTTGGCCCAAAAGATGCCGGTAGCCAGCCCCATGGTGAATCCCGAGGTCGCAACGCCAATGGGAGTGAGGATGCTCAGTTGCATCATCAGCATCATTGCCAGTCCCGACAGAATCATGCCGGTGGCGTACAGATGCTTGGCACTGACGCGGCCCAGCAGCTTGCCATTCAAATAGAAGGCCAGCGGCGTGGCCGCGTAAATTGACAACTGATAGGTGACCACCTTGGCGACCGCGTGCGAGTTCCGCATGACATAGGCAGCCACGAAGATCTCGATCACTGGCAGGACAAGGCCATAGATCATGTTGGACACCATCAATACCTGCATGGAGTGGGGGCAGCTAAGAAAAACTTCAAACTCCTTGCGCAGACGGGTCATGGCATCTCTCCCCGCACCGGAGCCAGGCCGGCAAGAATGCTCTTGATGGAGAGATGAGCGGCGCAGATCACGCTGTCGGCCGCGCCATAGTAGAGCGTTACGCGGTCGCCATCGACCAGGTGGCCGTTGGTAAAGATGACCTGGCCGAAGAAGCCTTCCCGCTCGTAGGGAGTCAGCGGTTCCATAATGGGCGCCTCGGAGCGGGCCAGCACCCGCCAGGGCTCGTCGAGATCGAGCAGCAGCGCGCCAAGGCAGTAGCGATTCTCCTTTGTCGCGCCGTGATAAATTTCCAGCCACCCTTCGTCGGTCCGGATCGGAGCCGCTCCCGCCCCAACCCGGGCGCTGTCCCAATGCCCCTCACGGCTGTGTGCCAGACAACGGTGCCGGCCCCAGTGAACCAGATCGGGCGACTCGGCCAGCCAAATGTAGTTGCCGCCCAGCTCCGGGCTGCTGGGCCGGTGCAGCGCATAGTATTTGCCGCCGATTTGCTCCTCGAAGAGCGCGCAATCCTTGTTGTGCGGAGGAAAGATCATGCCCTCGTGCACAAAGTCCTTCCAGTCGCGCGTGGTCCGCAGCCCCACGCCGACGCCATGACTGGAGACCTGCGTATAGGTCAGATAGTAGGTTTCGCCGATCTTCGCCACGCGGCAGTCCTCGATGCCGTAGGTTTCCAGTTCTCCGGCTCCCATCAGGGGCTGGCTTTGCTCCGGCTCAGCGAAGTGGATGCCATCGTCGCTGGCCAGCAGGCGAAGGTGAGAGAGGGTGGTGAGATAGTCCTGCCTGTCAAAATGGATGACGCGAGGATCGCTCAGGTCGAGCCGTGGATCGCCGGAGTTGAATTCAAGCACCTCAAGCCGGCCGTCAGGACTCAGGATGGGGAATGAGGTCTTGCCTGGAACCTGCGCCGGGCGCTCCGCCACCCTCACCAGCAGCCAGGTCTTGCCTTGATAGCGAAAGACGCCAGGGTTCAGCAGGCATATCACTTCCATGCCCTCTACGCTCGGATGCAGATCCCGCGGTGTGAGAATGGGGTTCTGGCCGAAGCGTTGTGCGAGATCGTTCATCATGAGCCCTTTGCAGTTCTGGAGGGTAGAGCTTTCGCGCCGGCGTTTCGCGATGGAACAAACCGGACTTTGGAAGCCGCTGATAAGCCTCTGGGAAAGCAAGCGCCGCTGAAAAGGGACTTACTGCGGAAATCTTTGATAGCCCGTGCGATTTACATGTGATTCGCGCAAAAACATACAGAAAGACGCCATGAATGCAGAAGGTGAGACTCCGGGTCGGAATTCCCGCGGGGAGACCACCATGAGAGGGCGCCGCACAGGAAGTCCGCTCCGGCATTTTGGAAGATTCTCCGTCTTTGCATGAGAAGCTTTCCGTCTCAGACAGACCAATCCCTCGAGTGTGGGTGTGCTAAACTCACCGGGAAGACGACGCTTACCGGGATGTGTATTGAATTGCACACAATCTGACTGTGCCGAACGGAAATGGGATTAGACGCGGATGATGGAAGCGGATGCGAATCTTCGGACAGACCCCAGGTGGCAATTGATCGAAAGGATCGCCGCCAGCAGTTCCTTTCAAAAGTCGGCCAGACTCAGGGATCTCTTGCGCTTTCTGGCGGAGAGGACGCTGCACGGCCAGCCCCAGGATCTGAGTGAACACTCGATCGGCAGCGCCGTCTTCGGCAAGGCCCAGGATTACAGTGTCGTCGAGGACAGCTCAGTCCGCGTGCATGTGCGGCAGTTGCGGCTCAAGCTGCATGAGTACTTCGACGGCGAAGGCCGCGACGAAACTTCCATTGTTGAGATTCCGAAAGGGGCCTACACCACACTCTTTCGCACCGTCGAGCAGAGATCTGCCAGACCGCCGGTGCTGGCTGTTGTGCGCCATGGCCTTAATTCCTGGCTTCGGGCGCTGCCCTGGGCGCTGGCCGCGCTCTTTTTGTTAACGACTCTGGCAGCCTGGTTGCGCCGTCCGGCTGTTCCTCTGCCGCCTCCGCCGCCCTGGCCTCTTGCCACACTCTTCGATTCGGGTAACCGGCCTGTTTATGTGGTGGTCGCCGACATCAACTACGGCATGACGCGGTTGGTAGACGAGCAACCGGTGACGCTGGAGCAGTATCTTAGCCCGTCTTACCGGAGCGGAGAGACACTCGCAAACGCTCATCCCACGGCCCGCGAAGCGCGGGTGATGAGGTATCTTTCCGGCTCGCTGCTGACCTCGTATGCCGACCTGGTGGTGGTCGATACGCTCCTGCGGTTGAGCGGCAATTCGCGCGACCGGCTTGCCATTCGCTCGGCGCGCGAGTTGCGCCCCAGGGACCTTGAAGAAGGAACCTTTGTCTTTGTCGGCAGCCCAAGCTCCAACCCCTGGGTCTCTTACTTCCAGGCCAAACTCAATTTTCAGGAACGCGAGGGCGTAGTCGGCGAAAGCCTCAAGTTCTTTCAGAATATCCATCCCCGGACTGGGGAGCAGGAGAACTACCACGGGCTGGCATTCACCGGCAGCTCCGGTGAGGACTACGCCACCATCTCGCTCCTGCCGCTCGGCAACGGCCGCGGCAGCGTTCTCATCCTGCAGGGACTGCAACAGGAGGGCACCGAGGCTGCGGGACTTTTCCTGGCCGATGCAGGCAACCGGCAAAAGCTTCAGGAAGCGCTCGGCATCTCCGGCATCCCCGGCCAGCCCGTCTACTTCGAGGCGCTCATCCGCACTCAGGCCGTCGCCGGCGCGCCCAATGCCACTTCTATCGTCGCTACGCGCGTGATTCATCCCTAGCTGAATGCCGGGGCGGACCGCATTCCACAATCGAATGCACAAAGGGATGAATGCATCATCTGGACACCGGAGCGGTCGCAAGACAGGTGTAATACTCGCTTCCCCCGTAGTACACCCACCACTTGTTCTTATAGCGAGTCAGGCCATTGAAGAAGATGCAATCCGCAAAGCTCGATACCGGCCTGTGCGGGGCCTCAGCGGCAAAGCCATTCTCAAATGGATACTTAACTTCCGCAAAGAGCGGGGAGCGGGGGAGGTAGTGAACTGGTTTGGTAACATCGGCTTTTGAAATCAAGATCTCTCCCACCGCATAGAAATGCCCAGTGTGCGCGCCTCCAGTGAAGAGAACAATGTTGCCGGGATTCGAGGGATCGTATTCACCAAGAGCGAAGCAGCATTCACCACCGGGCATAGCATTTGCGTTTTCTTCCGATTCCCAATGGAGCAAGTCTTCTGAATATGCAATCAGACCGTCGTCTATGTACATTACATATTTTCCGTTCACCTTGATGGCTTCGTTGTCTGGGCTCTGCAGAACGACGCCATTGCGATGAATACGCTTCGCCTTTGGAAACAGGATGCCGTGCTTGGTCCAATTCAGTAGGTCGGTTGAAGTCGCTGCAATGATCCCGTTGAGACTCGTATCACCCTGCCGTTCCCATAGCCATTGATTGCAGAACATATAGTACATATCCCCGCGCCGCGTCACGTTTACATCTTCGTAGCTGAAGCGTCTATCTTCGCCTTTCCTGAAGAGGGGGCTATGTGTGTCATCCTTTGTAAAATGAACGCCGTCCTTGCTGGTGGCTACTCCTATGTCGCAGATGTAGTCGAACTCGCTGTTCTGCTTGATGTCGATCGGTCTTTCTCCGCGGTACAGGTAGTAGAAGATGCCGTCTTTTATGACGATTGAACCATTGTGCACACCGCCCGAGAAATGACCTGCATCCCAGGCGCCGGGAGTCGGGACTAGAACCGGATTTCCGTTATGCTTCGTGAAAGGGCCGATCGACCATGGGTTATCGTCAAACATATCCATTTGATTCGGCAATTCGCGCGAAAAGTCCCCCCACCACCTATCGATGCTAAAGGATTGCCTTCGCCATGTTGCTTCCTTGTCGGCACTGGGGAACTGCCATGCGAACATACCCTTGGAGTCTTGGGGGTCGATGCGTAGTTTGGCGGCGTCAGGCTCCTGCTGGCAAGCGCTGGACAGCGGCGCGCAGGTGGCTGCCGCTGCCGCCGCAAGGACAAAGGAACGCCGTGAAACAACATGGGCCGATGCCGTTTCCATAAAGCCTGGTATCTTCTTCATTGGCAGTTTTCCTCTCGTGAATGCGTTTACGACCGAATCTCGATTACGCGCGCCTCGTGCGCGCCCAGCCTCAACTCCGTACTTCCCTTATCTAGCTCAAGCGTCCGATTGCGTGTCAGGTCGTGAACCCGTCTTGTGCCCGCCGCTGTCTCGACCGTAATGCGCTTTTCTTCCGGCCAGGGATTGTAGTAGAGGAATGCCGGAGGCAAGTCGCGATCGAGCAGGTTCGTTTTTGCCAGGTCCCAGCGCAGCAGCCACGGATTCCCCTGCGGCTGAACCATCTTGTCCAGCCACAAAACGTAGGCGCCGCCATAGATCGACCGGCGCCCCGCGAAGTCGCCCGTCGCATAGGGACTGTGGCCTTTTTCTTCCCGGCTCAGCCGCTCGTAGGGAATCATCGACGGCAGATCCGGACGGCTCTGGTCCTCGCGCGGTAGATACTCCGGATAGAACCAGCGTAGGTTCGCCGCAGCGTTCAGCGCATACCGCGCCACCTCGCCGGCCAGTTCCGGACGGAATCGCACCGCCGGCAACAGATATGGCAGCGCCACCATCGACTCCATGCTGTAAGTCTGGCCGGCTGGCTCGGTGCGGAATCCCGCCAGCAATCCGTTCACCTCGCGTCCGCCCCATCGTCCCGTCGCCATCAGTCCAGCCTTTGCGTCCAAGACAAACCCCAGCGCCTTTCTCGCGTTGGTTGGATACCCCATCGCCTCCAGCCGCGCCGCCGCCATCACCGCCATGGCGCCGCTTGGAACCTCATACCATGGATTCCTGGCGAAATCCAGGTAGCGATCGATTCCAATCTTGGCTTCTGCCAGGCAGAACTCCTTTCCGGTCAACTTCCACGCCAGCAGCATTACGTAGCTATATCCGCCCACCGCGTCGGGCTGCCGGTAGATATCCTGGTTTGTAAAGGTTGCCGCTTTCGCGAAGTCGTAGCCCTGGCTGTTGAAGTCGTAGCGGATATGTCGTGCCATCTCCTTCAATCGCGCCGCGCTCCTCTCCACCCGCGCCAGCCACTCCGCATCCTGACCGAAGCGCAGCCGGATCAGTCCAAAGGCCAGCGCGGTCACATTCATCAGGTACCAGTATTCGCACAGCGTTCCGCCGGCGCCGTCTAGAAACAGCCCATAAGGCTCACTGAAGTAGCCCTTCAGCGATGCCGCCAGGCCGTCCAACCCCTCGCCACGCAACTCCTTGCCGAGCGCCATCGGCCCGTAGGTTGTCAGTCCCCCGTCTTCCACGCCCTCCAGTGCGGAAGGAAACACCTGCCGGCCATCCTTTGCACGCAGATTCACCCCATGAACAGGGTTCATAACGTAGGCGTCAAATGCATTGGCCAGCGCGTGAAAATCCAGCGGCCGCTCCTCTGGTCGATCCGGCAGTCCGCTCCAACCATATGTCCCCGCTGGCGCTCCGATCGCGCGCTCTGTCCACTCCGCCAGCCCCAGGGCCGCTAATCCTGCGAGAAACTCCCGCCGGCTAAACAGCCATCCCTCACTGACCATCCCGCTCTCCTTGCTCATCTTTTCCCCTTGCATCTACTCCCCTCGTCAATCCAGAAATCTTTTCCGCCAACCGGCAAAAGGCGCACTAGTAAACCGTACCGGGATGAAGAAAATCCAAGTTTCCACGCGAATGCCGCAATCTGACAAGGGGTTAACACGGGAAACGAGCCCTGAACACAGACTTCACATGTGATTATCAAACTTACCAGCAAAGGAATCACCTTCCGTGTACCGGCTCTTCTTCATCAAGTCCGTTCCTTCAGATTGCGAGAGAACTCAAGTTTCCACTGCTAGAGATTTCCGGGGGCATGTCAAGGTCATGTCGGCCTGAAAAATCAAACAATTCTCTTTCAATGGACCAATAACTATGTTTTATCCCTACAATTGGGGGATCTCCGAAAGGGTGAGCAACGCCGTGAAATAACTTTGGGGTTCCCGAGCAGGGGTTCCCAACTCAAAATGACTGAAAGCTATCCATCAGAATCAGAAGGACTTATGCGACTGAAGCACCACGATTACAATTCACAAGTTGTTGATTCTAAATGACATTGTCAGTTCGGGACCAGGGGGTCGGAGGTTCAAATCCGCTCTCCCCGACCATATTTTCAATGGTTTGCAAACATGCAGGTCAGGCAATCTGGTATTGGCCCAGGTACCCTTGTGCCGGAAGGTGCGTCAGTATTGGGTTTCTCGCCGAATCTTGGATGCAGCACTATCCACAATAATATCTACAGTCAGAAGAGATGATCCAGCGTTACACCCAGACAGTCAAACTGGATCCGCACCCATCTGTTTGATTTAACGGTAGATTGGTATTTTGGCGAGGGACAGGGTTAATGGTCTCCCACCCTTTCGCCGAGGGCGCGAAAGGTTGGCATCTCCTTGCGGAGTGTAGCCGAAATGGCTACACTGGATGCAGGAGGCACACCATGCGTCAGGTTTCGCTGCGGGAGTTCAGAACTCGTGGATCGAAGGCTCTGGGGAATGTTCCGCAGGGGGAGACCGTGCTGCTGGCAGGCCAGCAGGGACCGGCATTCTTTCTCGTGCCCGTTCTTGGAGACGTAGCGCTGGAGGATCGTGAACTGCGTCGGGCGATGGCGAGGGCCAGCCTGTGGCAGTACGCACGGCTTGCGGAACAGTATCCGATCACCGATGAAGAGATCGACCAGGAGATTGACGCGGTGAGAACGGCGCGACTGGCCCGGCAAAAGAACAGGCAGAGTTGATGCGGCTCGCCATCCTCGACACCAACGTGGTTGTCTCGGCGGGACTGAAGCTGAGCAGCGTGCCTTTTCAGCTTGTGGCGGATTGGGTGCTGGCGGGGCGGGTGCAGCTCGTGACCTGCCCGTCAATTGTCAGCGAATATCGCGAAGTGCTCTTGCGGCCAAAGTTTACCCGCCACGGATTTCCGCCCGCGTGGCTGGAGCAGCTTATCGAAGAGAGCCTGCGGCTGCCCGACCCTCCGCCGTGGACCCATTCTGTGCCGGACGCGAAGGACGCGATCTTTCTGGCACTCGCACACGCGTCGGGAGCGTGGCTGGTGACGGGAAATCTCAAGCATTTTCCAAAGCCTGGCCGTCACGGCGTCACCGTGCTTTCGCCGGCAGAGTATCTCGATCACCTCGGGGAATGAAGGTGCTCTCCCCGGTCCCCGAATGCGAGGGACCGGGGCCACCCGCCGCCCGTTAGACTTTCTAAAATGTCAAAGCCGATTGCAGGCCCATTCCGCTCGGCGGAAATGTTCTCTTATAAATTGCTTGATACAACGCATCAAGTGAGCCGACAATGGCCAGAATGGCGTTCCTCACAGCCGCTTCCGAGATATTCGGAACCGTCTTCGCGTGGGTCAATTGATTTCTGAGGTCAATTGCGGTACCTAGCTGTGACCACCAATTTGATGCGCGATCCAGGGGCTTTCCGGAAAATCTTGCGTGGAGAAATTCAATCCTATCTTCTAGTCTGGATATTTTGAGACCCGGTTGTAATTGAAATTGGCCGTCTTTTAGCCTCACGTCTCGCTCCAATAAGATCCCCTTTTCATGGGCAGACAGGTCCGTACTCTTTGCAAATTCGTCTCCGATGGAGTTGACGTGTGCTTCCAAAGCGCAGAAGGCAAGCATTAGAGCGGCGTGCAAATGCGCTGCTCTGGACATGGAATCCGTAGACTCTGTGGCCTTCTCAAAGAATCGCTTAGCCTCTTCGAGGAGTTGATTTGCGAATAAGTCAAAATCCGCCACTATGTCTCCTTGGCTTTCGCCTTGGCTTTAATTACTTCGAGTTGAGCCTGTTTTACATGGTACTGCTTGATTGCTATGTCAATGGTAACAGTTCAGGTGCCCCCAGCCGATAAAAGCTGGACATGGCGGGGATTCTCCTCCATTGTTAACGCATGAGTGGGAGAACATCTCGCCACCATTCCGGCACCCGCTG
>Ga0224554_1001544_pt1 | contig 14232 bp, 11 predicted proteins | sample 714S22024metaG_FD_180666 | JGI IMG/M metagenome (GOLD analysis project Ga0224554, IMG submission 180666) | Peat soil microbial communities from Stordalen Mire, Sweden - 717 S2 20-24 | ecosystem: Environmental > Terrestrial > Soil > Wetlands > Peat | place: Sweden: Norrbotten County, Stordalen...
GATTTGCCGGAAGCCGCCAGCATCGCGCGATGGATCGCGCCAACCTGCGCGGCGGGAATTTCAGTTCGAGGGCGCATAGATTGCCCTCACCCTATATTAATAGCCTATTGATTGCAAGTTAGTATCAGGCATCACTTCACATCCAACTCGCGCTGGATGCCGAACTTCTCAATGCGTTTGCGCAGCGTCGCACGCGTGATGCCCAACAGCTTCGCGGCGTGGACCTGGTTGTTGTTCGTTTCCTTGAGTGCCTGGATAACCAGTTCGCGCTCGACAGCGGGAATGACTTTCAATTTCGGATCGCGCCTGGCCCACTGGAACAATTGACGGGCGAGTGCGGCGGCGTCCGTGGCCGCTGCTTCGCCGGCCATCGCCGGAGGTGGCGTGGCACCGCTGCCACCCTGGCCGGAAATTTCCGGCGGCAGATCGCTTTGCAGAATCGCGTCGCCCTTGGCCATGACGTACGCGCGGCGGATGGCGTTCTCCAGTTCGCGCACGTTGCCCGGCCAGTGATATTTTCCCAGCGTCTTGATGACATTGGCGGCAATGGATTTCGGCTTCCGCTGCTGTTCGCGCGCAATTTTTTCCAGAAAATAGTTCACCAGCAGCGGGACGTCCTCGCGCCGCTCGCGCAACGGCGGAATGTGAATGCGCACCACGTTCAGCCGGTAAAACAAGTCCTCGCGGAACTGCCGCGCCGCCACGGCGGCCTCCAGCGGCTTGTTCGTGGCGGCGATGACACGCACGTTCACCTGGATCGGCTGGTTGCCGCCGACCCGTTCGAAGGTGCCGCTTTGCAGCACACGCAGGATTTTCGTCTGCGTCGCCGGCGTCATGTCGCCGATTTCATCGAGAAAAATCGTGCCTTTGTTGCATTGCTCGAATTTGCCGATGCGTTGCATGGTGGCGCCGGTGAACGCGCCGCGTTCATGGCCGAAAAGTTCGCTCTCGAGCAGTTGTTCGGGAATCGCGGCGCAATTGACCGTCAGAAACGGCTGCGTGCTGCGGTTGCTGTGATGATAAATCGCGCGGGCGACAAGTTCCTTGCCGGTGCCGCTCTCACCGGTGATGAGCGCGGTGGCATCCGACGCCGCCACCTGGCCGATGAGCTTGAAGACCTGCTGCATCGGCTCGCTGCGGCCGACGATGCCCAGTTCGTAATCCTCGGATTCGAGCAGCGGCTGATACGACACGACCTGTTGCATGTCGTGCGCGGCTTTGAGCGCGTTGGCGACGATTTCCTTGAGCTTGGGCGCGTCGAACGGCTTGAGCAGATAATCGTAGGCACCGAGCTTCATCGCCTCGATGGCCGTCTGCGTCGTGCCGTAGGCGGTCATCAAAATGACGAGGAGCTTGGGGTTGGCGGCGCGGATGCGGCGGAGTGTTTCGAGCCCGTTCATGCCGCCCATGCGCACGTCCATGAGCACGAGGTCGGGCTTGAATTTGGGAATGACCTTCAGCCCTTCCTCGCCGGACGATGCCGTGGCCAGTTCGATTTCCGGCGAATTAAAGATTCGTTGGAACGAATACCGCACATCCTCTTCGTCATCAATCAACAGCAACTTGCTCATTGGCTGTTAATATAGCGAAAACCGACAAAAGGAATAAGGATTTTTTGAAGCGCATATTTAATTTGAGTTTACACTCGCCAATGCGACCATTTGACCGTTCCCCAAATCGAACCAAAATCAAAATCATTATGAAAAGACACATTTTACCCGGCCTGATGGCTTTGCTGGCCACCCCGCTCCTCGCGGCGGATGCCAGTCCAAAGGCCGAGGTCAAGAACGCCGCTGCCGTGCTCGGCAACCAGACCAATTACTCCTGGCAGGCGACGGTGGAAGTCCCCGCCGATTCACCGTTCAAGCCCGGGCCGACGGACGGGAAAACGGAGAAGGGCGGTTACACGACGCTGTCCTTCAGCTTCGGCGACAACATGACCGAGGCCGTGACCAAAGGCACGAACGGCGCGGTCAAGACGGACGACGGCTGGAAGACGCTGGCCAAGGCGTTGAAAGACAACGGCGACAGCGGATTCAATCCGACGAGGTTCATCGCGCGCATGGTGCAAAATTACCGGGTTCCCGCGGTCGAAGCCGCGAGCCTGGCCGACGACGCGAAGGAATTGAAGAAGGACACCAATTCGGTTTCCGGCGACCTGACCGAGGCCGGTGCGAAGGCATGGTTGTCATTCCGGCGGCGCGGAAACGGCGGCGATGGCCCGACCGTCACCAATCCCAAAGGCTCGGTGAAATTCTGGGTCAAGGACGGCAAGCTGGTGAAATATCAATATCACGTCCAGGGCACGGTCAATTTCAACGGCGACGACCGCGATATTGACCGCACGACCACGGTGGAAATCAAAGACGTCAACACGACCAAAATCGAAGTGCCGGACGACGCGAAGAAAAAATTACAGTGACGCTTTCAAACATGGCCGGATGAATCTGGCGTTCCCAAGACACGCTGGAGTTGAGATTCGCTATTTGACCTTGCCTGGGTCACGGCCTATACTCACACCTCTTTAATATGAAAATTGTCATTTGTGATCCGGTTTCGCCGAAAGGCATCGAACTGTTGCAGCAACGGCCTGAATTTCAAGTCGTCGTGCTGCCCAAACGGCTGGCTGAAGCCGAACTGCTGCCCGTCGTCGCCGACGCGGTGGCGCTGGTCGTCCGCTCCGAGACCAAGGTTACACGCAAGGTCATTGAAGCCGCGCCGAAATTGCGCGTGGTCGGCCGCGCCGGCGTGGGCGTGGACAATGTGGACATCGAAGCTGCCACGAAGCACGGCACGGTGGTGATGAACACTCCGGGCGGGAATACCGTGACCACCGCCGAATTGAGCTTCGCCATGCTGCTCTCGCTCGCGCGCAAGGTGCCGCAGGCGCACGCTTCGATGGTCGCCGGCAAATGGGACCGCAAACTTTTCCAGGGCGTTGAACTCATGGGCAAGACCCTCGGCGTGCTCGGCATGGGCCGCATCGGCACCGAAGTCGCCAAACGCGCCATCGCCTTCGGCATGCGCGTCATCGCCTATGACCCGTACCTCACCGAGGATCGCGCCAAGGCCATCGGCGCGGAATTTGCCGACAGCGTGGACGAAGTTTATCGCGTCGCGGATTTCATCACCGTGCATATGCCGGTGACACCGGAAACCAAGCACATGTTGAACGCCGCAGCGTTCGCCAAGATGAAGCCCGGCGTGAAAATCGTGAATTGCGCCCGCGGCGAAATCATCGTCGAGGCGGATTTGATCGCGGCGCTCGAATCGAACAAGGTCGCCGGCGCGGCGCTGGATGTTTACGCCGTTGAACCTTTGCCCGCCGACCATCCGTATCGCAAGCAGGCGAACCTGATTTTGACGCCGCACCTTGGCGCGAGCACGAACGAGGCGCAGGAAAAATGCGGCATTGAGGTTGCCGAAGTCATCGCGGGTTATCTGCTCACCGGCGAGGTCCGCAACGCGGTGAACCTGCCGTATTTGGACGCGAAGACCTACGAGCAGGTGAAGCCGTACCTGCCGCTGGGCGAGGCGCTGGGCAAACTGCTGGCGCAACTGACGCCGGCGGGAGCCGACCGCATCTACATCACTTACGGCGGCCACGCGCGGCAATTGAAGAACGTGGACCCGGTGACGCGTTCAGTTTTGCGCGGCTATTTGGAAAGCAGCGCGGTCAAGGACGTGAACAACGTCAACGTCCGCTCCGTCGCCGCCAGCATCGGCATCACCGTCGAGGAGAAAAAATCCGACGAACCGGTCACGTTCAACGAATGGGTGCATGTGCAGGTTTTCGGCAATGGAAAGAAACTGATTTCGGCGGGCGGAACATTTTTCGGCTCGCCGAACAACCCCCGCATCGTGCGGCTGTTCAGCACGCCGGTGGAAATTCCCATCAGCGGCACCTTGCTGCTGTTGAACAACAAGGACCGGCCCGGCATCGTTGGCCATCTCGGCACGCTGCTCAGCAAACACAAGGTCAATATTGCCAACATGAGCCTGACGCGCGATACCGCCGGCGGGCTGGCTTTGACGGTATTGAATCTCGACAGCACCCCGCCGCCGGCGGTGCTCGCCGAACTTCAGAAAGACCCTGACATCAGTAATGTGAAAGTGGTAAAATTGTAAAAGCCGTAAATCGAAAGAAGAAAAAATGAAGAAACAAATAAAATTGATTTTCCCGGCCGCGTTCGCCGTGGCCTTGTTCGCACTGCCGTGCGTTAATGCCGCTTCTGCCAACGCCGCCACCAACGCGCCTGCGTCCACCGCGACCAACAGCAACTCCCAAGCCGCGATGACCGCGTTGTTTGGCGACCCGGTCATTGCCAGAGGCAACGGTTTTGAAATCAAACGCAGTGAATTGGATGAGGTGATAATGGGGATTAAATCCACCGCTGCCGCGCGCGGCCAGACCATTCCGCCCGGGCAGTTGACCCAGATCGAAGGCAAGTTGCTTGGCCAGCTCATCCAGATCCAGCTTTTGTTGCAAAAGACCACGGATGCAGACAAATCCAACGGGGTCCAAAAAGCCGATTTGCAGATGAAGGCGCTGCTCGAACGCTTCGGTTCGCAGGAGGCATTCGAACGGCAAATGAAAGCCGCCGGCATGACGGCCGCCGACCTGCGTGCCAAAATCGTCCAAAAACTCACCGCTGAAGCCGTGTTGATGCGGGAGTTGAATGTCACCGTTACGGATGCTGAGGCGAAGCAATTTTACGACGACACCAATAATTCGGCTGACTTTGAGCAGCCGGAAATGGTTACCGTCCGCAATATTATTCTGATGACGATTGACCCGGTCACGGGCGCACCGCTGTCGGCGGACCAGCAACAGGCCAAGCGCAAACAAATCGACGACATTCTCAAGCGCATCCGCGGTGGCGCGGATTTTGCGGCGCTGGCCAAACAATACTCCGAAGACCCCAATTCGAAGGACAACAACAAAATGACCCTTGTGCGCGGCAATCCAGGAATACCACCAGAGGTTGAAGCGGCGGCGTTTTCGTTGACCAACAATCAAATCAGTGATGTCATTACCGCCACTATTGGCTACGGTATCATCAAGTTGCTCGACAAAACTCCGGCCAAAAAACTGGCGTTGACTGACAAAGTGCCGTTGAGTGACATGACGGTCGCCGCCAAAATCAAGGATTACCTGACGCAACAAAAAACCGAAAAACTCGCCCCGGCATATTTGGAAAAGTTGAAGAAAGCTGCGGATGTGCAAATTTTGGATGCGGATTTGAAAGCGGCGGCAGCAGCGGCGGCAGCCGCCGCCACTGCGCCTGACGCAACGCCTGAAAAGTAGCCCAGCGTTGAGGGGCACTCGCCAGGTTTGTTCCGCCAAGCCATCTTGGAAAGCGTTATGAAGACAAAACTTGGAATTGTCATTCTTGTCGTGGCCTGTGGCGGGCTGGCAATTGCCTTGTTTGCGACGAAAAAAGCGGCGGACGGACGGCTTAAAACGGACGCCTACGCGATCCTCGACTTTTCCAATCAATTGGTGAACGCCAACAAAACCCTCGACGACTATCGCCAGGTCAATCTGATGCTGACCAATGACCTTGCCGGCAGCCGCCAGGAAGCGCTGACTTTCAGCAACCAATTCACCGAAGCCTCCGGCACGCTGGCCAGCACCAAAGCCTCGCTCCAAAGCGCCCAGGACCAGATTGCCAGTCTCAACGACCGGATTGCGGGTTTGGAAACGCGTAATCAGGGGCTTGACCAGCGCGCGGCCGCGCTCACCAATGCCATTGCCAGCCTGAACGCGCAAATCGCCGACACGCAACAAAAACTCGCCGGTTCTGAAACCAACAACGCCTTTCTCGAAAAGGAATTGCAGCGGCAAACGGCCGCCAAAACCGAGTTGGAGAGCAAGTTCAACAACCTGTCAACGGTGCGTGCCCAGGTCAAAAAATTGAAGGACGATTTGCTCATCGCCCGCCGCTTGCAATGGATGCGCGAACGCTCCGAACCCAGTTCACAGCAAAAAGGCGCGCAATTGTTGATGCAGCGCACGGTGTCCGCCCCCGCGCGCCCGCCGCACTACGATTTGAACGTCGAGGTCAGCTCCGATGGCTCCATCCACGTCATTCCATTGCCGGCCAACGCGCCCGCAACGACGACAAATTTGCCGCCGCAATGACGCGCGCCATTGGGATTTTCAATTTAATTTGCAGTCGGAGCGGGCCGTTCACGAACCACCATGCCGACTTACGAATATATTTGCGAAAAATGCGGGCACGAATTTGAAGCCGTTCAATCCATCTCCGCCTGGCCGCTGCGGATTTGCCCGAAGGAATTTTGCGGCCGGAAGAAATGGGGCCGCGGTCGTGTGAAACGCAGAATCAGCACGGGGGGCGGCCTGCTTTTCAAGGGCAGCGGCTTTTACACCACCGATTACCGCAGCGAAGGCTACCAACAGGCCGCGAAAAAAGATGCTGCCACATCAAATTTGTCCGGGGGCAAAAGCAAACCGGGAAAAAGCGAGACCAAAGCCGCTCCGGTGAAAACGCCGGACAAGGCGGCCGGAAAATGATCCGGAAGTTACATAATTGTGTCGGCGCGCCGTTGCGGCGGTTTGATGATTTGGCGGTTCAGCGGTTCAACGGTTTGACAGCGCAAAACCTTTTTATTTTTTGCGTGGTGGTTTTTCCGCTGTTCGCCCGCGCGCAGACTTCATTGCCGGACATGAGTTCGGCGCGCAGCGTTTCCGGCCAGTTTATCGTCACCGGGGCGCCGTCCACCGCCGCGAGGGCGGGACTGGCGGCCAGGCCGGAAATCGCCACCAACACCGATTTTGTCCGGCTGGAACCCGCGCTGCTGGCCGTCTCCGCCGAGCGCATCAAGGCATTGCTGGGGCGCGAACTCAACCCTGAACTCCCGGGGCTGGATCTTTCCCCGCCGCCGCCCGGGAAAATTTTTCTCGCGTTGCACCCGGCGCAGTCAACGGATGAAGGCGTCACCATCGTCTCCCGGCGTTCACCGGGTGGTTGGGATTATCAGGTCCGGCTGCCCGACGTTTTATCGCGTACCCGTTACCTGCGTGCGATGACCGGCGTGCTGCTGCTCAAATTAGCCAACCACAGCGCCCGCGCGCGTTCCGCGGAGATTCCCGCCTGGCTCACGGATGGTTTGTCCCAGGAATTGCTCGCGACCGCCTGGCAGGAAATCATCCTGTCATCGCCGAACAAAATGATGAACGGGCCGCCGGTCAGCCGCACCGTCAAAACCACCCGCGGCATGGATTCGCTTGCCGGCGCACGGCGTGTGTTGCGCGATCACGCTGCGCTGACGTTTGAACAATTGAGCTGGCCAACCGACGCGCAATTGGCCGGCGACGACGGCGGCGTCTATCGTGCCAGCGCGCAATTGTTCGTCAACGAATTGCAGGCATTGAAAAACGGCCCGGCGCATCTGCGCGCGATGCTCGAAACCCTGCCGAAATTTTACAACTGGCAGATGGCGTTCCAAGCCGCGTTCCGTGAAAATTTTCCGCGGCCGCTCGACGTGGAAAAATGGTGGGCGATGCAGGTCGTGAGCTTCGTTGCGCGCGATCCAGGCCCGGCTTGGACGCCTGCGGTCAGCCGCGACAAGCTTGACGAAATTCTCAGCGTGCCGGTGGAAATGCGCACCGCCTCGAACGCCCTGCCCGCGCACGCGGATATTTCGCTCCAGGCCGTGATCCGCAACTTCGACCGGGCGCGGCAGATTGCGATTCTCCAAACCAAATTGCGCGACCTTGAACTCTCGCAATTGCGCATGGCTTCACCCTTTGCCGTCCTGGCCGACGGCTATCGCCAGGTTCTGGCAGACTATCTCGACTTGGGCAAACGCGCCCGGCCCGTGCAGCACCTGGGCAAACATCCACCCGTGGTCTCGCTCAAACCGACGGTGGCCGACACGCTGAAGAGATTGGACGCGCTCGATGCGCAACGGCGGGCCATCGAATCGGCCGTCAAGCCGGGCGGCATGTCCCCATGATTTTCAACCGCGCTTGAACACGGCGGACACGAAAGCGGTCAACTTGACAGGGCGCGATTCCAACTTATAGTTCCCATTGAAAAAATGAAGGATGACAATTCACTGGCGAATGGCGGGGAGCCGCCATCAGACCACCGACTCCAATCTTTGAAAGGATTTCACTCCGCTGGCCGCGGCTTTTGGCGCGATGTTCCCGCTGCTGATTGGAACGACTGGCATTGGCAGCTCAAACATCGCATCACCATGCCGGAGCAACTGCAGCGCTTCATGCCCACGCTCACGCCGGAGGAATTCGCCGGCGCGAAACTGGCGAACCACAAACTCGCGCTGGCCATCACGCCGTATTTTTTCAACCTCATTGACCCGCTGGACGAGCATTGCCCCATCCGCCGCCAGGTCATTCCGCGCATCGAGGAAACCCGCACCGCATCGTGGGAAATGAGCGACCCGTGCGGCGAGGATTCCCACTCGCCCGTGCCCGGCCTTGTGCATCGTTATCCCGACCGCGTGCTGTTTCTCGTCACCGATCGTTGTGCCGCGTATTGCCGTTATTGCACGCGCTCGCGGCTCGTCAGCAACGCCAGCGGCTACGATTTTCATCCTGAATTCGACAAGCCCATCGCCTATATCGCGCAACACCCGGAAATCCGCGACGTGCTGTTGAGCGGTGGCGATCCCCTGCTCCTCAGCGACGAAAAGTTGGAACAGCTTCTGGGCCGTCTGCGCGCCATCCCGCACGTGGAATTCCTGCGCATCGGGTCGCGCATCCCAACCTTCCTGCCGCAGCGCATCACGCCAGAACTGTGCGCCATGCTGAAAAAATATCATCCGCTGTTCATGAGCATTCACTCGAACCACCCGCGCGAACTCACGACCGAAGTCCGCGATGCGCTCGGTCGCCTCGCCGACGCCGGCATTCCGCTCGGCAACCAGTCCGTGTTGCTCAAGCACGTCAACGATGACGTGACGGTGATGAAGGCGCATATCCAGAAGCTGCTCATGTGCCGCGTGAAACCGTATTACCTTTACCAGTGCGATTTGATTTCCGGCTCGGCCCATTTGCGCGCCAGCGTCCGCCAGGGCTTGGAAATCATGACGCAGTTGCGCGGCTACACGACCGGTTACGCCGTGCCGCAATACGTCATTGATGCCCCCGGCGGCGGCGGCAAGGTGCCCATCAATCCGGACTATATTTTGAGCCACAATGCCGACCGCGTGGTGCTGCGCAACTACGAAGGCAAAATCTTCGAGTATCCCGAAGCCCCGGACGGCACACCGCTCTCCTCGCCGCCGAAAGAAATTGAAGCGCCGCAGATGATTTGATCTCTTGGAGGGAAGCGCTTCGTCGCTTCCCAAATAATTTGGGCATTGACGAAGCAACGCTCTCCAAGACGCAAAGTTTTCTTCGTGTCTTAGTTCCTTTGTTGTTAAATTTTCGCTTAAATGCCTCGCGAAACAGTTAAAGCCAAAGCCACGCGACTAAAAAAAATCATCGCCGCGCTGGACCGGACTTATCCGAAGGCGCATTGCGAGTTGAATCACGCCGACCCGCTGCAACTGCTCATCGCCACGATTCTTTCCGCACAATGCACCGACAAACGCGTCAATATCGTTACGAAGGAATTGTTCAAAAAATACCGTTCGGCGGCGGATTATGCGGCTGCGCCGCTTGCCGAACTTGAGCAGGCCATCAAGTCCACCGGCTTTTTTCGGAACAAGGCGAGGAACATCCAGACCTGCTGCCGCAAACTGGTCGAGCGTTACGCTGGCAAAGTCCCGCACACGATGGAGGAATTGACACAGCTCGACGGCGTCGGGCGCAAGACCGCCAACGTCGTTCTGGGCAATGCGTTCGGTATCAACGTCGGTGTCGTCGTGGACACCCACGTTTCCCGGCTGTCGCAGCGGCTGGGCCTGACGAAGCAGAAAACGCCGGAGAAAATCGAGCCGGAATTGATGGCACTCGTGCCGCAAAAGCAGTGGACGCTGTTCAGCCACTGGCTCATCTGGCACGGACGCCGCCGTTGTGCCGCGCGCAAGCCGGACTGTTTGAACTGCGAGATTAAGAAGCTGTGTCCGCGCATCGGGGTGAAAATTGCTGGAAAAAACATCGAACATCGAACATTGAACACTGAACCTCGAACCTCGAATTTACCCATAGGGCGCGAAGCCGCATTCGGCGTTCAGCGTTCGATGTTGGATGTTGGATGTTCTGCTCCTTTGCACCCCTGGCTTTTATTGCAATCCGGCCTCTGCCCGCCCGCCTTCAACATGGCGCTGGACGAGGCGTTGCTCGAAAGCATGCCGCGCCTGGGCCGGCCGGTGCTGCGGTTTTACGGCTGGACGGAACCGGCGGCCACGTTCGGCTATTTCCAGAAATATGCGGATGTTGAACGCGCCACGCGTCTGCGTCCGCTGATTCGCCGTCCGACCGGCGGCGGCATCGTGCCGCATGATGCCGATTGGACTTACAGCCTTATCTTCCCGCCGGGTCACGAATGGCATTCGCTCAAGGCCGAAGAAAGCTACCGGCGCGTCCACGAATGGATTCGAGCGGCGTTCGCGAAATTGAAGGTCGCCACCACTCTCGCGCCAAACGCCCACAAAACCGGTCCCGGCCAATGTTTTGCGGGTCATGAAAAATTCGATTTGCTCTGGCACGGAAGAAAAATCGCCGGCGCGGCGCAACGGCGCAACAAGCTGGGCCTGCTGATTCAAGGCTCGGTGCAGTCCCGATGCATCGGGATTTCCCTGGCCCGGATGGACTGGCAAAAGGCCATGTGTGCTGTGGGGTGTATTGAATTTGGGGCTGAGTGGTCGGATTTCACGCCGGATGAAACGTTGCGGGAGCGCGCGGAATTTCTGGCCAGACAGAAATATTCACAACCGGCGTTTATACGGAAGTGTTAAGCATTTACAATTTTGCCCGGCATGAGATTTTAGCCGCGAGCGGGCGGACGGGATGGGTTGTGCCGGCAGCTCCGCAATCATTTTGAAAAAAGTTGCATTTTGCATCGCGGCATTTCTTCTTTCCGCCACTTTGACAGGCGCGGCGCTTTTGCTGAACGATACCTTCAGTTATCCCGACGGCCCCTTGGTGACGGCGACCGGCAGTCCTTGGACAACTTACAGCGGGACCACCGGACAGGTGAAGGTTGTTTCCGGCCGGATATTTTTGAGCAGGGTGAATACCGAGGACGTTCAGGCGGCGCTGGCCGGACAGCCTTACGCTTCCACCTCAGGCGCGATTCTATACGTGAGCTTCAAAATCAATTACACCAACCTGCCGTCCAGTGCGGGCAGTTATTTTGCCGAATTCAAGAACGACGGCACGGGCTTTCACGCCCGGATTTTTGCGCAGACCGCAGGGGCGGCCACCGGCGCCTTCCGCATCGGCATCGCCAACGCCGGCAGTATGCCTTCTGCTGTTTTCAATGCCGATTTACAGACCAACACCGATTATACCATCGTGGCGCGCCTGGCCGTGAGCAACGTCGTGAGCACATTGTGGCTCAATCCTACGGCGGAAACCAACGCGGGCGTGACGGCAACCGATACCGCGTCCGCGGTGACCATCACGTCGTTTGGTTTCCGGGAGGATGGTTCCTCGGGAACGATCGGAAATTTTTTTGTTGATGATTTGCGCGTGGGCACAACGTTTCCCGACGTGGTCACCAATGCGCCACCGCTGGAACGCCCCGCCATTGTTTCCCAGCCGCAAAACCAGACCGTGACCAACGGCGCGAATGTCACTTTCAGCGTAAGCGCCACCGGCACCCCGCCGCTGGCTTATCAATGGCGGCTTGACAACACGAACCTTCCGGGAGCAACCAGCTCCAATCTCACGCTGACGGCCGTGACGTTCGCCCAAGCCGGTTTTTATACCGTTGTGATTACCAACGTGCTCGGCTCTGCCGGCAGCGACCCGTTCACTTTGAGCGTCTGGAGCGCCTCGCCTCCGGCGTTTTCCTATCTCACCTACAACGCGAATGGCAACGGCCAGACCAACTGGAGCACGAATATGTGGCATGTGCGGGCCATCGGCCGCCAGGTGCAACACCTCAACCCGGACATCATCACCTTCAACGAAATCCCGGTCACCAACAATTGCACGGCGCAGATGGCGGATTTTGTCACCGCCTTCTGTCCGGGCTATTACCTCGTCACCAACTCCGCGGACGATGGGTTCATCCGCAGCGCCATCCTCAGCCGTTTTCCCATCATCACCTCGACCAGCCGGCTGCACGACGTTTATCTCGGGCCTTACGGCTACACGAACGCCAGTCCCAGTCCCTATTTTCCCCGGGATTTGTTTGAAGCGCAGATTTCCGTTCCCGGTTTTCCCCAGCCCTTGCACGTGTTCACCGTGCATTTGAAGTCCGGACAGACTGGTCCCGAATCGCTGAAACGCGCCGCGGAGGCGGCCGCCGTTTCCAATTTCTTCGCCACGGTCTATCCGGCGGCCAATGGCCAGCAACCGTACGTGTTGAGCGGCGACCTGAATGAAGACATCCTCCGGCCGCCGGACAGCAACCCGCAATCCATCCAGTGCCTCGTCAGTGCGCCGACCGGTTTGCAACTGGCCACCGCCGTCAATCCTTTCACCGACAGCGAACTTACCATTTCCATCCGGGACGGCCTGACCAGGCGTTACGATTACATCCTGCCGTGTGCGACGCTGTTCTCCAACATTGTCAGCAGCCAGGTTTTCCGCACCGATCTGCTGGATCCCCTGCCGCCGAATTTGTACAGCGACGACGAGAACGCGTCCGATCACCTGCCCGTGTTCATGGTTTTCGGCAATCCGTTCAACACGCCATTCCGCCTGCTTTCCATCGGCGTGACGAACCAAATCGTCTCGTTGACGTGGGAATCCACCAGCAACCGGCAATATCACGTCGAAGTCTCATCGAACCTGGCCGCTTGGACGCCGTTGGTGACCAATCTCACCGCGACAGGTGCCGATTTCACGTTTGCGACAAACGTGCCGGGTGACGTGAAGTTCTTCCGCATCCGCCGCGCGCCGTAAGCGTGGTTTCAAGGAATCCAGACCAGGGCCGGGTTGTTGGTAATCGCTTTATAGGTTTTGAAATTCCAATACTCCGTATTTTTGAACCGGGCGGCGTGCCCATCGATGAAAACAAATTGCGCGCCGCGATTGTGCAAATTGGTGTGGACGTAAGACGCTGTACCAATGGCGGGCTTATCTCTTGAATCAAACAGATGAACAATGCTGGCTGGCCTCGGCAAATCCTCCAATCTCACCCGGTGTTCGTCAGCGCCGGTACCATCAATGAGTTCATTCCGGCAGTAATGAAAAAGGTTCGTTCCGGTGCTGCGCCGGGGGTTGCTGGGGCAAATCCAGATCGAATGTCCCAAATCTATTGTTGAATTGGAACGCCAGGGCATTTCGAAATACGACGGCATCCCGACCGCTTGGGGAAGCTGGACATACCAACTGTTGGTTTCCGATGATTTCTTTGGAAACAGTCCGGGATTGGCCCAACCGTCCTTTGTGAGCAAACCATCGTTGTCCAAGGCGAAAATGTGCGTGGCGTCGCCCCAATGTCGCAGGTTGTTCAGGCAGCACACCGCCTGTACGCGTGACCTGACCTGACTCACCACAGTCAATAGCATGGCGGCGAGAATCCCGATGATCGCGATGACCACCAGTAATTCGACCAATGTAAATGCGCGTGAAGCCCTCATCGAACATGCCCTGCGACTAATGGGCATGGCTTACCACGGTGTATTGATTGTCGCAAAACATTTTTTCAGGATTTTGCCTGCCGGGCGCAATGACAAAGCGTACTGCCCAAATGGCACGGAGCGCGGACCGCTGAGTCCGCATGGTCCATTTTGCCAGGATTTTGAAGATATTTAAGAGGGTTCTCAACGTGCGGACATGGCTGTCCGCGCCCCGAATAGGGGTCCAACTGCGCCCCAACTTAACCCGCAAAATTAAAATCCGAGCAGCTCATGAAGTAATGGCAGCCCGGACAACGCAGCTTGCACGTTTCACCGAATCGTCACGGTTTTGCGGAAGCCGGTCATTCGTCAGCCAATCTGATGTGGGTAACTTTGATTTCGGAGACAGCATGGTCCGCCCAAAACGTCACGGCATAGCCCGCCGTTTCTGAGTTCGTGACCTCAAAGCAGGGAATCAATACGCTACAAGGCTGAGGGGCGGGCATGGTGGAGGGAGCCCGCAGGGCGACCGGAACCATGCCCGCCCCTGGCGGCTCAAAA
>Ga0224554_1001546_pt1 | contig 14225 bp, 12 predicted proteins | sample 714S22024metaG_FD_180666 | JGI IMG/M metagenome (GOLD analysis project Ga0224554, IMG submission 180666) | Peat soil microbial communities from Stordalen Mire, Sweden - 717 S2 20-24 | ecosystem: Environmental > Terrestrial > Soil > Wetlands > Peat | place: Sweden: Norrbotten County, Stordalen...
CGGTCGCAACGGCCTCGCCGGTTTCAACCAGTATCAGGATTTCATCCAGACGGACGCGGCCATCAATCCCGGCAATTCCGGCGGCGCACTTGTGGACGCCGAAGGCCGGCTCGTCGGCATCAACACCGCCATCATCGCCAACGACAACGGCGGCAACCAGGGCATCGGTTTTGCCGTGCCCATCAACATGGCGCGGCACGTTGTCGAACGCCTCATCAGCGGCCAGCGCGTCACGCGCGGTTATCTGGGCGTCAAGTTGCAGGATCTGGACGCCGGGCTGGCCGAGCAGTTTGGTTTGCCCGACCAAAAAGGCGCGTTGTTGGATGACGTGCTGCCCGGCACGCCGGCGGACAAGGCCGGCCTCAAGTCCGGCGACGTCATCATTGAATTCGACGGCAAAAAAATCAGCGACGCGAACAGCCTCCGGCTGATGACTTCGCAAATGACCCCCGCCAGCAAAGTCCAGGTGAAGCTGCTGCGCAATGGCCGGGAAAACACCTTCACCGTCACGATTGCCGAATTGCCGGGACAGGCCGCCGCCAGTCCCGTGCCACCAACGAGTCCAGATTCAGGCAACGCCAATCCCGACGCACTGGACGGCGTGACCGTCACCGATCTGGACGCCGTCGCCCGGCGGCAATTGCAGATTCCCGCCACGGTGCAGGGCGGACTCGTCACGGACGTCGCCGCCGATTCCAATTCCGCCGAGGCCGGCCTGCAAACCGGCGACGTCATCATGGAGATCAACCGCCAGCCCGTCGGCGACGCGGCCACCGCCGTCAAGCTCGGCAAGCAGGCCACGGGCGGCCAGATTCTCCTCAAAATCTGGCAGCGTGGCGGCGACACGCACTACTTGAGCGTGAACAACACGAAAAAGTAGGTTGCAAGTTGCCGGTTTCAGGTTACAAGTTGACGGCGAATTTCAACGCGGAAAACTTGAAACTTTCAACCTGCAATCTGTAACCCGAAAATGCCCGTCCAATACAAAGACTATTACGAAAGCCTCGGCGTCCCGCGCACCGCGACCGCCGACGAGATTAAAAAAGCCTTCCGCAAGCTCGCCCGCCTGTATCATCCCGACGTCGCCAAGGACAAAAAGAAATCCGAGGAAAAGTTCAAGGAGATCAACGAGGCCTACGAAGTTTTGTCCGACGCGGACAAGCGCAAGAAATACGACGAACTCGGTGCGAACTGGAAACAGGGCGCGGAATTCCGTCCGCCGCCCGGCCACGGCGGATTTCCCGGCGGCCAGGCGTTTCGCGGCGGACGCGCGGCCGGCAATGCCGCCGACTTTGAATTCGGCGGCACGGGCTTCAGCGACTTCTTCGAGCAACTGTTCGGCGGCGCGCGGCGCGGCGCGGGCGGCTTTGGCGGCGGCCGGGAAACCCAGTTCGCCGAACGCGGCGCGGACATCGAGGGCGACATCCTGGTTTCGCTCGAAGAAGCCATGCGCGGCTCCGTGCGCGAAGTCAACGTGCGCCATCCCGTCGGGCGCAAGGTCGAAACCGAGACGCATCAGGTGAAAATTCCGCCGGGCGTGACCGAGGGGCAGAAACTTCGCCTCGCCGGCCGCGGCGAACGCGGCGAAAACGGCGGCGCGGCGGGCGATTTGTATCTGCGCGTGCGGCTCGCCAAGCATCCCGACTTCGACGTTGAAGAGCACAATCTGATTTACGAGGCCGACCTCGCGCCGTGGGAAGCCGCGCTCGGCGCGGAGATTTCCGTCCCCGCCCTGGATGGGCGCGTGAAAATCAAAATCGCGCCCGGCACGCAGGGCGGCCAGAAGCTCCGCGTGCGCGGGCGCGGCCTGCCGCAACGCGACGGCACGCGCGGCGATCTGCTCGTCGTCACGCGCATCGTCATCCCCGCCAAAATTTCCGACGCGGAGAAAAAGTTGTGGGAACAGCTCAAGCGCGAGTCCAAATTCAACCCGCGAATATAAACAGCTTATTTAACTAGGCGTTATTTGCCACTTATTATCGGCCTGCTTTTCGCATAATAATTCCGCAATTCTGGAATCAACGTAAAACAAGGTGGCAAAGGATTCATAGCAATTCGATAGATTTTGCCATGATCTTTATGATCGCAAACATAAGCCATGTCAAGATGCCGACACAAAGCTAAACCTTCTTCCGTAAATGCGTTAGTAACCATTTCATCAAAAAAAATTCCCAGTTTGGCAAGTTCCAATAGTCTTTCACACAATCCTTGCAAGAGCAGCCTATTAGCTGCGCACCCGCGGTGTTCGATAAGAACCGCAACTGCAATTATGTATAAATTGTAATGCCCGGGTTTTACAAGAAGCTCTATTGCATCAAGACGAAGCTCTCCATCATGCAAATCTCCATGTAAAGCTCGCTTGAAGAATTTTTCACGAAGAGCCATAATATGCCAGTATCCAACGATGTTAATTTTTCGCGTTGTCACCAATCCCCAGCAATCCAAGTTTGTTTCAACAATTGGACGCCATTGCGATAAACTGCCCACATCGCGATCTTCAATATTCCGAAAAGTTTGATAATCTATTGCAATTAAATCTCCAATTATTTTATCGAGAGAAATTCTTTTTCTAAGTAGATGTCGCAAGCCAACAAATTCGTAATGTGATTGCTTGTCTTTTGGAATTCTCTTTGACTGAAATTTGGAGACAGGAGTTTCGTGCAATGATTTAGTTCTATCTTTTTTCCACTCTTTTGCAATAACGGCAGCAATTACTGTGGCTGCTCCGACGATAATGCCTGATAGTAATGCCGGATCCATAAATTATAAAGTTAGGTAAAGCGCCTAAATTGAGGTTAAAGATTAGTTGTTTCTTGTCCAGTGATGTTTTCGATTCACGCCGTGCCGCCCAATCCCGGCATCATCAACACCGCCATTCTGCTAAGCTGTTTCGCCGGCGGCGCAAATAATTTTCCCGAAGCAAACGAATGGGCAAAAACCGCCGCGCCCTTCCTGTTGAAAATAAATTCCGCCGACAATGGGAAACAATTGACTGTGCCGGCTCGTGGTGAATGATGAATGATTGCAGTTCCCGAAAATTAAGAATCGCCTTTGGCTTGGTCGGCTGCGGTTTCTGTCAATAGTTTTATGCGCGATTCGACAGATGAAAGTTTCTTAAAATTAGGAAATAAATTTTTCACTGATTCAGGCGTATTAAGGGCAGGATGAATTTCTGCGCCTTTATCAATTAGTTCCATAAATGTTTTGATGCCCATTTTAAGACGTTCAACCTGTTCGTGGTTGTCACTTTTTTTGAAATTGTGAATTTGTAAAGTTTTAGCTTCCGATTCCAGAATCAGCTTCATCTCTTCCTGAATGCCGCGTTGAATTTCGGTCAAAGCTTCATTTTTAATTTTCAGACTTTTGGTTTGTTCTTCGAGAATCTTAAATTCTTGATACTTTTTTAACACAACCGCTGCGGACCATGCCATTTGAGCAACCAATGTCACTGCTGCAGATGTCTTAAGGAAAAGCGTCATCCAAAAAGAGCCGGGCTCCCATTCTTTTAGAATAATTTCGCCGCCAATTTCTGGGTTAATTATATTCTGCGAGATGGCGGTAAAGAATTGATTTTGAAAATCGATTGCTTGTTTGAAATCACTTGGATCGGGAAGCTTTATTATGACTGAGTTTTCGTCATCTTCAGGCACCAGTTGATTAAGAACTGTAAGAAGGGCAGTCAAACTGGTTATGAGTGAATCAGCATTATTTTGAATAGGCACTGCTACCCCGCTATCACTCAAAAGGCTGTCCTGAGCTGTTTTTCCAATGATGGAATTTTCAAGAAATTCAATTTGAGGGCGGCAAATATTAAAAGCTTTTACATGACTCAAAAAGCGATTGAATGTGTTTATATTTCTGATCCAAACATATCCGCCGTCATGTTTGACGGTCAAATTGGAATTGTTAAAATCAATTTGGCTAAGAACAGCCTTGATTTGTTTTAGATTCATAATTTTTCTGAACAGAAAAATTGTTATTCATCCCAATAAGAATGTCCACCTGAATTCAAATCAAATTATTTCATAATTACGCCAGCGGCTTGACCGGGTTGGCCGCCGGCTTCAGGCTGGATTGATGTCGGGCGCGTCCAAAAAGAAATTGGCCCGGCATTGATGCCCGGTTCCGGCACCCGCTTCGCCGCCAAAATCTTTCGGAATTACGCGAACAATTCGCCGGCTTCCCGCATCAATTGCGCGATGGGCAGGCCGTGCGGGCACGCCCGTTCCGCCGCCGCGTAATCGTAGCCGGCCAGGTTGCGTCGCGCGGTTTCGGGCAATTGACGGAACACCGTGCGCGCCAGTTCGTGGTCGCCGTAGGAATGGTGATACATGAGCGTGCGCATCACGTCGCCGACCGGCGCTTGGTGGCCGGGCGCGGTTTCGCAAAACTGCGTGCAGCCGGCGCAATAGCGCGATTGCGTCGCCGCCGCATATTCGCGCAGCGCGGCATGGTCCGCCGCCGTGAGGGCGGTTTTGTCCAGGGCGGCGGCGATGTTCGAGTGGAGAACGGTGACGCTCCCCATTTGCGAGCAGACGGCGGCGATCTGCGGATTTTCCCAAAGGATTTTGAGCTTGGCCTGCTGCTGCGTAAATCCGCGCTGGATGAAATGGCCGCCGAGCTTCAAGTCCGCCTCGGTCGCGGTCGGAATCTGGCCGCTGCCCTGCGTCTTCATCGCGGTCAGGCCGATGCCGGCTTTCGTCGCGGCGTCCATCGCGGATTTCATGGTGTCGGTCTGCATGATGCGGAAATCATATTTCAGCATGATGCCGTCAATCCAGCCGGCCTTCGCGGCATCTTGAAGATTTGTCTCCATGTTGGAATGGGTGCTGAAGCCGAAGAAGCGGATTTTTTTTGCGGCCTTCATTTTTTCCACCCAGGCTTTTGTTTCGGCGCTGAAGCCGCCGGTGGTTCCATGCAGGAAATACATATCAACGTAATCGGTCTTGAGCTTTTCGAGCGACTGGTTCAAGGCGTCGGTCAACTCGCCGCCATCGTGTTTGGTCACCAGGAAAATATTTTTTCTGGCCTGCGGGTTTTTCTCCAGAAACATCCCGATGCCGCCCTCGCTCTTGCCGCCGTTGTAACCGGCGGCCGTGTCCCAATAGCTCACACCCCAGTTCAGCGCCTGTTGCAAGACAAGCTGGTTGGACACGATGTCAAAGATGCCGCCGAGTCCAAGCATGGAAACCGGCACACCCGTTTTGCCGAAAATCCGGGTGGGGACTTTTGCCGGCTGGTTTGGCGCGGCGGTGGTGGTGGTGGGCGGGTTGTTGGTTTGCGCGAGCGCGCGTCCCGCGCCCACGACCGAGCCTGCTCCAATGACGCCGAGCGCTTTGACGAAGTCCCGGCGGGATACGTTGTTATCTTTCATAGTTTTTTTGGTTTGTTTGGTTCAAGCCCTCGCCATGAGCGAGTGCCGTTGGTTTCGAGATTCATTTTCCGCGCTGACGCGGATGGCCCGCAAACCGCTGACGGGACATTCGTGTTCACAGATGCCGCAGCCGATGCACAGCGCCGGATCAACACAAGGTTTTTGCAGGCGCACCTCGATGGAAATCTTGTCGCCGGCTGCCGGTGCCGCAGTCCACTGCCCGGCGAGCTTCACGTCCTGGCCGGAATTTTCCGTGATCAAATGGCGTTCGCCGGCGGCGTTTTCCAGCCGCACAAAATAATCGCCCGTGCCCAGCGTGCCCGCAGGCAGCGCCGCGCCATCGAGCGTCAGACCGTCCGCCGTGGCGGCGGTAATTGTCCGCGCGCCGTCGCGGACCAACTGAAATTCTTCGCGGATGTAAATTGCCTTGGGGCTGACCGGACAATTTTCCTGGCAGACGATGCACGGCTTGTTCATCGCCCACGGCAGGCAGCGTCCCTGATCCACAAACGCCGTGCCCAGCCGGACCGGCCCGCGTTCCGCAAATTTGTCGCGTCCAAGTTTTTCATCCAGCGACAACGGGCGGATGGCGGACGTCGGGCAGACGTTGCCGCAAGCGATGCAATTGAGCTGGCAGCCGCTGGTGCCCACGCGGAAATTCAGGAGCGGCGTCCACAAACCTTCCAGCCCGGCCTCCAGCGTGGCAGGTTGAATCACATTCGTCGGGCAGACTCTCATGCACTGGCCGCACTTGATGCAGCGTTGCAAAAAATCCTCCTCGGCCAACGCGCCGGGCGGTCGAACTACGCCGGGATTCCAATTTTGATTTGTCAACCCGGCGAGCCGCACGGCGGGCACCGCCGCCAATCCGGAAACCGCCGCCGTCAAAAATCCGCGCCGCGTAATTCCTGGAGAAGGAACCTCGCCCGCCGCCGAGCGATTCGGGCCGTAAGTTATCTGCGCCTGGCGGCAGGCGCGCAGGCAATTCATGCACAACAGACATTCATGTGAATGAATTTTGCCGAACGGATCGCACGCGCCTTCGCAATTGTTTTCGCACATCTCGCAGCCGGTGCATTCACCCTGACGCTTGCCGATGCGCCACGGCGTCCAGCGCGCCAGCACGCCGAACAGCGCGCCGAGCGGACAGATGAAGCGGCAATAAAACCGGGGAATCCATAAATTCAAAAGCAGCGCGGCGAAAAAAACGGCGGCGATGGACCACGCCGCGAGGTAAAACCGGGACGCCGTGGCGAGTCCGTCGAAGGCCGTCAAAATCACCAGATTAATCGAGCGATGAATTAGCGGAATCGGATCAAGCAATCCCGTCTGCAACGACGATGCGACAATCGCGTCCGGCCGCACCAGAAATCCCAGCGCCGTGCCGATGAAAATCAAACCCGCGAACCATTCGGCGGTTTGCTTCCAGCCGCTCAACATTTTCCGCATGGCGAACCACAGCGTCACAATCAGGCTCGCCGCCAGCACGACCAGTCCCGCCGCCGGTTGTTCGCGCGGCCACCGCAGAATTTCCGCCAGCAAGCCGCCGCTGGCCGCCGCCAGCATCGCAATCAGGATGTAATATTTGATCACCTGGCCGCTGCGGTATTGGTTCATGGCCACGCGCTCGGCGTGTTTTTTTCGGCGGCGTCCCAGCCAGCCGATGAATTGATGCAGCGCGCCGAACGGACAAACCCAGCCGCAGAAAAACCGGCCGAGCAAAATCGTCAGCACGACGGAGACCAGCGCCCAGAGCAGTCCGGCGTAAACCGTTTTGGTGGTGAGCAGCGTGCCGATCGCCACCAGCGGATCAAGCTGCAGCAGCCAGTTGACCGGCCAGCCGCGCCATTGCCACCAGCGGTCGCCGAGGGTTGAGACCACGCAAAACCACGCGAACAGCGCCAGGAAGAAAATCTGCGCGATGCGCCGGACGGCGACAATTTTCATCGGCGGCACTCCTTCTTGTTCCGGAGGGACGAGCTCTGCGAATCCCCAAATTTCAGCAGGTCTCGGTTATTCAGGACCTCGTGTAACTCGGCCCTCCGAATGTTGAGATGGATTTTATTCGACATGATCCCTCACTGGATTTAAGGATTCAAAATCGGCGGTGCCAAGCCCGGCGGCGGCGCATTTGCCGATGAACGACAGGCTCGCGGCGGTCTTGCCGAGCAGCGTCGCGCCGAATGCATCCGCCGCCACGGCGTCGGTGCTGGCGATCATCGTGTTCGTGGCCTTGAGATCGGCGAGCGAACCGCCGGTCGGCCCGTTCGTCATCATCGTCGTTGTGCCGTCGAGAATGACCAGCGTGGGACGGACCAGCCGCGCCAGTTCAAAAATAATGGTGTGAATGTCCTGATGAAAAACATTCCGCCGCCCGCCGAGCAATCCATACCAGTTTTTCATCGTCATGGACGCGCCGGCGCGATTGTGATCCTTGACCGGCGCCATGCCGATGAGCTTGGTCACACCATGAAACGGCTCGATGAGCAGCGGCCAATCCTTGATCAACGTGGCGTTGGCCAGCGTTGTCGGCTTGAAGGCAGACGGTCCCGGCAGGGCGATTTTCGCGCCCACCGCCTCCGCCGCCTTCGCGATGCCCGTCAGCGCGAAGCAGCTTGGCGGATCGTTGATGGGATTGTCCGTCACGATCACGGATGCGGCACCGGCTCGCAGGCAAAGCCGCGCCACTTCGGCAACCAAGTCGGGATTTGACGTGGCCGACAGCGCGGCCGGCGAGGCAAACGCGGCGTTCACTTTCAGAACCACGCGGTCGCCGGATTTGATGAACCGCTCGATGCCGCCGAGCGCCGAGAGAGCGCGGTTGATGGTCTTCACGCGATCCGCGCCGGTGACGATGCTCATCTTCGGCGCGGTGGAAACCGGCAGGGAAAAATCCGGGAGCGATGCCGATTCGCTGACGATGTTGCCTGACGGCCCTTTGCGGTCGTGCAGCCACAAGCCCACGCCGCCCGCCGCCACGATGGCCGCGCCCGCCTTGGCGGAGCGCACGAGAAAATCGCGCCGGGCGAGTTGATCGGACTGGCTCATGGATTTCCTTTCCGCAGGCTGTCGGACAATTGCTGCGAAACTTTTGCCGCCGAGGCGGCGTCCGGCGCGGCGTGAACGCCCGCCACGATGTTGCTTTCCGCAAAAACGATTTCGATGCTGTCCATGAAATTGATTGGCTTGCCCAACGCCGCCGCCCCGCCAGCTTCCATCTCCTTGCCGCCGTTCGACAGCAGGAAGGAACGGTAGGCATCGCGCAGCGCCGTGGCGTCGGCGGCAGTTTTGGTTATTTTCAAATAGGCGAGCACCTCGACGTTCGTCGCGCCGCTGGGCAGTAAATATTTCGCCGTGAAAACATTTGTGAACCCGTCAAAGCCGAAGGCGTCCGCCATTTGCAGCCCGTCGTTGTCCGCCTCCCGGTTTTCCGGCGGAAATAATTTCAGTTCCGGTATTTCCGCCGCGCCCGGCGGATGCGCCGCAACAAATTGCCGCGCCATTGCCATCATTCCCGTCATCATCGCCGGCACCGGCATGGCCGTGACCGCCTCGACATAATAACGCCCGCTGACGAAGTAGATTGCATTTTCAGTTTGATAGGCAAACGGCGTCAGGCCGATGGTCTGCCCTTCCGCGCGGCGCTGGAGGCTGAACACCGAGAACGCCTGCGGCAGCGCGCCCATGTCATAGACGAACCACTCCATCCAGTCGTCGTTGGTTGCCTTGAGCGCAAACCGCTGGCAGGTCATGTGGACGAACCCGGCGGTGAGATACAAATCCGCCTTGCCGTCAATTTTGTTATAGACATCGTCCGGCCCGAAATTTTCGGGCGCGCTCATCACTGTGAGCTCCGGCGGCAGAACGGCGGGTGTTTCATCAGGCGCGGTTGCGGAAACATTCGTGGCTGTCGCCGGCGCGATGGTTGTGGCGGTGAGCACGGCAGGGTTGAAGGAAAATTGTTTGAAATAGACGCCCGCCGCGATGACGGCAACGCACAGCAAAATGCTGGAGCCGATGAATTGCTCCGCCCGGCCGGGTTTATGGCTTGACTGGCTCATGGCTTTCCGTTCGTTTCAACCATAAACGATTCGCCGGCCAGATCTCACCGCCAATTGGGAATTGCTTTGCGAAAATTGAACCTGCATCCGTGTCAAACTGCGCGTTCGTCATCCGTGCGATGGCTTGAAGAGCTTAAAGTCTGCCGGGTAACGGAAAAGGCCGCTGCCAGCGAACTGGCAACGGCCTGCAACCAACCAGATTTTCTGCGGGATTATTGCTTGGCCGCTTTGCGCCTGGCCCAGGCCAGTTTCAATTTGGCGGAAAGCTTGGCCTTGGCGGCGGCGCTCATCTTCCTTCTGGCTTTTGGCGCGGGGCTGGCGGCAGGCTTTTCGCCCCTCGCTTTGGCCCATCTTTTCTTGGCGGCGGCGGAAATTTTGGCGCGGGCGGCGGCGCTCATCTTGAACTTCTTTTTGGGGGCCGGGCTGGCGGCGGATTCGCCGGACGAACCCAGAATCCCTTCCAGTTTTTTTTCCAGCGAATGGATTTTCTCCTTCAGCTTGGCCGCTGCGAGTAGTTGTTGAACCGACAGACTGCTTAATGTTTTGCTCATAGTGGAAAGCATTAAGCCCCTTTTGGCGCGGAATGTCAATAGTCAATTATAAGTGACAGTAGAGTTGTGCGGCAGCAGCTTGGTTTGGCGATAGTGGGGGCCTGTGGCCGCCGATACGGCGCTTATAGGGTTCCGCCGCCAAGATACGTTTGAAAAATACTGTGGCCAGATTCCAGCCAGCGGCATGTTTCGCGCGAAGAGCGCGAAGGTGGCGAAGGGAAGAGATTATTCCCCTTCGTTTTTCTTCGCGTCCTTCGCGCGACCCACAAAATTCTTTCAAACGATGAGATTGCCAAGATTCCAGGCAGTGTTCTAATCTTAATCCTGCTCTTAATCCTAATCCGGGCTGGATTGATTACGATTATGATTACGAATTTGGATTAGGACATTGCCAGATTCCGCTGGCACTTTATCGAACCGATGGTATGATGTTCTTGCTTCAAAAATAATGTATTTAAGCAACCCCAGACCGTGCAGGCGGCGGTGCTTTGGCAGTTCCAACAGGGCGTTCACACTGATTGAACTGCTGGTTGTCATTGCCATCATTGCGATTCTGGCGGCGCTGCTACTGCCGGCGTTGAGCAAGGCCAAGGCTCATGCACAACAAATCGTCTGCATAAACAACCTCAAGCAACTGGAACTTTGCGAGCATCTTTATGTGACCGACAACAATGATTATTTTACCCCCAATAATTCCATTGCCGAATTTCAGTTTGTATTACAGGTTACAATGACCCAATATGGCCCGGTCACAAACGAAGTATTGGTTTGGACTGATTCTCCTGGGGGGTCCTGGCTGCCTGACCCTGATGCGAGCATAGAGATTAACCCCTCCAACATCGTCAATGGCCTTTTGTTCCAATACAATACATCGCTGCCGATTTATCATTGCCCGTCCGACCAGTCCACCTTGCAAACGCCCGACGGCCAGCCGCTGACGCAATTGCGCTGGCGGAGTTACAATATGAGCCAGTCGGTGAATGGCTATCCACAAGGCGAACCGGATACATCGATTCCAGCATGGGCGAGATACACGGATGTCCGGGGTCCTTCCTTGAGCGATCTTTTTGTCTTAATTGATGAGAGCGCGGACACCATTCAAGACGCAAATTTCGGCAATCCTCCGGTCGGTGAAGGTTTTGCGCAGGAATGGTGGGATATGCCATCCGACCGCCACGGTCAGGGCGCGAACCTTTCTTTCGCTGACGGCCATGTTGACCATTGGAGATGGGTGGTGCCGAAAACTGCCGACGAATTGGGTCTGCCGGTTCAGCCAGCGGAAATGTCCGACTTCCAGCGGATTCAAAACGCCATGAAACAATTGTCGGATGACAACTAACGACTGCTTGGTTTACACGCTTTAGCCGTTTAATCTTTCCGCGTGCTGCCCGACATCAAATCCCTGGCCCGCGAGGAAATCGAAGCCCGATTCAAATTGTGGAACGAGCCGGCGTATCGCGTCGCCCAACTGCTCGACTGGCTTTACGTCCGCCGCGCCGCGACTTGGGACGCGATGACGAACCTGCCAAAAACCCTGCGCGAAAAACTGCGCGAAAATTTTTCGCTGCAAATACTCGAACTCGCCCGCAAGCAGGGTTCGCAGGACACCACGCAGAAATTTCTCTGGAAGCTGGCGGACGGCGCGTTCATCGAAAGCGTTTTGATCCCCGCCAATCCCGCGTCCCGCGACGGCGGGAGCGAGGCCAGTGATCGTCTGACGCTCTGCATTTCCACGCAGGTCGGCTGTGCCTACGGCTGCAAGTTTTGCGCGAGCGGCCTTGACGGCTGGAAGCGCAATCTCACGCCGGATGAAATTGTCGAACAAGTTCTGGCGGTGGAGCGGGGAAAAGCGGCGCAGGGCGCGGGGCACGAGGCGCGAGGCCGGGAAGCCTCAAGCCCAAAGCCCACCGCCCCGCGCCTCGTTGATAATCTCGTTGTGATGGGCATGGGCGAGCCGCTGGCGAATTACGACAATTTGTTGAAGGCGCTGAAAATTTTGAACGCGCCGTGGGGCGGCGGCATCGGCGCGCGCAAAATTACGATCTCAACGAGCGGCCTCGCGCCGCAAATCCGCAGGCTCGCGCAGGAGCCGATGCAGTTTCGCCTCGCCATTTCCCTGCACGGCGCGACGGATGAGACGCGCAACAAAATCATGCCGGTCAACCGCAAGCATCCGCTCAAGGAGCTGGTCAATGCGTGCGAGGAATACCAGCATGAGAAAGGCCGGATGATCACGCTGGAATATATTTTGATCGCGGGCGTGAACGATGCGATTGGGCAAACGAAACCGCTCGCGTCGCTGGCGCGAAAACTTTTCGCAAAGGTGAATTTGATTCCCTACAACCAGGTCGAAGGCCTGGAATGGGAACGGCCCAGTGAAGAAGCCTGCGAACATTTTCTGGCCGCGCTGGAAAAGGAAAAAGTCACCGCCACGCTGCGCCGCGAAAAAGGCGGCGACATTGACGCGGCGTGCGGGCAGTTGCGGCTGAAGACGGAGCGGGAACTGGCAGGCCATTGAGGGCAGTGGCTCAATTTGGCTGTAGCGTCGAGCCTCTGGCCCGAAATCGGCGCACTGCGCCGACACTGCAAAGATTAAACTGAAATTGCCGGTGGTCGGTGATTTCAAGAGATAAGCGGGCGAGTAGTTTCCTAATCTTAATCGTCATCGTATTCTTAATCGGTTTCAATCAACGATTAAGATTAAGATTAAGATTAAGATTAAGATTAAGATTAGGACGCTACTGTGGGGAAAACAAACCGGTTTTGCGCCGGTAGATGGTGATGTGTTCTGCGGGCAACGTCACCGGGAGATTGGAAACCTCGCCCCAGGCGGAAACCATTTTTCCGCCGGCGTCCAGGCCAACCACGCCGATGATCTCGTAATGTTCGCGGGCGTATTGTTCGAACCAGCCGGAGATGAAATGCGGCGAGTCGGGTTTCGGCAGCCACGACAAATAATACGGCACTTGCACGAGGAATTCCGGGCGGTTCGTTTCGATTTCCCGCGCCATGTCGTGTTGCATATCCAGCGCGTGCGGTTGCGGCTCCATCAGCGCATAAGTGTAAATATAGCCGGTGGCTGAATGGCGCTGGGCGTAAAAATAAATTTCCGGCTCCGAACCCATCACCGCGATCCGCGCGTCGCCGGGGGAATTTTCCCGCAGCAGCTTCGCCACGGTGATCGCTTCGATGAAGGGATTCCGTAGATAGGCGTCCCGGCTGAATTGCATGGCCGGCCACTGGAACAAGGGCTGGGCCTGATAAAAAATCATCCAGCTCACCGCCAGGCCGAAGGCCACGACCGGCAGGCTTTTGAAGACATCCGCGTGCCAGGCAAAGCGCCAGGCCGATTGCAGCGCCGCGACCGACATTCCCACGAGCAGGGCAAAGGCCGGCAGCACTAAAATAAAATAATGCCCCCGGAAATAAAATCCCACCGCCGTGCCCAAAAAAGAAAACAACCACAATGTCACGACGAACCAGATCGTCCGGCGGAATTTTTGCTGGCAGCCCGCCGCCAGCAAGCCCGCCAGCGCCAGCGCCCAGAACCCGAGGGACAAGTCGCGGGTTTGCTGGAGATGAGCCAGCAAGTAATCGTGGATGCCGGTTTTTAGCGGCAACTCACTTTCATAAGCGCGGGCATAAACCATCGTCCAGAACCAAAACCGGCCAAAAACACCGGCGATGGCGAGCCACAGGCAGGTCAGGGCAAAAGGCAAAACCAGGCCGGTTCCGAAAGCCGGCATTTTGCCCGCAAAAAATCGTGACCAGCGTTCACGGTTTTTTGCCGCCGTCCAAACCAGAAAAACCAGTCCGAAAAGTCCGAAACAGATTCCCTGCTGTTTCATCAAAAACGCGAGGCCGAAAAAAATCCCGCTCCCGAAAAAAGTTTTCCAGCCGCCGGATTCGTTTGCCTTGAGCAGCAGCAGGATTCCCGGAACCGCAAACAGCACCACGAAATGATTGGCATCGGCCGCCAGTCCGCCCACCGCCGGGCTTAAAGTCATGACCGCGTAGCTCGCGCCCGCCACCACCGCCGCCATGTTTCCGAAGAGTTTTCGTCCCAGCAGAAAAACCAGCACGACCGTCAGGCTGTTCACCACCAGCAAGGTGAGGTGTATGCCGGCAGTGGTCTGGCCGAACGCCGCCATGCCCAGCGCATAGGCGAGATACGTTCCCGGCAGCTTCATGTTGTAGGCCAGTTCGTAGGGCGGAACTCCCTGCAAAATGAGCTGTCCG
>Ga0224554_1001547_pt1 | contig 14210 bp, 8 predicted proteins | sample 714S22024metaG_FD_180666 | JGI IMG/M metagenome (GOLD analysis project Ga0224554, IMG submission 180666) | Peat soil microbial communities from Stordalen Mire, Sweden - 717 S2 20-24 | ecosystem: Environmental > Terrestrial > Soil > Wetlands > Peat | place: Sweden: Norrbotten County, Stordalen...
AACATACACGAATCAGATCGAAATCTCAGGCAACCAGTTCAGTGACGCGGGCGATTCCGGATCGCTGGTGGTGGATGCCAGCGACGCAGAGCCAGTCGGATTGTTCTTTGCCGGCGGGGTCACGAACACGGGCTCGAGCGAGGGTGTGGCCAATCCCGTGTCCGCAGTATTGGCCGAGCTTGACGCGCTGCCGCCGGGAGCGACTTACACGTTTGTCGGCACGACGGACCACCCGGTTAGCTGCCTGAACTACGGCAACGCCACAGCGACCGCCGCGCAGGGAACCACGCTCTCCGATGCGCAGGCCGTGCTTGCCCAGCAGGCGCTCACGCAGGCGCGCATGTTGATCAATCCCTCCGCGGGCATCCTGGGTGCGGCCACTGGCAAGAGCAGCGACCATGCCGGCGAGGCGACGGTCATTCTCTATGTCGACCAGAGCATGAGCGTGACTGCGCAGCAGATGGTCAACGGCGTTCGCACTGAAGTGATTCCCACCACCGCGCAGGCTGTGGCGGCGGGTGCCGTGCCAAAAACCGCTTTGGAGTCCAACACCGTTTCGACGCTGGCGCCCGGTGTGCTGACACAAGCGATCGCGGCCAAACAGCAGATTGAGCAAAACCTGATGAAGCAGAATCCAGCCTTCTTCGGCGTGGGAGTGGGACAGAGCCTCGATAATCCGAAGGAAGCGGCGTTGGTGATTTATGTTGACCGTCGTCAGGTGCCGGCCACGCTTGCGCCCACGATCAACGGCCTGCGTACGCGGTACGTCATCATGGACCGGCTGCACGTTACGAGGTCGTATTTAACAGGACCCGTCCGGCAGCAAAGCCACTGCATGGCGCATTCGGTTACGCACCAAACCAGCCAGTTCGATCCGCTGCACACGCACACATTGTCTGGTTTGAAGCTGTTCTGAATCCGATTGACAGACTAGACGAACCGGCCTACTCGATCGCCACGGATGCCCCGAAGGTGACGGGGCCTCATGAGCAGCCAACTGCTCTACTGGAATGTCGGGAGCATCTTTTCCAGATCATCTCGAGTCAGGTAGCGGCCGTTCAGGACCACCGCATGCACCTTCGCGACGTTGTGAATGTCGTCGAGCGGGTTCGCGTCGAGGACGACGAGGTCCGCATACTTTCCATATTCAACGGAGCCGAGAACCTTCTCGCGATCGAGATATCGGGCCGGGTTGATGGTCGCGGTGCGCAAGGCGTCCAATGGCGACAGGCCGGCGTCGACAAGCCGCTCCATCTCTTTGTCAACCTCGCCGGGATACACGTATGGAGAACCCAAGTCGGTCCCAGCAAGGAGAGGAATCCCGTTCTGGTACAGCATTCTCACCTGATCCATCCGCCACTGAAGCATCTGCCGGTCGAAGGAGGGATTTCGCTTCTGTCCCAGGACAGGATCCCACTGTTCCTCTCGCAATGACGGAACCAGGTATTTCAAGCGCGGATCGTCCTTTGCGGCGATCAACTCATCCATTTAAGCCCTTGTCCAATAAGGCGTCAGGGTGGGATCGACCCATGTGCCGTTGCGCAGCAGCGTAGGAATGAGCTGAGGCTCCGGCGGCTGGAACGGAAGGGGAATTCCATGCAGGTGCTCGAAACATTTCTGGCCAGCATTCGACGCCTCGACGCCGCTGACCTTAAATCCATTGCCATCGTCGTTGAGAGGCAGGTGTCCGGCCAAAGGGAGGCCTACCCTTGAGGCTTCATCGGCAACGGCGAAATAGGTCTCACGGTCGAACGATTGCGTAACTTTGATGAAGTCGACTCCGATTCCGGCCAGATAGTCGACCGCTTTCCGGGCTTCATCGGGATTGTGGACTTGCCAGGTCCAGAAGTAGGGAGGCGACATCCCGAGAATCGGTCCTGGCGCCACGATACGCGGCCCAACCCGTTTTCCCGAGAGGGCCTCGACGTTCCATTGGCGCAGCGTTTCAAAACTCGGCGATCCCATGTCGCGCACGCCCGTAATTCCGTAATAAACCAATACCGGGAGGGTCGCTTCAGTGGCATTCCCCAGATGCACTTGCATGTCCCAAAGGCCCGGGATCAAAAACTTGCCGCTGCCGTCGACCATCTGCGCGGCCGGAGGCTTGACCGCGGACGCTGGCCCGATATCGCTAATCCGATTGCCCCGAATCACGACCGTGCAGTCGGGCTTGGCTGTGCCGTGAATAACGTCAATCACGTTCACATGGGTAATTGCGGTGATGTGTTCTTGCCCATGTGCGAAGCAGGGTACGAACCCGAGGAGCAGGCCTAGAAGGATTCCGCTTCGAACCATCATCCCTCCTTGGATGTTTGGGTTAGCCAACCGCTCCTCAGTTGGAGCCCTTCGCCTTCAGCCCAGAGCGATTCTTAGTTGACAGGGCGGGCTTTGCCATCCTTCATGCTCTGATCGATGATCGACCTGGTCTTCTCCTGGTTTTCCTGAACAGTGCGGCCCAATTCGGCGCCCACGCGGCTCATCTGCTCGTTGAATTTGCTCTCCTCCGCGTTGAACTTGCTCATGTCAAGATTCACTTCAACCTTGACTTCTGACTCGATCAGGCGGCGCTGGATCTCCGAAACCTCGCGCTGGACCTCGGCCAACTCCTGACGCGAAACGGTAGCGCCTTGCTTGGCGGCCAATGCAGCCACCGTTGCGTTCAGCGCGGCCATCTCCTTGGATAAATCGGGTGCGGGAATGTTGATTACGGCCTCGCGCTGTTTGCGCGCGTCTTCGCTTACCTGCTTGCCAGCATCACGGAACCGTTCACCAAGTGCGCGCATCTGATCGCCTTGATCGTGCAGTGCCTTATTCATGTCCTCGATCTGGCTCACGATTGCGGGATCGTCGACGACATAGAACTTGCCTTCATGACGAAAGAGCAGGAAATGCCCATGGGCGACAGTGCGCGCCTTTTCCACTTCGGCTTCAAGTTCACCGCCTGAATTGCCACAGAATCGCGTCGGGGTCCCAGGATCGCCGACGATTGCGTAGGCATCTCCATTGCCGAAGCAAGACGCGTGGCCTTCGAATCCTTTCATGAAAGGCATGATTGATATCGGCGGGACATCGACATGAACGTCGATGGGCGGAATGGGCTGGATGGCAGGCGCGAAATCCTGGGAGCCGGTTGGCGGAACAGGCGGAGCCGGCGCAGACTCTGGTGCCCGGTCCGAGCTCGGCGCAGCAGGCGCGGGCGCTGCTTCTGGTGCTGCCGGTGCCGGCGGCTCTTGCCCGGAGTCCGCACTGCTCACCTGAGCCGGCATGGGATTCGATTGGCCCGTTGATGCGGATTGAGAGGGCGCCTGATCCTGCGAGAGCTTGGCCACTTGAGGAGAATCAGGCTGGTTTGGTGTTGCAGCAGCCTGCACGCGAACCAGCGACGCGGCCAGGACGAGCACCGCGGGTAAGATAAGTGCGGCAACGAGCGCGCGGCGGCTGCCGCTGAAGGCCTGCTTGAAGCTGGATTCGTTGAGCAGGCGGTCGATGCGATGCGAGAGATTGTTTGAGCGGGCCATAGCTACTCCAGTAAAAGATGGGCGCGGCAATGCCGCGAATTCAAGAAGCAACTGAGCGTAGGCAGAGCTGCTGGCAGATTCCTCAAGACCGGCGCGGTCGCTAATGGCCTCGCTCAATTCCGAAAGCTTGTGCTTGAGCCACCACCCCAACGGACTGAACCAGGTGATTGCGGTGTAAAAACCGGCAAGCAATTGCAAATAAAAATCGCGTTGACGGACATGAGAACCCTCGTGGGCCAGCACAGCGCGCAGCTTCTCCGTTGGCCATTCCGAGTAATCCGAAGGCAGGATGATCCCGGAACCGATGTTGATGGGAGACGAGATGCGGCCGCTCGAACGCGTGGCGAGGATTCCCAGCTCGCCGTACTGTTTGGCAGCGTCCACCGGTTTCGACTGCAGCCACAATCGAATGGAAGAACTGAGACCAATGAGCCATCTGAGCAGGAGTGCAGCGCATACGGCGAGGTAGACGAGCCAGGTGACTGTGAGCAGATCAATTGGGGATCGACTCACAGTCGGCAGCAAGGACTCCTTTGGCACAGCGGCTGGCGGCAGCGAGATTGGCGTTTTCCCGGTTGCGGGATCGGGCAAGGATTCAAAGCTCACGCCGGAGGCATCGGGTGGCGCATTCGTTTCTGTCGCGGCCGGACTTGACTCCGGCGCTGAAGCCGACGCTCCAGCCAATGGCGCCTCGGAGTGCGCGATGTTCGCAGGCGTCTCCGTTCGAGGAACGAACCTGGACCACGAAGCTGCTGCTGGTAGCCGGACTTCGGCCCAGGTAGGGAACCAGTGCGAGAGCATGAGCAGCGGCATGGCGAGGCCGGCAAGTAACATCACGCTCCAGGCCGCCTTTTGCGCCCTGACATTCTTCACGCGCAGAAGGCGCAAACCGGCCCAAAGAACGCATGCTACGAAAAACGCACGCAAGGCGGCTTCAAACATGACGGGCAGCGCGAATCGAGTCACGATTTTCCCTCCCTTTTGCGGGCGCCCCTGTTGGCGTCTTTGGCGGCGCCGCCGCTCTCTTGAGCCGCAGCAATGCGCTCCGCCAGACGCTGCAGTTCGTCCCGGCCCAGAACCTTCGAATCGACCATGCCGACGAGCAGTGCCTCTACAGACCCCGCGCAGAACCAATCGACTATCCGCTTGACTGCGCGGCCGGCCACGCGCTGCCGCGATTCGGCTGGTCGATAGATAAACGTGCGGTCCTCAAGGGTGTGAGCCAGGTAGCCCTTCTCCTCGAGTCGCCGCAACACTGTGCGAATGGTCGAGTCCTTGAGCGGGCGGCCGAGTTCCTCGCGCACCTGTTCCGCGGTTAATGTCCCCTTGCGCCAAATGGTGAGCAGGATGCTTCGTTCGAGTTCCCCCAATTCGCTTGGGTCATGATCCGGGCGAGTGTTACGTACCATAGTGTTACTGACTGTAACACATAAAATCCATCGATTGTCAACCCTCTGCAGAAAAAACTTTGCGCTGCCTATGCACTGGCGGGAAGTGATTGAACAGCAAAGCTGCTTTGCGCGAGGAGTCTGTTGGGGCAAAGCCCCCCGTGAGGTTTGGAAGTACTTCCTCAGAATCGCCGTACCGAAAGGACCGGGTTTCTGAGCGTTCTCGATCAAACCGCAGGCGCTGCCTCGTCGGGCAAGAAGATATCGAAGACAGTTCCGTGGCTATCCTGGGCGGGCGAGTTTGGCCGCGCCGCGCTGCGGCTGCGAACGCGCACCAATCCGTGATGCTTGAGGATGATTTCCTGGCTGACCCAAAGCCCAAGGCCGGTTCCAGTCACTTCCTTGGTGGTGAAGAAGGCCTCGAATATGTGCTCCCGCACCTCCGGTTCCATGCCCGCACCGGTGTCGGCAACGGCGAACCGGATGCCGGTTTGCTCAGGATTTTTCCAATCGCGCGAGCGCCTTGCACGAATCACCAGACGGCCTCCGTTGCCGCTGGCGTCAATGGAATTGCCCACCAGGTTGGCGAAGACCTGACGGATCTCTCCGGCAAAGCAGAACAGGGTTAGGCTCGCGTCGTAGTCCCGCTCCACGCGAAGATCGAGGGCGTGAATGCGGCTTTGGTAGAGATTCAGCACTGAGTCAAGCAGCTCCTCAAGCGTGACACGCGAAGGTTGTGTCGGCTGCCGGTAGAAGCGCAGCGTCTGCTGCGTGATCTCGCTGATGCGATGGACTTCGTGTTCCGCCATGGTCACATACTTCTTCGCTGTTTCGGGAAGCTCATTGGAGTTGCGCGCAAGGAAGAGCAGGTTAGTGATGGCTTCGAGCGGATTGTTGATCTCGTGCGCGATGGAAGCGGCCAGGCGCCCGGTCACAGCAAGCTTTTCGCTGCGGCGCAACGCTTCCTCGCTGCGCTTGCGGTCACTGGCGTCAAGCGCGATGATTCCCACCCAGCGCACCTGGTTAGGCGTCGTGCGCACCGGATAGGCGCTGATGAGCCATGTCCACGGCCGCCGCGGCTTGCCGCCTTCGCCATTCAACTCGAGGTTCCGCACCGGCTCTTCGCTCGAAAACACGCGCTTCACCGCGCCTTCGATCTCCGCGGCAACAGCCTTGGGCAGCAAATCAGCGAGCGTGCGGCCGAGATGGTGGCTGACGGAGACGCCGGTAAGGTCGGCGAAGATCTGATTGACGCGCACAACGCGGCCACTGTCGTCGACGAATGCCAGTCCAATGGGCGCGTTGGCCAGCATCGAGTCGAGAAGGGAAAGCGTGTCGTTCAATCCGGCCCGCTGCTCAGCCAGCGAGGCCACCATGCGGTTGAAGTTCTCAATCAGATCGCCAATCTCGTTGCGAACGGGCACCGGCAGCGGAAAACGGCTGCTGTCTTCCGGTGATGTCATCAGGGCCGTGGCGCCGCCGTGCAGCAATGCCAGCGGCTGCGTAATGGCCCGCCCCATCAGCAATACAATCAGCGCCGAAGCCACGATCCAGATGGCGCCGAAGATGGCTGTGTCATCTAAAAGAGAACCCAACTGCTGGCGGGCAGCAGTACGATCGAACGTCACCAGTGCGTAGCCGCGCAGATCGTTTCCGGTATAAACAGGCCGAATTGCTTCCCATCCACCGTTCGCTGTTTCGAAAACTCTGGACTCATCGCGTCGGGCCAAAGGAATCTGCGCGCGCTCGGTCGCGCTGAGTTCCTCCGATTGCTGCTTTACGCTCCGGGAAAAAAGCACGTCGCCCGACGGGCTAATGATTTTCGCCGACTCGACAATCGGCGCTTCGACGATCGTGCGCACAGCCAGATCTACCCAATTCGGCCGCTGCTGCTCAAGCGCCTCAGCGGACTCATTGGCGAGGGCGATCGACTCGTACTGCAGCCAAGACTGGGCACGCTGATTTGTCCGGCGGTTCTGCTGCCGCGCCAGCACAGCCGCGAAAAGACCAATGGAAAGCACTTCCAACAACAGCAGGCCGGCCAGCATTTGCCCGCGAATGGATCGCGGCCACCAGCGCTTGCGCAAGGATCCACCCCCCCTGAAGACGGATAAGAAACTCAGTCTATCGAATTGGCTGCGGCAACCGCATTACGGGCCCCGTCTTGCGCCTTTGCGTTGGAAACCAGCGACGCCGCGATCAGCTTTCCGTGAAAGCGCCCGTTTTCGATGAAGATCTCGCTGGTGCGCGCGCCGGCAACAATCACGCCAGCCAGATAAATTCCCGGTACGTTGCTTTCCAGCGTCTCCGGATTGCAGACGGGCAATCGGTCCTCGCCCTCGAAACGCACACCCACCCGCTCGAGAAATGAAAAATCGGGATGGTAGCCGGTCATGGCGAAGACGAAATCGTTGGGCAGCGTCTCGCGGCCCGTGGGAGCATCCACCACGACCGCGTCGGGCGTGATCTCCACGACCTCCGTCGAAAAGCGGGCCTTGATTTCGCCGTCTTTGATGCGGTTTTCGATGTCGGGCTTGATCCAGTACTTCACGTTTGGTGTAACCTCGGGTCCGCGGTAGACGAGCGTGACGTGCGCGCCACTCCGCCACAATTCGAGAGCGGCGATTGCAGCCGAGTTCTTGCCGCCAATGACCACAACGTCCATGCCGTAAAACGGGTGCGGATCGTGATAATAGTGGTGAACCTTGCTCAAAGTTTCGCCGGGGATGTCCATCCAATTGGGCAGGTCATAGTAGCCGGTAGAAATGGCCAATTTGCGTGCCTCGATGGCTCCCGGCCGGCCGAAGCGGTCCACGATGTGCGCGGTGAAGGCGCCATCGACCCCCGTCACGCGCTCCACGCGGTGGTACTGGCGCACGTCTAGCCGGTAATAAGCGGCCACCTGGCGATAGTACTCGAGCGCCTCGCCGCGCGTGGGCTTGGCATTGACGCTGGGAAAGGGAATGCCGCCGATCTCGAGGCGCTCCGAGGTGGTGAAAAAGGTCATGTGGGCGGGATAGTGAAAGATCGAGTTGCAGATGCAACCCTTGTCCACAAGCGCCACACGGAAGCCAGCTTTTTGCGCCTCGATAGCACACGCCAGCCCCGTGGGTCCGGCGCCCACAACAAGGAGATCGAGGACGGGATTCTGTGCTGCGCTCAAAGGCCGCTCACTCATACCCCTAGATTAGGGCATTCCGCAGGCGGACTGGTAAACGAACCGTCGCACGACAAAAAAGCTCCAACCGAAGCTGGAGCTTTTTGCGATCGGAATATCGAGTCTCTCTGCTCTTACGCGAGTGCCGGTGCGGGCTCCATCATGGGAACCGCTGCCGCTCCCGCCGCGACGGGCGAAACTGCCGGTTGGGACGGAGCATGCGATGAACGGGTGAGCCGGTGAACAAAGTGATACGGCGGCCATGGACCGGAAAGCTGCATCTGGCACTCCCGCATCACGGCGCTGGTGGTAATGAACTTATTTTGGTACCGCTCGACACACTTGCGGTCGATCAAGTGCGCGATATCGAGCATCATCTTGCCGTTTTCCATCAGCCGGCAGCTTACTTCCTCATCGAGGGGCATAAATAGCCGGTGCATCTGGAAGCTGACCGCGCGAGCCCGCGTCTGCCGCTCCCTCGCCCGCGAGGCATTTTCCCGCAGATTACTGAGGTATTCGCGGCCTACGCCCTCGGCGCTCAGACGCTTTTCCACCTCGCGCCCGCAACAATCGTCAACGAAGATCTTGATGTGCATCTCCGTTCTTCCGCGCAGTTTGTCGATGTTTCCCAGGAACTGGCGCTGATTGGAGCGGATGGACTTGCGCAGCGACTCGTCGTCGGTGAAGACGGTGCCAAAACGGAACGGAAGGACGGTAGAGTGTTGAAAACAGTCGGCGATCACACGCGCATGGTCAACGCCCGACTTTTGATTGAGGTTTTCCTGTGGGTTGTGCTCGCTCACGATCACCGCTAGATCGCTCGCTGGATAAAGGAAAACCTGATTGCCACTGACTCCAAAAACCGATTCCATCGCAACTGGCTTGCGATGGCGGGCTAAAGCCGGAAATGCTTGTTTTTCACCAATGCAGTAGGCATACCACGCCATGACGAGACACTCCGTCCGCGTGCGCCACACCTGTCAGGCGCCGCTGGTTGATGAAGCTCTGTGAACTTGGGAATAACGGCATCCATAGCTGAAAGCAAGGCGGGACCGTAGTTGCAATCTCCCCCAAACTAACCGGAATACTAGTCTTCTGAAAATACGACTGGCAACACCTGAAAGGGGAAAGATGGGTCGGGGATGCGGCTTGTGCAAAAGTCGCATTGATGCAGTGAATAAATCTATTCATGATATGGATTTTGTGAGACAGCACACGATAAAGGGCTCAAATGAGGTGCTTTGGGCTATCAATTGCTAGCCGACCCTCGCCCCCCAATTCTCGCCTCCGGCCGAGGCGGGCTTTTCCGTCCCTTGTTTTCCACAACCGCCCGGCACGGCCGGTCCGTGCCTTGAACGCCGTGGCCTCAAGCCCGCCGCTTCATCGATAACCGACACCAAACTCTAGTAGACTCAACGGCAGAATGCTTCCTTCTTTCCGCTTCCTTTGTCGCATCCCCTCCGCACCCGCGCTTCTCGCGCTCCTGACGATCCTTCCTGCAGGAGCAACCGCAATTTCCTCGAGCGCCGCGGCTCAGGGAACCCACCTGTGGCAGCATTCGCAGATGGAGGAGTTCGAAAAGGGCACGCCTGCAGGCGTTTCGATCGAGAGCGACGGTCACCTGCGCCAGGGGCCGGGAATCACCGAGTTGCTCACCACGCCGTCGACCTTTGTGTGGTCGCTGGCGGCCGACAAGATTGGGCATGTTTTCGCCGGCACGGGATCACCGGCGACCGTGCTGCGCCTCGGCGAGAAGCCGGGCGATAAGCCATTCACACTCTTCGAGTCCCGAGACCTCAGCATTCAGGCTCTGCGATTCGGGCCCGATGGCTCGCTCTACGCCGCCACAGTGCCAGGAGGCAAAGTCTACAAACTCAACCCCGATGCCACGACCAAGCAGGATGAGTCCAATGCGACGGTTGTCTTCGACGCGGCCAAGGTGGATGACGCAAGCTCCGGCGACAGGAAACCCGCCTCGTCCCCAAGCGGGCAATCGCTCTACATCTGGGACCTGACCTTCGATTCCGCGGGACGGCTCTACATCGCGACGGGCAATCCCGGTGCAGTCTACCGCGTCGATCCCGCCAAGTCCGGCGCAGCGCCCGAATTGTTCTTCAAAAGCGACGAGGCGCACATCCGAACGCTGGCATGGGACGCGAAGGGCAATCTCATCGCAGGCTCTGACGGCTCCGGCCTGATCTACCGGATCGACAAGGACGGCAAGGGCTACGTGCTCTTCGAGGCGCCGCGTCGTGAGATTACTTCGATTGCGATCGGCGCCAACGGAACCATCTATGCGGCATGCGTCGGCGACAAGAGCCGCAACCCCTTGCCTCCGCTGCCGGTGCAGGGAATCGCCTCCGTTTCGATCACCGTGGTTCAGCCGGAGTCCCTCCAGGCGGCCAACGCCAGCGCCTCTGTTCCGGAAGGGACGGAGATATTCGCTCTCACCGAGGGCCAGGCGCCGCGCTCTCTCTGGGCCAGCAAAGATGCAATTGTTTATGCCCTTGCGACGGGTCCTGACGGCTTGCTCGCACTCAGCGGGAATCGCGGACAAATCTACCGCATCCAGGACGACGGCAGTTACGCCGACGTCGCTCATCTGCAAGCGCAGCAGGGCCTGAGCCTGGCCTCCGGATCAAGTGCCGGAAGCCTTTTCGTCGGCACCGGCAACACCGGCAAGGTGTTCGAGCTGGGCGCGGCGGAAACACACGAATACGCCAGCGACGTCCTCGATGCTGGCGCCTTCGCGCGCTTTGGCCGCGTCGAAATTGAGCCCGGCTCGTCCGGCTACGACATCCTCACCCGCAGCGGCAACGTTGAACAGCCGGTGCGCGGCTGGAGCGACTGGCAGCCGCTTGGGGATAGCTCGGTGGCCTCGCCTCCAGGACGCTTTCTGCAGTGGAAGGCGTTGCTGCATGCGGGGGGCGTGCTCGGCAGCGTCGGCGTCAACTATCTGCCGGTCAACTCCGCGCCCGTCGTCGACGACCTCGTTGTGGTTCCCGGCGCGCGCTTCAATCCGCAGGCAAACCTCTCTCAGAATCAAACCATCAACATCACGTTCCCCACGTCAAACCAGAGCTCGGGGATCACTTATGACGCGGGCACAAGCCAGCCGCTACAGGCCGTCAAGGATCGCACCGCGGTTACCGTACGCTGGGCCGCACACGACAACGACGGAGACACGCTGGCTTACGCGATTTATATGCGCAGCGATGGCGACACCGAATGGTGGCCGCTGAAGAAGAAAATCAAGGAGCAGGCTTACAGTTTTGACGCGACGCTGATTCCCGACGGCGGCTACCGCATCAAGGTGGTCGCCTCAGACGCCATCTCCCACTCGCCAGGCGACGCGCTCACCGGCGAGAAGATCAGCGATCGTTTCGTGATCGACACCACGCCGCCCGCGGTTACAAACCTGAAAGCCATCGGCCAGCAAATCAACTGCGCCGGCTTGAATTGCCCCAAGCCGTTTCTCGTCAGCTTCGACGCCGAGGATACGACTTCTCCCATCGCCCGCGCCGAGTATTCGCTCGATGCCGGGCCGTGGCAATACATCGATCCCGCGGACAAGATCTCCGACTCCCGACGCGAGCACTACGAGTTTCCCATCTCGCTGGATGTTGAGGCGGGCAAGATCGGCGAGCACCTGATCACGGTGCGCGCGTACGACCGCTACGACAACGTGGGCGTGGCCAAGACCATCATTCCCGCACAGGGGCAGTAAGTGTAGTGCTGACCTTTAGGCCGGCGCTACAAAGTCAGGCTGAGCGAATGCGATTCGAGCTTTACGTGGCGGCGCGATACCTGAAGGCCAAGCGGCGGCAGGCCGTGGTCGGCGTCGTCACTGCCATCTCCATCGCCGGAGTCATGGCAGGTGTTGCGGCGCTCATCATCGCTCTCGCCATCACCAACGGCATGCGCCGCGACCTGCAAGACAAACTGATCGGCTCCAGCGCGCATGTGCAGCTGATGCAGGTGGATGGGCGCGGCATTCCCGATTGGCAGGCGCTCATCGCGCGTCTGCGGGCCGTGCCTCACGTCGTCGCAGCCTCGCCCGGCTTGTACGAGCAGGTACTCGTCGCTCGCGGCGCGCGCGATGGCGGCGCGCTGATCGAAGGCATCCTGCCCGACGATGAGCGAACGGTGAGCGATCTGCTCTCCAAGGCGACGCCCGGCGCGGTGCAGGCGCTCGAGCCGCAACCCGCACCCCCCAACACACAAAACGCGGAGTTACCGCCGATCGTTCTGGGCGGCGACCTGGCCGATACGATCGGCGCCTCTTCCGGCGATTCGGTGCTCATCATCAGTCCGCAGGGCGAGATGACGCCAATGGGCGTGATTCCCAAGTACGTGCGTTTCCGGCTGGCCGGCACTTTCCACTCGGGCTTTTACCAATATGACGCCCAGATGGGATTCCTGCGCCTCGCCGACGCACAACGCCTCTTCGATGAGCCCGACCTGCTCTCTGTGATCAGCTTTAAAGTCGACAATCTCAATGACGCGCCGCAGATTGCGCACGCCATCGAGCAGGCGGCGGGCAAGGGCTTCATGACCACCAATTGGACCGATGAGAATCGCGAGCTCTTTCGCGCCCTCAAACTCGAACAGGTGGTCACCTTTATCGTGATCGCACTCATCGTCATCGTGGCTGCGCTCAACATTCTTATCGCGCTCACCATGATGGTGATGGAAAAAACGCGCGACATTGCTGTCATGATGAGCTTCGGGGTCGATCCCGGCCAGGTGCGGCGCATCTTTTTGCTGCAAGGCTTGCTCATCAGCGTTGTCGGCACCGCGCTCGGGCTGATTCTCGGATACCTGGCCTCCTGGGCAGGCGGCCATTATCACTTCATCCATTTGTCAGCCGACGTCTACTCCATCGACACGCTGCCCTTTGCGCCGCGGTTGCTCGACGGCGTGATTGTGTCGGTTGTTTCGATTGGAATCTCGATCATGGCCACGCTCTATCCGTCGTCTTCGGCAGCGCGGGTGCTGCCGGCCGAGGCGTTGCGGTACGAATAAGTGAACGCTGGCTCACTTGATTCGCAGGGCGGCCGATAACAAATTTAGAAGATGCGCTCAATCACTCTCAGCCAGCTCCGAACTCCTAAACTCTGGCTGCCGTGGCTCAAGGCAGGGGAGACGATTCTCTTGTGCGAGCGCAAAACTGTGATTGCTCGGATCGTGCCGCATCCATCTTTCATCGAGCGGAGCTTCGGCCCAACACCGGAAGACGAGACGGAGCGCTCGAGCTGATCGCCGGTTTCACCTACTGCGGCGTAATGATTCCGCCCATTGCGTGCCGTCGTGGCAGCACAATGCCACGATGATCCACTTCGACGTGAGCGCTCTGCCCGCTGGGTTCCGGCAAACTTTGCCGCGCAACCAACGCACCGCCGCAGGCTGGGCACCAGTCCGCCTTCGTTTGCTCGGCGAGCACCGCGTGGCATTGGCTGCAGACCCGTTCCATATGTATGAGATTACCGGATTGGCACTGGCATCGACATCTGTCTTGGTCCTTCCTTCAACTGACCGGTAAACTCGATGTATGCACTCTCCACCGCGTCTCGTTGCGATCGACATGGATGGCACCCTTCTGCCGACGAATTCCCAATCGATCAGCGAGCGCAACGCGCGGGCGCTCAAGGGCGCGCAGGAGGCTGGAATCACCGTCGCCATCGCCACCGGACGCCGTCCGGCCTACACCGCGCCGCTTCTTGCGAACCTCGGCCTGCGAGCGGATACGCCCGTCATTGCGTCGAATGGTGCAGTGCTCTCAACGCTGGGTGGTGACGTGATTGACCGGTGCCACATGACTGCGCGAGTCGCACGTGGAATTTGCGGCGTGCTCCGCCCATTCGGGACGGTCGTGTTCACCTTCGATCGACCGGGACGCGGTGAGCTGGTCCTCGAAGACCTCGAACAGGCGCATGGCCGCATTGCGATGTGGGTCGAGACGAATCGAAACGCGATCGAAGTGGTCAAGCCGCTGGAGTCTGCGCTGGTCGATGGCGATGATCCGATTCAAGGAATGGGGGCCGGAAGCATCGGCAGGATGAGAGACGCCGAGAAAGCATTGAAGGCAAGCGAGTGGGGCCCGCAATGTGAGGCCGTGCGGACCGAGTATCCGGAGCGTGATCTGTC
>Ga0224554_1001548_pt1 | contig 14189 bp, 16 predicted proteins | sample 714S22024metaG_FD_180666 | JGI IMG/M metagenome (GOLD analysis project Ga0224554, IMG submission 180666) | Peat soil microbial communities from Stordalen Mire, Sweden - 717 S2 20-24 | ecosystem: Environmental > Terrestrial > Soil > Wetlands > Peat | place: Sweden: Norrbotten County, Stordalen...
ATATGGCTTACCTCCAGGCCCTTGGGGAACTGGTATAGCTATTTGGAATGAAGATGCGATGTTGTCTCAGGGCAGTCCAACTGGAACCGATGCTCAAAGTCTAGCCGCTATAAATCAGCTTATATTCAGAGTAGATCAGCAAAACTTATATATAGGTCTATATAGAGTATCGACGTGGGACTCGCTCTATCATACTCCTGGACCAGCCTATCCGTTCTCGCTGTCCGGAGTTCAGCTTAATATCAATGTTCAGATATTCGCAATGGGTCTAAACGACAGTTTAAGCCAAGTGTAGTTTCTGGTATAATCACTTATAGGACGACCGTCAGCATTCTGGCGGTCTATTTTTTTTATAGGAGACAATATGGCAGATTTAAACTATGGCGCACTTAGCTCAGCAATGACAGGATATAATCCTCCACATGCTTCCACATCATCAAGTAGTCCTCTATCGGGAATATTAGATACTATTTTGCAACTTGGTGGAATGGTAGGCGGCGAAGCCCTTGGCGGTCCAGCTGGAGCGGCTCTCGGCTCTGGTCTAGGGACTGGTGCAGGTGAACTTCTATCAGGTCAAGGTCTAAACCCTATATCTATCGGTACGGGTGCTCTATACGGTTTAATGCCCGGTATGCTTGGAAGCAAACTAGCAGGTAAAGCAACTGCTGATGCGGCCGCTAATGCCGGAACAGATTTAGCATCAGGCGCAACTACAGATGCCACAGCGAATACTGCTTCTGATTTAACGGGTGATACAGTCAAGGCAGCTGAGGGAGGCGCTCCAGCGGTTGAGACAGTAACCCCAGCAACCAATGCGCCTGTAGCAATTACTACGCCCGAAGTTCCAGCTACCGATAACACTCCTGGCTATATACCTGGCACTCATGTTAATCTGAGACAATATCCTAGCGGAACAGTAACAGCCACAAAGACTATTCCACCAGAAACAGCTACCTCTTCCGAAACCGCTCTAGCTACCCCAACCCAGGCAGCCACTAGTCCGGATACTACGCCTATCGCCCAACCCGAAAAACCTGCAGCAGCTCCTCAAACCTCTCCAACGGATACCTTCACACAAGCACTAAAACCAGAAGCCTCAAATCTTAATCCAGTTCAGAAGGTTGGTAATACTATTGCTCAAGGCGCTCTTAAAACGCAAGTTCAGAATGGCGGAAGTCGTTTAACTCAAGCTGAATCAGATCAACTTGCTTCAAACCTTAATAACGATGGATATACAAATCTAGGAAAGGCTGCAGAAGACGCCCAACTTGTAACTGGTAACACTGGTATCCTTAGCAATGGAGTCAACGACCATATAAATAATGCCGAAGCAAATGGTGCAAGTATTAATCTTAGTGACTATCACGACTTAGCTCAAAAGAATATCAATAATACGCTTATGTCAGGAGTTCTTACTCCTGCTCAAGAGACAGCGGCAAGAACTACCCTAAACAGTGTCAGTAATATTGTTGCTGGTCCACAAGATGTCGGAGATACTAGTGGACTTACACATGTTCTGCCCTCTAATAACCTCAATGCTGTTAGGGCTCTTCAGAAAGCTGCCGATGCCCAAAAACTTATTGCTCAAGGCAGAGGAGTGTCAGCTGAAGGAGCAGGACAGTTAGCTAAACTTTATACCAATATGGGATCTGATCTTTTGGAACGAGGTTTTGGAACGGCTAGTGGGAATGCACCAATCTCTGACGCAAATCTAGACAATATGATAACTCAGGTTAAAGGGGCTAATTTTAATAACTCAGATTATCAGCAGAATTTAGTAAACACCCTTCAGGCTGGCAAGGGTGGTAATATGAGTTTACAGGATTTAAGACACCTACAAGCTAACGCTGTAGGTTATTCTAATGCCGCTAGTCCCAATGAAATTAGCAATCTTACTAACGGGCTTATGTCAGCAGGATTGAATAAGGCTGGAGTTACCAACGCAGTTCTTAACAGTGATCCAGGATTGACGTTAAAAGCTAAAGCGGGCAACTTAATTAAAAAACTAGGAACGCCATCAACAGGAACAACTAATACAGGAGGAAGAATCATGAGTCCAATAGGAAAAGCAGCCGGAATTGCTGGAATACTAAGCGCATTAGGACTTGCAGGAAACGCAGTCGCAACATCTAACCAATCTGGATCGGCAAATGCGGAATTAAATAGTCCGGGGTATCAACAGACACAATCAATCTTAAATAACTCTAATCAATTACAACGATATTTAGGTCAGATGGGAGAAATACGTTCAGTCTTTGCGCCTACTTTCGACTCGAATGCCGGACAAGCAGGAACTTCTGGCCAATCCCTACTAGCAGCTGCTAACCAGAACCAGGCCGCTCGAACAGCTGCCGCTAACTTACTGACGGCCCGAGGTTCAATGGGTCAAGGTGGCATACTTGGTGGCATCTTGTCGTTGATCCCTGGCACACCTGAGAATACATATAAAAAACAGGCTGAGAATGCCCAGGCACAACTTAACGCTCTCGGTATAGCCGGAAGTGCGCCGACAGTTGCTCAGAGTGGAGGTTCAATCCCTGCACTTACTAGCATGGCTGGAAACGTCGGCAACTTCTAAGGAGAAATATGGATCAATTTGGAAATATTCTAAATAACTACACGACTGAAGCTAATCAGACGTATGCAACAGATACGGCTAATGCCAATACAGCCCAAACTCAGGCAAATACAGAATTTAACAATGTCAATGCTGAGGGTCAGACTGCTAACCAGAACGCCGCAAGTTTGTCAGCTCTCGGTGACCAATACTCCAATATGGGTAATGTCACCAATATGTACAACCAAGATCAACAATCCCAACTTAACAATATGGGCTTTGATAAGACTACTCTTAATCAAGCTAACCAGAATATTGCACAGGAAACCGGACAGCTTGGTGCAGCCAATAACCAAATGGCCTCTGAGGGTGGCACTAGAGGCTTTAATGCTGTTGGGGCAGAGAATCGGCAGGCTAATGTTCAAAACCAAGCCAACAACGCTATAACGGCCAATACGACAGTTCAGACAAATGAATTAGGCCAAGCTAATGCAGCTTCAACATATACTGGTCAAGAAATTGGCGCCCAACAGACATCACAGACAAATGCGATTGCCGCTTATAACGACGCTGCCAGCCAGAACAATCAGACTATGGCAAATTATGCTCAGACTTTATCAACGATGGCTACCCAGGCAACGACTTACGGTGGTCTTGTGGGCTCTAATGTAGCCAATATTATGGCAGGTGCTAATAGTGCTGCTCAGGCACAACTAGCACAGTATCAAGCTCAGTTGGCAGTTGCTCAGTCAAACCAAGCGACCGCTCAGGCTGGCTTATATAGCGCTCAGACAGCCGGTCAAAAGATACAGAATACCTACAACTCCCAGATGGAACCGTTGCAGATTGCAGCCGAAAAGCAGGTTATAGCTAATAATAATGCAATAAACACCCAAATAAATGCGTTAACTGCTGATATAAACAATGAAAAAGCAAGTGAAAGTTCTAACAATAATAATGCCAATCCTGGATCAGGATGGGCTCATGTAATGCTAGATATAATTAATCCAGATAATGTAGTTGGTAATATAGACCCATTTAACCCACAGGGTAATTCAGCGATTAATTCTAAGATTTCGGGTCAACAGTCTCAAATCCAACAACTTACCAGCGAAAAGTCAGATAATATAAGCTCATAATGGCTACGCTAAACGCACTATTCTCTCAGGCAATTACTGCAGAAAATGCCCTAGAGAATCAGGGCCAAACTGTCTACAACCAGCAAATGGCCGAGTCGCAAGCTGCTACAGTTGCCGGCAATCAGGAGATACAGCAAGCTAACGTAGCTAATCAGAATGCTGCCACTCAGACACAAAACGCTAGTAATGAGGCCGGCGTTATGGCTACTACTGGATCGTCAGGTACTCTATATCAGCAAAACCTTACGTCGCAAAATAGTATATTTGGCTATAGCTCAAATACATTACAGCAAACAGAACAACTTCAAAACCAAGCAGTAGGAACAGCAGCAACCGCTCTTAATCAATTACAAAATGTCCAAGGCGGTACACGTGGCCTATCAGCTGCAGGAGTTGAGACTAAGGCTCAAGGGATTACTATTCAATCTAATAAGATTGAAACTCAGCTCGGTCAATCTATCCAAACTCAAGAGAACGAGGCTACTACGGCTGAGACATATGCCAGTAATGAATCTCAGGCACAATATAAGGAAGAACAACAAGCGGAACAGTCTTACACCGCTGCGGCTGCTCAATATTTAGCAGAAGCTAGTAACTATCAGCAGGCTGCACAGAGCGAATATAATGCTGCAGCGAATTATTCAGTCGATGCTGCAGCTAATCTAGCCTTATTTACTGGTGCAGCAGCAGAAGTTGGCTCTGTAGCTCTGACGGCTGCGAATAGTTATGCTGATCAAGCAATGACCGCTCTAGAGAATAGCGAGGCTAGCTTTACTAAATCACAAGTAACATATCAGGAGCAAGAGAATGCCTTCAACAAACAGCAAGATGTCAATCAACTTCAGGCAGAAAAAATTTATAAGCAAGATATAGATTTGGGATTCTCAAGCAACGTGGCGAAGGAAGGAAGCGGATACACTTCCTAAATTACAGTGTATACTTAAGGAGGTATTATGAATAACGATTTTACGGGAATGTTTAGCAGAAACTCTGGCACGGTTTCAAAAACCGACCTAACTGGTCAGGAAGGTGTTATTGAGTCTCTCGGTAGTGTGGACATCTCTATTGGTGATGATGAGTTATTACAGAACCTTAAAACACGTATAGAAAACGCAAAGACCGACTGGGACGATTCAACCGATGATGGCTATAACCTCTCTGAAAAGAGACGGCTTAATAAACTATATTTTGATGGTAATCAGATACAGAATAAATTAAAGCCCGGACAAATACCTTATTCTGAAAATCAGATATGGGTCGGCTGGTCAGCGGTACTTGCTTATCTTACAAATCGTATTGCCCAACCAAATGTCTACCCATCCTCGGACGCTGATAACGCAAAGCGCTTCGGAGTTTTCTTTGAGAAAGTATTAAGGTCTCATAATGATAAGTTTGAGTTTAGAGACATTGCCGCAAAGGTAGTTAACGATTCTGGATTGTCTTATATCGGATGCGTAAAATTAGAGTTTGACCCCGACTGTGGAGAAAATGGCGATGTCGTTCCAAAACTGATAGATCCTGAGAACTTAACCGTAGATAACCACACTCCTTATGGGGCGAACCCAAGTCTCCTTGATTATAAGTCACCGATGTCAGCTTCCGAGATGATACACAGGTGGCCTGATAAGAAAGAAAAGATACAACAATTAGCATCGGTTTCCACGGAAAACGACAAGCCCGATCTGGATGTTCTCTTAACCCTTGGGGAAGCATGGTTCACCTATTATGATAGTAAGTTCGAGCCACAAGAGGGTGTCGTATATTATTGCGATGATCTTATCCTAGAGAAAAGCAAAAACCCCAACTTTAGTTATGTGGACGATAGCTTAAACATTATAAAGACACCTCCAAAACCTTTTATCTTCTGTAATATTAGTTCAGATGGCCGACTGCTTATAGACAAAACAAACCCTGTCGAACAGGGAAGAATTATGCAGGACTTCCTCAACCTCGCTGGTCGTCACTCTTTAGAAAGTTCACTCCGAAGCAATCCTACTATAGTAGTTAATGGCGATGTGCTTAATGAAGATGATGCTGTCTCAGCTGATAAGCTAGCTACTAAGAGTGTTATTACACTTACTAATGTGCCTCAAGGCAGTAATGCTGAACAACAATTCGGTGTTGTCCCTGCTTCCGTTGTATCGCCCGAACTCTTAGCTCAAAAACAGGACTTAAGGACGCAAACTCTAGCTATGATCGGTGCTCCAGATATTCTCACAGGCACAGGTGATAATGGGGACACGGACCCTACTCTTGGTCAATCTCAAATTAAGAAAGATCAGGCTCAGGGGCGGTTAGACTTAATGACTCGCTCTATCGACAAATTCTATACTGATTACTACCGATTACTAGCCCACATGATGAGCGTCTGGTTCATAAAGAAGCATTCTTTTACAAGTTCATCTAATAGTGGCTATAAGAGAATATTTATATCACGTGGCATGATTGATACTAAGGTGGAAATTCATGTCGAGGGTGGTTCAACTCTGCCTATAAACAAGGCCGAACAGCAAGCCATAGCTGAGACTCTACTAGATAATAAGGCGATCGCGCTTCTTGACTACTATAAGATTAGTGGCATTGAAGACCCCCAAGAGCTATACGACAACTATATACAATTTACTCAAAACCCTGCTTCTCTGGCTCGCAAAGAGAGCAGTGAGGGTTATGAGTTTACGGCCCAGCAAATACTGGAACGCTTTGAGGACGAACCCGAGGTTGAGATTTCGGAAAGTGCAGACGGATTTATTAAAGCTATGCGTGATCTTACGGTGTCTCCAGAGTTCCAGGACAAGAGCAAGAAGATTCAAAAGAGGTTTAACGATTACATGGCTAAGGTTATTATTGAAAACCTAAAGCGTAAAATCGTTGACGAGGCCGCAAAACAGGGTGTTATGGCACTTGAGCCAGACCTTAAGTTTACACCTATCCAGATAGGTACTGCCGTCCAAGCAGCCGGTGCAGGAGTTCCAGGTGGAGCTTCAGACCCAACAATCCCCGGCGCAGCCCAAGCAGCCCAGCAAGCAGGGTTAAATCCTGATGGCACACCACAGCAATCTCAGCAACCTACCGCCCCGACAACACCACCTCCTCAAGTCACTACATATAAGGATGCTCAGGGTCAGTTAGTCACGCCAAACGGCCAGAGTATAGACCCTAACCACTTCTATTCGATCCAGGAGCTAGCAGCAATGGGGTTGTCTCCGCAGAACCTACAGGCTGAAGCAGCCAGGGCTCAACAACAACAGACTCCGCTACCAGGAAGTGCCCAACAGCCTCAGCAGCCACAACAGCCAATGCCTCAGCAACCGCAAGCTCCTCAACCGTCGCAAATGCCACAACAACCTGCTCCTCAACTACCGCAATAATGCTATAATGGTTCACAAGGAGTGTTTAATTTATGTATGAAGATATACTAGATGACCCAGATGTTCAAGCAATGGTAGAGAAGTACGAGGGTAATCACCAAAACGATGTACCCTTAGATGATTTCGGTAAACCACTACTCGACAACTTAGATGATGATGAAGGAGATGACAAAGACGATAATAAGAGTAAAGATGATGCCACCGAGGACGTGGAAGATAAAAGTAAAGACGACAAGGGAGAAGACGACGCCAAGATTAATGAAGACTCCCTCGACGAGTTCATAGAAGAAGTCCCAAAGATAGATTACACTCCACAGACCGAGTTTGGTAAGTCGCTTGACCTTAATAAAATTGATGACGGGTTTCAGAAATACGTCTTAACACATGTTGAACCGCTAACCCTAAAAGACGGCGAGGGTAAACAGGTCAGAGCCTATACCGCCGATGACATTCCTGCCGACTTTAAGTTTGCCGATCAACTAGAAATTACAAAGACGAGCACAGCTCTATCACGAATAGAAGCCGAAGGCGCAGCACTTAGAAAAGAATACGATGACACTCTAGCCGAGATAGAGCGTGTAAATAGTGATATCGAAGCTAGGCAGTCACAGCTTGAGGGGTTAACTGAATCTATAGAAAACGGCGAGTTTCCTAAATTAGAATTAGATAAAGACGGCAACATCGACAAGGACAGTAAAATCAACCAGCTAGCCGATGACGTTTTATCGTACCAGCAAAAGGTTAATAAAGACCGTACCCCATCTAGGGCTATTAGTTTTGACACAGCCCTTAACCGTTTTCAAAAAGAAAACCAAGACAGGTTTAAAGACCTAGAGGGTTCGCTATCAAAAGAGGATCGAGAGCGAAGCAATTATGCGTCTCGCACATCCCATTCTTCTCAAAGATCAGGCAAGAACTCTACTGCTGGCCAATATGACAATCTTTCACGCGAGGAGTTTGATACTCTCTTAAACGACCCTGACTTTGATGTCGCTAAACTACTAAAATAAGGAGACTACATGGTTAATTTTATTATCGCACTATTTGTTAAAAAGGACTTACTGTCAGAGGAAGAGGGCAGAAAGTTATCTAAGGCAGTATTCGGTAGACCAATTCCAGATGAGTACGACCTTGCTTTAGCGTTCGTCGAGCGCCTATTAACAGAGGCAAAACTTAGTTCAACACGTAAATACTTTGACCCTGCTGCTATTGAGAAAATGGATGAAAAGGTAGGCGCTAAAAAAACTGTTGCAAACAAAAAGTGATTGGTGCTATAATCTAGGTAATAAGCCGACCGGCAGTGGTCGGTTTTTTATTTATATATAAGAAAGGTAGCTATGAACTTTACATCAGACCTAGGTGATGTCACCTACAACAAAATTGCTCCACGCGTAGTAGATAACATTACCTACTCAACAACTCTCGTGAAATATCTAAGCACTAAATCCCAGCGTTGGGGCGGTGGTCCTATCCAGATCGATCCAGTAATGACCTCAACTTCCCCTACTGGTGGTTTTATCAACTCAATGGATACTCTGGCATTCGCAGTCACTAACACGATGCAAACTCTATCGTTTGGCCCATCACTTGTTATGCAAACTATTGCTATCTCAGATGCAGAGCGAAGCATCAACGAAAACAATATGCGCGCAGCCGTTCGTCTGGTAGAGCAGAAAATGGACGCAGCTCAAGAATCACTACGCCTACGTTTTTCTGCTGGTGTTTATAGCGCCGGTGGTGGTAACAACATTTATGGTCTAGAAAACATCGTCGATGCCGGTACAAACACATCTTCATATGGCGGCGTATCTCGTGCAGCTAACGCATGGGTAAACGCACAAGTATTTCCTGCTGCTGGCGGAACAATTGCGCTTGAGACAATTAGCCAAGCTATTGACGCTGCTTCAGCTGGTGGTATCGCTTCAGAAACAACTGACTTCGCAATCATGACTTCACCTATATGGACATTGCTAGAAAGTTTATTCCAGCCAACTAACCAAGGCCGTTACGTCACTACTAGCGGAGACCTTGCTCAGGACGCTACCCGAGGGGACGCTCCTAGCGACATTCGTTTATCTAGCGGTATGAGTGCAGTCGGTGGTTTCACTGGCATGGCTTATAGGTCTGCTTCCTTCTTCAAGGATGACAGCGCAACGATTGGTGATTTGTACTTACTGAACAGTAATTACCTTAACCTATACAAAGTTCCTATGCACAACCAACGGTTCATCCCTAGCCAGATGAAAGTAACTCGTGGTGTAAGCGGTGGCGCTCCAGACGCCAACATTAACTCAAGTGGTAGCCGTCAAGCTCCTAAAGCGCTTGAATCAATCTGGCAAATGCGTGACTTCATGCGAGTACCAAACCAGTTATCTGAAACCGCAGTAATTACATTCTTCGGCCAGCTAACTTCAAACCAACCACGACGTCAAGCTAAAGTGAGCGGAATTACTAACGCTAGTTAATAGCAAAAGGAGAATAATATTATGGAAACAGAAGCATTAGCACTCGGTATCGGAACACTTACAAGCGCCCCACTACAGAACTTAGGTTCCGTATTTCGCTTGCAAGGTGGACGCCAGTTCAAATACGTACAGTTCTCAAACAGTTCTGCTATCGCAGCAGGCACACAGGTCTACTCGGTTATTAGTTCAGTTACAGGTCTAGCAATCGCGACTGTCGCAAGCGGTCAGATAGCTACTAATCTAACTCAACCTTCACAGACACTTACGGTTGTCTCAACTGGAGCCGTCACAGCCGACACCTATTCTGGTGGTTACGCTAAAATATCTGTCTCCTCAGGGTCTCAGGTCTACAGCGTACGCATCGCTCACAACACAGGGAACGCAGCAGCCGGTAACTTTACTCTCACGTTTACTGATGTTCTACCGAACACAGTGGCGTTAATCCCTGGTACAGACACCGTTAGTGTTTATACGTCGCCCGATTACGCATCGACGTCTTCATCATCGGGTAACATAAGCTGTGGTTACGCCGTAACCGCACTCCCGGCATTAACGTCCCCAGCAGTCACTTATGGATACACACAGGTCTCAGGTTACAGTGCCGTAACTGGTACCATTGTAAACATAGAGTAGAAATACTTCTCAAGCAATTAACACCCTCAACTGAGGGTGTTTTTTGTGTTACAATAACAATTGATTATGATATTACTATGTGTGAATAAAAAGGAGCTATAATGGCTGAGATTATTAAAGAAGATCAAAGTACCTCTATATCTAATGGCCAGAAGACTTTAGGTGAGACTTTGCGAGAAATGTTTGACCCCTACGATATAATCGGAGTTAAAAACGTCACTAAGTTAGCTCTGGAAATCCCATATCTGCCAAGCAAGAATGAAAAAGTTGTCTCGACTAAGATTACAAAGAGGGTCTATGGTCGAGAAGAGTTGTCTGAAGACGGTATGTCTGTTATCCCAGGCAAGCGTGAAACGTTGAAGATTGGTCCAGATGAAAATGCCACCATCTCCGGCGAGTTCGGCTACGTGGCTATCCCCTTTATTATAAACATTCAGCTTCAACTAGATGCAAGGGAAAGACCCATTAAAAACGATACCGGTCTTAATGCCCAAGTTCTAAAGGAGCGCAGCGTTAGGCAAAATGAACTCTTAGCTCAGGTGTACTTAGGCTTCCCCAAAGCATCACAAAAAGACTAAGTTATGAACGCCCCTGGTAAAAGTAGAGCCTCTGAACTGGCAGCGGCTTTAGCTTATCAAGAGATACTCCTAAATATAGGGTCTGACCGGCTAAGAGAGTTAAACAAACAATACGATATTCTAGATCGAGATTATAAACTCTTATTATCACAAAAGCGAACGCTCATGGAAGATATCATTATACTGACTGAGAACCTGAATCTTTACTCGAACCTCTGAAAGTCCGGTATCGGGTCTTCGTCAATAATCCCTTGTTTAATAGCAGCGTCATGATAGAGAGTACTATAAGCTGTATTCCTAGTGCCGTCGGGGTTAAACGCCTGGACTAATTCAGCTGCATGAGTTAGTCGTTGCATCTCGTGGTTCTCTTCTTTATACCCCGGGTGTCGAGAAATCTTTGGTATTTTTCCGACTACGAAGTTACCGTTTTTATCGACTGCGCCAGTCAATCGTCTCATAGGGCTTCTCCTCTCCGTTTTTAACAAAAACAGTCTTTCCCTCGTCCTTGTCTTTATCAAAGTTCTCTGGGAACAGAAGCACATTGTTTTTCTGGGTCTCGTTAGTGACCTCTTGAAGACGATTCATATCATCGTGAAGCTCAATAACGGCGCTCTTCAGTTCGCCCAACTCGGTTCTTAGCTGTTTAATATCTTCCGTTTGATCGACAGGCTTACGTGTTTTCCTCTTGGCGATCCTTTTTCTAGCTACTTTAACTATCTGTAAAATAACAAACGGTAAAAGGATACCGATGAGAAAGTATATTAAGCCCATCGTTAATCCTGTTTAACGTCTCGGTTTTCGTAGTACATACCTGTGGTGCTGGTTACAAGGAGGGCTGCAACCGCGGCAGCGTTACGGACAGTCTCTAAAACGACTTGGACAGGGTCGACAATGCCATGTTCACGCAGGTTTATAACCGTTTTTCTGTCTGTGCCTTCAGGGAGAGATTCGCCCGAGATATCATAGCCTTCTCCGAACTTAGACTCATCTACAAGCTTATAGGCATAACTGTATGGGTCTTCAATCCCGCAGTTTTCTAGTAAATAGAGGAATAGATTACCGTAAGGATCGGCATTATTGACTACAGAGGCTGCCCATAAGAGTGGTTCTGCTTCGCCAGGCAAAATACCATAGAGTTTAGCCGATCGCACGGCATTCACGGCGTCATCAACTCGGAGCTTCTTTTCTATTCTAATCTCTTCAGTTTCGCCGCCAACAGATATGGTGGCTATCTTTCCAAGTAAACGGTTTTTACGTTCATCTAAAAACTCAAGATCTAGGGCATCAGTGGTCTTCGCTGCCTGTTTAGTGATGGTGTCTACAGACAATGTAATGTCCTCATGGGGTGCACCACCGACTATATTAGTAGTATATGCAGATACTATAACTTCGTCGATATGCCCAAAGAAACTATCGTCAAGGTCATTATTGCTAATTACTTTCGCGCCTGTATAAGTAGCAATATCTTCAAAGAATGCGTCTTTACGAGCACCATGGTCAAGGGGAGCCACTAAGGTTGGAATAAGGTATTTACGGTCGTTTTGCAATAAGCCGTTTAGTGCCTCTCCCTCAACATCGGCTACCATTAGAAACTCTAGAGGTACGTGCTTTTGTTCTTCAGCATATTGGCCTAGCTTTTCAAAAATAGCGATCAGGTCATTAGATGTTTTTATAACCTTGCTAATAATTAAGACAGGTACATCAGTTAAATATGACTCTCTCATGCCTGGAGTATTTGTCAGAACAGGGGATGTAAAGCCCTTCTTGAAATAAAAGCCATCTTCCATAGTCATTGTGGTATCATCACCTTCATGGGTCGCAACGACAACACCGCCGTCACTGCCAAACTCTTCAAAGACGTACGAAATCATATCCCCGATTGCCTTGTCGTGAGAAGATATACGGGCAATATTCTTGAGGTCTTTTTTAGTAGCCTTAACTTTCTTACTCTCTATTAACTTATATACTTCACGTGATGTCTCTAGGATTTGGTTAGATACCTGAATTGGGCTTTTACCTGTATTGTGTATGTCTTCAACACCTTGTTCGTAAAGGTCAGATGCTAGGATAGCGGTCGCAGTAGTTCCATCCCCGGCGTGCTGATTCGTCCTTTTAGCTGCCCCTACAATGGTCTGTATAACCATATTCTCGGTCGGCTCAGAGACGTGTAGTTGTTCAAGGTTACTGACACCGTCCCTAGAAGTAACAGGAGCGCCGTAGTTACGCTCTATCATCACGTTACCAGCGCCAACACCATAAGCGGACTTTGCTACCAGTTTAGATAGGTTAGAGCCTTTTAGTTTAGCCTCTTCATATTCTTTACCGTAGACAACTTTACGTGCAAACTTATTATTCATTTATTCTCCTTCTCATAACCGGCGATTAATTTATAGTTAACAAATATTTCTGGGGCGTCTGGGTCGGCGGTGGCTTTTACTTCTTGAAAGGAGGGGAAGTAAATAATCTTACCGATTATCTTCTTATAACTAGGTGGGACATCGGGTCCTAAACTTATTAGAGTACCTACTGTTTCTGTCTGATCGAACTCTGACTTAGGTGCATTGAAGTACTTACTTTGCCTTGAAGTTCTGGCCTTAATAAGGACATTTTCCCCTAACGGGATGTTCTTGCTCATTGTCCATAAGTATAACCTATGCTATAATTTCCGTAAAGCCGACCGGATGTGTCGGTTATTTATTTTTTAAGGAGACAATATGGCAAAAGATCTTAAGAGTTTATCGTCAGTATTAGCATCAAAATCTAAAGAGGACGACAAAGACCGAAAGTCTAAACTAGACGAAAAAGACGGCTTGAGCGGTAAACAACGCTCTAAAATCGTTAAAGAAGCCGAAAAGGGCGACAAGTTCCACAAAAAAGGTGGCGAGAGTTTTAAGGGTGTAGAAGACAAGGTTGAAGACGAAGGCAAGTCTGCTAAAAGCGCCAAGAAAATAGCCGGTTCAATCTTTTGGAAAGATCGAGCTAAAGCCGCTAAGAAGTAGCGTTAGTTAGGAAAATAATGACCGACCCCACTAATGAATAGATAGGAATATAAAGAGGAGTCCCAAATTGCCTAATTCTGAAGCAACAAAAATAGCGGTGTTACAGGAGCATCAATTACAAATGACTAACGACATAGCCGATATTAAAGATACACTGAAATCACAAGACATTAAACTTGATCAGATTAAGACTTTAGTCACTACCAACTTCGTCACCCAAACAGAGTATCAATCCTATAAAACTCGGATGGATAATGAAATAACGCTTGCCAAGAAAAATGTTGACGAGGCCCTGTTAAGTGCTAAAAAAGCTGGCAATCTCAAAACTGTTGGCTACATTATAATCACCGCAGCCATAACAGCTCTGGTCTATTATTTCTTTAATACTAAGGTCGGGAAATAGTGTGGCAGTTTATATATCATTGGATTTATAGAGATGTTTGGTGCGTA